>Ga0209064_1000151_pt1 | contig 160617 bp, 147 predicted proteins | sample Inofromicrocosms_FD_187498 | JGI IMG/M metagenome (GOLD analysis project Ga0209064, IMG submission 187498) | Mouse cecum microbial communities from Vienna, Austria - Inoculum for glucosamine and mucus D2O microcosms (SPAdes) (version 2) | ecosystem: Host-associated > Mammals > Digestive system...
ATCGCAAGTTGTGGAGGCGCCCCTACTTCTATTATCAACCAGTACATTGAACAGCAGAATACGCCTGACTGAAAAAATTTTAGATCCGGCCCTTATATCACCGTCCTAAAGAACGGTGTTTTACGGGCCTGCCTGATAAAGATTAATTCGCTGACTGGATGAGAACCATATTGTCGTGGTGAATGAGTTCCTGACGTTCAATATAACCAACAGTATCTTCGATTTCGCTACTGTGCTTTCCTTTCAGCTTTCTCGCAGTCTCCGCAGAGAAATTAGAAAGACCTCTGGCAACTTCTTTGCCTTCTTGGTCGAAACAAGAAATGACCTCGCCCTTCAAAAATTCGCCCTGAACGGATTTAACGCCAATCGGCAGTAAGCTCTTGCCTTTTCTGATGGCTTGAACTGCGCCTTCATCGATCACGCAGTAACCTTTGAGCTGAAGATGATCTGCCATCCATTGTCTGCGCGCAGAGAGAGGCTCCGATTCGCTTACTAACAAGGTTCCTAAGGATTCGCCTTCAGACAGGCGAACTAAAACATCCGGAATTCTTCCGCTAACAATAACGGTTGAAGCGCCGCTTCTCGCAGCTCGTTTTGCGGCTAAGATTTTAGTTAGCATTCCGCCTTTCCCGATGGAGGATCCTGCTCCGCCTGCCATAGATTCCAAATCGGCAGAGCCGGCTGCGGCACGTGAAATCAATTCTGCATTCGGATCATTGCGCGGGTCAGCGGTAAACATGCCTTCCTGATCAGTCAAAATAACCAGAATATCGGCATCTACCAAGTTGGTCGTCAGCGCCCCTAAAGTGTCATTATCCCCGACCTTAATTTCGTCGGTGATGACAGTATCGTTCTCGTTAATAATGGGAACCGCTTTGAGTTTTAAAAGGGCAAGAAGCGTGTGACGAGCATTCAGATAGCGTTCACGGTTAGCTAAGTCAGCATGGGTAAGAAGCAATTGAGCCGCGACCAGATCGTGGGCAGCAAAACACTTCTCATACGCGTGAGCCAAACCCATTTGACCTACCGCAGCGCAAGCCTGTAATTCATGAATTTCCGTTGGCCGTTTTTCAAAGCCTAATCTGACGACACCTTCAGCAATAGCGCCGGAGCTCACCAGGATAACTTCCTTACCCTGTTCCTGGAGGTGTCGGAACTGACTGACCCAACGATTAATAGCCTCTTGGTCCACTCCTTTCCCTTCATTGGTAACAAGAGAGGATCCGATTTTGACTACGATTCTTTTAGCTTTTTCCCAGATCTCTTTATTTTCTTTCATCGCCTTCGATTTTTTGAGCATTCTCCTCATCTTCATCGAAATCATCGATGACAGGCTCGGAGTCTTCGATTAGCATCTGCCGCTGTTGCTGCAAATCTTCGGAGATAGCTTTAACTAAAGTGTCGCAGCCTTCTCTGGTAGCAGCTGAAATCGGGAAAATAGGTGTTTCATCACCGAATTCCCTGCGGTACTTGGCAATGACCTCTTCTCTCTCGTCTTCGGGCACTAAGTCCATCTTATTAAGTACCAACCAACGAGGTTTATCAGCCAAAGCCGGATCGAAATTATAAAGTTCTTTAACGATGGCACGGGCGGCTGCTATTGGATCAGTAGTTTCATCAACAGGAGCAACATCAATAACGTGCAAAAGCAGGCTGGTTCTAGATAAGTGCCTCAGGAAGAGATGTCCCAAACCGGCTCCTTCAGAAGCACCTTCGATTAATCCGGGAATATCCGCAATAACAAAGCTTGTTTCCGGACCAACTCTGACAACCCCCAAATGCGGGTGCAAAGTAGTAAACGGATAATCCGCAATCTTTGGTTTTGCATTAGAAACTGCTGAAATCAAGGTTGATTTTCCAGCATTCGGCAAACCCAATAGGCCGACGTCGGCAAGAACTCTCAGCTCAAGGTTGAGTTCTCTTTCTTCCCCAGGCTCTCCCGGTGTGCACTGACGAGGAGCCCGGTTTGTTGAAGATTTGAAGTGCAAATTTCCGAGTCCTCCCTTTCCTCCTTTTGCAAGGAGAGCTCGTTGTCCGTTTCTATCTAAGTCAGCAATGACCTCACCTGTGTTTTTATCTGTAATAACCGTCCCTACGGGAACTTTCAATTCAATATCAGGCGCACCTTTGCCGTAGCAGTCACTGCCGCGACCGTTTTCTCCGTTTTTAGCCAAGAATTTTCTGGTGTAGCGATAATCGATAAGAGTATTGATATTTCTATCTGCAACCGCGTAAATAGAACCTCCTCGGCCTCCGTCTCCACCGTCCGGACCTCCTTTCGGAATAAATTTCTCTCTTCTAAAAGAGGCAACACCGTTGCCGCCCTTTCCGGCTTTAACTTCTATTCTTGCTTCATCAACGAATTTCATGATTTAACAAATTTTCTAATATGCTTAACGATTTCTCAATGATAGTCAAAAAATGGGACTCACCTCCTAACTTCTGCCTACTCTAGTGCACACAAGTTCCGGAAAAAGAGGAGAGGCAACGGTTTGGAGGAAGATCTATAACAGTCCGAAGCAATGCCGCTCGAATGGTCCAAACAAGATTATTGCAGCACTACCAGAAAGAAATAGTGGAAAACAAAAAGGAGGCCTGCAAAAGAACCTCCAAGAAAAACAAAAACCTCAGACCAACTAAGGAATGAGGTTTTAAAGCCGAACCTGAGATTAAGCTACAGGAACAACATTCACATAATGACGGTTAAGGCGACCGTGAACTACGAATTCAACCTTACCTTCAGCCTTTGCGAACAAAGTGTGATCACGGCCCATGCCTACATTTTCACCGGCATGGAAATTTGTGCCCCGCTGACGGACGATGATTGCGCCCGGCTTGATCATCTGTGAACCGAAAACCTTAACGCCCAAACGCTGTGCATTGGAGTCGCGACCGTTTCTTGTGGAACCGCCACCTTTCTTATGTGCCATTTCAAATACCTCTTATCAAAAATCAATTAAGCAGAAATCTCATCAATCTTGAGTTCTGTGTAGTTCTGACGGTGACCGGCACTCTTGATGGAGTGTTTACGGCGACGGAACTTGAAAATACGAACTTTTTCATGACGGCCATTGGCGACAATAGTTGCTTTAACTGCTGCGCCTTCGATTGTAGGAGCGCCAACTTTCATACCAGCGTCATCTTTAATAGCGAGAACTTGTGTAAGTTCGATCTGGGAACCTACTTCTCCGGCCAAGGACTCGACGCGGAGCTTATCGCCAACAGCAACAGTGTACTGTTTGCCGCCGGTCTTAATAATTGCGTACATAAAAACCTCTTCACTTCAATGCAGTCCACGATCTGCTGAAGCCTTTTTGTGTGGTAAAAGAGTAACTCGTGGAGCGTGCGATTATTACACAACTTTCCTCTCAAATCAAACAGTAAAGTTAAAAAATAGAAAAAAGCCCTAGCAACTCGAGGAATCCACTAGAAACAAAATAGAAGAAAATCTGACTCCGTCCATGTGCGAGAGCCTTTTGAAGAAATCAGTCTGTCTGCGGCTTATCCAAAAAGCTTCTTTCTGCCAACAGTTAAATGTCGCGCCAGTTGAAGACTTCATGTTTGATTATGAGATTTTTCGAATAATTTTCGTTCCGCAGCTGCTTTTGAAGCAGAGCCAGTCCGCAAAAAGCTACAAACTCCGGTTTATCTTGCATGATTTGCTTCACCGTAAGTCTGGCCTGACCTTTGTCAATCAGCATTAGATGAACATCCGCTTCCTCTGCTTCCTTACGCACAGCCTCTACAAAAGGCGCAGTTCTTTGATCTTTTACGGTCCAAAAAAGTGTGATCGAACCATGTTTGTTCTTGGCTGCTGCTTTAAGCCATGCATTAAAAGGCGCAATTCCTATTCCGGCGGCACACCATGACTGAGGTTTTTTCGAAAAAATCGTGATGAACTCTCCCCAAGGACCTTCAACCTCAACAATATCTCCCGTGTGCAGCCTCTCTAGGAGGAAATTGGTAAAGTCGCCTGACTTCTTAATCCACAGTATTACTTCGTCATCGCTAAATTCCGCAATAGAAAACGGATGGCCTTCATCTCCGGGAAGATGCACAAACAAAAACTGTCCGGGCAGCACCTCTTTACCCAAAGGGGTTTTCATTTCAAGACGAATGCAGTCGCTGCCAACTTCTGAGATAGAAGTGACGTGGGCTTTCATCTTTTTTTGCCAACCGGGTCCTTTTCTTAACAGATTGATGCTTGCCCATAATCCCACGACCGTAATCGCAACGATACTTAGTCCGAACGGCATGTAAAAATCGGACACTTTCATCAAGCGCAGAGAATGCAAACTTAAAAATATAAAAACCCAAGCAAAAACAGAATGGATTTTTAACCAGCGTTTGTAAGGAATCTTCTTCGTTAGACAAAGAAGCACAAGAATCAAAGCTATCCAAGTAAGCCATACGGAAGACTCTTTAGCCACAGTTCGACTCATAGACCACACCAAATCCCAAAAAGCCGGATCGGCGAGCATCTCTTTTTTCGGTGGTTTTGGAAGCGTCCAGATAAATCTTAAGATCGGACCGAAAATGTCTTTCACAAAGTAATGTACAAAGGCCATTGCAACGGCTGCAAAACCGAGCCATTTGTGAAAAACATACAATCTGTCGAGCGGTGAGCGAAAAACCTTTTCAATCCAAGACGGACGAGCAGCGATGACAAGGCAAATGGCCATCCACAACCAAGCAATTGCGCCGGTAATATAAAAAATCTCATGAGTATAGGAGCGGGCGTCAAAGTTCGGCGGAAAACACCACAAGCCAAGAATCCAAAAAATGAAAAGTGAAATGGTCAGGATTGAAGTAAGTATCATTTTTCTTTCCTTGCAAAACGTCTTCAATTCAAGTTTAAGAATGGGAATCCTTGAATTCAAAGTCTTTCATCAACCATTTGTTGGAAAACTTTTAAAATTGTTTGGTTCCGTAAATTTTCCAAGCAAAACAATTAAGGCACTTCTGATACTTAATAATTCATACTTTGCTTGTTCACGTTCAATCCACTTAGCAATTACGTGCATTCAAAAATCTTCCTACCTCCAATTAGTATTCTTTTGCCTGGCAGGAATTTACGAAATACATTGTTTTTTCACTTCAGAGCTGACAGTTTTCTGTTTTCTTTCAGTAATCAAAGAGTTGAACACAGCTGGAAGGAAAAGAAAGACGGCAAAATAATATGATGAAATCTGCGAAATCCAACTGAGAAATAACTATTCAAACAGAGTGTTCTCCAGTTATGTCCACTGAGAATTTATTTTTTACTTTATATGCGAAACATTTTGCATTGAAAGAACATCATTTCATAATACAAAAACAATTTCACAATAAGCAAGATTTAACAACTAAACACAATTTTAAAAGAGACTAAGTTCTTCGTTTTGAAGATCGGATCATTTACTTAGAAATTAACTGGGCGTCAAACCATTTCAGAAAATTTTTTAATTATTTATAAGGGTAAACATTTAGATTTATTCTCTAAAAGAAGTAAGAAACTATTAATTTTCTATCTGACACATAGAGGAAATACCTATATTTTCTTCTATTATTTTTTCGAAAGCGCAACTTTCAACCCCATCAACTTAACGAAAGAAGGGCTATATGAGAAGTAGAAGACCTTTATATAAAACCCTGTACTTCCAAGTTATTTGCGCCATCATTATCGGCGTTCTTTTGGGATATTTTTACCCCGAGCTTGGTGCCCAGATGAAACCCCTTGGCGACGGCTTCATCAAATTAATCAAAATGATCATTGCTCCGGTAATTTTCTGTACCGTTGTTATCGGTATTGCCGGAATGGAAGATATGAAAAAAGTCGGCCGCGTCGGTGGCTATGCTCTTCTGTACTTTGAAGTGGTATCAACCTTCGCTCTGATAATCGGCTTATTGATGGTTAATCTCCTCTCCCCCGGTTCAGGGATGCATGTCAATCCGGCCACTTTAGACATGTCGGCCGTCTCCGCCTACACCCAGCATGCCTCTTCCCACTCCACCGTTGACTTCTTTATGAATATCATTCCGTCAACAGTGGCAGGTGCCTTTGCATCCGGAGACATTCTTCAGGTCTTATTCTTCTCTATTCTTTTTGGTTTTGCCTTACAAAAAATGGGCGGCCAGAAATCTCAGCTTTTCCAGTTAATTGACAAAACCTCGAAAATTCTTTTCTTGATAGTCGGCTGGATCATGAAAGTTGCCCCTATCGGCGCATTCGGTGCAATGGCTTTCACGATTGGCAAGTATGGTATTTCTTCCCTACTTCCTCTGGCCAAACTAATGGGCGCTTTCTACTTCACCTGTTTCATCTTCATCTTCGGTGTTCTCGGAGCTATCTGCAGAAGCCACGGTTTCTCTCTTATTAACTATTTGAGATATATCAAAGACGAACTTCTCATCGTGCTCGGCACTTCCTCTTCTGAATCAGTGCTTCCGAGAATGATGGTAAAAATGGAGCATGCCGGCATCAGCAAGTCCGTCGTCGGCCTGGTGATTCCGACCGGCTATTCATTCAATCTTGATGGGACAGCTATTTATTTGACAATGGCAGCTGTGTTTATCGCTCAAGCCTGCGACATTCAGATGACGCTCTTCCAGCAGCTGACTCTTCTTGCGGTGCTCCTGTTGACAAGTAAGGGAGCTGCCGGCGTCACTGGCTCTGGCTTCATTGTCCTTGCCGCTTCCCTTTCCTCTCTCGGCGATGTTCCGGTTGCCGGATTGGCGTTGATTCTCGGCATCGACCGTTTCATGAGTGAAGCACGTTCCATTACCAATATGATCGGGAACGGCATTGCCTGTATCGTAGTCGGCAACTGGGTCAAAGAGGCTGACATGGAAACCGTTAAGAAGCACACTCACCCGGCTTACATCCATCTAGCAGAACAAGCATTGGAAGCTCTCGAAGGCAAAAAAGCACAAAACCTAGAACCGACAGCCTAATATTTATTCTGCAAAGGCCGCTTTCGCGGCTTTTGCTTTATCCGAGGCCTTAAGAAGCTGCGCGATTCAGCGCGATTGTAAGTAAAGTTGCGGCACCTACTTGAATCGCTTTATCGTTAAAGTCAAACATTGGATGATGAACACTGGCAAAGTGAGTTTCATCTTTCATGCCCAGACGGAACAAACATCCAGGCTTGGCTAAAAGCATAAAGGAGAAATCTTCTCCACCGCAGGTTCTATGCCATTGCTTGACGCGCTCTTCGCCCAATAATTCTTTAGCATAACCGGAAGCCTTTTCCACCAGCTCAGGAGTATTAAACATCGCCGGATAAAGCTTGGTGTACTCAACTTCGACCTCCATATCATTGGCAAGAGCAATTCCATCGGCAACCTGCTTCATTCTCCTAATAATTGTTTCCTGAACTTCCGGTTCAAAAGATCTGGCTGTTCCCGATATCTTGGCTTCTTGCGGAACAACGCTCGGTCCATCTCCAAATCCACTTTGAATGCATCCGGCAGAAACTACAGCGGTTTTCATCGGATCTACACTTCTAGCTACAATCGTTTGGAGTGCCAATACACATTCACAAGCTGCCACCAGAGGATCTTTTGTCATATGAGGACGAGAGCCGTGTCCGCCTTTTCCTTTGAAGGTGATTTCGAACTTATCGGCATTTGCAGTGGCGTATCCCGGAATAAAACCGACATCACCGAGATTAAGGCTTGGCTCGGCATGAAGTGCATAAAACTCATCGATACCAAATCTTTCTACCAAGCCGTCAGCAATCATGTGTTTTGCGCCGGCAAAACCTTCTTCTCCGGGCTGGAAAATTGCAACTAATGTTCCAGCAAAATCTCGATGCTGGGCCGCATAATGACAAAGCGTCAGTAGTGTCGCGACATGTCCGTCATGGCCGCAAGCATGCATTTTCCCTTTGACTCGACTTGCCCAGGCAGCGTTGGTTTTTTCCTCCAATGGAAGTGCGTCAGAATCTGCGCGAAGCCCGATTGTTTTACCTGGTTTTGTCCCACGGATAACGGCAACTACGCCGGTCACATCTTTTCCTCCAACATACTCATACACTTCATTCAAAGAAAAAGAGGCAAGGCCTTTCGTTATTTTCTCTTGAGTTTTATATAAACAAAGACCAAGCTCCGGTTCTTCATGGATTTTGTGGCGGATATCGGTGCCGATTTTTGCGCTCTCTGCCATTTGTTCCGGCTTAATTAATATTGTCATTAGTCGTGCTCCTGAAAAAAGGTTTTGAGAATTCAAAGTGTAGCAACCGTCAGTGCTGCATATTCGTAATTGATAGATGTGCAGTTCTAAGCGATTTCAAAAAGTTAAAAATTTTGCAGATTTCAGCGTAATAAATTTTTGTCTACGATATTTTCTGTTTCTAATCTCAAACTTAGACCTCAAAACCTCTTTTTTATCTCTTCACACTCAGAAAAAATTCGGTAATATGCTTTGGTTAAGAACTAGGAGGAGGAGCAATGTCACACGTTGCAGAAACAGTAAAACAGATAATTGAACCCGTCGCTTCTGATTTAGCTGAAGTCGAGAAAGCGGTACTTAGCGATCTGCAAAGTGATATTCCTCTGATAAAGAAGATAAGCGATTACATTGTTTCTGCCGGCGGCAAAAGAATGCGACCTTTAATTCTTATCCTTATTGCCAGAGCGTTGGGCTATCAAGGAAAGGAACATATTTTCCTGGCTACGATGATTGAATATGTCCATACAGCCAGCCTTCTGCATGACGACGTCGTCGATGAAAGCGATCTCAGACGCGGAAAATCAACAGCTTGCTTTAAGTGGGGAAATTCAGCTGCCGTTCTGGTAGGCGATTTCATGTACTCTCGGGCTTTCCAATTAATGGTCAAAACCAAAAACATCCGAATCTGCGAAATCGTCTCCGGTGCCGTCAATCGAGTCTCTGAAGGCGAGGTAATTCAGCTTCTTAACATCCACGATACCACTGTAGACGAGAAGCGCTACTTTGAAGTCATTGAAAGAAAGACCGGAGTTCTATTCGAAGCCGCCGCCCGGATGGGAGCAACGATTGGAGGAGCAACTAAAGAAGAAGAAGAAAAGCTCACACAGTACGCCTTAGCCTTAGGAACGGCCTTCCAAATTATCGATGACGTTTTAGATTACCGCGGCGATGAAGAAAAGACCGGCAAAGCCTTAGGTGCAGATTTGCGTGAAGGCAAAATGACGATGCCCTTGATCTATGCATTGAGAAAATGTTCAGACGAAGAGGCCAAAGAAATTAAAGAAGCCGTTAAACAAGGGGAAGGAGATCTCAACTCCATTACTCGTATTCTTGAAGAGACAGGAGCAATTGAAGAATGCGCAATCACCGCAAAACAAATTGTTTCTTCCGGAATAGATGCGATTTCTTTCTTAAAACCTTCCCTTTATAAAGAATCTTTGGTAAAATTGTTCTCCTTGACTGTGGAGAGAGATTTATAATTACTCTCTGAAGTTAAAAATGTCGGAGTATAGCTCAGCCCGGTAGAGCACTGCGTTCGGGACGCAGGGGTCGTAGGTTCGAATCCTGTTACTCCGACCATTTTTATTTATTTCTAAGAATATTCGGGACTTATTCAATTTGAGGTTCTTTAAATTCTTCTTGGAAAAGCGTCGGAGTATAGCTCAGCCCGGTAGAGCACTGCGTTCGGGACGCAGGGGTCGTAGGTTCGAATCCTGTTACTCCGACCATCCTCCCTTACCTTCTTTTACGGGCCTGTCTGGTAAAAAGTTTCTTTCTATCTGCGATTCCTAGTTTCTCCAAACTACACTCTTACTATGGCTTAACTATTCGAAAAAAGAATGGAAACATTGATTAATTTATGGCACTCGATGCCCCCGGTCGCTAAAACGGTTCTCCTTCTTCTGATTTCTAACACATTCATGAGCTTTGCTTGGTATGCTCATTTAAAAAATCTCGGTAGCGCTCCTCTTTGGGTGGCAATCGTAACCAGTTGGCTGATCGCTTTTTTCGAATATATAGTCATGATTCCAGCCAACCGAATCGGGTTCGGCTCTTTATCTCTCGGCCAACTAAAGATTCTCCAGGAAATCGTTTCGCTTTCTATCTTCGTTCCTTTTGCGGTACTGTACATGAAAGAGCCGCTCAAGCTTGATTACCTCTGGGCGGCTCTTTGCATGTTGGGTGCTGCTTACTTTATCTTCCGTGACCACGTTTGATAACTAGTACCCGGGCTGAAGCATATGGCTCGGATTAACGAAGCTTTCGAATTCCTCGGCATCACATACTCCCAAGTCGAGAGCTGCTTGTTTAAGAGAAATATTGTCCTTATAGGCTTTCTTTGCTACTTTTGCCGCATTTTCGTAACCCACAAGCGGCGCCAACGCTGTGATTAGCATCAGAGAGCGCTCGACATTCTCTTTTAATTTATCCGGGTTGGCCGTTATGCCCTCAATGCAGTGAACCGCAAAAGAATTCTGAGCATCCGAAAGCAAACGAATGCTTTGATCGAGGTTATAAGCAATCAGCGGCAAAAATACATTGAGCTCAAAGTTACCTTGAGAAGCCGCAATGCCAACTGCATTATCATTGCCCATCACCTGTACGGCGACCATAGTCATGGCCTCACTTTGTGTCGGGTTAACTTTACCGGGCATAATGGAAGACCCCGGTTCGTTAGCAGGAAGATTGATTTCACCTAAACCGCAGCGGGGACCAGACCCTAGCCAGCGGATATCATTGGCAATTTTCATAAGATTGGCCGCCAAGGACTTCAGCGCTCCATGCATAAATACGGCACCGTCCTGAGATGTGAGGGCATGGAATTTATTCGGTTCGCTGACGAACTTCTCGCCTGTCATTGCGGTTAATTTTTCACATACTTTGGTTCCGAACCCAAATGGAGAATTCAATCCTGTTCCAACCGCCGTCCCTCCGATAGCTAATTCACGGCAAAAACGCAATGCTGCGTTTATTTGTTCAGCATTATGGTCAAGCATCGAAACATAGCCGCTGAATTCCTGACCTAAAGTCAGAGGTGTAGCATCCTGCAGGTGCGTCCTTCCGATTTTGATTAAATCTTTGAATTCCTCTGCCTTACGATTTAAAGCTTCACGGAGTGTTTTAACCGCAGGCAACAAGCGGCCCGTAACCTCCAGAACAGTCATAATGTGCAGTGCGGTCGGAAACGTATCATTAGAGGACTGGGACATATTGACCTGATCGTTTGGATGAACAACTTCTTCTTTGCTCAGTCTGTCTTTAAATCGGAAATCCCCGTTCAGAATTTCGGTCGCACGATTCGCCACCACTTCATTTACATTCATATTGGTTTGAGTCCCGGAACCGGTTTGCCAAACGGCTAAAGGAAAATTTCCGGGCAACGCGCCAGCTAGCAATTCATTGCAAGCCTGGACTATGGCGTTTTTACGCGTTTCATCCAGCTTATTGAAGTCACAGTTGACTTCTGCACAGGCTTTCTTCAAATACAGCATGGAACGAATCAGAGATTCAGGCATCTTTTCGATACCAATTCGGAAGTTCTCAAAACTTCTTTCCGTTTGGGCTCCCCAGTACTTATTGTCATCAACTTTTATATCACCTATGGAGTCATGCTCAATGCGGTAATCTTTCATTTTGTTCTCTCTAACAAGACAAATTTCGACGCCGGACTTTGTCTCGAACGTCTTTAATATTTCTCAGAGTCTACCTTGGTACAGAGTTTTCGATTAGATAAAAAGTCCAAACTTGGTACCTTAATCTGAAAGAATCTGATTGAGTTCAACCTGTTATTAGCAAATTGAACATCCGCATTCAAACTTGCTCATCAAAATGAAAATTAGAAAAATAAGGATCAGTTCTTCTGAAGGAGCTTTTGATAGCTTCCATCGATTGCTATAGTCCCAATGAAGGAAGTAAAGAAAATTCCAACTACTGCAACGGAAAGCACCAAATGTCCGCAAGGAAGTCCCATTGCTAACGGCACAGAACCGATGGCAGCTTGCACGGTAGCTTTCGGAAGATAAGAAAGAACGCAAAACAGCCGTTCGTCAAAATTGAGATTGGTGCCCAGCAGGCTCAAAACAACCCCTAAAGAACGAAGCACTAAGCCAATACATACGATCCAAAGTGCTGCGAGTCCGGCGTTTAGGATATAACTGATGTCAATTGCTGCCCCTACCGTCACAAATAAGATGACTTCAGCGGCCAACCACAACTTGCTGAACTTTTCTGACAGTCTTTTAGTGACAGAAAATGATGCTTTGAAATTCAAAGTACACGCCATACTCATCACTGCAAAAAGTCCCGAGACGCTGACAATTTCTTTGGTCCATCCTTCCAGAGCAATCAGAATAAAGGCAACGCCTAAGACAACCATTACTTTGAGGCTGTTCCGAACATAGTGCTTTACAGCGTAAGCGGTTTCAAAAAACCAACTGAGCAACAATCCGGCCCCGACACCGACCGCCATTCCAAGAATCAGCGAAATCGGCACTTGAATGAAGTTCCCGAGTTCCGTATGTCCGGCCTGAGTAAAACCAAGAAATGTGGAGAAAAGCATGATGACGAAAACATTATCCAGCCCTGCTCCGGCCATAATCATTTGAGGAATGCTTTTCTCCGTTCCGTAGGAACGGTTGGTCAACATCACCATTCGAGGAATAACTACTGCAGGTGAAACAGCAGCTAATACGGAACCCATTACCAACGCTTCGAGTTTCGAAATGCCGAAGAAATAAGGTGCAAAAAAGAAAAAGGCAGCAATTTCGAAAAGTGCCGGAATGCAACCGAGCAAAAAGAGTGGACGTTCAACTTGCTTAAGTTCCGAGACTTTTATGGACAGTCCTGCTTTGATAATGATGATGACCAACGCCAACTTCCAGAGGTCCGGCGATATGCTGAGAATTTTAGGATCCAACAAATTGAGGGCCTGAGGTCCGAGCACAATACCTGTAAGCATCATGCCGATGATTGCAGGTACTCTTATCGCTTTGCAAGCCGCCCCGATTGCCAAACCAAAAAGAAAAATAAGTGCCAGTGAGGTAAGCATCTATCCTAAAATCTCAGAAGTGAACGTTCATCTCAAAAAATTCTACTCGCTGCCTTATTTCTTTTTTGCAAAAAGGCCTATTTTTGAATCTTATAGCCTCGCTGCATAAGCAAAACCGCGAAGGCCGCTGACCCAACGGCACATACTGAGACAACACTAAGACTTATCCATGGATTGAAATCGCTTTGGGAAAAGAAACCATAGCGGAATCCGTCAACGATGTAGAAAAACGGATTGAATTGGGAAAGAGTCCGCAAAGTTCCCGGTAATTGCTGGATGGAGTAGAAAACACCGGATAAGAAAGTCAGCGGAAGAATAACGAAGCTTTGAAAAGCTCCGATTTGATCGAACTTATCGGCCCACAAACCAGCTATCAATCCCAGAGAGCCCATCAGGACCGCACCCATAAATCCAAAGACTACGACCCATAAAATATGATCTACAGGAGGAGCTGACCAAAAAATAGAAACCAACAGCACTCCAGCCCCCACTATCAGTCCTCTGGCGACGGAAGCTCCTATCATCGCCAATCCAAGCTCCCATCCTGCAAAAGGAGGCAATTGAATGAAGATAAGGCTTCCCATAATTTTTGCTGAGAGCATGGAAGATGAGCTGTTGCCGAAAGCGTTCTGCAGCAGAGACATCATCACCAGGCCCGGAACTAGGAAGTGAATATAACTTACGCCTTCAAACGTCGGCATTCGTCCTCCAAGCACTTGTCCGAAAACGACCAAATACAGTGCTGCCATGAGGATCGGTGCAAAAATCGTTTGAATCGCAATCTTCTTAAAACGCAGGACTTCTTTTTCCAACAAGGTAAGAAAAGCGGCACCTCTGCTGTATGGTTTTGGGTCTATTTTGAATTGTGTCATTTGCCTGTAATCCTTATGAAGGCTTCTTCGAGATTTGCTTTTCCAATTTCAAGTTTTTCCGGCATTAAGCCCACTTTTGAAAGCTCATTTAAAAGCGTGTGCAAGTTTTCCGGACTGCCGTAGGCCGTACAGTAAGACCCGTCAGAAAGCTTCGTACAATTGATAGGAAAATCCTTCGGCAGTTCACTTGGCAAAGAAAACAAAATTCGTTCTTTTGAGTATTCCTTGAGCAAACTTTGAGTGCTCTCTAAGGTCACAATTTTTCCATGATTAAGCAAAGCTACATTACGGCAAAGCTTCTCTGCCTCTTCCAGATAATGTGTCGTAAGAATAATCGTATGACCTTTTCGATTTAGATCTGCCATGAACTCCCACAGACGATGGCGCAGAGAAATATCCACGCCTGCTGTCGGTTCATCGAGCACAATCACCGGCGGCTGATGAACCATGGCCTGGGCAATCAAGACACGTCTTTTCATTCCTCCCGAAAGGCTCATCACACTGGAGTTTTTCTTATCGGATAGGTCCAAAACATCCAGCAGCCGTTCAATCCACTTCTGATTGCCGCGAAGACCGAAATAGCCGCTCTGCAGACGAAGCGTGTCGTAAACAGTAAGAAAAGGATCAAACGTGATTTCCTGAGGAACGATACCCAAGCACATTTTGAATTGACGCCATTGAGTTTCTAAATCAAAACCCAATGCCTTGATTCTTCCTGAATTCAGTTTAACTGTCTTTGCAAGAACTCCAATAAGCGTACTTTTGCCAGCACCGTTCGGTCCTAACAAACCAAAAAAATCACCTTGTTCTATTGTGAAGGAAACATCACGCAAGGCTTGTTTCGACTCGTTTCCTCGATAAAAGGTTTTTGAAACGTTTTCTAACGAAAGAGCCGGTAAAAGAAATTTTTGACTCATATACAAAACAAAATTAACCCCGCCTTAAGTCTTAATTGAGTAAACGAGGAAATAATTGGAAATAAGTTTTTTCTAAAATTTAGAAATTCACTCTTTATTCTTGCCTAACTTAATTTGATTTAAGAATCATATAGTTGTCTTTATCAAAAATACACCACCTTTCCGTTTACTAGGGAAATCTCTAATGAGAATGATAATTAATTAATAGAATTGTTCAATTAATATTGACATTAATGATAATCATTCTCATTAAGTTTTAAAAGCAGAATCTATATGACAGTAATCAGCGGCGTCTCATCGGACAAAACGAAGATCGTTAAATTTAACAAGATGATGAGAAAAGACTCTGACTCTCCTTCTTGGAAAGCCAACATATCTGACAATCCACTTGTCGAAGCATTTCCTGAGTCTATCGATATTCATCCCGGCCTGCAAAGCAGTCCGATTGCACCGGCGCAAGTTCAGTCGACTCTTTCCGATTTGACTTCCCGCAAACGTACCAGAAGGACGGTTACCTATATCAATGTGCCTTATTGCGAAACAAGGTGCCTGTACTGCCTTTTTTATATCAAGCCTTACAGAAACAAAGAAGAAAGCAAGGCCTACGCCGACACTCTTATCAAAGAACTTCAGCTATGGGCCGACAAACCGATTCAGCAAAACGAACCGGTACATGCGGTTTATTTCGGGGGCGGTACGCCGACGGCTCTTGAAGCCGCAGATATCGAACGCGTCATTAAAGCCGTTCGTCAGTACCTCCCACTGGCCAATGACTGCGAAATCACTTATGAAGGCAGATTATCGGGTTTCGATGCAGAGAAGATGGAAGCTGCGGTACAAGGCGGGGCCAACCGTTTCTCCCTAGGCGTACAGACTTTTGACACCAAAGTTCGTCAAGCTGTCGGCCGCCGTTCCACTAAAGAACAACTCGTCTCCCAACTAAGCCGCCTTACTCGCTTCAACCAAGCAGCTGTCGTTATCGATTTGATTTACGGTTTTCCTTTCCAAACCATGGGAACTTGGAAAGAAGATCTTGCCATCAGCCGTGAATTAAACCTAGACGGAGTGGACTGTTATCAGCTTCGCGTTTTTGAACGCTCTCCGCTCTTTAAGTACATTGCCAACGGAAAACTTCCGGCCGGTCCAAATCACGAACTTCGTGCCCTTATGTTCGCTGAAGCAGTACAAAGCATGCGAGAAGCGGGATGGAGCCGCCTATCCATCAGCCACTGGGCTGCAAATACAAGAGAACGCAACTTCTACAACTATTACGCCAAAACTCGTTCGGACTGTTTAGCTTACGGTCCGGGAGCCGGCGGCAATATCGACGGCTATGCATACATGATGGACAGAACGCCGGATACTTGGAAAAAAGCAATAGAAAAAGGCATCAAACCGGTCTCTATGATGCTTGAACCGGCTCCGCATTGGCAATTATGCCGAGCCGTTGCAGAACAGCTTGAACTTAACTTCTTAGATCCGTCGAGATTAGCTGCGGAATTCACTCCCCAACTCCTCTACGTTTTTGAACCGTTGGTAGAAAATTGGACCAAAGCAGGATTGCTTAGTCCAATCGGAAGCCGCTATGAGTTAACGGTCGCCGGCCAATTCTGGCAAGGCCGCATGAACCAACATCTTCTTAATCAGATTAAATCTCTTCTCTAATATCATGAAAAACATTGTCAAACTAAGCGTTCTTTGCGCCGCTACTTTAAGCGCATGCTGGTCCCTGTCTCATGCCCAAGAAGTGCATAAGACCGGTGAAGTCAAGGTTACGGCAGGCCGAGTTGAACAGCAGCTTCTTGATATTCCGATGAGCGTCTCCGTGCTTACCGCGGAAGAGATTCGTGATTCTTCCGCAAGAAATATCGGAGAACTGTTAGCAGACGTTCCCGGCGTAGAGGTTGGAGGTGATGGTTCCCAAGGTCTGAAACGCATCAAAATCAGAGGTGAAAACGAATACCGCAGCCTAATTCTCATCGACGGCCAGAAAGTCTCCGAACATAAGTCCATGTCCGGCCCTGCCCTTCTCATTGATCCTTCCTCCGTTGAAAGAATTGAAGTGATTAAAGGACCTGCCTCCGTACTTTACGGGTCGGATGCTATCGGCGGTGTCATCAATATCATTACTAAGAAAGGCTCTAAAAAACCTTTTGAGGCAGAGGCCTCTGTCGGTTGGAACGGAGCAGGACATGGCTGGAGCGAATCCGTTTCCCTCGGAGGAAGCGCAAAAGGATTTAAATATCAATTGGATGCCGGCTATCAAAGCCACGGCAACATCAAAACTCCGAAAGGCTATCAAAAGAATACCGAGTTCCGCCAAAAGAACCTCGGTGCCTTCCTGAGCTATGACCTGACCGATAATTTCACGGTCGGCATGCATGCGGACATTTTTGATTCCAAAATCAATTCTTCCAGCTGGACCTATGAAAACGATCCGGACTCTGACTTCTTCGTCAAAATTCCAAAATGGAGAAGAGACAAGATCAGTCTGTTTGCCGAAGTCAAAGATATCAACGAATATCTGACTAGACTGAGAGTTGACGGCTACTGGCAAAAAAATCACAAGATGATGCAGAACTACGTGAGCCAGTCTGAGAAAAGCCCAAAATCTTCTATGAGCGTCACTACTGATTCTCATGCTGACAACAGAATTAAAACTCTCGGCTCCAGCCTACAAGCGGATTGGCAATTGGGAGACAACAACTTCCTTATTACCGGATATGAATTTTCTCAAGATCGTCTGACGGCAAATACAGAAGCAGATTTTGCTATGTCTATGAAAATGACCGGGATGCCTCGTCCAATGCTCGACCAGTCCTACGTTACAGACCGTTATGTAAAGGGCAAAGAAACGACTAACGCTATTTTTGCTGCAATGGAAACTACACTGCCTCATGACTTTTCTTTGAACTACGGGGTGCGCTATACCTGGGTAAGTTCTGAGCTTTCTAAGGCAACTTCCTTCCGGAACGGTTATAAAACCACTCCGGCGGGAACAACGGTTTTCAACAATACGGCGGTCAATGATTCAGGCACTCCAGGCAGCGAAAACAACAGCCGTCCTGTTTTCAATTTAGGTGTAATTTGGAGAGGCCTGGACAACACCTCCTTGCGTGCTCAGTGGGCTCAAGGATTCCGTGTTCCTAACCTGCAGGAAAAATTCTTGATTAACAGCATGGGAGGCGGTACCGTCTACGGCAATCCGAACCTCAAACCCGAGAAGTCCAATAACTTTGAAATCGGAGCCCGCTACAGTACTGATTTGATGGATATCGATGCGGCTTTGTTTTACAACCTCTCCGATGACTATATCTCCACAGAAATCGTCGGTGATGCTGATAGTGGAATCAGTCGATACGTCAATGCCGATAAGGCAAAGACATTCGGTTCAGAACTTTCTCTTAACTTGAGAGCAACGGGAAACCTTAATCCTTATTTCTCTCTGTCCTGGATCAAGAGAAAAACGGAATGGGCTGACGGCACCTCAACGTATGCCTCGGGCACTCCTGAATTCACGGCTCGTTACGGTCTGCGCACAATTTACCCGCTCTTTAACGGCAAATGGACAACCGACACTTATTTGAGAAGCAGTACCGCGAAGAAGTCGTACTCACTGTCAACTAAAGAAACCACTCGTATTGCAGGCTACACCACCTTGAACTTTGCAACCGCATATCACTTCGGTCCAAAACAGGCTTTTAGCGCAAACTTTGAAGTTCTCAATATTACTAACCAGCTTTACGGTTATGAGACCTCCATTTACGAGCCGGGCAGAAGATTCAACCTCAAGCTGACAGCCCGTTATTAATAAAGATGTAATTTATTCCGCTGAAAATCATGACAACAATGACTTTAAAAAGGGCCCGAACATCGCGCCTAGCGGACTTCTGTGGAAGATGGTCTGCCCGTGAACTTATCATCATCGGCGTTTTTGCAGCCACTGCAAAAGTCTCTACCGTGCTGATTGCCATGGTTGGAGGCGGAATGAATCCTCTCTCCCTGCTGCTGAAGAACATGGTATTTACCACCTTGTTAGTGGTCATGCTCTTCAAAGTGTGCAGGCCCGGCACTCTCTGTCTTTTTGTCATCGTCAGCTCAGTAGTGAACTTCCTGCTCCTCGGCGGAAATTTGACTTTGATTCCGCCGATGCTTTTAGCGGCCGTTATTGCCGAGCTTTTGATGCGTTTTATTCAGAAGAACAACCTCCCGGGAGCTGTTTATTGGGGAGTTGGGTGCTTTGATTTACTTTGCAAGTTCGGCTCTCTCGGCATCTCGTTTTTAATGATGCGTGAATCTCCCGCCATGATGGCTGCGGTAGTGCCGATAGTCATCATCGGCTATATCGGTTCTTTAATCGGCCTGTGGACAGGCAGCAAATCAATTAAGGAGTTGCGACATGCAGGCCTCATCCGTTCCTAATTTATCTCTGCTCAACGCAGTGGACATCCGCGTCAAGATGATGATTACGGCTCTGGCATCCGTGATGACAGTAGCTATATCTTCCCTTTACGCACAGTGCTTTCTTTTTGCTGTTTCTTTTCTGTATTTATTGATGATCAGAAGGCCTAAGCTCATCCTTGTGTCATACCTTCTGTTCTTGATAATGATGGCCATTGCCTGCGGTTTCGGCCTGGTGTTAGCTCATTTTCTTCCTATGATGGGAAAAGGCATGGAGCTGAAATCTTTAGCTGTTCCGTTCATGAGAGCTTTTACGATGCTCAATGTCGTACTGCCTCTGGCATTCACAGGCAGACTCCAGCAAATTCTGAATTCGCTGCAGAAGCTTAAATTGCCCTTCGTCATTTATCTTCCTGCCGCCGTCATCGTTCGTTTTATTCCAACGTTTACTAACGACATTAAACAAATCTGGGAATCGCTCAAAATCCGTGGTTACCGCATCAATCCTTGGACGATGACGATTCATCCCTTTCAGACGACTCGACTTCTTTTTACACCGCTCTTAATCAGAGCCTTAAAAACAGGAGATGAACTCGGCATTGCCGCAGAACTCAAAGGCCTTAATGCAAATACTTCTGCCATCAAGAAGGATCCGCCATCTTTCACTAAGAAAGACTATGCCGCCGTTTCTTTGACCGCAGCTATCCTTGTTGCCGCCATTATTCTGCAAATTTATTTTCCGAACACTTCACCAGTCCTGATGAAATAATGATTGAATTAAAGAACGTAACTTATACCTATCCGCACAGTGACAGACCTGCCCTGAGCAACCTTTCTTTTATGGTCCGTCCCGGAGAGGCTATTCTTGTCACCGGTGTATCCGGATGCGGCAAATCGACACTTATCAGACTGATTAACGGACTATGTCCTCATTATTACGGAGGCAACGTAGAAGGCACAATTTGCATCGATGGAAAAGACAATATGAAGGAAAAGCTCTGCGATATTTCGCACCGCGTAGGAACTTTGTTCCAGAATCCGGAAAGTCAATTTTTCGCTTTAGGAGTTGAAGAGGAGATTTCCTTCATTTCGGAATGCAAAGGGGTGCACCCGAAGGAAATTCAAACAAAACTCTCACAAACCGCAGAACGTTTTAATTTAAAACCGTTTCTTAAAAGCATTATTCATGAACTGTCGCAAGGGCAAAAACAGAAAGTTGGCCTTGCCTCTCTCATGATGGAACCTCTGAAGGCCTTAATCCTGGATGAGCCCACAGGGAACCTGGATCCGGAAGCAACCCTAGAATTGGCCGAAGAAATCAAAAAACTTAAAGCTCAGGGCGTTGCCATTCTGATTGTAGATCACCGTCTGTACTGGCTCAAAGATGTTGTCGATAAAGTGATCGTCTTGGAAAAAGGTAAAGTGGTTCGGGAAGGCATCATTCCGGATTTAGATTCTGAATTTAGAGAAAAATACGGCCTGAGAAAGCTCGAGGTCACGGACAAGCGCCTTCTCCTTCCGGTCAAAACGTCTTCCGGTAAACCTATCATGAAGATTTCAAAGCTGAGTTTTTCCTATCCTCGCCAGCCTGAAATCATCACGGACGCCTCTCTCGAGTTTCAACAAGGCATCTGTGGAATTTTCGGAGACAACGGTGCAGGCAAAACAACTTTGGCACGATTGATTACCGGTCTGAATAAAGCAAAATCCGGCACTTTTCAGGTTAAAGGGAAAACAATCCGTCAAAAGGACTGCTTAAAGCACGTTGCGGTAGTTTTACAAAATTCTGATCATCAGCTCTACATGAGAACCGTCTTTGAGGAGTTGAGAGCCAGCTTGGAAGCAGCCGGATGCAAAGGCGGCAACGATGCTGCCGAAGAGCTTCTTGGCATCTTCGATCTTCAGGAGCTAAGAGACCGTCATCCGCACTCTCTTTCAGGAGGCCAGAAACAAAGACTTGTTATCGCTTGTGCATTTGCCAAAAAGCCAGACGTCATTATTCTCGATGAGCCCACTAGCGGCTTAGATGGAGCCAATTTAAAAAGGATTGCCGGCGCCCTCAAGAAACTGTCTTCAGAAGGCAAAGCCGTCCTTGTTATTACCCATGATTTGGAGCTGGTAGATCTTATCTGCGACACAGCTCTACATTTACCGCTGCCAGTTCAAACTGCCAACCAACCTTTTATTAATTGATTTATAGGATTTTTATGACAAATAAAGACCCACAGCAAGTTATTCAAGAAGTTATCAACTCGGGCCGTCCGGTTACTTTGGACTCTTTGGCTTCCGCACTGAACTGCTCGGCCCTTGAAGCTGCACATCATTTGCCTAAAGAAACTTGTACTTTTGCTCCGGGAGAAGATTTTGAAAAAGTTTGGGAAAGCATTTCTCAGTGGGAAAAAGCAACATTTATCGTGATTGCCGGAGAAAACGTCATTGAAGTAGAAACCAAAGTGGCTTGCGGCAAAAAAGCCATGGGTTATTACAACTTGATGGGCGGCAAAAGCCCGCTGCAAGGCCACTTCAAATACGAAAACATTATTGAGATCGGGTTTATTACCATGCCGTTTATGGGAAGAGAAAGTCATTTTGCCGCCTTCTTTGATAAAAACGGAAAATGCGCCTACAGCTTTTATGTCGGCCGAGAAAAGCATAAATTAATCGAATCTGCAAAAGAGCAGTTTTTAGCTCTTCAATCTTCTTATAGGTGATTCGATATGAAAGTACTAGTTGCATATTCCAGCATTACAGGCAATACGGAAAAAATCGGTAAAACTATTGCGGAAGCCATTCCTAATAGCGAATGCGTCAAGCTTCCTACCGACAAAAAAGCTGAAGACTATGACTTAGTATTCTGCGGTTTTTGGTGCGACAAAGGGGTTCCTGACAATGATTGGAAGCAATTCTATGAATCCACAGGTACAGTTCCTGTCGCTGTTTTCGGCACCCTCGGAGGAGATCCGCACAATGAAGGCGGGATGAGATTCCTTCAGAAAGTCAAAAATGAAATTCATAAATCCTCTTTGCTTGATCTGCGTTTGTGGCAAGGAAAAGTCGATCCGAAAATCATTGAAATCATGACACGTATGTCCGGGAAACCAATGACCGAGGAACGCAGACTGAGACTGGAAGAAGCAAACAAACATCCGGACAGCAAAGATTTAAGAGAGGCCGCTCAATGGGCATTTGAGATTTTCAAATCCCGACAAGCATAGGAAGAGAATATGAACTTTAAAGAGATATATGACCTCATCGGAGGCGCCGGAGTGATGTTGATTTTGGTCGGCATCGCCGCTTGCTACATTACCATCTGGAATGTAATTTATCTGCAGGGCGTCTTGCGCCGGTTCAAGAAATCCAAGATTGGAAAAGACCGTTCTTCCTCTCGGGAACTTCATGACAAATTCGGAGCCAGCACAAATCCCTTGATTTGTATTGTGCGCGACATCGTCACAACTCACAGTGCTCACTCCGAAGATATCCGCGCCGAGGTCTCTTATCTCTTTCATAAAAACTTCAAGCCGGTTAATAATGCATTGACATGGCTCAAGCTTTTCGCCGCAATCTCCCCGCTTCTTGGACTGCTCGGCACAGTCCTCGGAATGGTTCAGGTTTTTAAAACCATCGCCGCGAGTGCCTCACCGGATTCGGCTCTCTTAGCTGCGGGAATTTGGACTGCTCTGATTACCACAGTAATGGGCCTTGTGGTTGCCATCCCTGCTCTAATGGCCTACTACTATCTCTTCCTTAAAGTTAAGGAAATGAGGATTGAAGCTGTGGAATACAGTTATCGAGCTATTGAACTGTCCAAGCCTGATTCTCCAGCTTCCGTTGTTTGCAAACATCCGAATGCTTCCTGTGTGCTCCATGGAAAACAAGCCCTCTCTGCCTAGGAATAAAATTCATGTTTGATGATTTAGATGAAGAACCGAAAGTCGATCTGACGCCTTTAATTGATGTCATTTTCATGCTTGTTATTTTCTTTGTCATGACCATGACTTTCAGCAAGCCGGTCATTGATTTGACATTACCTGCCGCAGAAAACTCTTTGGCTCAGAAAAACAATCAGGAATTGATCCTGCAAGTCAACGAAGCAGGAACCATTCTCTGGAACGACAAGGCTCTTTCTAAGGAAGAGCTGCCTGTCTTTCTTGATGAGCATCCGGAAGGGCTTCTTACTCTTATGATTGACGAAAAAGCGCCTTTTCAAAGTTTCGTCTGGATCGTGGATATAGCCAAAGTAAAACGAGAGGGCCGTTTCGTTATCGGTACCAGAAAGAATAATAGTGGCTAATGATGGATACCTGTACTCAGTTAGATTTGAACGGCATAAGGAAAGCCAAGAACGCAGCTCGGCTGTTTATTATTTCCGCTTGTGTGTGTTCTGTTTACTTGGCGACCCTTCCCTCCCAAATAAAACCGCTCACCGTTACAGCGCTCCCTACAATTGAACTGAGTTTTGTGCAGTTTGAAGAACCGCCCCTCCCTACGGAGCCTGCACCCGTTGAGTCTGTTGAACGTTTGCTAGCCGAGGAATCCGAGATAAAAGTAGAAACTCCTCCAGAACCTAAAGAACCTGCAGTTGTTCCGGCGGAGCCGCCTGTAGCTGAACCAACGGTGATTCCTCCTCCGGCAATACCTATCAAGAACATCAAGAAAAAAATAGTTCAAGAAAAGCCTCGTAAAAAAGAAGTCAACCCTGTGCCAAAACCTTTACCCATCAAAAACAGCAAACCTGAGACTAAGCCTTCTTCAAACGAATCTATAAAACCCGCTTCATTAGCGGGAAGTGCCTCTGATCTGCAAGCAAACAACAAGCTTGCTTCCCTTTTGATTGCCTTGATTGAAAAAAAGAAAAAATACCCGAAAGCCGCGATTCGAAGCGGAACTGAAGGGACTTGTCATGCGAAATTCAGATTCGATAAAGAGGGCCGGATTATCGCCGCCTCTCTTTCCGTGCCGTCCGGAAAAGGAGTTCTTGACCGAGCTTCCAATCAATTGGCCCAGCAGCTGATCGGTACAAACTTTAATATTCCAAATTCCGGAATCGGAATCGAAATCCAAGTCCCTATCAAATTTGAACTGGTGAACAGATAGGATCACCATTTTCTCAACAAAAAGGCGCCTGAAAACAGGCGCAAAATGAATGAGAAACAATAGCTTGTTTAGGGTACCTTGAAATTGTAGTAGTGACACTCAGCGCAATAATTAACGCTTGGTTTGTGTCCCTTGTGGCATGTTGAACATGGCAGATTACCGTCATGCTGGCTATGCGGATTCATTTCTTCCGGATTCTCCGGTGTGGTCTTCTTAGCTACTTGATCATAGAAACCGTGGCATTGGACACATGGTTCATGTCTTTGATCATCTTCTTTGAGCTGGGCCGAAATTTGCGGTCCGTGGCATACTTGGCACTGAACTCCGCGCGCAACGTGACGATCACCTAGGAACTGCGGCTTGTCCTGGGCGATAGCGCTGAATGAAAGAAGAGCGCCAAAAAATAAAACAACAAGCTTGGTTTTCAATTTAGTTCTCCTTTACACAATCGGCCGGAAACTACGTTCACGGCCGACTGTACTATTACTCAGAGAAAGCGATTATCCGCGGTTAGGCTGTTTTGCAACTTCCTTACCGGCAACCTGACCGAACACTAAGCATTCTGTCAAGTTTCCGCCACCCTGATAAACGAACTTCAAAGCAGAAGCGATTTCACCAACAGCGTAAAGGCCAGGAATCGGCTGGAGGTTCCAATCGAGAACTTCACGCTTAGCGTTAGCAGCCAAACCGCCTTTAGTATTTGGACCGCCGGCTACGAGAGGAACCGCATAGAATGGACCGTCGGAAACAGGCTGCAATGTGCTCTTGAGGCGTCCGAACTCTTTATCTTCACCTGCTGCGCAAGCAGCGTTGTAGTTCTTAACGGTTTCTGCAAGAGCTGCAGGATCCATCTTGTTACCGTTTTCCTTGATAGCTTTGATCTTCTTGCCGAGTTCTTCAATAGTGTCAGCTTTCAGGATCCAGCCTTTCTTAACAGCATCGCTGTTGTCAGCTGCGCCGTAATCAACAAAGCCATAACCCGGAGTGGAGATGCCGAGACCTACGAGAGGTTTGCTCTTACGGAGAGTTTCGTCAAAGATGAACCAAGACGGGCTGTTTGGATAGTCGAGTTTGTCGATATCAAACTTAACGGCTTCTTTATAGAAGAAGTAGCGACTTGGATCCTTAGTAACTTTGTGTTCAGCAGCGTAACGTTTACCGTAGTTATTAACAACGATAGCGTGGCCGGAACCAACTGCAGGAGTGATCATGCCCAAACGCATGCCGTTGTGGCGTACTGGAGCAGGCATAATGATACGGGAAGCGGCTTTACCGGCTTTCATAATACCGGCGCCAGCCTTCTGACCCATAGCGATACCGTCGCCTTCATTAAATGTTGTACCGTAGAATGCCCAGCCTTCAACGCCCGGGCCTTCCAAGAATGCTTGACGCATCGGGAGGCTGTATTCGTAACCGCCGGAGCAGAGAACAACGCCCTTGCGTGCCTTGTAAGCAACTTTTTTGCCGTTCTGTTCTGCGATAACACCGATAACTTCTCCCTTATCATTCTGAACGAGGTCGCGGCCGCGAGTTTCATAATCAACTTTGATCTTGTCGGCACGGGTCTTGATACCGTTGTCTAAGCAAAGCCAGAAAGCTTCACCGGAAATTGCTTTTTCCTTAGGACCGTTGTAGCAAGGAGTATTGAAACCTGCAGGGATACGATCAGGATAAGAAGAACGATAAACCTGATAGCCACAGTCCTTAGCGCCTGGGAATGTCGGGAAAGCTGCACCCTTGAAGCCCGGAGTAGCAAATGCCTGGAACTTCGGATCCTGTTTCTTCATCCAGTCAAGAAGGCCCGGAGTGTATTCGGCCCAAGCTTCGGCCAAGCCATCGGAAACCTGAGGCTGTTCGCCTTCGAGTTTTCCAGGAATGTTTTCGCCGGAGAACATGGCCTTAGCATATTCTTTCAATGCAGCCTTATTGCCTGATTTATCCGGGCAGTGGAAGATACCGCCGGACATACGAGTATTGGAGCGAAGTGTTGCGGCTGGCTGTCTTTCGATAACGATAACATCAGCACCGTTGTCGGCAGCAGTGATAGCTGTAGCAGCGCCTGCACCACCCAAACCTACAACGATAACGTCGGCTTCCTTATCCCATTTTTGCTGCTGAGCAGAAGCGGTTGCAGCGGTAAATGTACCGACTGTGGCAACAACGCCTACGCCAGATGTTTTAAGGAAACCACGTCTTGAGATATTGGTCATTTATTTCTCCTTGTTTTGTTTTTTGAGATAGCTCACCGAGCTACGTATTTGAATTTACACGGTTGCAAAGGGGGCGTAAAGGGAGAAAGTGCGGTTGATTTGACCAAAAGAGAAGAGTAAACTTTTTAAGTTAAGCTTAAGGAATTGCCCGTAGCCTCAAGCAATTTTCCTCAGAAATGCAATCGCAATTTCTCCCTTCTCTTTCTCCTCACCATTTACTTTTGAAACAATCAGTTACTTTCGTTGAGTTCTAAGTTGATGATTTTCTATTTCTTATAACAAAGTCTTTTCATAGAAAACCATGTTGTACTCAATTGCGGGAAGATCCTCCCCTGTAGAAAAAAAAGATTTTTATCATGCTCTTTAACTTGGAGATCTCCCGATGAATCTGAACGAAACGGCTAAAGAAACTCTCGTTGAGAACTTGACTCTCGTCCTCTTGTACCTCACTAGCAGGTGCGAAGAACTTCCAGTAACTCACGAAAAAATTTATTCGACTTGGAAAAGTTATGACTGGAATGCTATGGATAAGCTAATTGAAAACGGCTGTGTGTTTCCTCCAAAATGTAGAAGAACACATACAAGATACTTGACCGAAGAAGGCGTAAAAAAAGCGAGAGATCTTTTGGAAGCACTTCATCTGACAACAAAATAGCTTTCTTTAAAAACCATTGACCCTGAGAATTTTTCCTAGAGAAAAGAAACCTGAGAAAAATAATCTCCTTTTTCAGGAAGCCGCCAGTCCGTTAGGCCAACAAAGCAAAGAGACACTCATAGAATACTCAATGCCGATGCATAGATACTTTTCTGTCATCACCGTCAGAAACGAAACATCACGCACCAAGCTTGTTATTTTTTCATCTTTCCGAGTACATCCGCACCGTTTTCTCAAACTCCCAATCATTCATCTTGCTAAACCAGTCTTGAGCGCCCTTTTCCAGGGCCTTAACAGTTTCCACAATCTTTTTTGGTGTGTAGGCAGTCTTTCTGTAAACCAAATACGCCTGTTTAATCTTTCCGTTAATTTCCGGAAAGATTCGCCTAAGTTCAGGATGCCGGGCTGCCTTAGCAATCGGCAAAAAACCAATCCCCATACCGGCGCGAATTTCATCGACCTGGGCATGGATGTCGTTAACAACGTAATGCGGCGTAATATCCAACACATCAATCAGTTTTTCTTCTGCATAGAAAAGCAACGTCGATGACGTATAGTTGTGAATCCACGGATACTTCGCTAAATCTTCCAGTTTTTTAGGTTCACCTTTTTTAAAAAAATCATATCTGGCAAAGATTCCTCGTTTGGTACGGTAGAGAGGCAGGGCTACATAATCCTCAAACCCAGTGAGATCAAATACCATCAGAATATCTGACTTAGTATCTTCTTGTGTTTGTTCGGTAAGTTGATTAGTAAAGACCTGAATATGAATTTTAGGGAACTTTCTTCTTAGTTCTCGCAGTACATCGCGAGCAACGTCGTAGTAAAAGGCACGCGGAACATTGACCCGAATCGTGCCCGAATAAGTACGCGCATCAAACTGCTGCTCGGCCATGGTTCGATCAAGCCGCGATATATCTTCAACAATCTCTTGGAATAACGCACTTCCCTCGGCCGTAGGAACCAAATATCTTTTATGAGGCTGCAGAAGTTTTGTGCTTAGTCTACTTTCTAAAGCCTGCAAACGTCTCGAAACCGTCGCCGCAGGCAAATTTAATTCGTCAGAAGCTTTACTCAAACTACCGGCCTTCACCACACTGCAAAAAAGAAATAAGTCATCCAAGTTTCCAAAAGTGGAATTAATACTTCTCATTTTTTACATTGTTATCAAATTCAACAATTTCTATTATATCTGCGAGGGTTTCGTAACGAACATCCCTCTTCCCCATTTTTCCAAGGACAAAACTATGAGAGTTAAAACTGCTGGGTTATCCCGTCGGTCTTTTCTGCAAGTCTCAGGCTTGACGTCCGTTTTCGTAATGCTCGGTATTCCCTTGAATCCGACAAAAAGCAGCGGAAAACGCTAAAGGCGTTCATCTGACTCCTCAGATGAAAGACGGCTGGCATTATGGACACTGCCGCATGTGCATGCGAGGAACCTGCCCCAACCTTTATCGCGTTGAAAACGGCATAGCGGTTGAAGTAATGGGCAATCCCAACACTCCAACCACCAAAGGTGCCCTGTGCGCTAAAGGTCAAACAATTCTTCAAAACACATACAACGCTTATCGCGTAAAAGCGCCTATGAAGCGCACCAATCCCGAAAAAGGTCTTGATGTCGATCCGAAATGGGTTGAAATCAGTTGGGATGAAGCACTCGACACCGTTGCAGGAAAACTTGCAGACATTAGAAAAAGAGATCCGAGAAGATTTCTATACCAAGTCGGATTCGGAGACATGGACTTCTTCTGCACGTTCATGTTCTATTTCGCGCAATGTTTCGGAACACCGAACTTTGTCAAAAGCAATGGCATTCTCTGTACGCTCCACTATGCCTCTGACTTAGTACAAGGTGTTTTCCCAGGTTCTGTACCTGATGCCTCTTACTGTCGCTATTTCATTGCGATGGGTTTAAACGTAGGCATGGGCATCGGCTCCTGCGAAGGCGGTACTCGAGGCATTTTTGATTTGATGTACAAGGGAAACAAAGACTTCCGACTCGTTGTTGTTGATCCTCGTTGCTCTCCCGAAGCAAGTAAGGGCGAGTGGGTACCGATCAAGCCGGGCGGTGACTTGGCCTTCCTGATGGGCCTAATTCATGTCATTCTCTACGAAATTAAAAAGGTTGACGACCATTTCCTTCAGTGGAGAACAAATGCTCCGTATCTTATCGGACCCGACGGATATTATGTCAGAGGTAAGAACGGGAAACCGCAGATCCGAGACGCAGCGGACGGAAAAATCAAATCTTTTGATGATAAAAGCCTCAGGAATCCTGACATTTGGGCCACGAATCAAAAAGTTAACGGAGTCCCGTGTCAAGCCTCAATGGTGCTTGTCAAAGAAGGATTTAAGAACAGTACTCCGGAGTGGGCTGAAACTATCTGCGATGTACCGGCTGCCAAGATCCGTCAAATCGCCAATGAATATATTGCCAATGCGCGTATTGGCGAGACCATCCTTCTGCCTAACAGCAAAGGAGAAATGGTTCGTATGCCTGTAAGAGGCTCGATGATTGAAGGAAAACGCGGCATTAAGAATCAAAGAGACGGAGTCCATTGCGATCTTCTTTGCAAGATGATGGCCATGCTCATTGGCGGCGTAGATGTCCCGGGAGGCACCGTCGCTAAGGCAAGAAGCTCTTACCACTTAAAACCGGATGCGGACGGAGTCGTCGAACCCAAGGGAGAAGCTCGAGACAACCCAATGAGCTATCCGCCCAAACACATCAATCTGAGTGATTACTTCCCGCATAAACATACTTTGCCGGTACTAGCCTATAAAGTTGCTCAAGATCCAAAGAAGTACGGATTTGATTATGAACTTGAAGCCTCACTTACGGTCGGATCCAATCCTATTGCCTCTACTACTGAACCCTATGAAGTTCTCAAAGGAGTCAAAAAGATTCCATTCGTCGTCAATATCGCCTACCACTACGACGAAATGGCGCAAATGTCCGATATCCTCTTGGCTTCTCACTCTGTACTGGAAAGAGAGTCCGTTAATTGTTTTGAAGGCGCTTTTGACCTTTCTACGCTTGAAACCAATAACCAGCGCCTGATGATGTATCGAGATCCTTTGCCTCCTATCTATAACACTCGCCAACCGCAAGATATTATTATCGAACTCTGCGAAAGAATGGGCATGATCGAGGATTTCAACGCCAACCTCAATAAAGTCGGCGTAGTCTTAGGCGAAGTCACTACAGTTCAGTTACCGTCGGAAGAACAGCTCAAGCCCGGAAAGAGATACACAATCTCCGAAATTTGGGATAAAGGCACGAGAGCCGCCTTTAACGGACGCGGACTAGATTACATGAAAGAGCATGGGCTCATTATCCAAGAAAGAGCTCCCGCAGAAGCCTACAACGCTTATTGGTATAAGGACGGTGAAAGCCGTCATCCTATCTATTTTGATCGGGCAAAACGATCCGGTGAACGCCAGATGGCTTTCTTTAAGAAGTATGCAGATAAACTCTACCTTCCTGATTTCGATCCGGAAGATAATCTCCAGTACTACGAAGCTGTTATCAAATGGCGTCCGAAAGAAATCCTCAACCTCAAGTCCGAAGACGAATATCCGCTTGTGGCGACGAACTTTAAGACCCCAACCTCACCGTCTCGCTGCTCGGGAGACGACCAACTCCCATGGCTTGTTGAAGCAAGTGAAACCTTCGATCCTCAGTTCGGAACAATTTGCATAAATCCTGTCACAGCCAAGCAATACGGCGTACAAGAGGGAGACATTATTTGGGTTGAAAGCAAAAATGGGAAAACCAAAGGTCCTGCTCACCTCTCGGAACTCTTCCGGCCAGGCACAGTCAATATCGCTGGCGCCTTAGGACGTATCGTCAAGAGTCTGGGTGAGAAGGCATACAACAGGCCAATGTACAACCTGCTGTGTAACGGCAAGCCCTCTGAAAGCTGTCCATTCCAGATGGGTGTTCAGAACAACGTTCCGGTCAAAATTTATAAGGCTCGGACCGGCAAGATAATTAATGGAGCATGTGTATGCGCTTAGGAATGATCATTGATACGCGTAGGTGCTACGGCTGCTTGGCTTGTGTAGTTGCGTGTAAGGCTGCTAATGCAACCCCTCCGGGACACTTTCGCTGCAAAGTTAAAATTTCTGAGAAAGGAGTTTTCCCAAACTCTACTCAGACCTTCCTCCCAACCTTGTGCAACCAGTGTGAGAATGCGCCCTGTGTAAGAGTCTGCCCTACAGGTGCCTCTTACCGCGACGCCGAAGGAGTTGTCCGCATCGATAAAGACAAATGCATCGGATGCCAGATGTGCGTTAATGCTTGTCCTTATGACGCTCGCTCGTTCATGTCCGATCCGAAGCCTTCATATTGGAAAGAGGAAGGATTAGGGCAGGACGAATATGAGAAGATGCGCTACAAAGAGCACAAGGTAAATACTCCGATTAAATGTGATTTCTGCATAGATCGGAGAGCTCAGGGGCTTCCTCCGGCTTGTGTTCAAACTTGTGCAGGGAAAGCTAGAATTTTCGGAGATCTAGACGATCCTAATTCTGAAATTTCTCAGCTTTTCAAAGAAATGAATCCTCAGCCTTTGAATCCGAATCTTAATACGAAGCCAAGTGTCTTCTACATCACGGATCCAAAAAACTGTCCGGTTGAATTAGAGCAGGGCCACAAAGGCAAAGCTAAAGAAGTAAAACCGGCGGGACGTCAGGTTCCGTAACTATAAAAACTGCTGCGGTCTCTGAAAGAGGCTGCAGCAATTAATTCTCAAATCCCAAATAAGAGATATGGATATGACAGCAACCATTGTCCTCCCAAGCTCAACATTCAGCCTCGAAAGAAAAGCCGCTCTTTGTGCGCTCGTTGGAGAGTTTTTCCTCCGAAATCCGGACACTATCCTAGTCCGTGCAATGAAAAATCTAGACATCACGCTTTTTGACGAAAGATTCACTAAAGAGTTCCGTCCGATCAAAGAGTATGCTGCAAGTTGTGGAGAAACTGAAAAAGACGAGAAATTCTTAAATTTAAAGCGTGACTGGACAAAGCTCTTTAGAGGCGTTTCTCCGGTTTATGGTCCAACTGCCCCCTACGCCTGTCTGTTCTTAGAAGGCAACAGTACGCAACTGATGGAGGATATGGCAGCACTTTACTTGGACGGAGGCTGGAATTCGAAAGAAGCCGCTCATGACCGCATTGACTACATAGGCTGCTGCTGGCGTTTCCTCTCTCATGTGTTTCTTCTTCAAATCAATGCCGCAGAGAAAAAAGACATTACTGAATTTGGGAGGTTAGCTCTCATTGAAAAAGAATTTTTATGTAAATTTTTTGCGCCATGGATCCCTGTGTTCATTTCGCGTGCCGCCCCTTTCGTGCAGACTTCATTCTATGAAAATGTCCTAAACCTCTCCAACAAAGCACTCAGCGAATTGGTCAACGGACACATACTTCTTCCTGTGAAATTAAAAACAGAAGAACAAGCAAAAAAGGAGGCTGAAGAAGAGGAGAAGACAGTCAAGCAAATGATTTCGACTATGACAAACCATTAAGCAAAGGCGACCAAAAGGCAGCTTGCTGTATTCATTTCGCTCGCTGCCGGACACTTACTGTTTCTTGCGTTTAGCTTACGTAAACGTCCTGAAAAATAAAAAAAGCCTCTAAGCTTGAGTCAAAGCGTCACCTCAGAGAACAGCCTTTGGCAGGATTGTTGAGGCTTCCTTCAGGGAAGCATTATTAACTTATTGTTCAATAGAGCTATTTTCAAAAAAGATGACTGCGGTCTTGCTTAAGAGATAAAACGATATTCTTCATCGAAAAAGTGGAATTCTCCTGATTTGTAGCCGATTACACAACTGCTTGGCACTTAGTTTTTAACGTATTGACTTACAATGGCTTTTTATCTCAGTCTTCCTAAGGTGTTTCATGCTTACAAATCAATGGAAATCCAAACATTTGGGAATGTGGGAACTCTTATTCAAAGTGTTTGAGGAAGGTTCCGTGAGTCGCGTTGCTGATGAAAATGGGATCGATCGAGGACAACTTTCTCGCATGATAAAGGCCTTGGAGGGCGAAGTCGGTTGCGAGCTGATCGAAAGAATTGGACGAACCGCAAAACCTACTCTTGCCGGCGCTCAAGCAAGAAAGGAAATTTTACCGTTACTGGAATCTCTGGATAAAACCATCGTTGACTTAACCGCCTCCCAGCAGCTATCCATCGGCAACATTAGATTCGGAGCCATGCCGGGCTTCCTTCAAACTCAAATCGTTCCATTGATTGCCGAATTCCAAAAGCAGCATCCAAAAGTGACTTTTGATGTCATTGGTGACGATGATCCAAAAGCCATAATGTGCGGTCAAAGCGATGTAATGCTCTATTACGGACCAAACAATAATCCGCACCTCGTTGAACACTGGGTAACTCGCTCTCTTTTCATTCCTTGTGCGGCGCCAAGTTATTTGGAACGCTATGGTTCTCCAACATCACCTACTCAACTCGTGGATCACGCCGGAGTAATATATAATGGCAAAGTCCGGCCTCTCTCTCCCGCCTTGGTCAAAGGATCTCTCCAAGAAACAATCCATTGGAAATCCGAAATTCGATTTAACAATATTTTGTTAGCCAAAACAGCAGCCCTGGAAGGCTGCGGAATAGTGCTGGACATGCCTCTGCATCACTGCTACCAAGAAATTCTTGCCGGAAAATTGGTTCCAATACTCAACGGCTGGCATATTCCCAATCTTGATAATTACATTGGAACAACCTTAGAAGCTCACAAACTAAAAAGAGTTCAAACCTTTATCGATTGGTATGTAATGAGAAGAAGAGAAATAGAGGGCGAACAGAAGAGGCTTGTCCAAGAAAAATTTCCCTTTATTGTTTACTAGAAAGCCTGAGCGCTTCAGTTGACAGCTCAGGCTTTCAAAAAGAGAATAATTTAAAACATAAACATACAGAAGGTTGTGACCACTAAAGCGACGATAACCGGAATCGCTGTTCGTTTGGCAATTTCCATTGGGTTAACTCCGGCTAATCCCGCAAGAATAATTACGCCGCCTGCCACTGGGGACATGGTGCGGCCGAGACCGGCAGCAATTTGGGCAACAGCGCCTAACTGCACAATAGTTAAGCCGAAATCTGCTGCATGCGGAGTAATAGCCTCGTTAAAAGCCAAGGCAGCGGCATTTCCAGAACCGGAGATCGCGGCCATAACAAATGGGCCTGCTGCTGCAGCGAACATGGCCACTGACTGAGAACCCTTCATTGAGTCAACTAATGCTCCAGTAAGGCCAATAGATTTCATACCGGCAGCAAATAATGCGGCAGCGGCAATAAGGATGACAACATCACAGAATCCGTCTCCAGCGCCTCGGCAGAAACGCTTGGAACAATCGCCTATTTTTTGTTTGTTGATAATGGCAACCATCAAACCGATAGCTGTTCCAATAAGCATACAAACCGGAACCGAGAATACTTTTGTGGGTAATACGCCTACTTGCTTTGAGGCCAAAACAAGAAGAACAAGAGGAACAACAGGTACGACGGCGTAGATAGGATTTACCTTGAAATCCTTCTTGGTTTCTTCTGCCAGTCCTCCTTCTAAAGCGTCTCCTGCGGAAGACAACTGAGTAGAGCCCACACCTTCTTTCAAGAACATACAAATCAGAGCGAGCACGGCGGCAACGACTAGTGCGCCAATTGCACAGGGCAAAAACTCTTGCATAATAACAATCATCGCATCAGGAGCACCAATCTCTTTTGCTTTGAATGCAATGTCAGCAATCTGGGGATTAAACATCAAACCCGGGCTTACAACCGATCCCCATGTTCCAGCAAAAACAGCAGATGCTGCCATGACAGGCCTAACTTTTAGTGCGATTAGAGCCGGTACCAGCAGCACACCGACAGCCGCGGCAATCCCGGCCGCAGAAGGAAGAACGATGTTAAGCACCCACGTAATTAATACTGCGCCGGGAATAACAATCGCCGGTACGTATTTCAACGGCTTTACCAGAGAGTTGACTAAGTGATCTGAGCATTTTGTGAATGTCATGACATATCCGAAGCCCATCACTGTTACAATGGTCGGCACTAGACCACCGTTTACCAGCTGTTTGATGAAAGCGTCAACAGCAGTGCTTAATGTGACATTTGATCCGCAAACATATTGCCCTATCAAAGCCATCACAATGCCTGATAAGCACAAAACAAGACGAGCTTCATAATTCTTATATATGAGCCAAAAAGTAACGACAACTATTGCTAATCCAATCCAGATCATATGTATCTCCTGAGATTTATTAGGTTTATAACTTTGAAAACTCTGCGTCTAATTTGATTGCTGCCTCTGAGAGATCCTTCTTTTTCTTATTTAGCCAAAGCTCATCCTGCTCGAGTTGTTTGGCAATTGAAACTAAGTTTTTAGAAGTACTTGTAGGTGAAGGAGCTCCGGTTCCAACGCGAGACCTCACAACATTTTCAGGTGCGAGATAGCCTCTGAACTCCTGCTCGGAAAGTGGCAGATGCTGGGATTTTCCCTCCAATTTCTCTGTTATTTCTTCATAACTTTTTCGAACCGTTTCGAAAGGAATATTTTTAGGTAACCAACCGTTTTTGCGACCTTTTGACACCACATCACTGGCAAAGTTGTGCCCGACCCTGAAAGGCACCTGGTAGTGCATTTGAAGAGCTTCAGCCAATGCCATGGTGCATGTCCAGTCATTTTCCAATTCCTCTAAGGCACGTTCTTTATTGATGCGAAGCATGGAAAAAGCCTGGGTAGTAAGAGCCAACATAGACACAGCCAAAGAAAACACCTTGGCATTATCTTCAAGCACGCTTTCCTTGTTGTCATACATCCCGAGATTGAGGTTATGGGCCCTAAAAAATGCACTTGTAGAAGCACCAATTACGTCAGAGGCTCTCGCGCGGGTCTTATTTAAGATTCCTGGATTTCTTTTTTGAGGCATTGCCGAGGAGCCATAAGCATCCGAATCATCCAACATAATCCAAGGCCTCGTCTGCGAATACTGCTGAGCTAAATCTTGTATTAATACCGTTATTCTTACGGCGATATTGGATGCAATTGAAGCCGCTTCTAATGGAACGTCAAAAAGGCTTACTTGACTGCTATCCAATCCATTGATAATAGGAGCATCAAATCCAAGTAACTCGGCCAATCTTTCTCTTGAAAGAGGCCATGCTGAACAAGCAAGGACACCGCTTCCAAGTGCGCACTGATTTACGCGCACCCAGGACTCTTTGATTCTGGCCGCATCTCTTTCGAACGATTCCAAAAATGCCCAGAGATAAAAACCTAGTGTTATAGGCATTGCCTGTACACCGTTGGTATAGGCCGGCATCCATGTTTCTACATTGTGTTCCGCAACTGCTAACAGTTGCCTTCTTAATTTGTTCAGTCTGTCAAAAGTGTCGAGAACTGCTCTTCGTAAACGTGCTTGGTTGAGTGTGGCAAAAATATCCTGACGACTTCTTCCGGTATGGATGAGCGTAGCTTCCTGCCCGCAATGTTTGATTAGAAGCTTCTCCAGAGGCATGATATCGAAAATTGGAGCAGTCCCAGGCGCATTCAACTCTCTCTCAGCTTCTCGCTGTGCCTCTGCAATCTTCTCTGTTTGCTCCTTAGAAAGAATTTTCTGTTCACTTAACATCACTAGAGAGGCTCTGTTTATCCTGTTTTGCCAATACTGCCAGGTCTCATTAGCTGCCTCTTCACTAGTTGGTCCTAACGTGTCAGGACCCCAAGGAATTCGAGAATTTGTCATAAGGTACCTCAAACTTTTTTCTTCAGTCTAATTTGAGGAGCCCATAATTGCGATGATTTTTTAAACAATAAAATGTTTAATATTTCTTCAAATAATTCTTGAAACAAAATTATTTATTGTTCTTTTCTTTTGATATTCATGGGAAAATCAAACATACGAAGCTTAAGAAAATTATTTAGTGAAGAATTTATCATCCTTACTATATGCATTTTTTCATCATATAAGGGGAAATATCTAGAAGAGTTAAACGTGTGCTTGACATTATTTGTCGCAAGGGGTGACCAAAATAAAGAAAAAGGACCTCCTATGCGATTCAAGAAAAATAACAACAACTCTTACCACGTCTACTCTAGTACAAAGCCGGGCTCAGACCTTTTTTGCAAGATTTCCTTTTGTCCATCAGAAGGAAACCTGGAAGAACAATATCAATTCGAATGGAAAACGGAAGATGAGAAAATTCGACGACAGATTATTCGAGAATGGAAATCCAAACAAAAGAAAATACCGTTTCTCACCATTCTTTGCGAAGGAAAAACCGAGCTGATTTATCTTTCGGAGATTATCAAAATCCTCGGCCTTACCAATAATGTCGCCATCTCCTCTTACAATGGCGGCGATCCAAAAGTTCAATTTATCCCGGCTACAAATAACTTCCTTTGGCAAAAGCAATTCAAGCATGACTTTAACCAGGAACTCTGGTTTGTCTTCGACAAAGACGATCATCCAGGCTACAAGAGTCTGACTGAAATGCCCAAAATTAATTCCGATGGGATCTTTTTAGCGTGGTCTAATCCATGCATTGAGTATTGGTTCTTACTTCACAGTAAAAAATTTAAAGACGAAGATCTGCCTCGAACACAAAAAGAAGAAATTGAAAGGAAATCTTGGGTTGAAACTGGAAAAGGCGATCACGTTGAGAATGTCCTTACGCAAGTCACATACCAGTCTCAAGTCTCTCCGGAGGATTGTTTTGCCAAACTCAGGTCTCAGTCTAGAGGCTATAGCAAAACTTCGCCGGATCTTTTCCATCGTTTTTCTCCTCATCTTCCATTCGCACTGAACAACTGTAAAAACAGAACTAATCCGGCTCAACATGGAAGTGCCATGCCGCTTCTAATTGAGCGCTTGATTAAATATTCACCTTATTCTCGTACTGCAGCTTTGAAATTGCTGAGCAACGCGAAACCTGCCCCGAAGAAAATTAAAGCTCCTCCTTCTCAATGGTCAACAAAGGAATTCAATCGTTTCAAGACGTTGGCAGGTACTGTGCAAAGCTCTAAAACAATTAGCGACGACAATTCAGAATTTATGGTGTGTTTCTTGAAAAAACTCCTCACAAACATCTCTCAAAAAACAAAACCGGAAATTATCAAAAACTACTTTCCCAATTGATTACTTCTATACTCTAATTTGCGTATTAACGATTTGGTGCCGAGCGTGTAGAATGAGCCAACCGTTAACTACTTCTTTCGAACTAAGGAGAACTCATGACTAAGTCTTTAAAAGGGACAAAAACTGAAAAGAATCTTTGGACAGCATTTGCCGGTGAATCACAGGCCCGCAACAAATACGACTATTTTGCAGGCGTAGCTAAGAAAGAAGGATTCCAGCAGATTGCTGCCATTTTTGAAGAAACTGCTTCCAACGAAAAAGCTCACGCTAAGATTTGGTTTAAAGAATTGCAAGGTATCGGCAACACAGCTGAAAACCTCAAAGCCGCTGCCGGCGGAGAACACTACGAATGGACCGATATGTATGATACATTCGCAAAAGAAGCTGAAGAAGAAGGATTCCCTGAATTAGCAGCTAAGTTCCGCGGCGTTGGCGCCATCGAAAAGCACCATGAAGAACGTTTCTTGAAGCTTCTCGACAACATCGAAATGCAGAAAGTATTTGAAAGAAGCGAAATCGTTATGTGGCAATGCAGAGAATGCGGCAACTTGGTAATGGGCCCAAAAGCTCCAGAAGTTTGCCCGGTTTGCAGCCACCCGCAAGCCTACTTCCAATTGCAGGAAAAGAACTTCTAATTCAACAGTTCTGAATTAAGAATAAAGGCTGACGAGTCGAATAACCGTCGGCCTTTTGTTTGGTTAATCAATAGAAAAACTCATTAGCTTTTCTCACTCCGGCCAAAGGAGAAAGTTTTGCTAAGAGCATTTCCTGCACTTTTTGCGGAAGAACTCTTCCTTGACTAGGACAGTTCTGCACACAACGCATACAATCAATACATTTCAGGGCATCAGTCTGAGTCGGATCTTCTTTTGAAATGGCTCCAACGGGACAGTTGGTCGCGCAAGTCCCGCATTTGAAACAAGAGGCTGGATCAGCTATCGGTGCCACCGGCATTCCGGCAAATTCTCGATATGGCTTTGAGCCAGGCACTTTTGGCTCAGAGTAATCCATCTCATCGTATTTGTATTTTGCGCGGTTAGCAAACGCCTCTGCTTCCTGGAAGTCTTGTTTATCCGGTCTGTCAGCAGCAACCTCCGGATGGAAAACATGTCGGGCCACAAACGCAGCACTGGCGAACACCTCGAAGCCGTCACCAACAAGAATGCTATTTAGTTCCAATAAAGCATCGTCATAAGCTCGATTTCCATAAACAACCATAGTTATTACGTGTGATTGATCGCCTCGCATGCGCTCTAACTTTTCTACCAAAGGAACCGGAAGCCGTCCGCCGTAAACCGGCGCTGCAAAAATAACAATGTCTTCTCTCTGAAAGTCGAGACGTCCATCAGAACGTGTTAGATCGACGTAAATAGGATTCGGGCCGAGGGTCTCGGCAACCTTGACGGCGTACTCTTGCGTGCTTCCGCACGGGCTATAGTAAAGGCAGTAGAGCATATTTTGTTTTTTAATCTAAGGGTTGAGGATATTGATATTTTCTCAGAAAATCCTTGTATTGAAGAGTGCAGATGCTGATTTCCTTATCAGGATTGAGAGAGCCATAGGCCGCTTTTCTCCTTACTCTTCAGCGAGTGCCGGTCCTACGAGAACTCGTTGCTGGTCCATCCCGTTTTCCCTCGACTACAATTAGTCAACTATCTAAACATCTAAGGTGCAGCTTTGTTAATCGGACTAACTGGCGGAATCGGATCTGGCAAAACAACGGTCTCCGATCTTTTTGCGGAGCTTGGCATAAAAATTATTGATACCGATGTTATTTCTCAGAATTTAACAGCTGCGAGCGGAAGTGCAATTTCTTTGATCTTAGAAAACTTTGGCCCGCAATCTATTGCCCTTGACGGAAGCATGGATAGAAAATTTATGAGAACAAAAGTCTTTAACTCATCCAATGAAAGAAAGAAACTCGAAAGCATTCTGCATCCTCTTATCCGTGAAGAAGCTAAACGTCAAATTCAAAACTTAGACGGCCCCTACTCCATCCTCGCTGTCCCTTTGATGAATAAAGATTCAAGTTGGATCCGGCTTTGCGATAGAATTCTTTTAGTGGACTGTCCGAAAGAAGAACAAATCCGCAGAGTGGAACTTAGAAACGGACTTGGACCGACAGAAATACAAAAAATCATCAATAGCCAGTCTTCAATTCGGGACAAACTATCTTTCGCAGACGATGTGCTTTTCAATTACGGAGAGAGAGAGTACCTCAAAAAAGAGATTCTGCGCTTACACCAAATCTATTTAAAGCTATCTGGAGCCTGCTCAAAATCGGTTTAAATGAGACGACCTTTACTTCTGTCTTACTTTTGTTATTTAGAATGCGAAGCTTTATCGATTCACTTTATTTATATGCTCGGCGACTTGATTTTTAATATTTAGTCCTAGCGGTATGCTAAATTATTAAGTGGTGCATAGGGTCACAGAACACATGAGTAATGATCTTTTGAGATATGAGTTTCCGTCTACAGAAAAGACTCGTACTTTTCTGAGACTTTCTTATCTCTTTAAACAATTGGAATGGTTTGCCGAACAGGAGTTCCCGCAAGATCATCAGGCTGCAATACGAAAATATTTTGAAATCCAAGAAGTAACAAACCGAGGAGATCAAAAGAATGATATTTTGCAGGAATTAGAAAGATTTAGAGTCTATTTGTCTCCTCTTGCCTCCAGTCCAAATGTCGATCAGTCTTCTCTTAAGAACACTCTCAACGAGATTCAGGCTTGCCGCTCCGCTCTTACTAGTGTCGGAATCCGAATCTCTCATTTAGCGACTTTAAACGAATTCCTTAAGCTTCTCGCTCAGCGATCTTCCATTCCTGCCGGCACATGCGAGTTTGATCTCCCTATATACCACCATTGGCTTAATTTACCGGCAGAAAGAAGAAAAGCCGACCTTCAAGGCTGGATAACTCCCTTAAAACCTTATCACCAAGGGATCGACCTAATTCTTAAACTTCTTAGAGGAAGTGCTGAAGTTACCGAAGCAATTGCTGAAAAAGGTGGGTATCAGAAAGATCTTCAGGGCAAAACCTTCACACTTTTGCAAATTTACGTAGACCCAAAATACGAGGTTGTTCCGAAAGTCTCTGCAAACCGGTACATGCTCTCCGTACGCTTTATCCCGGTATCTTTTAATAAACCCGCCGTCACCGGCGCAATTTCTCAAGATATTCCGTTTAAATTGGGAATCTGCAATATTTAAAGAAAATGGCTATTCAAGTTAAATGTCCGCAGTGCGGAAAAATGACTGAGTATTCAGATAAGAACCCATGGCGCCCATTTTGCTGTGAGAGATGCAAAATTATTGATTTAGGCGCATGGGCTAATGAGGATTACGTAATTCACGGACGTCCCATTGAAGGCGATGATGATCTGGATATCTCAAAAGATTCTTTGGCAAAAGGGAAAATCCATACCAAAAAATCTATTGAGCATTAATCAAAGAAGGCAACAAGGGCACTGTTGCCGGTAGAATGGGAGCAGGAAGATTATTCTCAGAAAAGAACCCGTAGTCCTGTCCCTCTTTACAAGTGATGCTCCCTTCCCAGTCAGTACATCTGAAAAAATGCAGGCGAACATCTGCGTGGGGATAGGAAAATTCTTCGCAGTCCACCTCTTTAAAATCTTTAGGAATTATTCCTAACTCTTCTTCAAGTTCTCGGGAAAGCGCCTGTGCAAGATCCTCCCCTTCTTCAACTTTACCGCCCGGCAACTCCCAGTAACCTGCGTAAACCTTTGGTTCGGGACGGCTAGAAAGAAGAATTTCTCCTTCCTTGTTGATTAGTGCCGCAACTACAACTTCCGTAAACTTCTTATTTGTCATTCTTCAGCTTATTTCTGCCGGTCCAATCTCTTGCGAACTGATAAGCGACTCGGCCGGAGCGAGAGCCTCTTTGTAAGGCAAACTGCAAAGCTTCTACCTTCCATTCTTCATTGATTGGCCCATTAAAGTGTCTTGTCCAACCTTCTGCAATCCTCAGGAATTCCTCCTGACTGAAAGGATAGAAACTGAGCCAAAGTCCAAATCTTTCGGACAAGGACATTTGCTCTTCCACCGTTTCCGCAGGATGAATTAATCCAGTTTCATCCATGCCGCAGGCCAAATTGTCCTGCATCTTTTCAGGCATTAAATGACGCCTGTTGGAAGTTGCATAGATAATCATGTTCTCGCTCGAGGCCGAGATAGAACCGTCAAGAATCGCTTTTAAAGCCTTATAAGCCGCCTCTCCGGGCTCAAAGGACAAGTCATCACAGAAAATAATGAACTTCTCCGGGCGAGTCCGAACTAAAGCTGTTATTTCTCCCAAATACTTCAGATCCGCCTTATCGACTTCGATCAGACGCAAGCCCTCAGGATAGAACTTAGACAAACACGAACGAATCAATGAAGACTTTCCGGTTCCTCTTGCACCCGTCAGCAATACATTGTTTGCCGGCAGTCCCTTCACAAACTGCTCGGTATTCGATAAAAGGATCTCCTTCTGTCTTTCGACGTTCTGAATGTTTTTTGGATCAACGAAAGCTACTTCTACGATAGGTTCCAGAGTTCCTAATTCCACGCCGAAATAACTTTTCTGTCTCCAACGAAAGGCTGGTTTAGACCAGTCAATCTCATCAGGAGAAGAAGGCAGAAGAGGTTCGATCTTTTCAATGAAGTGACCAAACCTTTCATAAAACTCTTTTCTTTGGCTCATAGACAATTAGCTGCGGTAATCGGCATTAATGGAAACGTAATCGTGAGAAAGATCAGTTGTCCACACTGTTTCGCTGGCTTCTCCTCTTCCGAGATTGACGGTGACGAAGATTTCCGGCTTATTCATAACGGCTTGGCCGTCTTCTTCTCGATAAGAGGCATAACGGCCTCCATTCTTGGCAACAAGGACGTCATCAAGCCATAAAGAAATCTTATTGGCATCCAAGTCATCGATACGAGAGTTTCCGACCGCAGCCAAAATTCTTCCGAGGTTAGGATCGGAAGCAAAGAAGGCTGTCTTGACTAAAGGAGAGTGAGCAATAGCGTAAGCCACTTTAAGAGCTTCCGCTTCGTTCTTTGCACCGTCAACAGTAATCGTAATGAATTTAGTAGCACCCTCTCCGTCTCGAATCATGGACTGAGACAATTTCTGAGCCACTTCAATTAAAGAATCAAGAAGATCGTTGTATCTAGGATCTTCATCGCTTTCAATCGGAGGGCAATCCGCGCGGCCGGTCGCAATAAGAATAAAGGAGTCATTCGTTGAAGTATCGCCGTCCACTGTGATGCGGTTGAATGAAGCATCTGCAACAGCACGAACTGTATCCTGAACGAGCTCAGCAGACATTCCGATATCTGTAGCAATAAAGCCGAGCATTGTTGCCATATTCGGTTCAATCATTCCTGAACCTTTGCTGATGCCAGTAACGGTAATCTCAACCCCATCCAGCTCAACTCTCTTGGAAGCAGCCTTTGGCACCGTATCCGTTGTCATGATCGCTCTGGCAGCATCAATCCAATTGTTTCTGCCCATATTCTGAGCTGCTTTGGGGATACCGGTCAAAAGTTTTGTCATTGGCAGCGGTTCCATGATCACGCCTGTTGAGAAAGGAAGAACCTTAATCGGAAGCGTGTTAAAGATATCAGCCACGGCCTGGCAGGTTTCTTCTGCATCGTGCAAACCGGTCAAACCGGTACCGGCATTAGCGCATCCTGTGTTAACCACAATTGCTCGGATGTCATTAGTCTCAAGCAAGTGTTCTCTGCAAATCTGTACCGGAGCGGCTGCAAATCGATTCTTTGTAAAGACCCCAGCGACCTTTGATCCGGGAGCTAGTTCCATCAACATTAAATCTTTTCTGCCAACTTTCTTGATACCAGCTTCAGCGGTTCCTAGAACCACCCCGGAAACCGGGAGAATGTCTTCAGCGACGGGAGCCTTAAGATTGACTGCCATGTTTTTTCCTTTTTAAAGTGATCTTTTTATTGTATAAAAAGAAAACCGACCATAAGGCCGGCTTCTTAAAGAAAAACCATTATTTCAGTTTTCCGTGGCAGTCTTTGAACTTCTTGCCGCTTCCGCACGGGCAAGGATCATTTCTGCCTACATGAGCAAATTTCTCTGCTTCCTCAGCTTCTTGTTCGAACATTGGTCCCTTCAACTGACCTTCGGACTCATCAACGTGAGCTTCCTGAGCCTGCATAGCCTGTTGCTGGGCCTGTTCTTCAGGAGTCGGCTGGCGGATCTGAACGTTCATCAGAACTCTTGTGACATCCTCACCGACAGTCTGGAGAAGAGCACTGAACAATTCGAACGCTTCGCGTTTGTATTCCTGCTTAGGCTGCTTCTGAGCATAGCCGCGTAAATGAATGCCTTGACGAAGCATATCGAGCTGGCTGAGATGTTCTCTCCAATGCTGATCCAAGAACTGAAGAAGAACATTTCTTTCAAATTCTTGCCATGCCTCTTTACCGACCAAAGCAACTTTACCGTCATAGACCTCATTAGAGGCCTTAATAACCATATCCAAAAGTTCTTGATCGTCAGAACTTTCAGATTTTTCAAGAGTAGCTTTCAGCGGAAGATCAAGGTTCCATTCTTCCTTAAGCACTTTTTCAAGACCGTCGAGATCCCATTGTTCTTCAACTGTGTCTTCCGGGACATAGCTGCGGAACAAAGAAGTGAAGAAGCCGTCCCTGAGTTCTTTAACCGGGCCGGACACATCTTTGTTTTCAAGAATTTCATTTCTCAAAACATAGATTTCGCGGCGCTGGTCATTGGCAACGTCGTCGTATTCAAGAAGCTGTTTACGAATATCGAAGTTTCTGGATTCAACCTTACGCTGGGCGCTTTCGATAGAACGAGAAACAATACCGGCTTCAATAGCTTCGCCCTCAGGGAGACGAAGTTTGTTCATCAAAGCCTGCATCTTTTCACCGGCGAAGATTCTCAAGAGAGGATCTTCCATAGAAAGATAGAATCTGGAGCTTCCCGGGTCGCCTTGACGGCCGGAACGGCCTCTGAGCTGGTTATCAATACGTCTTGATTCGTGACGCTCGGAACCAATAATTCTCAAACCGCCGAGGGCAACTACTTTCTCATGATCCAATTGCCATTGATTCTTGATGGCATCAATCTGAGCTTTCTTTTCGTCAGCAGTGAGATTCGGATTGTTTTCTACTTCGGAAACAGCTTTGCTGATACCGCCGCCAAGCACGATATCGGTACCGCGGCCAGCCATATTGGTAGCAATGGTGACCATACCGGGACGACCGGCTTCTAACACGATCTGAGCTTCTTTTTCATGCTGCTTAGCATTCAGAACATTGTGCGGAATGCCCTCTTTGTCAAGCATGTGGCTGATGAGCTCAGAATTCTCAATGGATGTAGTACCTACAAGAACCGGCTGTCCGCGTTTGTAGCAATCTTTGACGTCATCGAGAATAGCTTTATATTTCTCAGCTGCAGTTCTGTAAACCTTATCCTGTTGGTCATCACGAATCATCTGGCGGTGAGTCGGAATAACAACAGTTTCCAGGCCGTAAATTTCCTGGAATTCGTATGCTTCCGTATCAGCAGTACCGGTCATGCCGGAGAGCTTTTCGTACATACGGAAGTAGTTCTGGAAAGTAATGGAGGCAAAAGTTTGGTTTTCCTGTTGGATCTTCACGCCTTCCTTAGCTTCAACCGCCTGGTGAAGACCGTCGGACCATCTTCTGCCCTGCATCAAACGGCCGGTAAATTCGTCAACGATAATGACTTCACCGTTCTGAACGACGTAGTGCTGATCTTTGATAAAGATTGTATGAGCTCTCAATGCTGCATTGAGATAGTGGAGAAGCATGATGTTCTGAGGAGAATACAAGCTTTGTCCTTCAGGAAGAAGGCCCATTCTGCTCATAATTGCTTCAACTTTTTCGTGACCGGCTTCAGACAACTGAACGGTATGAGCCTTCTCATCCACCCAATAGTCGCCCTCGCCTTTTTCTTCTTTCTGTCGAGTCAGCTGATCCGGAATCTTATCGATCTGGACATAAACGTCTGTCTTGCCTTCGGCAGGACCAGAAATAATCAGTGGTGTTCTTGCTTCGTCGATCAAGATGGAGTCCACTTCATCGACGATTGCAAAGAAGAGACCTCTTTGGCGTCTGGCGTTGACGTCATATTCCATGTTGTCGCGCAGATAATCGAAACCATATTCGTTATTGGTTCCGTAAGTAATATCTGCTTGATAAGCGGCCTGTTTTTCTGCATTCGGCTGGTTAGAGAGAATGGTACCGACCGACATGCCCAAGAAGTTATAAACCTTGCCCATCCATTCAGCGTCACGCTTTGCCAAATAGTCGTTAACAGTAACGACGTGTGCGCCTTTGCCGGGCAGAGCATTCAAATAGACGGCTAGAGTTGCAGTAAGAGTCTTACCTTCACCGGTTCTCATTTCAGCAATCTTGCCGTCATTCAAAACCATACCGCCGATGAGCTGTACGTCGAAATGTCTCATCCCTAGAACGCGCCAGCTGGCCTCTCTTACTACAGCGAAGGCTTCAGGTAAAAGCTTGTCTAAGGTTTCTCCGTCAGCAAGTCTTTTCCTGAACTCAACGGTCTTGGCCTTTAATTCTTCGTCACTCAGAGCCTTAATTGAAGGTTCGAGTTTGTTAATTTCTTCAACTTTACGGCGATATTGTTTGATAAGTCTGTCGTTGCGACTTCCAAAAATCTTCGTCAGAAAACTAGCCATTCAGTATTCTCTTTTAATTGAGGGCGTCAACACAGAACCCTGACACCCGATTTCTCACATATAAACTCGGTGATTTTACACTCTATCTTGCTACTTCTTGTCGGTAAATGTGAATTTAACTATGATTGATAAAACTTGTTGAAAAAATCTTTTCTAACTATTTCCGTAACGCAATGATTCCATTTGCAAAAAGAAAAATTTCTGCCTATGACAGATTGAAGAGAACTCCTATTGGAGTTGCGGTCATGAATGCTGAATTAGCCAACAGAATCGCGCGCATTATCAACCCTATTTGCAAACAAATGAATTTGGGTATGGAGATCACCGGAGCTCAGTGTTTTCTGACTCAGGAGACCGTTAGAAAAAAAGACAATAATCCTTACGATATCGACCCAAACGAAGATCCAAACTTCGCTTACGAGAATGTTCTCGTTTTAAATGTTCTCTTTCCTCACCCTGCTTTTCTCACGAAATTTGCGTCGATCAAGCCGGAAGTAGAAAATGCATTGATGCTAAACGGAATTACAACCTTAAAAGTCATAGGCAAAGTTGTGCAACTCAAGCAGTGAAAGCATCCTCCTTGATTTTCAATTTCAAGAAATCATGACAAAAAGCCAAAAGAATGCTTTTTGCGATTAACGACAGTGAAGGCAAAACGTTCTGCGGGATGAAAAGATTCAGAGGCAGTTATGGTATTTCCTTCCCGGTCCAAATAGCATCGAACAATCTTCAAAGCGGGAACTCCTGGTTTCGAATTGAAGTGCTCGGCTACGTCAGGGCTCATCACGACCGCCGAAAAAGTTTGCCTTACTTCCGCACATTCAATGTCTAGAAAACCTTCAATCAAAGAAACAATAAGTTCCCTCGGATGTCTTTTAGCTTCTTCAGCCACATAGGCCATGCTTTTTCTGACGTAAACATAGGTTACAACCACCGGCTCATTTAAGTTTTTATCGGCCACGCGAATATTTTTAAATCGGACCCATGGCTCATTTTCGGTTAAACAGAGCTGTTCAGAGAGCTCTTTTGTTACGAGCACATCCTCAGTCGCTTCTATAAGCCGCGGAAATTGATTACCGTAGTAGTCAATCGCACGAATATCAGAGAGTTCATGAAGAAATTTACCGTTTTGGACTTTGCTTTTAACTCGAGTTCCAATATGTGGACGCCTCTCAACCAATTCTGCTTTTACCAAGGCATCCAGCGCTTTCCTAACCGTATCCCGACTGACTGAGAGCTGCTCGGCGAGCTCTATCTCTCCCGGGATGATCGAGCCCACAGGCCAATCACCGCTTGTAATCTTAGCAACCAGCTTTTCCGAGACTTCCTGCCACAATTTTTTTCTCATGATGCCTCTTTTGTAGGAATGAAATAGTCACGAAACCATATCCATTTTTAGAGATCTCACTGGGAAAGAAGGCTTCTTCTATTTGTTGCCGACATAATATGTCTTATTTGTTTGCCAACATATCACAACTATTTAATTTTTAAAAAGAAAATAAACCTTAACCTCGGAAAAGTTTGATCAGTATCAAAACAAATTCATTCTTTTGTACGTACATATTCTATCTCCAGCACAATGACCAAAACGCATTCATTGTTAAGTTTCCACAGGAGATTAAAGTGCCTTCTACCGCTATCGACAGCCAAATCCATGGATGCATGTTCAGCACCGATGAAATGAGAAAAACTCTGAGTGACGAAGCCTGGGTTCAAAAATGGCTTGACACCGAAGCCGCTCTTGCAAAGGCTCAAGGCGAACTCGGAATTATCCCAAAAGACAAAGCTGACATCATCCAGAAATACGCCAAAGCCGAGCTTCTGGATATTCCTTCAATCGGAGAGTTCTATAAAAGCTCCATCACTATTGTTCCTTTACTGAAAGCCTTCAAGAAAGTCCTTCCTGACAATGCAGGAGAGTTCGTTCACTGGGGCGCGACCAGCCAGGACATTGTTGACACAGGTATTGTTCTTCTTGAAAAAGATGCCTATGAAATCATCCTTCGTGATATGAAACTTTGCCAAGAATATTGTTTAGACCTTGCCAAAAAGCACCGCAACACCGTTATGTCCGGCAGAACTCACGTCGTACACGCTCTTCCGATTACTTTCGGCTACAAAGCCGCAATCTGGGCAGATGAGCTCGGACGTGATATCGAACGCTTAGAACAGATCCAAAACCGAGTTTTTGTTGGTGAAATGGCTGGGGCCGTTGGGACTCTAGCTTCCCATCCCGAACACGGACTTGCAGTGCAGAAGAGAATGATGGAAATTCTCGGTCTCAATGTTCCTACAATTGCATGGCACGTTGCTCGAGATAATCAGGCAGAGTTTGTTTCCGTTTTAGCTCTTTGTGCCGGAACTCTCGGCCGCATCATCCATGAGATTCTGACTCTTCAGAGAACAGAAATTCTCGAACTTGAAGAGCCTTTCTTCATGGGCAAAGTCGGTTCCTCTACGATGCCCCACAAACGCAATCCTGCCGTTCTTGAAAACGTTTTAGCTCTTCTTCGCAACATCCGCTCTATAGCACCATCTATCGTTGAATCGATGATTAGTGAAAATGAAAGAGACTGGGGTTGCTTCCTGTCCGAATGGGAAGCCATTCCGCGCGCCTGTCACTTGATGGCAGCTGCCCTTGAAAAGTCCAAGAACATTCTCAAAAACTTGATTGTTTATGAGCAGCACATGGAACGAAATCTTTTCAAACAAAAAGGCCTCATGATGAGTGAATGCGTCATGATGCATATGGCTCCGCGTCTTGGCCGCATGACTGCGCATGAAATCATCTACAAAGGCGCCATGGAAGCTTACGAAAAAGAAATTCCGTTCAAAGATGTGCTGATGAATACTCCGGCAGTCAAGGAAGAATTTACGGAAGAGGAAATTGATCACATGCTCAATCCTCACTCTTACATCGGATTAGCTCCGGAATTCGTCGATCGAGTTCTTGCCAAGTATTCCAAATAATTTCCTTTCATCCGGCCGCGGTATATGCAGCCGAACCTCAATTCAAAGGTATTTGTATGCCTCAACGTTCAATCAAGCTGTGGCAGGCGGTAACTCCTGTCCTCGTCTGTTTACTCATATGGTTATATCCGGTACCGGAGGGCCTAAAACCTGAAGCTTGGCACATGTTTGCCATCTTTGTTGCAACTATTGTCGGTATTCTTTGCGCTCCGCTTCCTTCAGGCGCTATTATGTTCATTTCTTTGGCGGTCTGTATTTTTACAAATACGCTGACTTTCAAAGCGGCTTTATCCGGGTTTGCCTCCGGAACAGTATGGATGATTTTTGCCGCTTATGTTCTGTCTTTAGGCTTTGTCCAGTCTGGACTCGGCCGACGTATTGCCTACAAGACGCTTTCTTTATTCGGCGGTTCTTCACTTGGCATCGCTTACTCTCTGGGCCTGGCAGATTTGTTCTTAGCGCCTGCTATGCCGAGTGTGACAGCCCGTTCCGGCGGTATCATTCTGCCAATTTCAAAGTCTATTAACCAAGTGCTCGACAGTGAACCAGGTCCGAAGCAGAAACGGCTCGGTGAGTTCTTAACCATGACCTGCTTTCAGTTCACACCGATCACCGGCGCTATGTTCATGACTGGTATGGCTGCGAATCCATTGTGCGCGACACTTGCTAAAGAAGGTCTGGGCCTCGAGCTCTCTTGGATTGGATGGTTCTGGGCTGCCGTTGTGCCATCCATGATTTGTTTCTTCGTGATGCCTCTTCTTTCTTACAAGATTCTCAATCCCGGCTTGAAAAAAACTCCCGAAGCCAAAGTCATGGGCAAAGAACAGCTTTTTGCAATGGGTCCCATGTCCTCGCAAGAAAAGAAAGTTGCTCTCGGTTTCATCATCGCGTTATTAGGTTGGGGAACGACGATGTGGACTGGTTACAACGCCAATGCCATCGCTATCGCTCTTGCTGCTTTCTTGTTTGCGACCGGAGCAGTTAATTGGAAAGACGTTTTAAATGATAAAGCAGCTTGGGACACCGTAGTTTGGTTCGGCATCATTATTTCCTTAGCAACCGGTCTTACCTCTTTAGGCTTTATTAAATGGATGAGCGCAGGATTTGCTTCCATGCTCACAGGCATGGACTGGATGGTTGCGTTCATCCTTCTCGGCTTCCTGTACATCTACCTTCACTATGTCTTTGCCACTGCATCAGGCCATGTTGCAGCCATGTACGTTCCGTTCTCTATGGTTGCGATCGGCGCAGGCGCCCCTCCGATGATGGTTGCAATCTGTTTTGCAATCTTCTCGAACTTTATGTGGGGAATCACCGAATACGCCGGCGGACCAGGCCCGATCTATTACGGCCAGGGCTACTTTGAAAGACCTCGGTTTTACGGCATCAACTTTGTACTGGTGACCATTAACGTTCTGATTGTTTTTGCCAGCGGCATGCTTTGGTGGAAACTTATCGGCCTCTATTAAGGCTAGAACCAACCTACAAATCGCAGAGGATGCCATCAGGCATCCTCTTTGTTTTTGGCGTCTAAAGTCCTTTTGAAAAGTATCAGAAGAACAAATGATCAGATACTTGGAATAACAAGTGCGTTGGTAAAGGCAGAAGGGGCCTTTGAGCTATCTTCAAAAGTCACGAATTCCCAGCTGTCCGGTTCAGACAACAGTTTCCTGAGAAGCTTATTGTTCAAATCATGACCGGACTTGAAGGCCTTGTAATGAGCAACGAGAGGATGGCCTAAAACATAAAGATCTCCCATGGCGTCAAGGAGCTTATGTTTGGCAAACTCATCATTGGAACGAAGGCCGTCCGGATTAAGGACGTGATAGTCATCCATCACCACGGCGTTATCTAATGTACCCCCCTGAGCCAGCCCATACGAGCGGAGCATTTCCAAATCATTGACGAATCCAAAAGTCCGGGCTTTGGCGACATCGTTGATATAGGTATGGTTGTCAAAGTCAACTTCAACAAACTGTGCTGTTGCATCAATAGCGGGATGACCGAAATCAATGGCAAAGGACAGCTTATAACCGTTAAACGGTTCTAAAGATGCCCACTTATCGCCGGCGTGAATTTCAATTGACTTTTTAACACGAACAAATTTCCTTGGTGCGTCTTGTTCTTCAACGCCTGCCGCTTTAATCAAGAAAACAAAGGATGCACCGGAACCGTCCATGATTGGAACCTCAGCACCGTCAACTTCTACGTAGCAGTTGTCAATGCCAAGTCCGGATAAAGCACTCATAAGATGCTCAATCGTCGCAATCTTGGCTTGGCCTTTATCCAGAGTCGTTGCCATACGGGTATCGTTGACTCTTTCCGGTTCGGCTTTAATTGCAACCGGCGGATTCAAGTCAATTCTTCGGAAAACAATCCCGGTATCGACAGGGGCCGGGCGCAAGGCTAATTTAACTTTGCGTCCGGAATGCAAGCCGATACCGACAGTTTCAAAAGCTTTTTTAATCGTTCTCTGTCTAATCACTGAATTCGGTTCCTTGGATTAGTTCTTCTTTCTAAGAAAGGCCGGGATTTCATGTTCGAACTGCGGCTTTTCTTCTTCCTGCTGGGCCTGTTCGGCTGTATTAGAAACAGAAGCGTTGTTAGACCATAGTCCGCTGCCTTGTCCATTACGAGGATTCAAACTGGCAAAACCCCCTTGGTTGAAGCCCATACCGCTGTTCATCATGCCGAAAATTGTATTGTCTTTGCGTGCTGGAGGCACTTGGAAGCTGTCATCGGGTTGTGCGATTGGTCTTGAAAATGCTCCAGCCGCCCCAAAAGGGCTATGAGCTCCTTGATCCTGCTGAGGATGTTGAGGAGGGCGCGGCTCAGCGGCTCTCTGAACTTGCGGTTCCGGCTGAACCGGCTGAGAAGCAGAAGCCTGCGTCTGAGAAAATTGAGAAACAAAGCTCGGTGCATTCGACTGGGGCGCAGCTGCAGGTTGCTGAATAGGCTGAACCACTTGCTTTGGTTCTGGCATAACATTGACTCTGACTTCAGCGATTTCTTCGACCTGCACAGGCGCCGGCTGTTGAACCGATTCTCTGATTTCAGGGGTGGAGAAAGGGGCAGACGGCTGCTGTTTTAACGGATTCGAAAATCCGGTAGGATTTCTGATTTCGAACGGATTAACCGAAGTTTCCTGGACAACTGGCTGAGGCTCTTTAACCGGTTTTGCAGGTTTCTCTGGCTGACCAAAGAGGTCAACTCCCATGGCTGCAGGAGGAATCGGATCAGTATGGGCCTGCGGCTTCCATAAGCCGGCTGCCTGGTTCTGAGGAGCAGCTGTCGGCTGAGGAGTTGGGATGGTATAGCTAGGATCGATAGAATCCTGATCCAAGCCTGTAGCAATAACGGTAACGCGAATCTTATCTCCGAGAGAATCGTCATAAACACTGCCGAACACAATATTGGCATCAGGATCAGCGAAGTTGCGCACAGTTTCCATGGCCATACGGATTTCAGACATCTTGACAGCCTGGCTGCCCGAAATGTTGACCAGTACACCGCGCGCACCCTTAACATCAAACTCTTCAAGCAGCGGGCAGCTGATGGCTTGAGAAGCTGCCTGGAGTGCCCTGTCTTGACCTTCAGCTTCTGCGGATCCCATCATGGCGGTACCTCGTTCGCTCATAACAGTTCGAACGTCTTCGAAGTCGGCATTGACCAAGCCAGGAGCCTGAATAATTTCGGAAATACCGGCCACGGCGTTGTACAGAACTTCATCAGCACGGGCAAAACATTCCCCGATGGTGGCGTCCTCACCAAGCTCCATTTCGAGCTTGTCGTTAAGAATAATGATCAAGGAATGTACGCGAGCCTTCAAAGCTTTAATACCAGCCTCAGCATTTCTCATGCGGCGGTTGCCTTCAAAAGAGAACGGCTTGGTAACAACGGCAACGGTAAGAATGCCCAATTCTTGAGCCACTTCGGCCACAATTGAAGCTGCACCGGTTCCTGTACCGCCGCCCATTCCGGCTGTAATAAAAACCATGTTTGCGCCGCGCAAAGCGTCGGCAATTTCTTCGCGAGCTTCATTGGCTGCCTGCTGGCCGACTTCCGGTTTACTGCCGGCACCTAAACCAGTGTGCCCAAGTTGGATTTGTACTTCTGCTTCACTTTGGGATAAGGCCTGTCGATCCGTATTAGCAGCAATGAACACCACATTGCCTTTGACCTGCTTACGGATCATATTGTTAATTACATTGCCACCGGCTCCGCCGACACCAATTACCTTAATCAGTGCACCGCTTTCGCCGTTTTCCATCATTTCAAACGCCATCTGCTACTCCAAATTTATGCGGCTTTACCCACATTAAAACTTCTTAATTCTATTAGGAAAATGAATTTCCTAAAAGTTTCCTGTAAACCAGCTTTTCAACATATTTTTTACCGTTGTAAGCCCGCCCTTCTTCCGTGGCGCTCCGCCTCCTCCGTAATATCTGGCAGTTTCGTCGGCCAGATAACCAAATAAAGTGGCATATTCGGGAGATGAAACTCCCGCTAGTTTCTCAGGCAGTGTCTCCGTTGAGAATTTATTAGGTGAATAAAAAATATTTGTTTCGTACTCAATAATCGGATAACCGATTCGAACATTGATATATCCGCCAGCCATATATCCGCTGAACACTTCTCTTACCAGCCTTTCTATACCCTTGAGCTGTGCACCGCCGCCGGTCAGAACCACGCCGTAAGAAATCAAGTGACGAAGGTTCTTATCTCGCAGACGGTTGTAAATCGCCTCAAGAATGTCGCGCAATTTCATATCAATAATTCCCGAGAGAGCTTGTCTTGTCAACACTCGGTTATGTTCATGCGCAAACCCTGCGTAAGACGGTAAATCATAAGAATCGTTTTTGTCGCAATGCGGGTCAAAACGGACGTGCCCCATAGATACTTTGAGATTTTCTGCATCGATTTTGGACAATTGCGTCTTGATAGAAATCTCATTAGTCAAAGACTCTCCGCCTCCTGGAAATACCGCCGTGTACTGGACAGCATTGCCGTAATAAACCGCAACCTCGGTTAACTCAGCCCCAAGGTCGATCAAAATCACACCAAGATTCTTTTCTTCTTGTGTAAGAACAGCAGAAGCAGAACTCAGCGGATTAAAGTTCAAACGGCTTTCGATGAGCTCCAGACCGCTTCTTCGAATTGCCTTACCAATGTTCTGGCAAGGAGAGGTCTGAGCCGTAATTACATGCAGTTTGGCATCCAAACGATTGCCGTCCATACCGACCGGACGGTGATATCCCCATTTAAAATCAATAGCATACTCCTCGGCCAGAACTTGGAGATACCGCATTGACGGCGGCAAACTAGTTTGCTGAACGTTTCTGAAGATTTCATCCACGTCAGACTGTTCAATCTCGCCTCTGCGCGTCACGACCGTCATATGGACATTGTCTGACATGATATGGGTACCTGAAATGCCCGCAGCCACTCTCGATATATTCACATCGGCAGACTTTTCAGCTTCTTCTACTGTTTGTCGAATAGCATCGACTAAAGGATTAATTTCAACAACCACACCTTCTCTTACGCCGACACTGCCGCACACTCCCATTCCAACAATGCGATAAGTTCTGTCGGATAACGGTTGGGCAATTGCACAGGCAATCTTAGAAGAACCTATGTCCAACGCGGCTATTAAGTCATCTGCCTTACTTGGCATCTTTTATCTCCGTTTCCAATACGTCTGAATCGTCCGGTTCAGGTTCTATTTCCGGACGTTGAACAGCTACGCCTTTTGTATATCTTGCGTCAATTTTTCGCGGATGCGTCCCCAAATGGTCCTTCATCTGAGGCATCATGTTCAGTATTCTCTCCAGCCTCAGACTCATAGCCTGATTTGTATCGCTCCCTTTAAAAACAACTTCAACAGTCTTGCTTTCGGAATTCTTGAAAACAAGAAACCAACCGCTCATCGGAGTCAGCGTCAGAGACACAATCTTCAATTCTCTAGGTTGGCAGATTTTGTCGAAATCTAAGTACTGCTGGTAAATTTTTGCACTTAGCTCAGGCGGTCCGTAAATATGCGGAAGTTCTCCTTCGCTTTCTGCTACCGCCTGGTTTTCTTCAAAAATTACACCATCTTGCGACAAAACCTCTTGTTCTCCCCACAGCGCAACCGGCTTATGAAGATACAAGAAGATCTTCAGCCGATTCGGCCACTCTCTCTTTACGGATACATCCTTTACCCAAGGAATCTCTTTCAAAGTATCTCGGATCTTCGAAATATCGACCGTAAAAAAAGTTCCGCTGATCTTGCCTTTTAATTTTTCTGCAACAACGGGGGCCGTGATGGCTTCTTGATTGCCGTGAACCACAACATCGATTCCCCTTAACCAAAAAACCGGTTTCTGGATTGCCCACCAGGCGGCAAAAACCAACAGTACGAGGATGATTAAAATCGAGACGAAATCCGTCAGGAAATTAAAAGTTTTATCACTCCACTTGGACATCCACTAACCCTTTAGTGCAGCCCCTTCTGCTACAAGGCAGACCAATTCCTGATAGCTGAGACCGTCGGTCTTAGCTGCTAAAGGCACAAGTGAGTGCGGCGTCATTCCCGGTGCCGTATTGATCTCTAAAAGAACAAAACTACCGTCAGGTCTGAGCATGACATCTACTCTTGACCATCCTTGGATTCCCAAGACTGCAGCTGCTTTTTCTACCGCTGCCAAAATCGCGTCTCTGACATCATTGCTGACTGCGGCAGGGCAAATGTACTGAGTCTCATCCGAGAAGTACTTATGTTCGTAGTCATAATCGCCCTTAGGAGCCACGATTTCAATAATCGGCAGCGCCTTAAGGCCTTGCCCGTCATGTTTATCTAACACTGCAACAGTAAGCTCTCTGCCGATCACAAGCTCTTCGACCATTACCTGCATGCCGTCTTCCGTAGCCTTTCTCACGGCCTCTGAAAGAGATTCCGGAGTCGCGTCATTGATACGGTAAAGACCAATGCTGGAACCTTCTTTGCTCGGCTTCACAATCAGGTTTTTACCGAGCAAACGAATGATTTCAGCCATGTTGCTGTCAGCGGTTACGGTTGTTCCTCTCGGTACAGGGATGCCGATTGACTCCCAAACCTTCTTGGTCATAACTTTATCAATGCTGATAGCAGAAGCAAACACGCCGCTTCCTGTATAGGGGAGCTTGATATATTCCATTAAACCTTGGATCACGCCATCTTCCCCGCCCTTTCCGTGAAGAATGAGGAAGGCCCTGTCATAGTCCTTGCTGACAAGCTCTTCTATGTCCTGCACCTGAGGATCAAAAACCTCTGCATCGACTCTGGCATCGCGTAATGCTTTAAGTACGCCCGACCCGCTCATTAAAGAGACTTCTCTTTCTGCAGACGTTCCGCCCATGACAACAACAACTCTGCCTAATTTTTTTTCTTTACTTGCCATAATTCTTTCCTTTAGCCATTAATTTAGACGGGATACCTCCAATACTGCCGGCGCCCATCACTAGCAAAACGCTGTCATTGGACACGTGCATTTCAATTTGTTCTTCTACTTCTTCAAGATTGGCGGCAAAAATAGGCTCTACCTTTCCTGCCACTCTGATAGCTCTGCAAAGGCTGCGACTGTCGGCACCAACAATCGGTTCTTCCCCTGCCGGATAAACTTCACCAAGAATCAGCTTATCGACTGTTGAGAGCACTCGTACGAGATCTTCGAAACAATCGCGTGTTCGGGAATAGCGATGTGGCTGGAACGCCAAAACAAGCTCTTTACCCGGATAGGCTCCGCGAGCAGCCTTAATCGTTGCCGCCATCTCAGCCGGATGATGACCATAATCATCAACCACCAAATATTTCTTTCCTTCTTTGGTCGTTGCTTCCCCCCAAATAGAAAACCTTCTTCCCACGCCAGTAAATTCTGTCAATGCCTGCTGAATAGCCTTAACCGGAGCCTCCACGGAAAGAGAAACACCAATTGCGGCAAGAGCATTCAGAACGTTATGCATTCCCGGAAGGTTCAATTGAATTTCAAACGGTTTTACAGGGAACTTAGAAGTTTCCACCGTAAATTTCATCTGGGTGCCTTCGGCACGGATATTGGTGGCGCGAATCTGAGCATCCTCTCCGAATCCATAAGTAATGACCGGTTTAGAAATCTTCGGCAAAATAGAACGAACGTTGTCGTTCTCAACGCAAACAACGGCCTTTCCATAGAAAGGCAGACGCATTGTGAAATCAACAAAAGCCTGTTTCAGTTTATTGATGTCATGGCCGTAAGTATCCATATGGTCGGCATCAATATTGGTTACAACGGCTACTACGGGTGTGAGATACAAGAAAGAAGCGTCAGACTCATCAGCTTCGGCCACGATGAACTGCCCCTTCCCTAATTTTGCATTGGAACCGGCAGCATTCAATCTACCTCCAATCACAAAAGTCGGATCAAATCCTGCTGTCTTGAGAATGGAGGTAACCAAAGAAGTTGTTGTTGTTTTTCCATGTGTTCCGGCAATAGCAATTCCGTTGCGCAGTCTCATCAGCTCGGCAAGCATAATGGCGCGGGGAACCACCGGAATATTGTTTTCTTTGGCATAGACAACTTCAGGATTGTCTCCGTGGACGGCACTGGAAATAACAACTACATCAGCATCACCGACGTGATCTCCAGAATGGTTATAAAAAATCCGGGCACCTAATCTTTCTAAACGTTCTGTCGCCGCATTGGCCTTCAAATCCGATCCGGACACTTCATAACCAAGGTTTAACAAAACCTCAGCAATACCGTTCATTCCGGTTCCACCAATGCCTACAAAATGTAGCCGTTTGACTGCAAACATGCCTTTTCCTAATCAGTAATATGTTCAATAAAATCCGCAACTGTGGTTGCCGCGTTCGGCTTTCCGAGCCCTTTGGCTTTCTTAGCCATTTCCAATAACTTCTCTCTGTTGAGGCTTCCAATAATCTCAGCCAGTTTTGAAGGCGTCAATTCTGTTTGCGGCAAGTAAATGGATGCACCCGCATCCTGCATGTACTTGGCATTTCCAACTTGATGAGAGGTAGTTTTAACCACAAGGGGCACTAATATAGCAGGAACACCGGCTACCATTAACTCAGAGACGGAAATTGCCCCCGCCCTGGCCAGCACTACGTCTGCTTTCATGTAGGCCGCGGCCATGTCATCAATGAAGGGGACGACTTCAGCCTCAACTCCGAGCTCCTTATAGAGATTTTTGACCTTCTCCAAGTCATTAACTCCGCATTGATGGACGACCGCCGGTCTGACGTTTTCCCGTACCAAAGCAATTGCCTTCGGAGCATTTTCATTGAAAACACGTGCTCCTAAAGAGCCCCCGAAGATCAAAAGATTCAACCGGCCCGTCCTGCCCGCGTATCTTTCTTCAGGAGATGGTAGAGAGACGATTTCTTTTCTGACTGGATTGCCCGTCACGACTGCACGTTTTCCGGCTTCCTTTGCAGCTTTGCCGTCAAAGCCGCACATCACACCGCTCGCATTGCCTTGAATCATCTTAATGCTGAGAAGCGGATCCGCATCACTGTTCATTAAAACATAAGGGATACCTTTTAGCCCGGCTCCTAAACACACAGGCACTGCAATATACCCGCCAGTGGAGAAAACGGCATCTGCTTTGACTTCAGTCAAATACTTTTTGGATTGGAAGATCGATGAAAGAAGCTTAACTCCGCCGAATAGAAAGGTTTTAATACCTTTTCCTCTCAAGCCTTCAAAATCCAGTGCTGTAAAGGGAATTCCATGTCTTTCGACAAGACGTTTTTCCATTCCGGTCCTTGTCCCAATCCATGAAACCTCCCAACCGCGCGAGATCATGATCTTAGCCACGGCAATACCGGGCATCACGTGACCTCCAGTACCCGCAGCCGCTATAACTAAATGCTTCTTCATACCATTCCCCCACGCATTGTAAGTTTATTTTCGTAATCGACCCGAAGCAGCAAAGCAGCAGCCGCTAAACATGCTAAAAGTGCCGAACCTCCGTAGCTGACAAATGGAAGAGTCAGCCCCTTAGTCGGAAGCAGCCCGCTTGCCACGCCGACATTGATAAAGGCCTGTACACCAAACCAAATGGCAATGCCCTGTGCAACAAGCCCCGAGAAAAAGTGTTTCAACAATATAGCTTTTCGGCCGATTTCGAAGGCTCTTTTAACGAGCCAAAGGAAGAGTGCAAGGACTACTAAAACACCGACGAAACCCAGTTCCTCCCCGATAATGGCCAAAATAAAGTCCGTGTGAGCTTCCGGCAGATAATTTTGTTTTTCAATGGCATCTCCCAGACCCACTCCGAACATCTCTCCGCGGCCGAAAGCGATCAATGAGTGAGAAAGCTGATAAGACTTACCGAGCGCATGGTCGGCTGACCAAGGATCCAAGTAGGCAAAGATGCGAGCCATACGCCATGGAGACGTCAAAATAACGCCGATAAAAATACTGATCAACACCACAAAGATGCCGATGAAGATCCCGAAATTGATTCCTCCTAAAAAAAGAATTCCCATCGAGATACACACAATCATAATCAGCGCACCCAGGTCAGGCTCCAGCAGCACAAGCAAACCAACCAAACCGATAACGATCCCCATCGGCAGAAAACCTTTCTTGAAGCTATGCATAAAGTTCTGCTTACGAACCGTAAAATTGGCGGCAAACAGAAGGGCCGCAACTTTCATGAATTCCGTTGCCTGAAGTTGGAAAGGCCCGACTTGAATCCAACGATAAGAGCCGTTGACGTTCTTACCAATCCCAGGAATCAGCACAACAATCAGCAAAACAAAGCCTAAGAAGAAGATAAGGGGCGAGAACTGCTTCCAGACTTTCATCGGGATTGTGGTGACAATCACTGCAACCACGGCAGCAACTCCTAAGGAAATGGCATGCTTGACGAGGAAAGCATCAACGGCAACTTTATACTTAGGAGAATCTGACAGAGAGATCGATGCTGAAAAAACCATCAATGTTCCGATAAGCACTAAACTGAAGACAACAAACAGCACTCCCCAATCAGGAGAAATACCTGTCATCGATCGGCTCGGTGCGTAAGGAATCGCAGCCTCACTGGCGTCTCCCTCCGTTGTGTTGATCTGGAGATCGCCTTCTCCTTTTCTAAAATACTTCAGCACAAAGTTCCTTCATCTTCTGCAATTTGCTTGGCGCAATCAATAAATTGTTGCGAACGATCGGCGTAGTCTCTGAACATGTCCCAGCTGGCGCAAGCCGGCGACAACAAAATCACATCACCTTCTCGGGCATTTTGCCGACACGCCGTTACTGCTTCTTTCATATCTTTGGCGAGAATCTTCGGAATATCCACCTCAGCTAGCACCTCTTTAATCTGAGGAGCATCTCTACCAATCAAAACAACTGCACGGCAATGTTCTTGAACCGGCTTCATCAGAGGAGTGAAATCCTGGCCTTTTCCATCCCCGCCAAGAATAATGACGACTTTTCTGTTCCCAAAACCTTCAAGAGCTGCCGCGGTGGCTCCGACATTGGTACCTTTGGAATCATCAATATATTCAATGTCTCTTGAAGTTAGAACCGTCTGAACTCGGTGTGGCTCACCTCTGTAAGTCAGCAGTGCCTTCTGAAGATCCGAGAGTTCAATACCCGTAGATAAAGTTAAAGCAGCCGCAGCCAATGCGTTGGCCTTATTGTGATTTCCCCGAATCAAGAGAGAATTTGCCGGAATGATATTTAAAACTTCTCCTTCTTCATCCTCGTAAGAAAGCCAGGGGAAAGCACCAAATTGTTCAATACCGAAGTCGCCTTTGTTTTCCAGAGCGTTCAAACCGAATGTACGGACTAAAGAAGGATTTACTGCCCGACCAAAACTAATCGACACAGAATCGTCACGGTTTAAAACGCGAATCGTCTCTTCCGAAAAAATCTTGGCTTTGGCAGCGGCATAAGCTGCCATCGATCCATGCCAGTCCAGGTGGTCTTCCGTTACGTTAAGAAGGGCTGCTGCATCACATCTTAAGGAAGAAGTCGTCTCTAGCTGGAAGCTCGAGAGCTCTAATACCCAATAGTCCGGCAGCCTATGCTCTTTTTCCAAGCGAGTTATTTCAGCCAGAGCATTAGGACCGACATTGCCGGCAAAGCAGACACTATGTCCGCTTTCGCTGACGATATGAGAACTAAGCATGGTCGTCGTAGTCTTGCCGTTAGTGCCGGTAATTCCAATTACCTTAGGAGCGTAACCGGTTTCTTCCTTAATCTTTGCCAAGTGTCGGGCAAACAGTTCGATTTCTCCGACAACATCAATTTCTTTTGCTTTCGCTGCGGAAACAAGCGGCGCTATAGCCGAGAAATACGGAGAAATACCCGGAGAGAGGACAAGCAGTGACTCATCGGTTAACTGAACATCGTTTAAATCTCCGCCAATAAACTTGACCTGCGGAAGCTCGGTCTGCAGGACCTTTAGATTTGGCGGACATTCTCGTGTATCCAACGCAGTCACATTCCAGCCGTTTGATACCAAATATCTGACGGCAGTCATCCCGGAGGCACCAAGGCCAACTACTATTGCCTTTTCTTGCTGCATAGCAATCCTAACGAATCTTCAAAGTTGAAAGACCAATTAATACCAATACAATCGTGATAATCCAGAAACGAACTACCACCTGAGTTTCTTTCCATCCCTTCATTTCGAAATGGTGATGAAGAGGCGCCATTAAGAAAATTCTTTTACCGTGGGTGAGCTTGAAGTAACCGACCTGCAGAATAACTGACAGAGTCTCCATCACAAAGATGCCTCCCATGATAAAGAGCACTAATTCTTGTCTGGTGATGATGGCCATAGTTCCTAAAGCGCCTCCCAAAGCTAAAGCTCCTACGTCGCCCATGAATACTTGGGCAGGGTAAGCATTGAACCAAAGGAAGGCCAAACCAGCTCCGATCAAAGCGGCTCCGACCACAACAACTTCACCGGCTCCCGGGACATACGGGAACAGCAAATAGTTGGCGTAGTCCACACGGCCAACCACATATGCAAAGATACCCAGAGCAACGCCTACCAGAGCACTCGGCAGAATCGCTAAACCATCCAGACCGTCAGTTAAATTAACGGCGTTGCTTGTTCCAACGATGACAAAATAACTGAGAATAATGAAACCCCAAATTCCAATCGGAATAGATACGCCCTTCAGGAACGGTATCAACAATCCGCTCCTATCTGGAAGCTGAATAGAACCGAACCCATTGGCAATCCAGTCTCCAACCAGTGACCAAATACTCGAAGTATCGGGAGCCGCCACTGCAAAGGCCAAGTAAACGGAAGCCGTTATGGCGATAAGAGATTGCCAGAAATACTTTTCCCTTGATTTCATCCCTTCCGGATTGTGATGTACAACCTTTCTGTAGTCATCTACCCATCCCACGGCTCCGAGACCAAGAGTCACGAATAGGACAACCCAAACAAAACGGTTGTTCAAATCCATCCACAGAATCGTAGATAATCCAACGGCAATCAAAATAATAATGCCGCCCATCGTCGGTGTGCCGTCTTTAACCAAGTGAGTTTTAGGTCCGTATTCGCGGACTGCTTGACCCACTTTCAAGATTCTTAGTTCCTGAATAACTTTCGGTCCGATAGCCAGTCCGATAAAAAAAGCGGTCAGAGCTGCAAAAACTGCTCTTAAAGTCAAATAGTTAAAGACTCTTAACCATCCCCATCCACATGTGTCAGCCAACCACTGAAACAAAGCTAATAACATGTTTATTCCTTTCCAACCTTTTCTTCAAGTTTTGCGGCGATGTTATAAAGTTTCATGAAATTTGAAGCTTTTATGAGGATTGCGTGAGGACCGCTGCTTAAAAGTTCTAATACTGCTTCAAGCAGTTCTTCTTTATTTTCGAAATGCTTTGCTCCCGAGCCAAAGCTTTCAACGGCATCGATCATTCGATTGCCGGTACAGAACAGAGTTTGAATGCCGACGTCTGCAGCATACTTTCCAATTTCTTTATGACAATCTACGCTTTGGACTCCGAGCTCACCCATATCTCCCAAAATCGCCAGGGTGGGCATATCACTTGCCGCCAGCATTTTTAAAGCCGCAATCATGGAATCGGGATTCGCGTTGTAACTGTCATCAATAAGAATGCTCCCGTCTTTGAGTTTGAAGATTTCACCTCGATGAGCAACGGGTCTGAAATTTTCCAACCCCTCCTTAATGTCACAAAGATCTCGGCCAACCGCATACTCAACCGCAGCAGCACAAATAGCATTAACAATATTATGATCACCCAACACATTCAGCGCGATATCGATTTCTCCTGACGGAGTTACCAAACGGAACCCTTTATCGTTTTTTTCACCGGAGACATCGCTGCATGGAGTACCAAAAGAGACAATTCTTCTTGGACCGGCTTGTTCATGCCAAAGATTACAGTACGGATCGGCTTCGTTAATAACAGCAACCCCGTTAGGAGGAAGCATTTCATAAACCAATCCGTTTTCTCTGGCGGTATCTTCCATCGACAAGAGGAACTCTTGATGGTCGCGCATCGTATTGGTAACCACGGAAACTGTCGGTGCGACAGCTTTAACGAGCGCTTCCATTTCCCCAACATGGTTCATACCAATCTCAAAAGCGGCCACTTGGTGATGAGAACGCAGTCGCCATAACATCAGAGCCACGCCCATATCGTTATTAAGATTGCCTAATGTACCAACCCATTGTGTTGGTTCGTAGCGGTTGCTGATAATTGACAGAATCATTTGAGTTGTCGTGGTTTTACCGTTGCTGCCCGCTACAGCAATAACCGGCAGAGAAAAATGCTTTCTCCACAGACTAGCCGATTCCAAAAGGGCCTTTCTCGTGTCGGGCACTATTACCTGCGGGATGGAAACGGGGACGATATGAGAAACTACAGCGGCCGCTGCACCGTTATCTGCAGCGTCCTGAACAAAATCATGTCCGTCTCTTTCGCCTTCGATGGCAAAAAACAACCCATTAGGCTGAACTTTTCTTGAATCAATTTCTACAGAGGAGAATTTAATCCCCGAGGCTCCTTTGACGGATGCTTCCGGACCTAAGGCCTGGGCCAACTCACCAATCGTCATTAGAGATTCACTCATTCAAATTTTCCTTTCTATTCATTAAGTTTTTACGTGCTTCTTCCACATCTGAGAAATGATGTTTAATACCGTTTATCTCTTGATAATCCTCATGGCCTTTTCCGGCGATAAGAATGACATCCTCAGGAGCAGCATTCTTTATTGCAAAGCGGATTGCTTCTGCGCGTTCGGGAATTCTGGTCACTTTTTCTGCTCCGGAAGCCACTTGCTCAATAATTTTTAACGGATCTTCGCTTCTCGGATTGTCGCTGGTGATAATTGGTTCATCGGCCGTGGCTGCCACCCGTCCCATCAAAGGACGTTTACCGGGATCACGATCACCTCCGGCACCAACTAGTACCCAGAGTTTGCCTTTACGCTGAGTTTTTACTTCCTGCAATGTTTCAATTGCTTTCTCCAACGCATCGGGAGTATGAGAGTAATCGACAACGACTAACGGATTGACTCCGACTTCCGCTATCTGCATACGTCCCGGCGGCGGGACCAACTTTTGAGAGGCTTCGCAGACTTTCTCAAAATTAATTCCTGCGGCTAGAGCACAACCAACGGCAGCAAGATAATTTTCGACATTGAAGTTTCCAACAAAATTGCACTGAATGTTTTTAACTTCATCGTGCCAATGCAGATCGAATGCTATTCCATGCTCCGTGTGACATAGATTAGAGGCGTAGAGATCCGCTTTTTTCTTTCGGCTATAGATAATCCGAGTCACGTCACGGTTTCTGATCTGCTGGATATAACGCTGCGAATACTCATCATCGAGATTAATCACTGCACTTTCCAACTCAGGCCAGTCAAACAAAATTCCCTTGGCAGCCGCGTAGTTTTCCATAGTCCCGTGATAGTCGAGATGGTCACGAGTCAGATTTGTAAAGGCAGCAATTCTAATGCTCAAACCTTCCATGCGGCCCTGTTCAAGACCAATGGAACTTGCTTCCATCGCAAAAGCCTCACACCCTTCATCTCTAAGCTGAGAAAGAGTTGACTCCAAGGTCAGAATGTCCGGTGTTGTCAGCGAAACAGTAGGAATCTTTTTACCTTCGAAATAGCATCCGATGGTTCCGAGCACAGCACAAGGCACTCCGCAAGAACTCAACAAATAAGAAATCCAATGAGTCGTTGTGGTTTTGCCGTTTGTTCCGGTTACGGCAATTCCTGCCATAGATCGTGACGGATTGCCGAAATAAGCTGCGGATATTTCAGGAAGCATTTCCCTGAGGTTGCTGACTTCTAACTGGTTGTCAGGAAGTTCCAAATCTCCGAGGCCCTCCCGGACAACACAGGAAGCACCGTTTTTTAAAGCAATATCAATAAAATCTCGGCCGTCATGGGCTCCTCCCATGACGGCAAAAAACACATCTCCGGACTTGACCATTCTACTGTCAAGGCAAAGCTTGGATTCAGCCCGTGCGTATCTAGTTATAAAGTCCAGTATGTCTGAAAGGTCAGGCACCGCCAGTCTCCTTCTTCAGTCCTTTGCCTACGTCATTAGCGGCGCGAATTCTCGGCAGCTTCTTAACCGGCTCAGTTTTATTACTTACAGGCTGCGACGCGGCCTTTTTAGCTTTGCCTTGGACAACCGTCTTGAGCGATTTGTCCTTCACCTGTTGTCTAGAATCATTCTTTACGTAGGTCGTCTTGGGAGCGACAACTTTATCAGGATTAACTGCCATAATTCTTAAAGTTCCCGCCACAATCTGGGAAAACAGCGGCGCGGCTGCAGTTGAACCCCAGTGTTTGCCCTTCATCGGCTCATCAATCATTACTCCAACTACAATTCTCGGGTTCGAAGCCGGGGCGTAACCGGTAAAGCTCGCCACATATTTCTTCACATACTGACCGCCTTCGAGTTTGTAAGCAGTTCCGGTTTTGCCGGCAACACTGAAGCCCTCAACCTGTGCTCGCGTCCCCGTTCCGCCCTTTTCGACTACGCTAGCAAGCATAGCTTTCATTTGATTAGCCGTTTTCGGACTATAGACCACCTGAGGCTGTGCCGGCTCTCTATCTTTCATAATAGAAAGAGGCACCATATCGCCCTCTCTGGCAATAGCAGTGTAAGCTTGGACCAGTTGAAGCAAAGAAACCGTTACGCCGTGGCCGTAGGACATTGTCGCCTGTTCAATCGGGCGCCAGCTCTTGGCCGGTCTCAATCTTCCCGGAACAGCTCCGGGGAACCCGATATTGGGAGCCTTCCCGAAGCCTAACTTGTCATAGTAGGACCACATGGTCTGAGGCGACATCAGCAAAGCTATCTTTGAGGTTCCTATGTTACTGGACTGCTGAATGATTCCGGCAACGGTTAGTTCTTTGCTGTAGTGAGAATCACCAATACTTCGGCGTCCGAAAGTCATGCGATGGCCGATTTGGAATAATGTATTGGGTGTAACTTTCTTTTCTTCCAGACCAGCAGCTACCGAGAACGGCTTCATCGTAGAGCCAGGTTCATATGTATCGGTGATAGCTCTGTTGCGGATAGCCTGACGGCCAATCTTTCTTCTGACATTCGGGTCAAAGCTTGGATAATTAGCCAAGGCCAAAATATCTCCCGTCTGTGTATCAGCAACGACAACAGCTCCCGCTTTAGCATTTAAATCCTTAACTTGTTTCTCGAGTGCAGAATAGACCAAGTACTGAATTCTGGTATCGATTGTCAGTCTTATATCCTCACCATTTTGCGGTTCTCTGATCCATACGTCATCGATAATTCTCCCGAGACGATCTTTCATCACACGGCGGGAGCCTGTTGTACCAGTCAGAAGCTTATCAGCTGAAAGTTCGACACCTTCGACTCCGTTTCCGTCTATACCGGTTAAACCGACAATCTGAGCAGCAATAATGCCGTCTGGGTATTGTCTTAAGTATTCACGGGTGGAGTGAAGACCGGCAATATTCAATGCAAGAACCTCATTACCCACATCATTAGGGACCTGGCGCTTCAAATAAACGAAAGTTCTCTTTGAAGAAAACTTCTTCTTGAGCTCTTGTTTAGAAACTTTCAGCAATGAGGCTAGTTTTTTAAGCTGTTCCTCCGTAATATTGGTGTCCTGCGGAATAATCCACAAACCTTTTCCGGGAACGCTGGAGGCCAGAACGGCGCCGTTTCTATCCAAAATTCTTCCACGCACGGCAGAGACATCTAAAGTTCTCTGAAAGCGCATTTCTCCCTGTTTTTGAAGAAAGTCGGTATTGAATCCGAGCTGTAGGTAAGCTAAACGTCCAATCAGAATCAAAAAAGAAAGAACAATGATGAAATACAGAAACCGAACGCGTCCGGCAGGAACACGAATAGACAGCAGATCCTGAACGCTGTCATTTACGCCTCTGACTTCCTCGGGAGAAGAAGATATCCAACCTTTGATTTTATTAATTATTTTCATGGTACGGCAGCCCCCTTAGTTGGCTTCGCGCCGGCTGACCCGTTGGAAGAAGGATTTTTAAGCGACGGGGTCGGGTGGATGATGACTACCTCGTTATTATTAACAGGTGCGAGTCCTTGGAACTTCGCCGATGACACAATGTTTGACGGCTGTTCCAAAGAGGCGAGTTCCACTTTTGCCCGATTTAACTCATCGATCAGGGAGTGGTAAGTCTGCTGTTCTCTTTCAAGCTGAATAAACATCGTTCTATAGGTATGGCGGTTGTAGACAACACGAAGCCCGCAAGCAAAAATGCCTACTTCGATCAAGATGATTACAAACACCAAAAACCTGAACTCTTTCATTATGTTAACTCCAGTCCCTTCCAAGGAGTACCTGTTCTGGATGCAAAGCGAAGAATTGAACTTCGAGCTCTGGGATTGATTTCTAACTCTTCTTTTGTAGGCACGACTTTCTTGCCTTTGCTGAACAGAGGCTGGGGGAGCTGCTCTGCACGCAGCGGCAATCTAGGATCAATTCCTTTGTCAGGATTTGCGCACATATCAAAGAAGTGTTTAACAATGCGATCTTCCAAAGAATGAAAACTGATTACTTCTAAAATTCCTTCCGGCTGCAGCAGCGAACCAGCTGCATTGAGAGCTTGTCTCAACTGTCCGAGTTCATCGTTAATAAAAATACGGATACCTTGGAAAGAACGGGTTGCAGGATGCTGATCGCGATCCTTTTTATTTCTCGGTACCACCGACGCAATCAAATCTGCTAAAGCCTTGGTTGTGGTAAAAGGCTCCTTAGTTCTTCGTTCACAAATAGCGGCAGCGATCCTAGAGGAGAATTTTTCTTCTCCGTAAAGCTTCAAGACGGAGGTTATTTCTTCAGCGGCTGCTCGATTGATCCATTCCGCTGCGGTCATTCCGGTACTAGTATCCATGCGCATATCGAGAGGTCCGTCAAATCTGAATGAAAAACCTCTTTCTGCATCATCGATTTGAGGACTTGAGACACCGATATCTAGGAGGATGCCGTTGACAGAAGTAATACCGAGCTCGATGAGCTTCTCTTTCATTTCTGCAAAAGGAGCATAAATGATCCGGAAACGAGGATCCGATATCTCTTCGGCGGCTTTGACCGCTGCCTCATCTCTGTCAAACGCATACAGCTTCCCCTTTGGAGAGAGTTTTTCAAGAATCAGTCTTGAGTGTCCTCCTCTTCCGAAAGTGCCGTCTACGTATATGCCTGAAGGATCTCTAACCAGAATGTCAGGAACCTCTTTAGCCAGCACAGGAATGTGTTTGAAATTCTTTGCGATGTCCAAAGCCAATCCTTAAAAATTAAATGCAGCTGCTATTTCGGACAGATTCTCTGACTTTGCTTGTTCTTCGCTCTCTTCCAACTTCTGGGCATCCCATAGTTCGAAATGCTGACCTAAACCGACTAAAACAACCTCTTTACGGTTTAAGCTGCAGCTGCTTCGGATCTCCTGCGGAATCAGCAGACGACCGTTAGCATCCATCTCAACATCTATAGCTGAACCCATAACAATTCTTTGGAATGCGCGGGCAGCAAAAGGAAGGGCCATTAACTCTTCTTTCTTTTTCTGCCACACAGGACGAGGATAAAGAAGTGCGCATCCATCAGGGTGTCTTGTAAAAGTAAGTTGTCCGGAGCACAACTCCTCCAGGGCCTTGCGAAACCTCGCAGGCACTGAGAACCTCCCTTTGGAATCGAGAGTAATGTGAGGAGAGCCTTGGAACAATTTTTATTTCCGAAACATTAATACACCGTGGAACTCTAATTTTATCCACTTTTTAGCCACTTTTTCCCACTTTTTAGCGCTCGGCCCTATCGGTAGGACACTAATATAGATTCATAGATAAAACTTTGTTCCCAAAATGATTTTTCTTTGGCGTAAAAAAATTGTTTTTTCCACTTGTTGAACTTTGTTTTCAAAAAACGAAACAAAACGTGAAGAGGAGGCAGGAAAAGAAGGAAAAGTTTGCCGTAAGCCGGATTCTGTCCGCAATAAATTGCGCGATGATCATTCATCTAGAATATAAGTCGCCTTATATTTCGAGCCACCTACCCACAGTCTCGCCGGACAGGGTCAATAACTGTCTATTTGGTGTTGCTCCGCGTAGAGATTGCCCGTTTCAACCGGACTTAACCGGCTCGTCTCTGTTGCTCTAATCCTCGCCTCACGGCGGAGAGGTGTTACCTCCTACGCTGTCCTATGGAGTCCGGACTTTCCTCAGGGCTGAGCCCTACGATCATCCGGCAAACTTCGGGTATTACTTTAGTTGCTTTTTACAAAAATTTCAAATAGCTGATATCAAGTAATTACTCACTTCAAAATCTGCGGATACATTTTCATTTGCTTTTAACAAGTTATTGACGATCTAGATACACGGTCTGCTGCCCATTTAAAAAAATCGTTCTAAATCGCAATAGAATTAAATTGTAGAAAAATCTTATAAATTTGTTGGAAATCAAGTGAAAACAAAAACAAAGGCTCTTCTTGCACTTCTACCTCTTGTTGCGTTTCCTTCGATTGCTTCTAGTTCGGGATGGGATTCTTTTTGGTCGGCAATCGGTGAGACGCTTCCGGCGTCTGTCAGCGACAGTGATGAAGGTTATTTTTCTAAAACCTGGGACGGTTTAAAAACCATTATGCGTGATGGAAACACAGGCCTCTTAGTGCCTGCTTATACCATTCATCCGGCGTGGGACTATCCAAACAGACGTCAGGAAAACGGCTACACATGGGGCGGAGGCATCTCCAGCAACTACATTGATGCACGCGGCAACCGCCGAATTCTTTATGCGATGGCTTTTTCCGATTCACACAATATTATTGAGCCTTTCATGGGCTACGCCTGGTTGGCTAGATGGAAGCTCGGCGCAAGTCCTCTACATCTGGAGACGGGATACACCCTCGGTTTAACAGCTCGTGCAGATTACCGATGGGTCCCGATTCCTGCTCCACTGCCTCTGCTCGGGGTCGGAACCGATAACTTAACTTTCTACGGAACTTATGTTCCCGGGGCCAACATTTTCTTTTTCTTCGGCAACTTAGTTTTTTCCGACAAGAGCTTCAGCAATTCCGAGCTTCCTGAAGAATCTAGATTCAATAACAGAGTCATGCTTTACGGAGGGGGCGGTTGGCAGAAAACCGATATGAACGGGCTCGGAGGAGCGAGCGTATCCTCGAATCCCGCTTGGACAGCTGGTGCTCGTGTATTTTTAACCAAAAACTGGGCGATTGACGCCAATGTCATCCAAAGCAAACATAATCTTAAATATTTCGGTCAAAAAATAGGTTCTTACAAATTGACCGGATACTCTTTGGCACTTCAATATCATTTCTTAGCCTTCAAAGACGTTTCTTTATATGCCGGCATCGGTGCAGGATTCTTCAGACTGAACAATTTACAGCAGAACCCCGGCTGGCACTCGAGAAAGAACGCCTTCTCTCCGGTTATTCAGATTGGGGCAACCTTTGCATTGACCAAACATATTCAATTAACCGGAGGTTTGGATATGGCATTTCCGCGATACAAAGGAAGAAACCCCTACGGGGAAACATACTCTTTGAGACCTTCTCCGGCTACGTTCAAGGCTGCGATCGGCATTACATTTTAAGGTTTGAATTAAGTTTTCGGATTAGTATAGCGTCCTTACTAGGACGCTTATTTTATTAATCGGAGTCAACATGGATCGCAATGAAGCTCTTTTTGACAGAGCCCAAGAATCAATTCCCGGAGGCGTGAACTCTCCTGTCCGTGCATTTAAGTCAGTTGGCGGAGTTCCTCCTTTTATCAAAAAAGCTTTAGGCCCTCATCTATATGATGAAGAAGGCAAAAAATATATCGACTACGTTGGCTCCTGGGGTCCGATGATTCTCGGCCACAACAATCCTGCAGTCATTCAAACCGTCAAGGAGGCCGTTGACAACGGTTTGAGCTTCGGTGCTCCGACTCAAGGAGAAGTGTTAATCGCTGAAGAAATCAAGAAGATTATTCCTTCCATTGATGAAGTTCGCTTGGTTTCCTCCGGCACAGAAGCCGGCATGAGCGCCATCCGCTTAGCCAGGGGCTACACCGGACGCAACAAGATTATTAAGTTTGAAGGCTGCTATCACGGTCACAGCGATGCTCTTTTGGTCAAAGCCGGCTCAGGCTTACTAACTTTCGGCACACCGAGTTCTGCCGGTGTCCCGGCCGACGTGACCAAAGACACCATTGTTTTGGAATACAACAATTGCGACATGCTTGAAGAAACCTTCGAAAAAGAAGGTGAACAAATCGCCTGCGTTATCGTAGAAGCCATCGCAGGCAACATGAACATGGTTCCTGCTACTCGCGAGTTCATCACCAAGATGCGCGAACTGACAGCAAAACACGGCACCGTGATGATTGTTGACGAAGTGATGACAGGCTTCCGAGTCGCTTTGCACGGAGCTCAATCCTTATACGGCGTTACTCCTGATCTGACTATGTTCGGCAAAGTCATCGGCGGCGGCATGCCTGTTGCAGCATTCGGCGGCAAGAAAGAAATCATGGACTGCATTGCTCCGCTTGGTCCGGTTTACCAGGCCGGCACACTCTCCGGCAACCCGGTTGCCGTTGCCTGCGGTCTTGCTACATTGAAGGCCATTCAAGAACCGGGCTTCTACGACAGACTGTCCATTCAAACTGCCAAACTCATCAGCGGTTTGGTTCAAATTGCCAAAGAAGAAGGCGTTGCTTTCTCCGGACAATGCACCGGCGGTATGTTTGGCATTTACTTCCGCCCGACTTGTCCTGCCAGCTTCAAAGAAGTTATGGAATGCGACACCGAAAAATTCAAGACTTTCTTCCATGCCATGCTTGATAACGGTGTTTACCTTGCTCCAAGTACTTTCGAGGCCGGTTTTGTTTCCATCACTCATGACGATTCTGTCTTGAACAAGACTTTTGAAGCTGCACGAAAGGCTTTTAAAGAAGTAAGAAAGGTTCACGGATGATGGAAAGTTCTCTGCTTTTTCGCATATTCGTTATTTTTATTTTTATTTTTGGCATTCAGATTCAGGCCGCTCCTTGGGCGCCAAAAACCAAAAGTAATTTCGTAAAAGCAGAGCTTATCTCTTCTATGGCCGAAGCCACGCCCGGCTCGACCATCGAAGTCGGCCTGAAACTAACTCACGATCCTCATTGGCATACTTATTGGAGAGCCACCGGCGACAGCGGGCTTCCCACCGAGATCCAATGGACGCTCCCAGATGGGTGGAAAGCCGGCGACATTCAGTGGCCCATTCCCAAAGTATTTAAACTCGGGACGCTTATCAATTATGGTTATGATGGCGAAATCCTTCTTCCCGTAAAGATCACTATCCCCGCCAACCAACCTCTTGATTCCTCAGCTTCATTGAAAGCGGAGGTTTCTTGGCTCATGTGTGCGGAACAATGCGTTCCAGGCAGAGCCTCTCTTTCTTTAGATATTAAAGTCGGGCCAAAGCCTGTTTCCTCTGCCGCCTATGGTATCTTCCAAGAAACACTTAGGAATGTTCCTTCCGATAGCATCCCCGTTACGGCAAAAATTGACCATACAAAGAAACTTATCGAGTTGTCTTTTCCTGATAGGGGAGCATTAGAAAACGTCTACATCTTTGCCCAAACTGCAGATTCCATCTCTTATGGGGCACCGCAAGAGATTGTACCAACGGCCAATGGTTTTTCCGTTTTCCTTCATGCTACCGAATTCATTAATACAGGCGACACCTTCGAGGGATTAATTTTGGTCAACGACGGTAAGGAATCCCAAGGTGGCTGGGCTAAAAATTTCAGTGTACCGTTAAAAGAAGCCTCCTTAACGATTCCGGTTAAGTCAGAACAGCTTAATTTGTCTCAAAGCTCATTACTGGTTTCTGCCTTCTTTGCCTTCCTCGGGGGCTTAATTCTGAATTTAATGCCTTGTGTCTTCCCGGTTCTTTCTTTGAAGATAATCGGCATTGTAGAAAACCGAGGTACGAAGAACTTGTTACCCCACGGTTTCGGATTCTTAACGGGCATTTTGCTCACAATGCTTGCCCTGTCCAGCCTGCTTATTGCGGTTAAGTCCACCGGTGCAATGATCGGCTGGGGCTTCCAGCTTCAGTCTCCTTTCTTTGTCTGCGCATTAGCCGCCTTATTTATTGCTCTCTCGGCCAACCTTCTAGGATTTTTTGAATTTAGCTTTACTCCAGGAGTTCTCGAAGTTGGTGCAGCGAAAAAAAGTTCCCCTTTTCTAGAGAGCTTCCTCACCGGGGTTCTTGCGGTTTTTGTTGCCTCCCCTTGCACTGCTCCTTTCATGGGAGCTGCATTAGGCTATGCGTTAAGCGCCTCTTATATTGAAACTTTATTCATCTTCTTAGCCTTAGGTTTAGGCATGGCTCTTCCCTGGTCCTTACTCACCGTTTTCCCGTGCCTTACACGTTGGCTTCCTAAGCCCGGGCAATGGATGATCACACTCAAAAAGTGGATGGCTTTGCCTATGGGCTTGACAGCCCTCTGGCTTCTTTGGGTTTTATCTCAACAAATCAGCATTCTTGCGTTTTCCTGCATTTTTGCCGGCTTTCTCTTGTGCTGTGCTGCACTTTATTTTTACGGAAAGTTTCAATTTGGCAAGCTTTCGGCTAAATCAGTTGCCGCTGTTCTTGCTGCCGCAACATTATTTTTAGTAGGAGGAGGCTTAACGCTCTCAGCCATCTCCCCAGTTCCAGAAACTCACCAAAGAACTGACAGTTGGTCCCCGCAAAAGGTAGACGATGCCCTCAAACAAGGGAAACGAGTATTTGTGGACTTCACGGCATCTTGGTGCTTGACATGTCAGGCAAACAAATTAGCCGTTCTGCGCACCTCCGAAGTCCAAAAAGCTTTCAAAGACAATGAGTTTGTCGTGCTTGAAGCAGATTGGACAAACTACGATGAAAGAATCACGAAAGTCCTAGAACATTTCGGCAGAAGCGGTGTCCCTCTCTATGTCATTTATGAACCGAACGGATCCACGGAAATTCTTCCGGAACTGCTGACACAAGAAATTGTTCTTAAGGCCATCAAAAAGAGCATGAACTAATCGCCTTTTGATAAGTTCAACACGGAAAAGGATGAGAAGAGCCAGAGAAGTTTCTCCTTATTGTTTGTACTTATGAGGTGATAATAAGTTCATAGTTCAAAACTCTAAATTCGAGGAGGAAGCCTGTAACATTCCTTACAGTTAAAATAAAAAGAAGATTCAATCATGGCTGTCGCATCCTCCTGGACATCTCGCTTAGGCTTCATTCTCGCCAGCGCCGGTTCTGCCGTAGGCTTGGGAGCAATTTGGAAATTTCCGTACTTAGCCGGAAACAACGGCGGTTCCGTTTTCCTTTTATCGTACTTATTATTTACCTTTACCGTTGGTGTAGCCATGCTCATCAGCGAGTATGTTGTCGGAAGGGCCGGGCGTGCAGGTCCAATCGGCTCCCTCACTAAAGTAGCGGGAAAGGGATGGAAAATTTTCGGAGCAATTGGAGTTCTGACGGCCTTCTTGATTCTGTGCTTTTACTCGTGTGTCGGTGGCTGGTGCATTAAATATTTCATTGACGCATTATTCGGAAACGGATTGGTATCCAATGCTGATGAACTCAATAAAAATTTCGGCAATTTCGTCAGCAACGGCGTAGTCGCCTATCTTTATCAGTTGGTATTCTTAGCTATTAACGCTTGGATAGTATCCAGAGGAGTACAGAAGGGAATTGAACGTTTGGCAAAAGTTTTAATGCCTGTTCTTTTCGTACTCATGTTAATTCTTATTGTCAGAGGATTAACTCTTCCGGGTGCGATACAAGGTCTGGAGTATCTGTTCAAACCTAATTTCTCAGCTTTCACAACTGAAGCCGTCTTTAATGCGATGGGCTTCACTTTTTTCTCTCTGTCGCTTGGGGCAGCTGTCATGGTTACCTATGCCGGCTATCTCTCGGAAAAAGTTAACCTGGTCTCTTCGACTGCTTGGATTGCATTTTTAGCCATCTTATCTGCAGTCCTGGGCGGCTTAATGGTCATGCCTGCAGTGTTCGCTTTCAATCTCAGCCCCACAGCGGGTCCCGGACTGACATTTGTCACGATGCCTGCCATCTTTTCCCAGATGCCTTTCGGTGCATTCTTTGCAGCCTTGTTTTATTTCTGCTTGGTAGTAGCTGCAATTACCAGCTCTATCTCAATGTTGGAAGCCGTAGTGGCCGCCGTTCTAACCTCCAGAGGAACTGACAACCGCTCAATTATTACTTGGATTATTACCGCTGCCGCTGCCCTCATCGGACTTTTCTGCACATTAAGTTTCGGATCTCTGGCTGACTTTAAGATCTTCGGCAAGAACGTTTTCGATCTCCTCGATTTCCTGACAAGCAACGTCGGCATGCCGATTTCTGAGATTGGCTTCAGTCTCGTTGCCGCTTGGATTGCTTGGGAAGTCACTGCTAAACAGCTTGCGAGTGTCAAACCTGTAAACAAGACACTTCTCTGGGTTATCAGGATTGGCATCGGTGTTTTAGCGCCGCTGCTCATCATCACAGTAGTCCTCACCGGCATCTTCTGATATCTTTCCATCAAGTTCCTTCTTGCGTTCTTCATCGATAACCGCTGAAGGAACTTTTTATTATTCAAAATCAAATTATTTAAATAATCTAGTTTTAAATAATTTGAAACTAAATTATTTAGCTGTCAAAAGGTTTAACCTGTCTTCCATAAGCTTGACTCAATCGGCTACACGCTCCTTAATCGAAAAAGGAATCTTGAGAAAAACGGATAGAGGTTTATCGATTTATGACTTCCTTTTTAATGCCTGGATCAAAAAACACTACGTTTAAACAAAACCAACTTACGGCCTCTTAATTGCGATTCATGCGAGTTGTCTGCAGGCTGTCTGTATGTTTTCCAGAGTGCACGATGCCGCTACGTCGTAAAAAATGTCGGAAATAGTAAAATCTAGCCAACCCAAGGAGTTTTTATGAAAGCCCAAACCTTATACGACAAAATAATTGAGCTTCACACTATTGAGAACTTAACAGCCGACGGCAGGGAGAGACTTGTATACATTGACAGGACGGTAGTCAATGAATATACCAGTCCGCAAGCCTTTTCTCTCTTACGAGAAAACAAACTTCAAGTTTGGCGTCCCTGCGCCACACTCGGCACGGTAGATCACGTTAATTCAAGCGCTCCTGATCGAACCGAATTTCCTTCAGAAAAGAATTCATGTACCCAAGTTAAATATCTTCTGAAAAACGGCGCGGATTTTAATTTTGAAGTCCTCAATAACGGCAACCCAAAGCAAGGCATTGAACATGTCGTCATGGTGGAACGAGGAAAAGTTCTTCCAGGAATGCTTATCGGTGCAGGTGACAGCCATACCGCCATGTACGGCGCTCTCGGAGCAGTTGCATATGGAATCGGGACTTCTGATATTTATCATTACCTCGCAACCTCCACACTTCGCTATAAAAAGCTTAAGAATATGAGGGTCTGCGTTACCGGTCAAAGAGGCGCAGGAGTTTCTGCTAAAGACATTATTCTTTTCATTGTCAAAAAACTCGGCGCGGGCGGATGTACAGGTCACTGCGTTGAATTCTGCGGTCCGGTCATCAGCGAATTAACGGCAGAAGAAAGACTAACTCTATGCAATATGGCGGTCGAATGCGCAGCTCGTTCTTCAGTCATCGCACCGGATAAAAAAGTATTCGAATATCTAAAAGGCAAAGAATGCAGTCCTACCGGCGAACTTTGGGACGAAGCTGTCAGCTTTTGGAGAACTTTAAAATCGGATTCCGACGCCGCTTTTGATAAAGAAGAAACTATTGACATCACAGGCCTCGAACCTTCTGTTACTTGGGGCACTAGTCCTGATCAGAATTGTTTTATTTCAGAGGCTATTCCAAATCCGGAAGAAATCGAAGATCCTAAAGTTCGCGCAGACTTCAAGAGAGCCCTCTCGTACATGGGGCTGAAAGCCGGACAAAAAGTTAAAGGCTTACCGATTACTCATGCTTTCATTGGTTCCTGCACAAATTCAAGAATTGAAGATCTTCGAGCTGCTGCCGCTGTACTAAAAGGCAAGAAGCGTGCCCCAGGCGTCTGGGCAATGGTGGTACCGGGAAGCACTCAAGTACGTGCTCAAGCTGAACGGGAAGGAATTGACAAAATTTTCAAAGCTGCCGGCTGGGAATGGAGAAACTCCGGCTGCTCTCTTTGTTTAGCAATGAACGGAGACATTCTCGACGCACAAGATCGCTGTATCTCGGCTACCAACCGCAACTTCGAGGGACGACAGGGAGTTCAAACCAGGACTCACTTAGCCAGTCCTCAGATGGTCGCTCTCGCTAGTGTTAAAGGTTTTATTGCCGATATTCGGGAGGAGTAGTTATATGTCTCAATTCACAAAACTGACAGCTGTCGCTGCACCGATGCCGGCATCCAACATTGATACTGACATCATCATGCCCAAAGCCTTCTTAAAAAGAATTGATAAAGAAGGCCTCCTCGACGGACTTTTCCATGACGTCCGCTTAAACAAAGACGGGAACGAAAGAAAAAATTTCGTTCTCAACAAAGAAGAATTTAGAAGTGCTGAGATTCTGGTAACGGGTCCTAATTTCGGATGCGGTTCTTCTCGTGAACATGCCGTCTGGGGCCTTCAAAAGAGGGGAATTAGGTGTCTCATTGGGTCTTCATTTGCCGGTATTTTCTTTGACAACTGCGCTAATAACGGTATCTTAGCTATCGTTATTGAACCAGACTGTGCTTCCTCTTTGATGCAAGAGCTGTCCACAAACGAATCAAAGAGTATTACCATAGACTTGGAGGCGCAGACTATAAAAACGCCTTCAGGAACCGTCATTGCTTTCGACATTGAACCTTCAAGGAAAGAAAAGCTGCTTAAAGGCTTGGATCCTGTGGGTTTGACGCTGAAATTTAAAGACAAAATAAAAAAATTTGAAGAAAAATACTTTAAGCAATTCCCTTGGCTTGCTTGATAAAGAATAACTCTCTCGCATCATTTAGTGTTGAGGTTTGAATGAACTGGAAGATTTCGCTAGGAATTCTGACAACTTGTACGATTCTCATGTCAATGAGCTATACCATGCTCATTCCTTTCCTACCCATGTATCTCATTCAAGATTTGGGAGTAGCCAAAGCCGACGTAGACATGTGGTCCGGCCTTATCTTTTCGATTACCTTTCTTATCAGCGGCATCATGGCTCCGATTTGGGGTGCTCTTGCTGATAAAAAGAGCAGAAAGTTAATGGCTTTGCGCGCGGGGTTCTGTTTAGCGATAACTTATTTCCTCGGCGGCATTGTTACCAATCCTTGGGAACTATTCGGCGTTCGATTCATCCAAGGTCTTTCCGCCGGCTTATGGCCTGCTCTTCTAGCTATTATCTCGGCGAGCTCACCAAAACTGAAACTTGGGTTTTGTTTAGGCGTGATGCAAGGCGGCATGACTGCCGGAGGCGTTCTCGGCCCCCTATTCGGCGGTTTATTGGCTGACCAATTCGGTATGCGCGCCTCTTTCTTTATCGCCGGCGGCGCACTTTTTATTATTTCCTGCGTCATTCTTTTCTATATTAAGGAAGAACCCAGAAAACCAAACCCGAACGCCAAGCCTGTCAAAGTTTGGGACTTCTCTTTGTTAAAGATTCCTGCCGTCAAACGTATGTTAATCTGCGCCGGAATCGTTCAAATGAGTATTCTTCTTACCCAGCCAATCATGCCCTTATACGTTGCGGAACTCCAGGGATCAATGGATAAAATTGTTCTGGTTTCCGGAATAGTGTTTTCCATTGTTGGCGTTTCAGGCGTCATTGCCTCTCCTATTTGGGGAATTCTGGGGCAAAACTGGGGCTATCGTCAAGTACTTTACTTAGCTCTCTTTGGCTCAGCAGTTTTCGGCATTGTGCAAGTCATTCCATCCTCGTTAGAGGGATTTACTATTTGGCGTTTCATCGGAGGATTAACCTTCGCAGGCATTTTCCCTGCGATTAATGCCGTTCTCACCATTTCTACATCTCCGGCTGACAAAGGCCGTGTTTTCGGGTTATCTTACTTAGCCCAGCAGATCGGTTCAGTGATGGGACCAATTTTCGGCGGTATGCTCGCCGCGGCTTTCTCCTACAAGATTATTATCGGGGCCTCCGGTGCTATTCTTCTGCCGTTAGTGTTTTATCTCTGGATTAATCGTCCGAAAGAGAAAGTCATGGCAACCGGCACACCTCTGGAAAAAGACCACTAAACTCAATTTTTACGAAAGAACATTATGAAATTCAGTCAGATGCTTAGCTCCTGTTGGGAGAAAAATGATTCCTTACTGTGCATCGGTTTGGATCCGACACCGGCAAGATTTCCGGAAAAGTTTAAAACTTCCTCTCGCCCGATCTTCGATTTCTGCGCTGAAATCATAGATGCAACAGCAGATTTGGTTTGCGCTTTTAAACCCCAAATTGCCTACTTCTCTTCTTCGAGCGCCGAACAGGAACTCATTGACATTATTGACTGGATCCACACTAACCACCCCGGCATCCCTGTCATTCTCGACGCAAAAAGAGGAGATATCGGGAGCACGGCAGCTCATTACGCTAAAGAAGTTTTTGAACGCTTTAAGGCCGACTGCGTTACTCTGTCTCCGTACATGGGCAAAGACTCCGTTGAGCCTTATCTTGAATACGTTGAAAAGGGCGAATTTGTTCTTTGCCGAACCAGCAACAAAGGCGGCGATGACTTCCAGATGCTTGATATCGGAGGAGTACCTCTCTACATCAAGGTTGCTGAGAAAGTCGCTGAATGGGATATAAATGGTCAGATGGGTTTAGTCATCGGTGCCACTTATCCTGAAGAATTGAAAAAAGCCCGTGCAACCGTTCCCGAGCTCACATTCTTGGTTCCCGGCATCGGAGCCCAAGGCGGCGACATTAACGCAGCTGTAAAAGCCGGGATGAATAAGGATAAGACAGGTTTAGTCATCAACTCCAGCCGTGCCATCCTCTACGCTTCAAAAGAAGCGGATTTTGCCGAAAAAGCCAGAGCTGAAGCACTGAGGACAAGGGACGCAATCAATAAAGCACGCGGTTAAACTTCCCGCGTCACAGTCTCTCTAGGAGGCTCCCAGTAGGGACGGACTATATCTTCTTTCTGAGAAAAGAATTTCTTCAGTCTGTCCCGGAACCACTCCATAAAGATCCGATGACGCCGCACTCTCCAGTGAGAAGTCGACGTTATGATAAAACATTCATGAGGCGGGTTGACCCAACCGGGAAGGATGGGAATTAGCTTTCCCGCGGCAATTTCTTCCGCACAATGGATTAACGGCAGATCGACGGCAAGACCCATTCCATCAAGTACGGACTTTCTGATTGCCAGGATATTGGCAACTTTCATAATGTTACCGCAGACCACTTCTTCTTCGACTCCGTTTTTAACGAGAACCTTCGTTGGGTTTCTAACGGTTCCCGAATAGAGCAAAACACGGTGATTTACCAAATCTCTCGGATGCAGCGGCATGCCGTACTTTTTGATATATTCCGGTGAGGCAACCGGGACGTAGACGTTTCTTCCGCGGGAGAAACTAACGATTCTCGCATCCTTGGGCTTGTAGGTGACCACCGCAATATCAGAACGGTATTGAAGAATATCTTGGATTGCTCCGCCCCCTCCGACTTCAAAACTGATATCCGGATACATCACGTTGAATTCCATCAGCATCGGCATCATAAATCGAGTAACGAACCCAGGGGCTAAGGAAAGACGGATTTTGCCGCTAAGTTGAGAAGAGCCCTGCTGCAAATCTGAAATCATCTCATTGTGCATTTGAAGCAAAGGAACGATATGGCTCCTAGCTCTTTCGCCGACTTGCGTTAACTGCAAAGGCCGAGAATTACGCGAAAAAAGATCCTGACCAAGGGCTTTTTCCAGCCCTCCGATTGAACGCGAAACCGTGGAAACATCAATATCAAAATCGGCGGCAGTATCGGAGAAACTTCCAGTCCTGCAGAGGCTAACGAAAATTCTCCAGGCGTTGAGATCGTTTAACTTAGTCATTGGGATTCCTTTTTCGCAGAGTCTAATTATCTCTTGCAATTTCAACAATAACTTTGTATTTAACGCAAAACCGCCTTGCAGAAATCGCCAGATATGGTGAGAGAAAACCTCAATACCAAAACAAGGGATATTTTATTTAAGCAATTCAAGTTAGAGGTTTATATTTCGGGATCTCACTGATTTTTAAAGGGCTATCCCTATTAGAGAAACCTAGGAGTTTTAAAGCTTCTTCCCTGCCTCCCTCCTTTCTTCCTGATGAAGAGAATTCTGGTTTGCTCCGACATTTTGCATTCTCCGCAAAGTACTTTTGAAGAACTTGCCTAGTCTTTTCTCTGAATCAAAGGCAATATAAAAAAACAAAAATATTCATACTTTCCCACGGAGTTTCTATGGCAGTAAGAGACGAATTCTTTTGGTTAAGCAAGGTTAACCAAGCCACAATAGTTATCAACAGCAAGCTCGGCCTTCTTCCTAAGCCAATCGCAATTGAAGCAGCCAGAGCTCTCAGAGAAGTTATCGCCGACGGCGAAAAAGATCCCGCTCTTCGTCCTAAGACTTACATCACCTTTGAGCCAAAGATGATTGCAAAAAGCGGACCTGAAATCACGATCATGCATGCAGGCAGATCCAGCCAAGACATTCATGCTACCTACCGAGCAGCCACTCTTCGTGAAAAGGCCCTTGAAGTTGCCGACGGTCTTCTTACCGTCATGAAAACAATCGAAAAACTGGCTATAAAACACAGAGGTGTTGTATTGCCCAACTACACCAACGGTGTTGCCGCTCAGCCTAACGCCTACAGCCATTACTTAATCGCTTTCTTGTACGGATTCCTGAGAGATTTCGCTCGTTTGGAAGAATTCTACGGAAGACTCAATGTCTGCCCGATGGGTTCAACCGTATTAAACGGTACTTGCTGGCCTCTGGACAGAAGAGAAATGGCCAAAAGACTTGGCTTCTCCGGCATTGCCTACAATGCTTTTGATGCCACGCAGGTTGCTCAGTCCGATTTGCCTGTTGAATTCTCTTCCATCGTTACCGCTATCGCCATCCATATCACTTCTTTCCTGACTGACTTGATGGTGCAGTACGCCCAACCTCGTCCATGGATCCTTTTACAGGAGGGCGGAGACAATACCTACGTTTCTTCCGCAATGCCTCAGAAACGCAATCCCGGCTTGGTCAACAACTGCCGCACTGAAGCCAGCGAAGTTATCGGCCAAGCACAAGGTGTGGTATTCCGCGCTCACAACCTTGAAACCGGCATGCTGGATCCGAAAAAACAAGAACTCCATGCTGCTTTAGGCAATCGTGCCGTCAATATGCTCAAGCTGTTCAACAAGGTCCTCAATGCCCTTGTCGTTGATAAAGAACGTGCTCTGGAAGAACTTAATAACGACTGGACCGCGAGCCAGGAAGTCGCTGACGTCTTAATGCACGAATTCGGACTTCCGTTCCGCGTAGGCCACCACGTTGCCAGCCAGATGGTTAGCTTCGCCCGTGCCAACAAGATTCTTCCTCTGGACTTCCCTTATGAAGAGATGAAGAGAATCTACAAAGAAGTCATTGAAAAAGAATATCCGTCTGCTAGTTCAGAACTTCCGATGTCTCTGGAAAGATTTAAGGCTGCCTTGGATCCTGTTGCCATCATCAACAACCGCAAAACCGAAGGCGGTCCTCAACCGGCTGAAATTGAGAAGATGCTTCAGGATGTCAAAGATAAAAACGAAAAACGCACACAATGGCTTGAAAAACAAGTCACTCAAATTAATCAATCCCTTCAAAACCTCGAATCTGAATTTAATCAAATAGGAGAATAACCATGTTAATGCTTATGCCATGGTTTGCTTTAATTGTCACGATTATTACCGGGTGGCTCATTATCAAGCGCTACCCAACAGCAATGGTCTTATTGTTTGCCGGTTTAGCAATGTTTGTTTTCGCTGTTCTTTGCGGCGTTAACGGCTTTCTTCCAAAAGGCGTCAAACCATCTGGCTTCATCTGGTTTGACATCTTTGATTTACTAAGAACAATTGCCACCAAACAAGCTTCAGGCATCGGCTTCCTGATTATGGTCGCCGGCGGCTTCGCAGCTTATATGGATAAGATCGGTGCTGCCAGAGCTTTGGTTAATGTCTGCATTAAGCCCTTAAAAGCTCTTTCTTCTCCATATCTCGTTTTAGTTCTCGGCTACTTCATCGGCCAGACTTTGGTCCTCGTTATACCGAGCGCGGCAGGCCTTGCAATGCTGCTCTTAGTGGCTCTTTTCCCGATTCTTCTCGGTGTAGGCGTCTCTCCTGCAGCAGCGGCCTCTGTCATCGGTACAACAGCAGGCATGGTTCTCGGGCCAGCCGGCGGAACTGCAAACCTTGCCGCTAAAACAGCCGGCTTAGATCCGATTATCTACTTTGTAGAATGCCAGCTTCCGGTTGCTATTCCAACATTGGTTGTTGTCGGCATTGCCCACTATATTGTTCAAAAGTACTACGATAAGAAAAATGACGACGTCTACACTCAGGCCATTCTTACTCAAAAAGAAGATGTTCGCGATGTTCCCAACTGGTATGCCATTCTTCCATGCCTTCCAATCGCTTTGATGATCATCTTCAGCAAACTGGTTTATTCTGCAATCAAACTCAATACCATTTCTGCTCTCCTTTTGGTTTGGATTCTTACCGTCATCATTGAATTAATAAGAAGAAGACAACCTAAGGAAGTATTGAAAGACGGCCAGTTTATCTTCAAATCTATGGGCGGAATGTTTGCATCCATCGTTGCCTTAATTATCTGTGCCGAGTTCTTTGCCAACGGTCTTAAAGTTACCGGACTTATCGACGCCCTCATTTCTCACGCTCAGCATTTGGGTCTTGGTTTGAACGGCATGACCATTGTTCTTACAGGCGTCGTCGGTCTCGTCACATTCCTCACCGGTTCCGGTGTAGGCGCCTTCTCCAGCTTTGCAGCATTGGCTCCTGACGTTGCAGGCGGTTTAGGCGGAACAGCCGCGGCTTTCGTTACTCCGATGCAGTTTGCTTCCGGCATGCTTCGTGCCATGTCTCCGGTTGCCGGCGTGATCATTGCCGTAGCCGGTGCAGCTGGTGTCTCCCCAATGGCAATCGTCAGAAGAAACTGGATCCCGATGATGGCCGGTATGATTTCCGTCATCATCTGCAACTATATCTTCTTGGGATAACAATTGTTTCCTAGGACGCAAAAACCGCCAAAAGGCGGTTTTTGCTTGTCAACATAATTTGAATATTAGACGCCAGTAGGACTAGTCCAATTTGGTTCCTGCAGAGGCATCTTTGGGCTCTTCAAGGCCGACTCCGGGAAATCCAATCTTTCGGGCAACTTCTTTTCTTTGGCAATGGCCAAATGAAGAACGCTCAGAGCAATAGAGGGCCAAATGTCAAACACCCATTGAGGAGGCTCAGCCTGAAGTTTAGCTTCATAGTCCTTAACGGCAGACTTTACGCCTTTCTTCGTATTGTCTGATTCATAGCCCATCTGATGCATAAAAGCCAAAACCAAAGCGTCAAAATCCGCATTGGGATCTTGTGAGGGCGGCACTTTAAACGTCAAAATAGTCTCCTTTTTTTCTGTTAAAGCTAAATAGATAGTTCTTAGCTTACAGACTCATTCAGTTATTGCTGCGCACTCGGGGCATTTTGAGCAGAAGAAGCACCTTGCTGGAACTGGCCCGGTTGGACGGGGATCAAGACTTCTTCCTGGGGAAGCGGCTGCGGAGCTAGCTGCGCTTGAGGAGACTGTTGTACTTGAGGAGCTTGCTGAGCTTGAGGGACTTGCGGGGCCAACTGTTCTTGCGGAGCAGGTTGAGCAGGCTGCTGTTCTACAGATGGAGCCGGCATTACTTCAGGAGGCAATGGTGTCACAGGCTGTGGAACCATTTCGGCTGCCTGTTTCTGAATATCCATAAACGTAGCTAACGAACCAGCGATATAACCCATCCCGACCAGTGCTTCGTCACGGGTTACTTCAACGCCTTCGGCCTTAGCTTTGTTCATTAAAAATTCGGTAGCTCTATCCAACTCTTCCTGAGTGACAGGAAACTTGCCGCTGTTTTGCATAGCAACTAGTTTATTGATGACCACTGCAGCAGGACCAAATTGATTTGCACTTTGAGGTGCCGGAGCTTCAGCTTGAGGAACAGGCGCAGGAATCGGAGCCTGCTCTTGCTGAGCAAAAGCAGAAGAACCAAAAGCTAGAGCTGCTGCGAGAGATACAGCGACTAATTTGAAACCTTTCATTTGTGTCTCCTAAAACACATTCGGATGCGGGTCAATATACTCTTTGGCCTGAAAAACGATCACTTCCAACGGTCGTACGTTTCCCGAATTGGTAGTTATTTTTTAAAGAAAAATCCTAAGAAGCCAGACAGCAAAAGAGTTTCGAGAACTCTGAAATCCATTGATCCAAAAAGTAAGGTTTGTTTCAAAGTTTCTCCTTATGAGAGGTTTCGAAAATTCTTTGAAAAGTTCTGAAAAAGAAGAAAAAGCAAAGTTTTTCCAACCAGGTCAGAATATTTAAATTTTCAAATTGCTTATTTTAGTGGGTATTTCTACTTATTTCTTTAGGGTTGTCCATAATCGACAGAAACAGGAATATTTTTTGTTATTTAACTAACTATACGCATAAGGTTCACTATGATTACTATCCAAGATGTATTAAGCCCGCGTACAGAATCTAAATGCTCCCGCCTTAGAGGAGCCAAGGTTGGTTCAACTATCTGCCAATACTGTGCAGTCGGTTGTTCTCAGCTGGCCTTCTTCCAAGGCAACACGCTGGTAGACATTGAAGGAGATCCCCGAAGTCAGGTAAACCAAGGCAGACTCTGTCCTAAAGGCGGTTCAACTTATGCTCTCGTGGACAACCCCTATCGTATTACCAAGCCGATGTACCGCGCTCCGGGATCCGACAAATGGCAGGAAGTCACCCTTGATTGGATTCTTGATGAAGTTGCTAAAAGGATTTGGGACAGTAGAGCTAAAGGCTTTATTGAAAAAGACGAAACCGGACTAACCGTCAACCAAGTTCCGAATATCGGCTTTATCGGCGGTTCGGCAAACGATAACGAGGAATGCTATTTATTCCGTAAGCTGTTTACCGGCGGTTTGGGCCTAATGCCGGTCGAAAACTCCGCTCGTTACTGCCACTCTACTACTGTTGCGGCTTTGTCGCCTACTTTCGGTTTCGGAGCATGCACTAATCCTCCGAGAGATTTGCTAAATAGTGACTGTATCGTCATCATGGGCTCCAATATGGCAGAAGCTCACCCGGTAGCCTTTTACTGGCCGATGCAGGCTAAAAAGAAAGGTGCGGTTACCATCCATATTGATCCTCGCTATACGCGAACAAGCGCATCCTGCGACCATCACGTTCATATCCGTCCTGCCACTGACATTGCCTTCATTTCTGCAATTATTAAGTACATCCTGGACAACGATTTATGGTTCCATGAATACGTTTTAAATTATACGAACGCTGCGACCTTAATTAATCCGGGATTTAATTTTGACCAGATCACCGGTATGTTTAACGGCTGGAATCCTGAAACCAACTCTTATTCTCTGGAACCTGATTCGTGGGATTATCAATACGAAATCAATTCTGACGGAACGAAAGGAAAGCCAAAAACCGATCCAACGCTTCAAGATCCGAACTGCGTATTCCAGCTGCTGAAGAAACAAGTCGAGAAATACACACCGGAAGCCGCAGCAGATACATGCGGATGCCGACCTGCAGATATTATCAAGGTTGCAGAATTAATGGCCCGAAATTCCGGAAGAGATAAGACAACGGCTTTCTGCTATGCCACAGGCTTCACTCAACACAGTGACGGCACCCAGATTATTCGCTCAGTAGCCATTCTTCAACTTTTGCTTGGAAATATCGGGCGACCGGGAGGCGGCATTCTTGCCCTGCGCGGTCACTCGAACGTGCAAGGCGCTACAGATATCCCGACCCTTTTCGCAGCACTTCCGAACTATATTCCTATGCCGGAAGCAAAGCCGGGGAATGCCTCCCTTAAAGATTATCTAGCAAACGGCCATGCTTTCTGCGATGCACGCGATAAATCCAAGGGTATGTGGAAATTGGAAACTGAAAGAGGATCTTGGGCCGCTCTGCCTAACTACATGATCAGTCTTCTAAAAGCCTGGTACGGAGACGGTGCAACCAAAGAAAATGAGTACGGCTACCAGCATCTTCCGAAACTCCCCGGAGATGAGTCATTAACAATCACAATGCAGCGCGCCCTTGAAGGAAAAGTCGACGGCTTGATTGTTTTTGGTCAGAACATTGCCGTGACCAACCCGAATACGGGCTGGAGCCGCGATGCGATAAGAAATTTGAAATGGCTGGTCGTCTGCGATATGTTCGAAAACGAGACAGCTTCCGTTTGGTATGCGGATCCTGATGCTCCTGATCCATCAAAGTGCAAAACAGAGGTCTTCCTCTTACCGACCAATGCTCTGATTGAAAAAGACGGCTCTGCCAACAATACAGAACGTCTGATGCAGTGGCACGACAGGGTTAAAGAAGCTCCAGGAGACAGCCGCTCCGACGCTTGGTGGATTTACCAGCTTGGTCTTCGTTTTAAGAAAATGGCAGAAAAGTCAATGCTGCCTCGCGATGAAGGAATGAGAGCACTGACCTGGAATTACGGTGTTGCCCCGAATACAGTTAACGTCATGGGACTTCCTGCCGTCGAAGGCGATGCAGATATTGATGCTGTAGCTCTGGAAATGAACGGCGTCAATTTGGAAACCAATCTGCCGATTCAATCAAGTGCAGAACTGAAATCTGACGGTACTACCATTTGCGGATGCCGTTTGCTAGCCGGCTTTATCAATAAGGAAGGCGACAACCTGATGAAGAGGAGAGAGCCGGGAGAAGTTGATCATGAACTTGATCTGACCTACCGTGTGTCTTGGCCTACAAATACTCGAATTCTTTATAACCGCTGTTCAGCGGATCCGAAAGGGAAACCCTGGTCAGAAAATAAGAAACTAATCTGGTGGGATGAACTTCAAAAGAAGTGGGTTGGCTATGACAAACCTAACTTTGATGAAACCAAAGCCCCCGACTATGTACCTGCGGAAGGAGCCAAAGGCGGAGCTGCGTTATCCGGCACCGAACCATTTACCGTTCATTCTGACGGTAAAGCTTGGCTCTTTGTTCCATATGGAATTAAAGAAGGGCCCTTCCCAGTCTTCTACGAACCAGCTGAATCTCCGTACAAAGACGCTTTCTTCCAGAATAGTAAGACTCCGGGAATTATCACTATGGATAGCGACAAGAACAAGCTCGCTCCTCAGGGTGATCCTATGTTCCCGACTGCTATGACTACCTACCATATGACCGAACATTGGCTGAGCGGCGCAATGACGCGACATGTTCCATGGCTTGTCCAGCTGCAGCCGCAAACCTTTATCGAAATTTCTCCTGAAATGGCAGAAGAAATCGGTATTCAATCCGGCAACTATGTGACAGTTAAAAACCTAAGAAACTCTCTGCAGGTGAGAGCCCTGGTAACACCGCGACTCAGAAGCGGAATCGTCCACGGCAAGCCATCGAGCATTGTGGGTTCTTTTGTTTGCTCCGGCTATAAGGGCAATATGGTCAGCGCCATTACCAATGACTTAAGTCCGGCCATTGAAGCTCCTGACGGCTTGATCCCTGCCTCTAAAGGCTTTGTGGTGAAAGTTGAAAAAGGCGATCCAACTAAAGTTGAAAAACTAATTCCGGAAAAAATTCAATATCCAGAAGCGATGATTGCGCCGATTCCTAATACTCCGTGGGCCTCTCAGCCAGAAGGGAGGAGCTAATCATGAAATTAAAAGAAAGCAATATTTTTAATCTTATCAGCAAGGCCTTCCCTGCCGGTTCTCCCAAGAAGGAAGGAAGATTCGCTCCGATTTACGGCCTCTTCGAACGCCATGAGCCAAAACCTAGACAGACTGAGATGGCATTCTTCACCGATACTTCTATCTGCACGGGCTGCAAATCCTGCGAAGTAGCCTGCAAGCAGTGGAATCAGATAAAGGCACCCACGCCGAAATGGTCCGGAAACAGCTATGACAATACTCAGGATCTGTCTTACTTGAACTGGCGTCACGTCAAATTCATCGAGAGATTCCCGGAAAAAAACGAGGTTAATCATCCGGCTCCGAAGAATATTGACAATTTGTTAGCTGAAAAGAAAATCGGCGAATGGCTCTTTATGTCGGATCAATGCAAGCACTGCCGTCAGTCTCCGTGTCATCAAGCATGTCCGACAGGCGCCATTATGCGCAATGAATTTGGCGGGGTTTATTATCAAACCGATATCTGCATGGGCTGCGGAATGTGTATTGCGGCCTGTCCTTTCGGTGTTCCGGAAATCAATCCGGACACCGGCCACTCCGTCAAGTGCGCTCAGTGTTACGACCGTCTGCGTGATGGTTTAAGACCAGCCTGCGTTACTGCCTGCACCACGGGCGCTATCGATTTCGGACCGCGTGAAGTGATGGTTGAAAAAGCCCGCGCAAGAGTGAAATTCTTACACGAGCACGGCCACCCGGAAGCCAACCTATACGGATGCGATGATTTTGAACATTACAGTTCGTTGAATTCTTTCTATTTACTGATGGACAAGCCATCTGTCTATGGGCTTCCCGAGAATCCGATTACACCGACCGAACATATGCCGATGGACTATCTCAGAGCAGCGGCAACACTGATTCTGTGCAGTGCAGTAGTCGTTGGAACTTTAATGTAAGGGAGAAAAATAATGAAAGAAAAGACTTGGGTTAGCGGTTCATTATCACCTTACCAGCTGCATGACATTACACATCGCCCTGACTGGGAAAATCTCATTGTTTGGGATGCCTATCTCAACAATATGACTTCCGGCTTCATGGTCATCACAGGACTTGCGTGGATGGCAGGACCTGGGTATTTCACTGCACTTTTACCGTGGGCAATTACGGTTGCTCTGGCAATTGTGGTAGTGGATTTGATCCTGCTGATTTTTGACTTAGGAGATCCTTTCCGCTTCACGAACGCTATGCGTGTGATGAGGTTTACTTCTCCTCTTTCGGTCGGCGTATGGGGACTTGCCAGCTATGCGACGTGTGTAGGATTTGCCGTCGGCCTTTACTGGCTGTCCTACATTTCTGCCCATACCACCGACTTCTTGAATCCGTATATCGATATCCTGGATATGCTGACAAGAATGTTTGTGATACTGGCTTTTTTAGGCGCTTTGGTGGTTATCTGCTACAAAGGCGTCGCCTTCAGCTGCACTTCTCAACCGGGAGTTAAAAATGCAAGATGGCTGACAAGCTTCATGGTTGCTGATGCCATGCTGATGGGTTTAGGCGTCTATTCCATCATGGCAGCTATTCTGCAGGCTCCGGAAGCTATCGCCTATTTAATGCTTCCGACACTGATCCTGATTATTGCCAGATGCATCGCCTTCTACTTGCTCAGCTTAGATCTCAACCCGAGAGCCGAGCTGACCAACAGCAAGATGGAAAACTTCTGGGTTAAGTTTTCAGTTTATATTCTCGGCGGCGTAATCGCTTTCGGATGCTGCTTCATCGGTCCGTTCGGTGTTACCGTTGCCGGCGTGATTGCGTTAGTGGTAGGCCTTATTGAAAGATATTGGATTATCAGCACTACAAAGAAAATTTAGTTTAATTATTTAGGAAGGTTAAGCGGTCTTCGGGCCGCTTCTTTATTGGTCATCAGTCTTTTTGCCGGTGACAAGGCGGAATAATGAGAGCCAGCCTTTTACAAAAATTCCGACACAAATGGCAGAGATAATCGTTCCTTCTCGGATACCTTGAAGTTCTTTGAAGAAAAAGTAACTTAGCAAGACTGCCAAAACCACTAACATCACATCATTGAACACTTTAACTTTCGGGAAAGGTTTCCCCGAGAACAGAGCCATTGCAACAACCAGACCTTCTCCCGGAAGCACAGCAGCTTTTGAATAAATCTCTAACGAAACTCCAAGAGCGAGAACGACATTACCAAGCATGCTGAATGCGATTCTGTGCCAATAAGTCACAAGATCGATTGTCTGAACCCAGCTCATCGAGAAATCGATAAGGACAGAGAAAAAGTAAGTCATCGGCAGCTGCAGCAAAAGCACAAGCCATTTGACGTTTTTACGCAGCAGAAGCAACTGACCTAGAATCATTGCTACGTTGATAATCAAGGTAGTCTGGCCGAAGGTAAGACCTGATATATAAGAAGAAACCAGCGGCAAAGCGCTGATAGGAGTGGTTCCCAAGCCGGCAACAGTAACAATACTGATGCCAAGACTCATGATAGACAGACCTAAAAGAAAAATAGTCCAATTAATAATGTGTGTTTTCAATCCTTTCTCCGAAGAAGATTGAATTTTACTATATGAAAATTATTTTCACATAAAGATAACCCCACAGCGTATTCACACTGGATGCTGCAGTCTTACCCATATTGGGAAAGATTAAAAATATATTTTCCTTTTACAAGTGATAACGTAAGATCTTATTAAAAAGTTACAGGGTCCGTTAATTTTTCAGGAGACGCCATGATTAAATTTCCAGCTTTTTTTGCTGCACTTGCTTTTTCTGCCACTGCTTCTGCACACTTCGGCAGCGTTCTCCCCGATAAACAGATTGTGGAAAATCAAAAAGATAATGTAGTGACATTGACTGCCGCCTTTAATCATCCGATGGAACAAACCGGCATGACAATGGACAAGCCGCAGAAATTCAGCGTTTTTAAAGATAATCATGCTCAAGACTTAACATCAACATTAAAGCCGGCCACCGTACTTGGCAAGAATGCTTGGACAACACAATACAAAATCTCCCGACCCGGCTTGTACCAATTCCTTCTTGAGCCAACTCCTTACTGGGAACCGGCCGAAGATAAGTTCATCATCCACTACTCTAAGTTATATGTTCCGGCTTACGGCATAGAGGAAGGCTGGGAAAATCCTTTGGGAGTAAAAACTGAAATTGTTCCTCTGACTCGGCCTTTCGGCAACTATGTCGGCAACCTTTTCCGAGGCAAAGTCCTAGTTGACGGGAAACCAGCTGCTAACACACCTGTTGAAATTGAGTTCTACAACAAAGGAAAGACAGCCGAGGCACCTAACGATATTTTTGTCACTCAGACGGTTATGACCGACGAACAAGGCATATTCAGTTACTCCGTCCCTTGGGCTGGTTGGTGGGGCTTTGCCGCCTTGACGGATGCCGACTATCAGATGAAAAAAGACGGTTCCGACAAAGATGTGGAACTTGGTGCTGTATTATGGACAGAATTTGTCTCTCCCAAGTTAAAGAAATAAATGCATATTGCTGAAGGAGTTCTATCTGCACCCGTACTGATTACGGGCGCAGTGGTTGCTGCGGCCGGTATCGCGTATGGATTGAAAAAGATTCCGGCCAATCATTTAATGCTGGCAAGCTTATTAGGATCTGCGTTTTTTGTGGCCAGCTTAATTCACGTTCCGATTGGTTTTTCCAGCGCACATCTTATTCTCAATGGACTCATCGGAGCCATCTTGGGAGCCGCATCTTTTCCAATCATTTTCGTTGCATTGCTCTTGCAGGCCGTGCTTTTCCAGTTCGGAGGATTTACTGTCTTAGGAGTGAATACAGCGACCATGGGAATTGGCGCGTGGGCAGCCGGATTAATCTTCTGCTGGCTAACGGGTCCGGCAACTAACAAGAATTTAAAAACAGCAGGATTTGCGGCCGGGTTCAGCGGAGTTTTTATCTCAGGTCTTCTCACAGCCCTGGCGCTAGCCTTTTCTAATGAAGGCTTCGTTGCGGCGGCTTGGACGATTTTCTTAAGTAACCTGCCCGTCATGTTTATCGAAGGCATCCTCACAGCGATCGTGGTGGTGTACATTAAGCGCACAGATGCAGGAGTTTTTGATGCAAAAACAAGCTAAGGTCATCCTTTCCCTTTTGGTTCCCCTCCTCTCTTTGTCTGCGGGGAGCACAGCGTTTGCTCATCGGTTAAATGTATTTGCATACCCGTCCGGATCAGAAATTTGTGTGGAAGCATCCTTTGCGGGAGGAAATCCTGCAAGGAATGCTGACATCAAGATTATCGATGAGCAGGGAAAAGTCGTTTTGACATCTAAGACATCCAAAGACGGCAAAAACTGTGCGGCAGTACCCGCAGACTTTAAGCCCGTTTCCTTAACTGTTGTTGTCAACGCCGGAGAAGGTCATCAGAATCAATGGACAATTGAGAAATCTGAATTCGACGGAATTTCTTCACCGATTGCTTCAGTTTCTCCTTCACCTGCAGCAATAGTCCCGCAGGCAGATAGTAAGCTTCCGAAGTCCGGAGTGAAACTCTTCTCCCAGCAAGAAATGGACGAAGCAATCCGAGTGGCCAAACGCGATATTGAAGTTACCGTAATAGCCCCTCTAAGAAAACAGCTTGCAGAAGCTCAGCAGCCAAAAACAACCTTCAAAGATATCATCGGAGGAATCGGCTGGCTGGTGGGCATTGCAGGGCTGATTGCTTGGTTTACCACCAGAAGAAAACAGAAATAACTCATTTTGTCCGGCCGCTTTTCGATGAATATTTCTTCTTTTGCTCCCGCCTCAAAAATACTAAGCGCATTAGTATTTGCGGCGGTGGCCGCCATCCTCCCGACAATTCCGTCGGCTTGTCTGGCCTTTCTTTGCGGCCTCATCGTCCTCTGCATATTTCCTCCTTCTTGGAATTCTTTTCTTAAAAGAGCTGCAGTGATCAATATTTTTGTATTGTTTATTTGGTTCTTTACGCCCTGGACAACACCGGGTGAATCTATGTGGGAAGGCAGCTGGTTCACAAAAGAGGGAGTTGTGTTGTCTTTGCTGGTAACTCTTAAAGTAAATGCTCTGTTTTGTATTTTTTATACCTTAGTCAGCTCCATGAGTTTCAGCCAGCTAGCTGCGGGGCTCAATCAGCTTGGATTTCCAGACAAACTTGTGGCGATGATTCTTTTCTGTGCCCGCGGAATAACGATTTTTGAAAAAGAGTATGCAAACTTAACGGAAGCCGCTAAGTTAAGAGGCTTTTATATGAAAACTGACCTTCGGACTTATCGAACTGTCGGTGCTATGGTCGCTTTGTTGTTTTCGAAAGCTTTCCGGAAAGGGAGAATCTTGGAACAAAGTATGATTCTGCGCGGCTTTAATGGCAAAATCAGAACATTAACCAAGTATCAATGGACTGGGAAAGACATAGCACTGCTGGGCGCCTTTTCCATTGTTTCATTCTGTTTGAGCGTTAGCGGATGGATGCTGTAAAGAACAATATGTCAGAAAAAGAGTTATTGCTGGAGCTAAAGGGAATTAGTTTTGGATTCCCGGAAAAAGAACCGCTTTATCTCCAAACCGGACTTTCTCTGTGTAAAGGTCAGAACCTCGGATTTTGGAGTCCGAATGGCAGCGGCAAAACAACTCTTTTCAAGATCATTACGGGACTGATCCAGCCTCAGGAAGGAGAAATATTCCTAAAAGGCAAGCCTATCAGCTCCGAGTCCGACTTCAGAGAACTTCGTTTAAAAGTTGGTTTTGTTCTTCAGCATTCCGATGATCAATTATTTTTTCCGGAAGTCATTGATGATGTCTCTTTCGGCCCTTTAAATCTGGGCTTTTCTGAAGAGGAAGCTTTATCAGCCTCTATAAATGCTTTGGAACGCCTTGGAATTTCCTCTCTAGCCCACTCGTTAAGCTTTGAATTATCGGGAGGACAAAAGAAACTCGTTACTCTTGCAGCCGTCCTATCTATGAATCCGGAAATTCTGCTTCTTGACGAACCTTCGAACGGATTGGATGAAAAAAGCCGTCATCTTCTCATCTCTCAAATCAACTCGCTGGACTGCGCCAAAATCATTATCAGCCATGAACCTGAACTGTTGATTGAGACATGTGACAGCTTCATCACCATTCAGGAAAAGAAAATAGTTCCCGTACCGGCTCCCACCATACACGAGCACAGACACGCCCATTTCTTCGGCGGTACAGCGCATACGCACGGATCTTAGAACTCTCGTGCGGCTTTAAAGATTGAGTCTGGTTCAGTCCGAAACTCAAAACCGCACTTTTTTGGATTTCCTGTGTACAAAGCGTCTATCCGCTTCGTCTCTCCTTGATTGCCTAGATATATTTCAAGAAGGACAACAATAGGACAGTCAGCACACCTGCCATCAAAGGCACCCAAGTTCTTTTCACCAACACCAGCGGATTAACTTTGATGGAAGCCGAGACAATAATTACCACAGCGGCAACCGGCGACATTGAACGGAACAAGTTGGACATACATTGCATCGGAAGAGCAACCATGATTGGGTCCAAGCCTGCTTTTTCAGCAATCTGCGGAATAATTTCAATGAAACTATAAAAGGCTGCATTACCGGAACCGCTGATAAAGGTAATCAAACCGGTAATCGCAGAAAATGCCAACATAAGACCTGCTTTGGCGTTTTCAAAGTCAGACACAGAACGAGAAATTGCATCTATGAGTCCGAGTGTCCGAAGACCGGCAACCATTGTTGCGGCAGCAACGATTAAAACGACAACCTTTGAAAAGCCGTCTCCCATGCCATTGAAGAAAAGTCTCAAATCCTTCATTGTTTCTTTGGCATTCTTATTTCGAACAAGTTCGCTAATCACGGCAGGAACTAAAGAGAAGAGTGTTATCTCCACCAAACCCACTTTTGCTTTACGGAAAAACACCCAGAAAAAGATGACAAGAAACAGCGGTAAAACCGGAAAAATTGAATACCAGATCGGTGTATTTTTTTCAGGACGATTTTCTTCGATCATCGACTCTTGATTTAAGACCTCTAGTTCTTTTCCTTGACGTTTATCTAAGTAGGTTTGCCAGAAATAATGAACGATTCCCATAACAAACAAAGCAGGAATAGTAATTGGTGCGCAGTGATAGAACACATAATCGACAACATTCTCAAAACCAAGAACGCGAGCAGCTACCACGTTATCTCCGCCTAGCGGAGTTGGAACAATCGTAGCGGTAGTAGCAATAAGAGCTGCAGCAGTAAGAGTCGAAAGTCCTGCCGCACGGAGGACCGGATAAAGTGTGGCCATTAGGATTACTGCCAAAGAAGCCGCACTTGGGATAATGATCTGCAAGCAGGTGCCTATCCAGAAAACCAGCGGGATCAATAATGCCGGGTGTTTAATTTTGGAGAGCGGCTTTGTTAAAACTTTAATGACCATATCGTTTGCGCCGATATGAGACATATAAGCTGCAAAGCCGAAGAGCGTAAGGATAATTAATCCTGCATTACTGAATTGCCTTACGAACTGTTCCTTAATTACCTTAAATGGATCGGCCCAAGCGAGCCCCGATGTAGCTTTAGCTCCGAGGACATCGTTCCCACTGATAAGGGCCAAATAAAGCATTACTAGGCCGGCGGCAAATAGAACAACCTTTGCATCATAGTTTTTAGCGATCGCCCAACCAGTAATTACAAGAATAATGACCGCAAGGATGCAATCAATCATTGTGAGTCTCCGGGATTTTTATTTAATAATTTTTTCATTTTAATGAGCATCGCCATTCAGAACATTTCGGAATGGACCTTACGGGTTAAAACTATGGGTAACAACCAATTGTTTTAACAATAAAATAAATGAAAACCCTATGGTGACAAGAGATTATGAACTTGAAAGATGTATATTGCTTTTGAATAATCTCACGGAGACAAAAATGCGAAAAGACAATCCTGGTTTTGTACCTGACTCTCCTTTTCAAAGATCCTTGCCTAAAGAGTGGATAGACTTCTTCAGTTCTTTCCCAAAAGTTGAACTTCACTGCCATTTACTTGGTACAACAGGAAAGGATACTTTTGAGGATTTGGTCAAAGAATCAGGGGCGGACATTCCGCAGTCCACAATAGATGAGTTTTATACACGCGGAGAGAAACCCGTTGGTGTGCTTAGAATTTTTCGAACACTCGAATCGCAGATCCTTTCAAAACCGGAATTCTTAAAAAGAATCACCTTTGAACATATGAAGCGTGTAGCGGAACAAAGTGTCCGTTACATCGAGTTCTACTGGAATTGGACTGGTCTTAAACATTTTATGAACTTTGAGGATGCTCAAAAAGCCATTGTAGAAGGCTTAGAAGACGGCGAGCGTGAATTCGGCGTAATTGGGAGGTCCGTTCCCGCGATTGACCGTGAAGCCTCTGCTGAAGATGCCGTTGAACTAGTCCAAGAAATGATTATCCATCGCCATCCTAAAACAATCGGACTTGGCATTGACTACCGCGAAACTAATCATGAACCTGAAAACTTCTGGAAAGCATTCAAGTTAGCAAAAGAAGCCGGCTTTAAGATCACAATTCATGCTGGAGAGTTCGGAGAACATTGGCGCAACGTTGAAACTTCGCTGAAGCTGCTGGGAGCTGACCGCATTGATCATGGCTACACTATTATTGACAATCCGGAATTAGCCGAAGAAGCGCATAGAAACGACGTCCATTTTGCTGTGGTTCCCACCAACTCTTACTATCTCAGAACCTTCACAGATGAAGAATGGGCATATAAGCATCCGGTGAAGAAAATGGCGGAATTTGGTCTCAAAATTTTTCCAAACAGTGATGATCCCACAATGCATCAAGTATCAATTTCAGAATCGTGGCTGCTGATGTTCAACTTTCTTGGATTCTCATTGGAAGATTTGAGAAAAATGCTTGAAAACAGTATAGAAGCTGCTTGGGTTGATGAAGCTACCAAAAAAGAATGGAAAAGAGATTGGCTCCTTGAGTTCGACAAATTAGCAAAGAAGCTTCCCTCTCTTGCTTAGTCATCTGAAGAATCCTATCCAAGCTAAAGCAATTGATAGTTTTAACTGATCAAATAAAACCTCCGAGAGGCTTGACACTTCATCGGAGGTTTTCATTTGAGCTAGATGTTTATTACATCATGCCAGGCATCCCGCCCATTCCGCCCATCGGAGGAACTTCAGGCTTGTCTTCCGGCAAATCAGCAATCATGCACTCAGTTGTGAGAATGAGGCTGGAGACAGAAGCGGCATTCTGAAGGGCTGTGCGGGTAACCTTAGTCGGATCCAAAACGCCCATTTCGATCATGTCGCCATATTCGCCTGTCTGAGCATTGAAACCGAAGTTCCCTTTGCCGTTAGCAACGCGGTCAACTACAACGCTTGGCTCATCACCAGCATTGCGAACGATCTGGCGCATTGGCTCTTCCATGGCACGCAAGACGATCTTAATACCAGCGTCTTGTTCAGGATTGTCACCCTTAAGATCTTTGATAGCCTGTTTAGCGCGGATAAGAGCAACACCGCCGCCGGCAACAACACCTTCTTCAACAGCAGCACGTGTAGCATGCAGAGCATCTTCAACACGGGCTTTCTTTTCTTTCATTTCAACTTCAGTAGCAGCGCCGACTTTAATCAATGCGACACCGCCTGCCAACTTGGCAACACGTTCCTGAAGTTTTTCGCGATCGTAATCGCTGGAGGTTTCTTCAATCTGCTTGCGAATCTGTTTAACTCTAGCTTCGATCTGATCTTCCTTACCGGCACCGTCGATGATAGTTGTGCTTTCTTTGTTAACTTCGACTTTCTTAGCAGAGCCAAGTTCGTTCAAAGTTGCTTTATCAAGGCTCAAGCCGACATCACTACTGATGACTGTACCGCCTGTGAGGATAGCGATATCTTCGAGCATGGCTTTACGACGATCACCGAAGCCAGGTGCCTTAACTGCAACAGTCTTCAATACGCCGCGGATGCTGTTGACAACCAATGTTGCAAGAGCTTCGCCGTCGATGTCTTCAGCAATGATGAGCAATGGTTTGCCGGCCTTAGCAACCTGTTCAAGGATTGGGAGAAGATCACGAATGTTGCTAATCTTCTTTTCAACCAACAGGATGTATGGGTTGTCTAACAAGGCGACTTGTTTGTCAGGATTGTTAATGAAGTATGGGGAGAGGTAGCCGCGATCGAACTGCATACCTTCGACAACTTCAAGTTCATTGTGGAGGCTCTTGCCGTCTTCAACGGTAATAACACCTTCCTTGCCAACCTTGTCCATGGCTTCAGCAATGATGTCGCCGATTTCATGATCAGAGTTAGCAGAAATAGCACCAACCTGTGCTATTTCTTTGCTGGTTGTTGTTGGTTTGCTGAGTTTATGGAGTTCTGCGATAGCAGCAGCGACAGCCTTGTCGATACCGCGCTTCAAATCCATTGGGCTCATACCGGCAGCAACAAACTTCATGCCTTCGTCAACGATGGCTTGTGCTAAAACGGTAGCTGTTGTTGTACCGTCACCGGCGTTATCGCTGGTCTTAGAAGCAACTTCCTTAACCATCTGAGCGCCCATATTTTCAAATTTGTCTTTGAGCTCTACCTCTTTGGCAACGGAAACACCGTCTTTAGTGATTGTAGGACCGCCGAAAGCGCGTTCCAAAACAACGTTGCGACCTTTAGGTCCCAAAGTAACCTTAACGGCGTCAGCCAAAACGTTTACGCCGCGAACCATGCGAGTGCGGGCGTCATTGCCAAACAATACTTGCTTAGAAGCCATTTTGAAAAGATCTCCTATTTCTAAATTATTTATTCTGTGCCGCTTATTCCAAGACACCCATGATGTCTTCTTCGCGCATTACAAGATATTCTTCTCCGCCAACTTTAACGGCCTGCCCGGAATACTTGCCGAACAAGACACGATCGCCGACCTTAACGTCCATAGGAATTAATTTTCCTGCATCATCGCGCTTGCCAGGACCGACTGCCAAAACTTCACCTTGATCCGGTTTTTCGCCGGCAGCATCAGGAATGTAGAGGCCGGAAGCAGTACGGGTTTCTGGTTCAACGCGCTTGACGATCACGCGGTCGTGCAAGGGACGAATATTCATCTTATAACTCCTTATCTTTTAAAAATCTAAGTCACGCAACTGTGCTAGTGAATATGTGGGGACCATCTTTTATTTTTCAAGTCCCCGCGTGCGACTAGGTGTAAATACTAACAATATCCAAAATAGGTTGGGTGTTATTTCTCGACAATCTGTAAGAAATATCGAATTTTATACTCTCGAATGTTTCTTCATGTGCCCAAAAAAGGTTTATCTTCCAAGCTCAAACTAGAAAGAAAATAAATCTGTGTTAAACCACATCCTAACTAAGGGCGCACTAAGTTAGAAGAAGACGCGATGAAGAGTAAATTTGTTCAGTACATGTGCTTGTCGGCTTTTGCATTAACCTGTTCTTTAGGAGGGCTTGCGAACGCCTCTGCTCCTACTAAAGAGCCTCAAAAAAATAAAAAGACGGCAGTATCTAAGAAAGTTGCTGTGCCAAAGAAAGCTGTACAGCCAGCCAAAAAAAACGTTAAGAAGAATACAGTAAGAACGGCGTTGACTAAGGCAAAAAAGGCGGTTGTACCAATATCCGCGGCGGCCATTCCTTCAGCTTTGGCTCTTTCTTCCAGGAAGACCTCTAGTGCAGTTTCAGAATTGCCTTCTGAAATTTCTCATGCAATGCTAAGGGCCCGCGTAGATAAAAACGATCTTTCTATCGCGGTCATTCCGCTTGGATCTGAAGGTAAAAAACTTTTGATCAATGCCAACCAGCCGAGAATCCCTGCTTCCGTTGAAAAAATAGTCACCTCTGCTGCAGCTCTGGATTTGCTTGGTCCCTCAAAGGTTTGGTCGACGTATATTGCTTCTGAGGCCGAGCCCGAAAACGGCATACTGAAAGGGAACTTGTATTTGATTGGTTCCGGAGATCCTTACTTAACTATTGAGAGATTTTGGCTGCTGTTGGATAACCTTCGCGCCCGAGGAATCAAAACCATTGATGGTGACATAATCCTAGATCGAAGCTCTTTCCAAGTGCCGGCACATGATCCATTTGCTTTTGATGGAGAAGGCAATCGGCCTTACAACCTCGGCCCTGATGCTCTGCTAATTAACTCTCGCTCCTTAATCATTAAATTCAGACCAGATCCGAAAAAGGGCGTTGCTTATCTATACCCCGAGCCAATCCTGGAAGGCATCAAGCTTCCCGAAAGTATTCCGCTCAGCAAGGAAGTTTGCGGAGCTTGGCGAAAACAAATTAATCCGGACTACTCCAATCCCTACCATCCGGTCTTTAAAGGGAAATATCCATCCAGCTGCGGTGCTAAGAATTTGATGTATACCGCCTTTGCGCAAAACGAATATGTGAACGCGATTTTCTCCTCTATGTGGAAACAGATGGGAGGAGAATGGAAGGGAACGGTCAAAAACGGAAAAGCTCCAGAGGAACGCACCGTCTTGGCTAGCTCTTATTCTGACCCGCTCACCAAACTTGCCTACAACATGAACAAGTACAGCAATAATCTGATTGCTCGGCAATTGTTCTTGGCGTTAGGTAAAACAGCAAAAGATGAGCCCAAGAATTTAGCTAAAAGCCGCGAAACAATGAAAGAGTGGGCGCAGACTTTAAAAATCTCGCCGAGAGAACTCTATCTGGATAACGGGTCGGGCCTATCTAGGAGCTCTCAGCTTTCAGCAGCCGCTGCCGCCAGAGTACTTGAGTATATGTGGAACCATAAAGTCATGGCTGAATATATGGCTTCCATGCCGATTTCCGGAATTGACGGAACAATGAAAAAACGCCCTGTTGCCAAGGGACAAGCTCACATAAAGACCGGATATATCTCCGGCGTCCGCTCGATTGCCGGATACGTGCTGACCGCCTCAGGTAAGCGCTACGCGGTAGCAGCCATCATCAATGGGAACACCGCTATCAACGCAATACCCGTAATGGACGCGATTATCGACTGGGTGTACTCTGAGTGCTAGACTTTTTACAGTTATATAAGGAGATCTACACCTATGAGCGAGAGAGTAGAAAACATGATTCGTGACAATATCAATGAAGCTTTGGAACAAGCAGATGAGCTGCTTAAGAAAGCTGCAAATGCATCCGATGAAAATGCAAAAGAATTGCAAGAACAAGCTAAGAAGAAGTTGCGCATGGCTCGCGAAACACTTGCTGATTTTTATCAAAACGCGTCCTCTCAAGGTAAGGAAATTGCCGACGATATCAATTCATGCGTCCATGAAAATCCGTGGCGTGCTGTCGGTATCGCTGCTGCAGCCGGCGTCCTCCTTGGTTTACTTATCGCAAAGAAGTAAATAAATGACAAAGTCCGTTCCACCGAAGAATGATGCTTCGCTGAGATCTGTTCTCGACTTGTTCGTTGAAGGCTTGGCCACGCGTGCTCAGATTTTCGGTCTTGAGCTCTCGGTGGCTAAGGACAACACGGCGAAAAGCGCCCTCAATGTGGTGTTAGCCGCATTGTTCGGCATTTTCGCCTTAGTCTTCATCTCAGTGGCCTTATTGGTTATCTTCTGGGATGACCACAGAATATTTGTTGCGTGCTGTCTGGCAGCCTTTTACACGGTGATGTTTCTTTTTTTCCTCGCAAGAGCAAAAAATTTGGCCTCCAATCTTCCGTATGCCTTTACAGAGTCGAAGCAGATTATTTCTAACGACTTAGAAGCCCTGCGTCGTTCATTAAACACTCCGACTCATAAAGATCAGGAGGAGAAATAAGATGCAAGCTAATGAAGATGTCGCCAAAAAGCTAGCTGACCTCACCATGAAGGCAAAGCTTGAGAGAGCCGAACTTCAGCAGGAAATATACGAAATCCGCAACAAACCTCGAACTTTAGCAAATGTCGGAGTTGCCGCCTACAAGACGGCTCGCTCGATAGGTTTGGATGATATGAAAGTTATTCTCCCTATTGCTAAGACGGTACTTCTTCCCGCAGGGATAGCTCTCGGAAGAATTCTTGCTGAGAAAAGCAGCCCTAAAAGAGTCGCCGGAGTTGCGGGTATAGTCCTGGGAGCTTTTGGTATCTTAAAAGGCATCCAATACGACAAGAAACGCAGAGCTATCCGAGAGGAAGAAAAAGGATATCTTCCTGAAGTAATTGAAGAGCCAACCTCCAAAAAGTAAACGTTTTCTGAACGCCCTGGAGAGAAGACGCTGGTAAGGCGTCTTTTCTGTATTAAGTTAAAGAGAGTATTCTCTTGCTTGCGTCTTGCACGGATTGCTATCCGTCAAATACAGTTTCTTGTCTGTAACATCAACAACCATCGACCACAAAGACCGATGACGGTGGTACACCGCAACTGTTTCGTCATCATGACGGCAGACGCCTTCAGGATGTCCTGCGTGATCCGACAAGACTCGGAAAAGGCCTTCGACAGTCATTTTTCCTTCTTGTTTAACCAACCTTCTGGCTCGGTCCAAACGGATGAACGTTGAATTGTAGGAATAATTAGTTGCTTCTCCTCCCAAAATCATCTTCATTGAAAGCCAATGGTTGGAGTGGCAAATTGTTTCGCCGTCAGACAGCAGAATATCCATATCGATTGGTGCATATTCAATGAAAAGAAGCAAACCATCAGAGCTTGCCAATCCGACACATCCGCTTCCGGCGCGTTTGGCTTTCGCAACGGCATCGATGGCTTTAGGAATAGTTGGGCAGGACAAAGCACCTCTTAAAAGTACTATTGCCGGAACACCAATCCTTCCATTCCGCGCGGATAAAGCATTAAGAGACAGTGCGATGCCGTTTTCATTCAAGCCTTTTCCGCCTACCAAACCTGCTTCGGTAATAATAAGTACTTTGGGATAAGGAGTTTGCTCCACCTCCACAATTACAGTAGTGCCTTCACCGATGGCCCACCAGTCCCAATTCTGAGCTAGGTAGGTATGACCACTTGCGCTTGCCTCCGGCGGAACTCCAATAGTTGTGCAAGCATCTTCTGCTAGTTTTGCTTTGGCAAACATAATCTCAGAGCGGCAATTCAAAGTCAGGATTGTGACAAGGTCAACACCGGCACCGTCTGCAATGCCTTGCATTTCGTCTATCAAATCCGGACGATAATCTTCTATTTCTTTCCGAAACGGTTCGGAGAGCTTAATAGCCTTGTCCCAACTGATGGAAGCTTCTTTTTCGAAAAGAACTTTATATTCTTCAATAACCTTAAAAATTCTTTCCTTTGCTTGGCTTCCGTACTGGAAACCTCTTTCATACGGAGTGCCGGAAATCTTTATGAACTGATGCATCTATTCATTCCTTTTTCTCTAGAGTTAGCCGTTCGCATTCAAGTAGCCGCAAACTGAAGATTACGAATTGACGGCGATACTTTGTTCGCTACATTGTAGAGATTAAGTTTGCCTTTTGCTTCTGAGTTCACTCAAAGGCTTCTGGAAATCACCTGTTCACTACAAGTGTTCCAAGAAAATCCCAGGAAAATGGATGATAGCCAAACTGGACCTCTCACGAGATTTATTACCGGTCGAGAAAGTCCAGCTTGCAGTTCTTATTAGGCACTCGGCAGCCAAGAGTCTCTTTGACGCGTATGGCGCGGAGCTAAGTGCTGTATCAGTTTAATCTTGTGCATTGGGTCAGGATTTTCGCTTACAAGCTTGAAGTACATTGAATCGGGCACCATAGACCCGGCACGGTGAGCAGTTTCTTTAGCGATCGCACTAATCATTGCATTCCAGTCAACGAGAAGCACTGAATTCTCTTCGGCTTTCTCATCACGTTTCCATGAAAAAGCATTTCTCAAAGGAATTAGAGGAGAAAGGAAAACGTAGGCCGAAACCATAAAGAGCACAAAAGCCGTACCATATGCCGATGTATCCAAGCCATGGACACCGAGCCCTTCGTAAAACCAAGGCTTAGAAACAACCTCGCCAAGAAGCCAGAAGAAAAGGAAAGAGACAATAAGCAAAGCCGTCCAAGTCATAAAGTTATGAGTTTGCTTGTACTGACAGACCTTATTAGCGATGAGTGCCTCAATTTCAAGCGGGGATAGGTGCTCAAGAACGTACTTGCTGAGGATAATTTTCTTATTGAATCCGTATCCAACAATTTGTACGCCCTCCGAGGTTTTTGCATCCTTTTCTTCATCCACAAAAAGTTTTGCTGATTCAAAACGGATCCGTCGTTGAAAAGCCTCCAACCGTTCTTTCAGGTCAACGTTAGTCATTGGACGTACAGCAACTCTATTAAAAGAAAGCCCCAAATGTACGGCAACGCCAATTCCATATACAGCCAAAGCAGCCCAAAACCACCACAAACCAGTCCCCAACATCCAAATCGGCAGTACCACTAACGGAACAAGTGTGCAGAATACTAAACGCTTCAAGAAATGGCTTTTCCCGGAAACTGCCAGCTTAGTTTGTCTAAAAGCAGAAAAGAGCAAGTCGATAGCGACAAAAACAGCTAACACGCCAAATACGATGAAATATTGGGTTAGCAACCCACTCCCGAAATTAGCAATCAGTGTAGAACTAAACCAACCTAAAACTCCTCCATATGTAAGAAGAAGGATAGCCACTAAGTTTGTAATTCTACGAATCTCGGACACTTTCGCTTCGTAAAGGCACAAATCGGATGTTTTCTGATGCTCGGACAAACTTACGTAATCAGAAAAGACATGAGGAACAGTGTCTCGGTGCAGTTTGACGGAACGAACTTGCCTTACATAAAAATAAAAAATCAATAAAGCGTTTCCAAATAAGAACAATAAAAAGAGAATTTCAAAAGCCATTACCTCACCCGTCTTTTTTGTATTTTTAGGATCTTAGGAATTACCAGTACAAAGATAGACGAGCGTAACGCTTTAGGCGCATAAAACGCACCATAAGGAGCGCTCCAATTTGTAACGGAGCCTTAACTATCGGCTCGCTGATTACATCTGGAAGCGCTTTTGCCTAACTTCTGCAAAGTATTTTCAGAATTTCTCTAGATCAGGTTAACTGCTATCAATAAAAAAGGAAGAACAACAATCATTCCAACGGTCGAAGCACCGATGGCTTCTGAGGCAAATTCTTCATCTCCTCCGTATCCCTTGGATAAGACGGCAATCACAGAAGACACAGGCAATGCGGAAGCAAGGATGAAACACTTCCGCATAAGAGGATCCATATCCAGCGACATTGTGCATAAATACATCACGAGGGGTCGTATAACAAAGCAGGACAGGAGAACAAGCCAGACCTCTCGCGGCATCTTTCTTAACTTCTCCATCCCAATCTGGTGAATGGTAATACCTACAAAAATAAGTGCTAAAGGTGTTGTCAGCTGTCCTAGATAGCGAGTCGAGACTTGGATAAAGTTTGGAACCGTTATTGAAGAAAGAACCACCACGAGACCTAAAAGAAACGCCAATAAGGGAGGAGACAAAAGCATCCTCAAACCTTTAAGCGAAATAATTTTAGGAGCGACTCCCGTTCCTTTGCGCACTCCGTCCACCTGAATATTAAAAAGACCAACCGTCCAAATAAACACGCAGTTGGCAAAGAAGTACACCAATAAGTACGGAATACCGTCTGAACCATACATCGTCGACACCAAAGGAACACCGACAAATAAAACGGTTGCCGCCGAAAAAGCCGCGATAAAAGTCCCTTTCAAATGAGGTCTTACCCAACCTAAGCGGATAAAGAGCAGAGAAATAAAATAATTAATAGCGACTGTTAGAAACGGGACTCCCGCAAAAGTCAAAAGATTGAGTAACTCATCATGAGAAAATTTTGAAATTACCGAATAGAACAGAAAGCATGGAATTGAAGTGTTTACCAACTTCGAAACAGTGGCGCGGCTAGACGGCGAATCGAAATATCTTTTTCTGGACAGCCAGACTCCAAAGCCAATAATGGTCAATAAAACAAAAAGCGCGGAGATAGACTGTAATATCGTTGAGGCTAGCATTCTTATTTTTCTCCTGAGGCTGTCTAAGTCTACCTCACCCGAAGTCCTCTCTATCTCTTAAAGGAAATCTTTTTCCTTGTTGCAGTGAAAATCTGCACGGCAGTCATTCATGGATTCATTGCTTGAAATATCGGATTTTGCATGACGCAATGACTTTAGGAGATGCCCGATAGTTACTGCATCGTAGTCAGAAGAAACTTCCTGCATGATGCAAAGTAAAAGCTGCAGGAGCCTCCGCCTTTGCAGGAGTTCACTGCAGCTTCATACTGTCTTACGAGTAATTTAAGATGCTTTCTCAGAAAGATTATCTTCCGGAAGTTTAGAAATTAAGATTCTGTCAAGACGCCGTCCGTCCATTTCTAACACATAGAACTCCCAGCCGTCCCATTTGACCTTGTCCCCTTGTCGAGGAATTCTTTCGAGCAGGAACATCACCATACCTCCAACTGTGGTGTAATGGTCTTCCTCTTCTTCCGGAACTTCATCGATATCGAGCAGGTCCTTCAACTCCGGAATAGGGAGCAAGCCATCTACTTCAAAAGAGTTCTCTCCCTTTTTGATAATTTGAGCATCCTCCGGAGTAGTCGGAGTAAATTCTCCTGCAATAGCTTCCAGCACGTCGTGCGGAGTCACCAAGCCGAGAATTGCTCCATATTCATCAACAACAAAAGCTAAAGAAGCAGAATTCTTCCTAAAATTTTCCAAAAGCTCCATACCGGTTAAAGATTCCGGTACGAAAACCAAGGGTTCATATTGATCCTGAGCCTTGAAGTTAGGCTTTCCGGTCTGAACCATTTGTTTAAGAAGCTGACGAGTCGTCACAATGCCCTTAACTTCATCCAAACCGCCGTCGCAGACCGGCAAACGAGAATAAGGAGAATTCAGAATCTTCTCCATATTAACTTCTCTGCTGTCCTGTAGATCGATAAATTCCACTTCACTTCTTGGAATCATCAAAGAGGCAACTAATCTGTCGTCGAGACGAAATACATTTCTGACCATTGTATGCTCTTGAGCATCCAATACTCCGGTTTCTCCGCCTTCTTCAATCATCGAGTGAATTTCTTCTTCTGTTAGTTGCTGACTGTTATTTTGAATACCAAGTAACTTCAGTAAGGACTCAGTAGAAACTGAGAGCAGTTTGACAAATGGGAGTGCAATAAAAGCAAGCCAATGAATGGGCTTAGCGACAAATCTTGCGATGGCATCAGCAGCAATCTGACCGACTCTCTTAGGAACAAGCTCGCCTATGACAATGGAGAAATAAGTAATGCCGATTACCACACACGCCATAGCTAACCCGCGGGCAGTCGCCTCGTTGAGCGGAAAAGCTTCGGTCAGTACCTTGGAGAGAGGATCAACAAGTGCAGACTCGCCGACAATACCGGACAAAATTCCGATAGAAGTAATGCCCACTTGAATTGTCGATAAAGCCCTTGTCGGATTTTCAGAGAGCATAAGAGCCAACCTGGCTCCCGGGGCCTCATCTTCAGCAAGCATTTGTAGTTTGGTACGCCGGGCCGTAACAATGGCAATTTCGCTCATGGCAAAAAAGCCATTCACACAAATTAATAAGAACAAACAGCCGACATCTATCCAGACGCTCATTTATTAACCTTTCAGTAAATCCAATAACCCATTGACAGCTTCTTCAACACACTTCTCTCTGACTTGCTGTCTGTCGCCTTCAAAATGAAAGCAAATAATATTCGGCATTTCGTCTTTAAGACCCCAACCTAAGAAAACTGTTCCAACGGGCTTGCCCGGTTCTTCGCCGCCGGGACCTGCAATACCGCTGACTGCTACCGCAACTTGGGCATTAGAGTTCTTTAAAGCGCCTACAACCATTTGGGCAACGCAGTCGTTGCTGACAGCGCCATACTTTTCCAAGATGCTCTGAGACACTCCCAACATTTCATGCTTTGCAGTGTTGTTATAAGTCACAAAGCCTCTGTCAAACCAGTCGCTTGCCCCCGGAAGCTCGGTTAGAGCTGCAGCAATCATGCCGCCCGTGCAAGACTCGGCAGTCGCGACTTTCAAATTACGGTCTTTTAATACATCTGCCAGGTCGGCAATCTTTGCTTTTAATTCGTTTCTCATTAGAAAACCTTCCACATTAGTTCTGCATTAAGGAAATACACAAGCAGCCATGCGACCCCGTTGACAACCAAAAGCGTATACAAAGCTGCAAAAACATCATCAATCATTACCGTCCAGCCTGATTGGGGACCATTATCAAGTCCGGCTGCTGGCGACAATTTAACAATGTCAAAAAATCTAAACACCAATACACCGGCTAATTGCCAAAACAAACCGGTCGGACAAAGAAGAAGCACAAACCAAACGGCAACCACTTCGTCTATCACGATTGAACCGTGATCCATTTTTTTTAACACAGCCTCGCACTTCGGAATGGCAATAACTCCGACAATAAAACATAGAATCGTCAGAATCCACATCAGCCCTCTTCCGCCCAATGGCTCCAAAATAAGAAAGGCCAACCATGCTGCAAACGACCCCCACGTTCCGGGCCCCGGTGTTAAACAGCCCGCTCCGAAAAAAGTCGTAAATATAAGCCACGGGTTCTTGTAAACCTCTTTAATACTTGGCGCAGTGACAGAATAATCTTTCATAAATTATGCAAAGTGATTAAAACTTTTTGAAAGCTCAATGGACTTTCCATCTTGATCCAATACTTTTAGAGGTTCAGCCGCCGGGGCAATTTCTCCTATTCTCGTCACTTTGACGGCTCCTCCCTCATTAAGGTTCTCGATCTGAGCTCGTTTATTCTTCGGTGCCGTAAACAGAAGTTCGTAATCATCGCCGCCCGAAAGGACACACCTTCTCTGGACTTTCTCAGGGAGCCGTTTCATTTGCTCTGAACGAGGAAAATCTTTCCAGTACAAAATTGCCGAAACCTTTGATCTCTCAAGAATATGGCCTAAATCTCCGACCAGACCATCGGAAATATCACAACAGGCCGTCGCCACGCTTTTTAATTTTTGTCCAAGCTCAACTCTGGGCGTCGGCGTATCCATGCGTGCTTTGAAATAAGAGAAATCGTTTACGGGAACTTCAAACTGACCCCAGATTGAACCCAAGGCCGCATAGGCATCTCCCGGAGTTCCCGAGACCCAAATGTCATCGCCCGGTTTTGCCCCTCCGCGGGTCATATAAGAATCCCCTTCAACTTCTCCCATAGCGCAGATAGAAATACAGGTCTTTCCCGGCAAGCCGTTAACGGATGCGGCTTTGGTAGTATCCCCGCCTCGCAAAGGACAATGAAATCTCTCTGCTTCCTCAAAGAGACCTTCAGAAAAACCTTTTAGCCATACAGGGTCGGCTTCAGGCAGCGCAATAGAGAGGAAAAAAGCTTTTGGAGAGGCTCCGGCCGCTGCCAAATCTGACAAGTTAACGGCCAAAGCTTTTTTGCCGACCGTATAGGGATCGGCATCATCAAGAAAATGAGTGCCTAAAGCCATCATATCTGCGGTGACGGCTATCTTCACGGCCCCAATGGTAAGGATGGCGCAATCGTCTCCGATCGAAGAGGAAGGCCAAGCGCCCGCGCCTATCTCCGGACGAACAAAGAATCTCTTGATCAAAGAAAATTCGTCAAGAGATCCTCGGCCCTCCGAGATACTACACGGACTGTCGTCTGCATCTGCCGGCATTATCTAGCTTCGTGCGGACGAAGTTCCGGAACCAATTTATCCAGAACGCCGTTGACATAACGGAAACCGTCTGTACCGCCAAAGCTCTTAGCAAGCTCGACACCTTCGTTAATAACAACACGATAAGGTGTAGTTGTATGCTTCAACTCATAGGTACCAATCAAAAGAATAGCTCTTTCGACCGGAGAAAGGCTCTTGGTTTCGCGATCCAAATGTTTTTGGTAAACCTCTTCAAGTCCGGCAAAGTCTTCAACGGCACCGTGGAACAATTCGCGATAAAAATCAGAATCGGTTTCCGAGAAACCTTCCATCTCATAAATGTTGAGATCGATACCGTCCGGATCATTTCCGGTTAAAAGCCATTGATAAATGCCTTGAAGAGCAAACTCTCTTGCACGTCTGCGTGCACTTCTGCCGCCGCGTTTCTTGGCAACAGGAGAGTCAGATTGCTGTGATGCCATCTTTGTTATTCCTTGTTTACTACTCGGCTTGTCCGTAGCCAAGCAGTTTGTCAGTTCTTACTTTTAAGTTACCCATTTCTACGGCAACATTAGCAGCGTCCGTACCTTTTTCTACAACTCTTGCTTTTGCCTGCTCTTCGTTTTCAACAGTCAGAATGCAGTTAGCAATAGAAATGGCTTCGGCGCCAATCATGTCGGTAATGCCTCTGGAGGATTCGTTAGCAACTAATTCGAAATGATAAGTTTCGCCTCTGATAACACAGCCAATTGCGACCATGGCTTCCAATTCTGTGGATTCGTAAAGCTGGTAAAGTGCAAACGGGATCTCGAGAGCGCCGGGAACTGTCACAACAGTGATGTTTTCTTCCTTAACTCCAAGATTCTTCAATTGAGCAAGACAAGCTTCGAGCATGGCGTTGCAGGCCCACTCGTTAAATCTTGCAACAACGATACCGACTCTTAATGCGCTTCCGTCTTTATTTGGTTCAATGAAATTAATAGCCACAACTGACTCCTAGAAAAGAGATTTTTTGATTCTAACAAAGCGGTGCTTAGAAGGTATCTTCTTCGCACCTTCTTAAGCACCCAGAATATTTAATTTTTAAAAATAATTAGCAATGTGACAATGAGTACATACGCTCAATGTAGCGAGCCACGGTATCAACCTCAACATTAACAAGGTCACGCTTCTTGGTGTACTTGAAAGAAGTGTGTTCAAAAGTATGAGGAATCAAGTTAATGGAAACTCTTGTTCCGGCAGGAGTATCTTCAACGGAGTTAATTGTCAAAGAGACGCCGTTGATGGTGATTGATCCTTTGTATGCCAGGAATTTTGCGAGCTTCATCGGGCATCTGACAACCAAATGCCAAGATTCTGCCTTCTGTTCCATCACTTCAACTTCACCGACACCGTCAACATGGCCACTGACGATATGGCCGTCAAGACGATCGCCGAGTCTCATGGCTTTTTCAAGGTTTACGTAGCCCCAACCGTCAAGACCGGCGGTCTTCTCTAAGGACTCGGCCGAAACGTCAACTTTGAATCGTTTTTCATCGACTTCAACTACGGTCATGCATGCGCCGTTGATAGCGATAGAGTCTCCGATCTTCACACTGTCGAGTCCCAAATCCGGAGCTTCTACGTGAATTCTCAATCCATCACCAATCTCTTCGTTGTCACGAATTCGGCCGACAGCCTGAATAATTCCTGTAAACATCTTCTTCCTTTATAAAGTTAATTCTTCATTTTAACGGTCTAAGCTGAAATCTGACATCCTCACCGACTTTCTGCATCGATTTGAATTCCAGTTGAGGGACTGCCTCCATATTATGAAATGATGGCAAACGGAAAGCACGCATCCCCTCTCCCAGAAGCTTAGGAGCCATATAAATCAGGTACTCGTCGATAAGACCTAGTTCAGTCAAAGCACCGTTTAATTTCGGGCCTGCTTCAACATGAATCTCATTGATTTCGCGCCTGGCAAGTTCTTTGATCAAAGCCTGCAAATCTACTTTGCCGTCCGCACCCGGTAGTTCCAGAACCTCCACACCCATATCCTCGAACACTTGAGCACGGACTATATCGTACCTAGAGCATACTAAAAGCACAGGCCCCGTCTCAAAAATCCTAAGCTCAGGGTTAAGTGTCAAATGAGAATCAACTATGACTCTCAAGGGCTGTCTCTGAACATCAGGGAGTCTTACGTTCAACTGCGGATTATCAACCGCAACAGTGCTTGAACCCGTCAAGATGGCGCCTGCACGAGCTCTCCACATCTGCCCGTCTTCCCGGGCAAGTTTGCCGGTAATCCATTTACTTTGACCATTGCTCAACGCAATGTCGCCGTCCAAACTCATTGCGATTTTGCTGCGGACGAAAGGGAGTCCGGTTCTCATCCGTTTTAAGAAACCGATATTCATTTCTTCTGCCTCTTCGGCACAAATACCGGATTCAACCTGCACCCCCTTCTCTTCGAGCATCTTTAAGCCTCTTCCCGCAACGGCAGGATTCGGGTCTTTCAAAGCTGCAACTACGCGCCCGACTTTTGCGTTAATTAATGCCAAAGCACAAGGAGGGGTCCGTCCATAATGCGAACAAGGTTCCAACGAGACATAGACCGTCGCTCCTTCGACGCTCTCACCTCTGGATTGAGCGTCTCGAAGCGCCATTATCTCAGCATGAGCTTCACCGGTTTTCTGGGTGAAGCCCTCGCCGATAACTTTGCGGTCTTTTACGATCACACAGCCGACAGCCGGATTCGGAGGGCAGTTCGGCAGGGCGTTTTCAGCAAGAGCTAACGCCCTCTTCATGAAACTGATATCAGAAAAACTCATTTGCTTTTCTCCCTTTCGAGAACGTCCCCGAGTTTTTTCAAAGCTTCAGTGAAGTCCTCAGGCTTGGAGTAATTGAAATAGACTGAGGCAAAACGAAGATAAGCCACCGAGTCAAGTTTTCTTAACTCACCCATCACCAACTTTCCTACTTCTTTGGTTGAGATTTCTTTCTCTTTTCTCAGCTTCAGGTTTCTCTCAATCCTATCGATCGCCTCTTCGAGAAGATCTACTTTAACCGGCCTTTTCCTTAAAGCCAATTGCATTGAATTTCTTAACTTTTCTTGGCTGTAAGGCACTCGGGTTAAACCGTCTTTTTTAATTAAGACGGGTATGCTCAAAGCAACCTTCTCGTAGGTCGTAAATCTGCTGTCACATTTTGGACACTTGCGTCTTCTTCGAACGGTTGTTCCCTCATCGCTTGTTCGAGAGTCAATTACCTGAGAATCCCGGTATCCGCAGTATGGACAATTCATAGCTCGCTCAACTTTTATGGTTCTCTGTAGACCGGGAAACGAGCAACAAGACTCTGCACTCTTTCTTTAACGTTCTTCAGTACCGCCTCATCGTGAGGAGCATCTAAAACATCGGCAATTAAAGAAGCAATTTCACGTGCTTCTTCTTCCTTCATGCCCCTTGTTGTCATAGCAGGAGAACCGATTCTGATGCCGCTGGTGACAAATGGTTTTTGCGGATCATTCGGAATGGAGTTCTTATTTACGGTAATACCGACGTCGTGAAGAACGGTTTCTGCTTCTTTACCGGTAATGTTCTTTGAACGGAGGTCAACCAACATGACATGGCTTTGAGTCCCGCCGGAAACAATACGCAGTCCTCTCTTCTGCAGTTCATCGGCGAAGACAGCTGCGTTTTTGATAACCTGCTTTTGATATTCCTTGTATTCAGGCTGCAAGGCTTCATGCAAGGCAATTGCCTTACCGGCAATGACATGCATTAAGGGACCGCCCTGAATGCCCGGGAACATAGCGGTATTAATTTGTTTTTCCAATTCCGGCTTGCAGAAAATCATGCCGCCTCTTGGCCCTCTTAATGTCTTGTGAGTGGTAGTTGTGACAATATCTGCGTAAGGGAAAGGAGAAGGATAAACACCGGCGGCAATCAAGCCGGCATAGTGAGCCATATCAACCATGAAATAAGCGTCAACTTTCTTAGCAATTTCTGCAAAGCGCTTGAAGTCAATATGCAAAGAATAAGCGGACGCACCGGCAATGATGAGTTTCGGCTTATGCTCGAGAGCCAGCTTTTCTAAAGCATCATAATCAATGGCTTCTTTTTCATTCAGACCATAACTGACGACGTTGAACCATTTACCGGACATGTTAAGTTTCATGCCGTGGGAGAGGTGGCCGCCTTCTGCCAAAGACATTCCCATGACGGTGTCGCCAGGATTAAGCAATGCAAAAAATACTCCCATGTTGGCCTGTGCGCCGGAGTGAGGTTGGACATTCACAGCCATTTCTACGCCGCATGGTTCGCAAAAAAGCTTCTTAGCGCGTTCTTTAGCCAGTGTTTCAACTTCGTCAACGTATTCACATCCGCCGTAGTATCTTTTTCCGGGGTATCCCTCAGCATACTTATTTGTCAGAATACTGCCCTGCGCCTGAAGAACAGCAGGAGATGTGTAGTTTTCGGATGCGATCAGTTCAATCTGTTCTTCCTGTCGTTGGCTTTCTCTTTGAATGCTTGCCCATACTTCTGGATCAATCTTTTCGATAGTGTTGTCCTTGCTAAACACGGTTGCCCTCCGGAATTGTTAAAGATAGTCACCAAATTATAGTGGTGACATGGGGCAATCTCCGCTTCTTCCAAAAGTTATGTAAAGAATTCCGAGAAAAGATTGTTATTTTTTGAATATTCTTTCTTTTTTACCTTGACGACTTCCATATAATTATCAACAACTAATTATCTTTTAAGGAATAAAAGAAATGGCAGATAATACTCAAACAAACGCTGAAGAAATCAAGCTTCCGGATCCAATCATTTTTACCGATGCTGCCAGCCTCAAAGTTAAAGAATTGATTGAAGAAGAAGGAAACCCTGATCTGAAATTAAGAGTTTTCGTCCAAGGCGGCGGATGCTCCGGTTTCCAGTATGGCTTCACATTCGATGAAGAAATCAACGAAGACGATGCCACAATGGTAAAGAACGGCGTTACATTGCTCATCGACTCCATGAGCTATCAGTATCTTGTCGGCGCTGAAATCGACTACAAGGAAGACTTGGAAGGTGCTCAGTTCGTTATCAAGAATCCGAACGCCACCACAACTTGCAGCTGTGGATCCAGCTTCTCCGTATAGTAAAACTTTGAGCTAAAGTTCAATCCCGTTCAATCTCTGTTGGATGGGATTTTTCTTTAAGCATCCCGCTGTCCTAATGCGGATAGAGTGCCCCCAGAATTCTCTTCCCTTTCGCACCCGTAACCGCGGGAAGATTCCCAGGCAATCTCTCAACAAATTGTTTTGCCAGCCATGCGAACGCCGCGCCTTCAACATCTTGTGTACCGAGTCCAAGAATATCCGTCGGCTGTACGATTTTGCCGGGCAGGTACTTTTGCAAGTATTCCATTAAAAGCGGATTTTTTGCACCTCCTCCGCAGGTAAAGACTTCCTTTGTTTCCGGTTGATATTTTTCGATGTCTTTAGCCACCGCTAACGCCGACAAAGCAGTTAAAGTGTGCTGCACATCTTCCGGTTTCATTCCGGCACGAAGATGCTTATTGAGCCATTCGAGGTTAAACAACTCTCGACCCGTACTTTTCGGACAAGATTGGCTAAAGTAGGGCTCCGAACTATAGAGACAACTGAGCCAATCTTCATTTAAGACCCCTGCTCTCGCCCATTTAGCATCTTTGTCATAAGTAAGGCCTAAATTGTCTTTAACCCAAGCATCTAAAAGGATATTAGCTGGTCCGCAGTCAAAACCGAAAGTCTTCTCCTGGTCCTCCCTTCTTCCCAAGAAAGTTACGTTGGCAATCCCTCCGAAATTTACAATTGCTCGAGGCTCATCAGAAGCAAAAACAGATGCATGAAAAGCTGGGACAAGAGGAGCTCCCTGGCCCCCGGCTGCAATATCACGATTTCTGAAATCGATGATCGTGTCAATTTGCGTTAGTTCAGCCAGCAAAGCGCCGTTGATGAGCTGAGTTGTAGCCCCGTTTTGCGGGTTATGGCGGACGGTCTGTCCATGAGCCCCAATCGCTGTGATATGAGACGCAGACAAGCTCAAATCTTTCAGGAGAGTACAACAAGTCTCAGCGTAGATTCGTGCCAGCCGATTGCCTGCAATTTGGCAGCGATTGATTTCATTGGGTCCAGTAAAACAAAGAGATAACAGGAGTTCTTGCAGCTCTTCCGATAGGCTAAGTGACTTAGAACCAAGAACTTTAAGAACCGTGTTCGATTCGAACTGCACAGCTACGGCATCCACCCCGTCCAGACTGGTGCCCGACATCATTCCGATATAAATGCTCATAAAAAACGAGACCTCCAAACGGAGGCCTTTTTACATTTAACTATTTACTCAATGGAAACTGAAGAATTTGAGTTATGGGCCAAATGGAATTTTCCAAGGAGTGCCAGCTGACGTTTAATTGGAGAAATCGCTAAGTCGAACTCTTGCTTTACTGCTCCTGTGAGAGGTTCTCCCGTACGCAAATCCGCCGTCAAAGGATTAATCTGCTGCCCGTTGTGTTTAAGCTCATAGTGGAGATGAGAACCGGTAACCATACCTGTTCTTCCAACGTAGCCGATGAGCTGACCTTTCTTAACTTGAACTCCTTCCTTCATACCGGGAGCATACTTGCTCATGTGCGCATAAATTGAAGAATATCCGGATCCGTGATTAATCTCTAACCAGTAGCCGTAGCCTCTTCTCTGATAGCGCTTGGTAACGATCTTGCCGTCGCTGGAAGCATAGATTGGGGTACCTGTTGGAGCAGCCAAATCGATTCCCCAGTGGGGACGAAGACGTCCCGTCACAGGGTGCTTTCTAACACGGTTGAAAGTTGAAGTTAAACGGGCCTCGCAAGGCATACGGAGAAATGTTTTTTCAACGCTTTCTCCATCTGCATTGAAGTAACCTTTAAAGTTATCATTTTCAAACCAGTAGGCCTCGACCGTCTTGTCTTTTCCGAAAAATTCAAGAGCAAGCAAACGCCCCGGGCCTAAATCAGCACCGTCAAGCTGTCTTCTTTCATAAATAACATTGAAAGAATCGCCGTTAGCAACCTTCTTAACATCAAAAGAGTCACCCAATTGTTCTTTGACCTGCTTCATAACCCCGGCAGGAATCTTCGCAGACTGAGCCGCTCCGTCTAATGTACGTTCTACATATGCGGAGGCGGCAACCGGCAAAGTCGTAAAAGCGCTAGTTTTGTTTTCATGAACAAACTTTGACTTGCCTGTATTGGACCGGCTGATCTGAAAATAGGTAATATCCTCAGAAAGTGTGTCAATCGGTTTGAATAATTTAATTGCGATAACTTCACCCTTCGGAGTCAGCCTTGCTTGGATCAATCTTCCGGGAACTAATCTTGCGAAAGGATTTTCTTTAGGTTTGATGGAATTGACGTAACGTTTAAAAGCGCTATCTTTAATCCCTAATCTTTCAAAAATCTTGTTGCTGTTGTCTTTATTTCTAATGACAGTTTCAGCATAAACATGGTCCATCTCTCCGGCCCACTCTTGAATGAGGGCGCCGAGATCCACTTCTCCGGCCTTTTCAACAACTTTAGAGGGTTGTGCAGTTTCTGCGGATATAGCCGAATGGGATGAATAAACCGTACAAGCTAAGACTAGACAGCTTGTTCCTAACGCTTTCATCAGCATCTTAAAATTCATCATCACGGCTTATTCACTCACTAACAATTAATAAAAAATAACTCCCTTCCCTAGCCAGCAAATAGTAGACTTTTGTCAGATAAAATTACGGTTCGGATTGGAATAGGCCCGCTTCGAATTGAAGCGTCGCAATTATAGTAAATAATCGTTTTCCAGTCCCTTATAGATTACCTTAGCTTTTTTCAGGATGTTTCCAACAATGGCTGATACAGTTCAAGAAAAAAAATTACCGGTCTCTCCTAAAGTCAAGAGCGCCATGGCCTTGATTAAGAGAGGAATTGACACGATGTTAATTGAGGAAGAGTTGGAACAAAAACTCGCCAGATCCGAGCTTACGGGAAAACCCCTGCGCATTAAATTAGGGTTAGATCCAACTGCTCCGGATATCCATATTGGGCACACAGTTGTTTTAAACAAGCTTCGTCAATTCCAAGATCTTGGTCACACCGTTATTTTCTTGATCGGTGACTTTACAAGTTCTATCGGCGATCCCTCCGGCAGAAACACGACTCGTCCGCCGCTCACACGCGAACAAATCGAAACTAATGCTAAGACCTACTTAGATCAGGCAACTTTGGTTTTGGATAAAAACAAGACTGAGGTCCGATACAACTCCGAATGGACAAACAAGCTCGGCGCCGACGGACTCATTAAATTAGCATCCCGCTACACCTTGGCTCGTCTTTTGGAGCGGGATGATTTTGCTAAGCGCTATGCAGAAAATGCTCCTATCGCCATGCACGAACTCATCTATCCATTGATGCAAGGTTACGACTCCGTTGCTTTGGAATCCGATGTTGAGCTTGGCGGTTCCGATCAGAGATTTAATCTTTTAGTCGGCCGTGAACTCCAACGCCAATACGGTCAGGAACCGCAATGCATCATCACAATGCCTCTTCTTGTCGGTCTTGACGGCGTCAACAAGATGAGCAAGTCTAAACACAACTACATCGGCATTACCGACGAACCGAATGAAATGTTCGGCAAGGTGATGTCTGTCTCCGATGATTTGATGTGGAATTGGTACAACCTTCTTTCTTTAAGAAGCAATGAAGAAATCGCTCAGTTCAAAAAAGAATGCGAAGAAGGCAGAAACCCCAGAGATATCAAAGTTCTTTTAGCCAAGGAAATCGTTGAACGCTTCCACAGTAAAGAAGCTGCTGATGCTGCAGAACAAGAATTTATCAACCGCTTCAAGAAAGGCGCCGCTCCCGCCGATATGCCGGAAGTAACCGTCACAACTGACGCGGATGAAACCTCTTTAGCCAAAGTTCTTAAAGAAGCCGGTTTGGTCCCGACTTCTTCCGAGGGCTACAGAAATATTGAACAAGGCGGTGTACACATTAACGGTGAAAAGATTGCCGACAAGACCTATAAACTTAAACCCGGTCAGTACACCGTTCAGGTGGGCAAGCGCAAATGGGCCAAAATCACGTTGACTAAGGCCTAAGATGATTGCCCTTCTTCAGCGCGTGCTGGAAAGCAGCGTCAAAGTTGACGACCAAACCACGGGAAGCATCGGAAAAGGTTTGCTTCTTCTTGTCTGCGCTCAAAAAGGAGATACTGCGGCAAATGCTAAAGCACTTGCGCAGAAAGTCCTCAAATTCCGAGTGTTCGAGGACAAAGCGGGCAAGATGAATTTAAGTGCTCTTGATACAAAAGCAGAAATTCTCGTGATTTCTCAGTTTACGTTAGCCGCTGATACAAACAGCGGCAACCGAGCGAGCTTCACACCTGCTGCGGAACCAGCCTTAGCAAAGGCTCTCTATGATCTCTTTACTGACGAAGTCAGAGCTTCTGGCTTAAAGACAGAAACTGGAATTTTTGGTGCAGACATGAAAGTTTCTTTGGTCAACGACGGTCCCGTAACTTTCTGGCTGCAGATTCCAAAAAACAAATAATGGGAGAAAAAATGGAAAGTATTTTTAGAGTTTGGAGCGATTCCTTCCCGGATGGGCAGAGAATCCCTGAAGGTTTTGCCTTTGCCAAAATTTCTAGTACTCCCGACGAACACACGGTGCCCGCAGGCAACCGAAATCCGCAAATCGCTTGGTCTAGTCCGCCTGCCGGTACTAAGTCGTTAATCCTTCTTTGCACGGATCATGATGTCCCTGCCGATTTTTCATCGGCCAATAAAGAAGGCTGCACTATTCCGGCAGATGCCCCGAGAACAGACTTCCATCACTGGGTTTTAGTTGATATCTCTCCTGAGGAATCCTGCATCGATCCCGGAACATTGTCTAAGGGCTTCGTTACACACGGGAAGAAAGGGCCTGCTTGCGCAAATGGAATGCGACAAGGTCTGAATGACTATACCAAAGCCTTTGCCGATGATCCGGAGGTGAGAGGCAAGTATTACGGGTATGACGGGCCATGCCCTCCCTGGAATGACCTCCGCCCTCATGGTTATGTCTTTACGCTCTATGCCGTGGACTTTCCGCTTTTACCATTGTCCGGTCCGTTTACAGCGGAAGACGTCCTCGAAGCCATGAAAGGCCATATCCTTGCCTCCGGCTCCGTTACCGGGATGTATTCCTTAAATCCGGAAGTAGCAAACAAACTTTGAGCAACCAATTGTTCAAAAAAGCCGAGTACTCAATGTCTCGGCTTTTTTGTGTTTTTAAGATTAAGGAGCCAGGGCTATCTGTTCTAATCCGGTAGTTTCCGGCAATCCAAACAGAATATTCATTGCTTGAACTGCTTGACCTGAAGAGCCTTTTACCAAGTTGTCTTCGACAACGAGGATAACCAATAAGTTCGGTTCTTTACGGTAAAGAGCAATACGAACGTAGTTGGAGCCTCTTACCATGCGTGTCTCGGGCAACGCTCCTTTAGGCATCACATCAACAAAAGGTTCGTTGGCGTAGCGCTGTTCATAGAGTTTTTGGAAATCTTGTTCCATGCCCTTCTCGGTCAGTTGAACATAAATAGTGGAGAATATTCCGCGAATCGTCGGAAGTAAGTGAGGGATAAAGGTCAAAGAGACTTTTTCTCCGGCGAATTCACTTAACTGCTGAACAATTTCAGGAGAATGGCGGTGACCGCCTACTCCATAAGCCTTAAAGTTATCCGTTGCTTCTGCACAAAGTAAATTAACTGCTGCTTTTCTTCCTGCACCACTGATGCCGGATTTACTATCGGCAATGATTGTTTGCTTAATATCAACTATATTGCCGACTTTCTTGTGAAGTTCAAGCAAAGGCAGCAATCCTAACTGGATGGAAGTCGGATAGCAGCCTGCCATGCCCAATACCATTGCGTCTTTCATTTTGTCGCGCATGGTTTCTGGCTGCCCGTAAACGGCTTTTTTCAAAATATCCGGGCAAGTGTGCTCCATCTTGTACCACTTCTTAAACTCTTCCGTGTCTTTGAGTCTGAAATCAGCTGCCAAATCGATAACCTTCACTCCGTTTTGGGTCAGCTCTTCAGCCATGGACATGGCAACTCCATGCGGTGTGGCAAAAAATACGACATCGCATTCTTTAAGAGGTGCTTCCTTCGGATCCTGGAAAACTAAGTCAACTCTTCCTCGAAGAGAAGGATACATATCTTCAACGCGGGTCCCAGCTTCTCCTCGGCTGGTGATAGTGACAATTTCTGCGCTCGGATGCTGCGTCAAAAGTCTGAGCAACTCAATGCCTGTGTAACCGCTTCCGCCGACGATACCGACTTTAATTTTCTTCATTTTTTTTACCGAATAAGTTAGAGAGGTTTTCAAATTGAGGACTGCCAAGAAATAAGTGTGAAGCAGCCTGGGCTTTTTTGCAAAAAATCCCGGGAAAACATCGAGCCTCCCGGGATCTTGTTTAGAAGAATTTTACTTCTGAACAATGCCTTTTAATTCTCTTCTGAGAATCTTTCCTACAGGTGTCTTAGGAATTGAATCCACGAAGACGATTTCTTTCGGCATCTTGTATCCGGTCAGATTCTGACGGCAGTAAGCAATAACCTGTTCCTTAGTTAAAGAAGGATCTTGCTTAACAATAACAGCCTTGACCATTTCACCGGATTTTTCGCTTGGTACGCCGACAACACCGCATTCAAGCACACCGGGCATACCCTGAAGGACAGATTCAATTTCGTTTGGATAAACATTAAATCCGGAAACAAGAATCATGTCTTTCTGACGGTCCGTAATCGTAATTCGGCCGTTGGAATCCATATTGCCGATATCGCCTGTTCGCAGCCAGCCGTCGCGAATAGTAGCGGCGGTTTCATCCGGTCTGTTCCAGTATCCTTTCATAACCTGCGGACCGCGAACGCATATCTCACCGGTATGTTCTTGAATTTCGTTAGGGGTTGTCCAAGTTCCCAAATCTCTAAATCCTTCCCCGCGGATAGAGACTTCGGTCGAGGGGAACGGGAAACCGACAGAACCGTTCCACGGTGTGTACATCGGATTAGCGGATACGCCCGGAGAAGCTTCGGTCAAGCCGTAAGCTTCAATAATATGGCCTTTTGTTGAGTCAAACCACGCTTCAGCTACCGGCTTCTGAACCTGGGTTCCGCCCCCGACAGTTAACTTCAGCATTGAGAAGTCAAGATTCTTGAATTCCGGCACTCGCAGAAGACCGTTAAATAAGGTGTTGACGCCGCAGATAACGGTAAATTTGTTCTTAGCCCATTCTTTGACTAATCCCTTCATGTCGCGCGGATTAGTGATAAGAACGCACTTGGCTCCCCATTGAAGGAAGCTGCACATCGCCGTTAAAGAGAAAATGTGATAGAGCGGAAGAGCAACCATCACAACTTCTTCTCTCTTCTTGAATTCCTTAGAAATCCAGATCCCGGTCTGCATCATGTTGGCCAGCACATTGCGGTGTGTCAGCATAGCGCCTTTAGAGACGCCTGTAGTCCCGCCGGTGTACTGAAGGAATGCAACATCGTCAGATTTAATTTCAACCGGTTTAAATCCTTTGGAAGCACCAATGCTTAAAGCCTGGTTGAATTCCACGGCATCCGGAAGATTAAACGGAGGGATCATCTTCTTAACGTTCTTCAGAACAAAGTTGATGATTTGTTTTTTCGGGAAAGATAAAAGATCACCAACCTTGGTAGTAACGACATGCTTAACAGGGCTGTCGGAAGCTATTTTTTCGAAGGTTTTTGCAAAGTTCTCAATGATAACAAGAGCCTTAGCGCCGGAGTCTTTTAAGGTGCCGTTTAACTCTCTGGCTGTATAGAGCGGATTGACATTAACTACAATCATTCCAGCTTTCAAAATACCGAACAAAGTGACAGGATACTGCATCAGATTCGGCATCATGACGGCAACTCTGTCACCTTTTTCGACTCCTTCTAAACTCTGCAAATAAGCCGCAAAAGCAGAACTTTTTTCATCGAGCTCTTTATAAGACATAGTGCAGCCGAAATTTTGGAATGCCGGGGTGTTGCCATACTCTTCAGCAATTTTTTCTTCAAAATCGGGCAAAGAAGAATAAATATCGGGATTGATCGTCGCCGGTACCCCTTCAGGATAGTTTTTGATCCAAGGGAACTCTTTTTGTTCTGTCATCTCAAATCCAAAAATAAAAACGAAAACTCATTAACTTAAAAACCTTTGGCTTTTTCAGGCACAAAGGTTTCTCTTCTTCTACGACTGTTCTGCCAATTTACCGATATGCTCAGCATATCTCTTGACATCGTCCCAATCTGTAAAGTCAATACACATTGTCGGATCTGTTGGCCCATTAGTAATCTTCATAATGAGCTGAATACATTTCTTGTCAAAGAAATTGAGATTCGGATAGTCAATCTTGCCGGCAAAGCACTTGAGATCTTTAGGACGCCAAGGAGAGCGCGTCAAAAAGTTCTGCATGTATCTATTGCCTTCAACCGTCGCTTTAAACGGAGAGCGTGCAACTACAGTCACGTTAAACATCGCATTCGGTTTTCTGTCCAGACGAGTGCAGTTATTACGGACAAATTCATAGACGTTCGGGTGATAGGTTCCGTAGAGAACCGGAAAGCCGCAAAGCACAAAATCGTATTTGTCCCAATCTACTCCTTCCAAAAGCGCCTCGCTCACGGGCATTACCGTCACGTTATGACCCATTTCTTTCAAATGGTCTTCGATAGTTCTGACCATCCTTGCGGTATGACCTTTGCGAGAGTAGTAGACAATCAATATATTTTTCATTTTAAATTCTCCGAATGGGAGCGATGTTTCGTCAGCTAAAAGAAAACTGAATCAGCTAATAATAAGCCGTCATCCGCAGTTTTTCTTCAATTTCCAACTAACAATTTTAGCAAGATTGATTTTTTTGAGCTTCCCAATTCTTAAAAAGAGTAAAACTGTGTTGGAATCAAGCATTTGTGGAGTACAATCCATTCACTTTATTTATAGGACTACAAGCTTAATTTATGGCAAAAGAAGATTTACTTGAAATGATTGGTGTCATCACGGAAGTTCTCCCTGATGCTCGTTATCGTGTGACACTTGAAAATGGTCACGAACTCATCGGTTATGCAAACGGTAAGATGAGAAAACACCACATCCGTATCCTTGCCGGCGACAAAGTAGCTGTAGAAATGTCCCCATATGATTTGACTAAAGGCCGAATCACTTACCGCTATATTGAAGGCCGTCCGCAATCAACAACTTCTGCTACTTCTAAGAAGAAATAAGAGTCTCTTAGAGAGCAATCGACAAAAGCCTGCCGTTTGTGTGCAGGCTTTTTTCATACGAAAAAAGCCTTACGGAAAATCGAATCCGTAAGGCTCATTAACAGGAAATGAAAGGAAAGGAAAACTACTAGACAATAAACCGCATAATCAACATACCGATGACAGACATCAAAATGCTGTTAAGCATAAGAAGCGGCCAATACTTTTTAGGCACTTCAGCCACACCTAACAAACGGCCCATGTACTGAATCTGGGAAGCCATCAACAGAAGAGCCGGAGACATAATAGTGATGGCGGTACCGTCCAAAGTCCCAGAAGCAAGCAAGCTGGCAGCAACGCCGACACCGGCACCGCAGGACAACCAAGTGGCACAAAGTACGGTAATTGCTTGACCTGGCAGATCAAAGATACCCATAACGGGACCGCAAACCTTGCCTAAGAAGGCCATAACACCGAATAAATCCAAGATGTAGGCCAATACGAAAGCCATTAAAACATTGGGCAGGAGGTTGTTAATAGCAACGTTGAACCCTTTTCTCAATCCGATGATAAAAATATCAAACGGATTCTTTGTCTGGACTGTTGGCATTGCGTTACTCATTTTGAAAATCCTTCTTATAGAAAGTTGTAAGACAAACTCTGACAAAGACACCGCCGACAAATTTCAGGCAGAACATCACGACAAGCGGAATCCAGACAGGGACGAGGAAGGCAAAGAACAAAGCGGAAGCGATAGAGAAGTAGTTGTTAACCAAACCTGCACCGGCGTACTGCCATGCACTCATCACAACCAAATTCTTCTTATCGATCTTGCCGGTATCCAACAAACCTTTTGTTAAAGCAGCACCGGCATCAGTACTTTGCAAGTCAGTAATCAAAGCCAAACCAGTAACGCCTGGAACGCCAAGAATAGGCTTGAGCAGAGGTGTCATCAATTTTTGAGCAGCTTTTAAGGCTCCGTAGTAAGAAAGAACTTCCAGAAGGCCTAACGCGAGCATCACACCCGGCACCAAAGAGAGAGCGAAAAGGAAACCGGCACGAGCACTCACGCCGCCGCTGCCGACAAAGGAGGAAGCTCCGGAAATAGAGCCAAATTTGCCGATCAACGTTGTGAAGTCAAATGCTCCTAGCCAACGATAGGCTTCAGGCATTTTGTAAAAAACTCCGGAAAAGAAACAGACCGCAAAAAAGAGAGAAACGTATGCGCCGACTCCGACTTTTTCTTCTTCCAAAGTGGCTTGTTCCTGTTGTTCAGGCACTTGGGGAGTTAAAAGAACATTAGAAACCATTTGATAAACCTGTAAAGATTTGTTAATCACAAATTCATTATATTTGTAAATAATTTGTAATTTTTAATTTTTATTTAAGTATCAACCCTGATATAGGAAACGATTAATTATTTTTTGATCTATTTGTTAACTTTTATGTCATTATAAATATGTAGTTGATAACCCTAATTGTTTTCTGAATATCAGGAGAAAATCATGCAAGTCCTCATTAATGAAACTGGTGAAAGACGCTCTCTCAACATGATTGACTGGATGGACGAGAAAGACTATTCAGAAGCTCTGACCATGGCTGTTTCCAGCCCCGGCACCTTCGTCTTTGACCCGGAGCAGAATCTTTATTGCTGCTCAAAAGCCACCTGGGAATGGTGGAGAAGCTTCCTCTCGGGCCACAACCGTTATCCAGAAGCTAAAGCCGCTCTCTCTGCTTAAGCCGTATTCCGATTAAGCCTGTCTCGGCTGAAGCTCTCTCTCTTCGGCCGAGCGCGTTTCGTCTTTTAGCAATTCTGCATTGACGCTCTTACGAGCTATTTCAACCACAACAAACAAACCATATTTCGACTCAAACCAACTTCATTTTTCCTTCAAGGAGCAACAGATAACAAGGCATTAAAGACTTCGTTATTTTGATTTTTATGCCGATTTTGATTGTTTTACATTAGGCCGTTACTGGAAAACTTCTAATCTGTACCGGTCTTATGGGAGGAATTCTCATGACCGCTGAGAATAAAAGAAGCTGGTTTGGGAAAAACCTAAATTCATCTTCGAATACAGCAACACCATTAAGCGGCTGGTGGATATTCGGTCTGTGTGTAGCAATGATTGTAGGTTTCACTACACTCATCACACTGACTTGCCGCACCTACGTAGACAAACCTCCGATTCCCGAACAAGTCGTTGATACAAGCGGGAATACAGTTTTTACCGGCTCTGATATCCGTCAAGGACAAGAGATTTTCTTGAGCAAAGGTCTCATGAGCAACGGAACTGTTTGGGGACACGGCTCGTACCTCGGCCCGGACTTCCCGGCTCTGACTCTCCACCGTATAGGTGAGCAGGCTAGAAACGACTATGCCTTTCAATTCAATAAAACCTATGATCAACTTTCTACAGAACGAAAAGGCGCCGTAGATGCCAAGGTCATCGAAACTATAAAAGCCAATCGATTCAACCCATCCAAGTCCGTCCTAACTCTTACGCATTCTCAAGTTCGAGCCTATCAAGCTGAACCGGCTCATTGGGCGGAGTACTTCAGTAATCCGGGCAAGAACGGCGGTTTAAAACCCAACACCATTACGGATCCGGATGAACTCAAAAAGCTAAGCGCTTATTTCACTTGGATGGCATGGGCGAGTGCCGCCAATCGTCCGGGCAAAAGCTACTCGTACACCAACAATTTTCCGTATGACCCGACAGTCGGTAATACGCCGACTACCGTTGCATTCGTCTATAGCGTGGCAAGCATCCTTTTCCTTTTGGGCGGCATTGGTCTGACCTTGTTCATCATTGGACGCCATCCTGAATGGGACTGGCATTCTCCGCAAAACGGCACCACTCCTTGGCTGCCTGCGCAGATGACATCTCCGAGTCAAAAGGCTCTCGTTAAATTTGTTGTTTTTGTCGCTTTCCTCTTCATCATGCAATGCCTTGTCGGAGGAGGTGTTGCGCATATGCGTGCAGATCCAACGAATTTCTACGGAATTAATTTGGCGGAATACTTCTCAAGTTCTTTATTGAGAACTTTCCACTTGCAGGCGATGATTTTCTGGCTCGCTACGGGCTTTGCTACCGGCGGCTTATTCCTCTCGAGGGTTCTCGGAGGCAAAGAAATGCCTAGGCAAGCGCCTTTGACGAACATTCTTTTTGCAGCCTTAGCTATTGTTGTCTTCGGCAGCGTACTGAGCGAATGGGGCGGACTGTCCGGTCTCTGGGACGGAATGACATTCTGGCTTGGCAGCCAAGGTTGGGAGTATCTTGAAATCGGACGTGCATGGCAGTGGCTTCTCATTGTCGGTTTACTGTTCTGGTTCTTCCTTGTCGTACGCAACACCGTTCCGGCCTTGAAAAGGCCTCCGGTTAGAAAGCTCTCGATCATGTTCTTGATCGCCGCTTTCTCGATTCCGGTCTTCTATTTGCCGGCCGTTTTCTTCGACAACACCACCAACTACACAATCGTTGATACATGGCGTTTTTGGATCATTCACTTGTGGGTTGAAGGCTTTTTTGAACTCTTTGCCACCACGATGGTCGCTCTTACGTTCATTGAGTTAGGCCTAGTCTCTAAGCAGATGGGTTTGCGGCTCATTTTCCTGGATGCTATCTTGATTTTCATGGGCGGGATCATCGGAACCGGCCATCACTGGTACTTCTCCGGCATGACTCAGCCGAACATGATGCTTTCTTCCTGCTTCTCAGCATTGGAAGTTGTTCCTCTGGTCGTTCTATGTGTTGAAGCCTGGTCATTCCGCAAAACTGCACTTCTCGGCCCGGATCAGACAATGGCAAAGAAGTTCTACTGGCCCCTTATGTTCATGTTAGGCGTTGGCTTCTGGAACTTTATCGGAGCAGGTGTTCTAGGATTCCTCATCAATATGCCCATTGTCAGCTACTTTGAAGTCGGAACTTATCTGACGTCAAACCACGGTCATGCTGCTATGTTCGGTGTATTCGGAATGCTTTCCTTGGCACTGTGCTTGATGGTTCTCAGAGAATCTGCTTCAGACGAAGTATGGGCAAAAGCAGAAAAATGGATCAAATGTTCCTTCTGGGGATTGAATATCGGACTTATGCTGATGCTTGTTCTAAGCCTAATGCCGGCGGGATTCCTCCAGCTTTGGGACGTATTCAGCAGCGGTTACTGGCACGCTAGAAGTGTGGAATTCACAAATTCCGGACTTCTTTCCTTCTTCGGCTACTTCAGAATGCCGGGCGACTTGGTCTTCATTTTCTTCGGCGCCATCCCCTTCTTTATCGCGAGCTGGAAAGTTTGGAGATTCAACAGTAAAACTTCTGTGAAGTAATTTTAGCTTCTAAGGCCAACGGCCCGGATATTCTTCGGGGCCGTTTCTGTTGACCTACAGGCAAAAATTAACCGGCGCAAAGGCCGGTCAGATCTGACAGCTTATCTATTAGATGAGAGTCAAGAAACGGGAGATCATGCGGATACGTTCTTCGACTGTATCCAATCTCAAGTATTCTCTGTCGCAGTGGAATTCAGCACCGGCTGGGCCGCATCCGTCGATAACAGGGATATTCATTTCAGCCATGTGGTTGCCGTCGGAAGCTCCGCCAGCATCAACCCATTTAACGTCAACGCCTTCGAGCTTGCCGGCTTCAGTAATCTGGCTAACCAATTCTTTGGTGTTTTCAGACAACGGCATAGCAGGAATATGGCTGACGCGTACGAGTTCTTGAGTAACTCTCGGAGCCCATGTGCATTTAGCCATGTTATTGAGGGCATCATCAATGAGTTTGTCGCATTCCGGATTCCAGTAACGAACGTCGAGCTTAACAACGCATTTATCAGAAATAACGTTGGAAGCAGAACCGCCCTGGATCACGCCTGGGTTAACTGTAGTACCGACTTCATAATCAGCCAGACCGTAAGCAGCTAAAGCAAATCTCATTGCAGCAACGTTAGCGTTTGCTCCTTTGTACGGTGCGTTGCCGGCGTGTGAACCTACACCGTGGAATGTGACTTCATAAGTAGCGGAACCCTTTCTGGAGCGAACTAATTCGCCGCCTGCACGAGCAGCTTCGAATACGAGTGCGCGTTTGGACTTTGCTGCCAAAGAAGCAAGCCACTTGGCGGAGTTCTTAGAACCTGTTTCTTCGTCCGGGTTCAAAGCAACGGCGATAGCCAATCTTTGAAGATCTTCCGGTCTTGCATTCTTTAAAGCATAGAAGATAGCCAAAACACCGCTCTTGCAGTCAGAGCATCCTGGACCGTATGCTGTGTCGCCTTTCATGGAGAATGGGCGAGCAGCAGCTGTTCCGTCAGGGAATACTGTGTCCATGTGAGCATTCATAAGAACATCGTATTCTTTTGCATCAGGTTTGTTTGTTGCAAAAAGACCTTTACCGGCGTTAGGACCGAGATCTACTAGTTCTGCATGGAATCCGATGGCTTCATAATGCCTCTTCATCATTTCGGCAATAGCTGTGACGCCAGCGACATTGCTTGTACCGCAATCGATGTTAACAAGAGGCTTTAAATCTTCGATAAAGGATTCAAGGACTGTCATGAAAATCTTCCTGTTAAAAGATATTGAGAAGCGAGAATAATTCTTGGTCATTCTCGAAAATTGCTCAAAATTGTAGGAGGCTCCTCAAGAATAAGATATAAGTACTAACACGAACAACGGATCAATCCTCGTACTCAGTTTATCTCAACGAATTACTGCTGATTGTCTCAATACCTTTGTCTTTCCATTGCTGCTTAGCAGCTGCCAAGGAACCTCCAACGTCAATACCACGGCATGCATCTTCGAGAACGAAAGTCTTAAACCCTTCTTTAACGGCATCCAAAGCGGACCAAGACACACAGAAATCCGTGGCCAAACCGCATAAGAAAACTTCCGTAATTCCTCGGTCTCTCAGCCAATCGGCAAGAATTGTTTTTGATTTGCCGTCAGCCTCAAAAAATGCGGAATAACTATCCACTTCCGAGTTGGTACCTTTACGAACCTTGAATTCGGTGCCTTTAACCGCAAGGGTCTCGGCAAGTTCCGCCCCTTTGCTATTCTGTACACAATGAGCAGGCCACAGCACTTGTTGCCCGTAAGGCATCGTCGTCACATCATACGGTTTTTTGTTTTGGTGATTTGAAGCAAAAGATTTGTGCTCGGCCGGATGCCAATCTTGGGTTAAAACAACCGTTTGAAATAACGGCATCGCTTTATTGATGACAGGAATTACTTTAGAACCCTCCGGAACCGGAAGCGAGCCTGTTTCCAGGAAATCATTCTGAACATCAACAACAATGAGAGCTTGATTTTTATTCATTTTTTATCCACCCATGTACGTAATCAACAACTTCTTTTACAGAACCGGTCTTAACTTGATAAGCGCTCTGTCCGAATTCGATGTATGCTAAATCCATGCTGTCGAACTCTTCCGCTTTTTTGAATATGTCTTTGAGAGCAAACCACTGATAAGGGAAGTCCAGAACCGGAAGTTCGTTTTCTTGGATAGCTTCCAAAATTCCCGTGTACAAACTTCTTGAAGGTCGGCCCATGGCAAAAGAATTTACTTCAGAAGCCCCGTCAGAGAAATAAGAAAGCGGAAGTCTCCAAGTTTGAGGGAACGTAGATTCAGAAGTATTGATAAGACCATCCGAAATCACGATACCTGAGGCTCCCAACTGCAGGGCAGCTTTAACAGCATCTTCGGAAAGTAGAGATGCATCCGCCACAAAAGGAATTTTTAGAGCGCGGTTCAATTCTGAAAAGTAGGTCAAAGAGTCAATTGCCGAAGCCGTTACAGAAGATTCGCAAAAGGATCGAAGGCCCGGAGCTCCCCAGCCCTGAGCCAAGATAGTTTTAACACCGCTGGCAACTAAAACCTTAGAGTCTTTTAAATTGGAAGATACTCCGTAAATTCTTACATCTTTCTCTTCCAAGGCTTCCATATACGGTTCACGAAGTCCACCAAGACAGACTCCCAAGATTTTGACATCTAAATCCAAGATCTTTTTGAACTGGGCCTCGAAATCAATCCCTTTCGGAACTTCAGGATCATCGAGTCCCAGATCTTCTCTGACCGGTCTCAGCGCCTTATTAAGAAGCTCGAACTTCTTTTCATCAAAAGCCGTTTTCTGTTCCGGGAATATTTCCACTGCAAAAGGCTTATCCGTAAGCTCCCTGATCCTCCCGACGTTTTCTGCCAACTCTTCAGGAGTCATCAAGCCTGCAGATAACACACCTAACGCACCGCTGTTGCTCGCCTGAGCAATAAGTTCCGGAGTTTGCCAGCAAAAACTCGGACGGCAAAAAATGGGTTTTTCTATATCGAAGTACCACTGGACTCTTTCTATTTGGTTTTGGTGATTTTGAGAACTCAATTGATCCTCTGCGTAATGGCTTTCAAAAAATGAAAATATAACTCGAATCCTTGCCCTAGAACTTAACAAGAGATCTTTGCTCACCATAAGATAAAAGACGCCAAGTGTCTTAAATTGAGGATTAAGATTGTTAAGGAGAGAGCAGATGTAAGAAAATTACAATTGCATTTTTGGGCTTAAGAAAGCAACGGCATGGCAGCAAAAAACAAAAAACGTTATTTCATCATCGGGACGACAGTAATGGGTTTGCTTATCCTCTCGCTTATTGCCGTGGCCGTTATTGCCAGCCCTAATTTCTTTCGGCCTAAAACCTATGCAGAAACCTACTTTACTGAGTCCGTCAATGGATTAGATGTGGGTGCGCCCGTTAAATTCAGAGGCGTTCCGATAGGGAAAGTCACAGAAATCGATTTATCTTCGACCGTTTACCCTGAAAATCATATCTTTTTATTTTCTAAGAATAAGTCTGTAGCTGTCGTGAAGATGCTTCTCTATTTTGATGAAGGTCAAGTAAGACAGGAACTGCGCAAATATATTGAAGAAGGATTAAGAGCTCAGACTCAATTATCCGGCCTTACCGGCACTCTTTACATATCTCTGGACTTTCTCAATCCTAAAGAATTTCCTGCCCCGAAGAAACCTCCCGTCTGGGAAGCCAATTATTTGGTGATTCCATCCGCGCCAAGTCTTACTACTCAAATTACAGAAAGTGTTAGTTCATTCTTATCTCGCTTAGACAAGATCCATCCGGATCAAAAACTGATGGAAACGATTCCAAATGCAAAGGAATTAATTGCTAACTTGGATAGAATCGCCGACGGTCTAAATGCTCATACGCTCAATCTTATTTTAACGAACTTCGATAAACTGCTTAAAACAGCATCCAATAAAATCTCTGATTTAGACGTCAAAACTCTGAAATCTTTGATTGCTCAGCTTGATTCCACAGCAGCCGATCTTGATAAACAAGTAGGCACAAGCAATATTGATAAGCTAATGAACGATATCAATTCACTTTCGGCTAAGTTCAACGCAATGGCCAAAAACAATCAGTACGATGTACGAGCTTTAATGTTGTCCCTACTTCAAGTAACGCAGAATCTTGATCAGTTGACGAGCCAATTGGCCACCGACCCGTCTAGTCTCGTCAGACCAAGACCGGGCATTCCGCGCGTGGAATAAAAATAGCCGATCGCGGAAGCGACCGGCTTAATAACCCATTTCAACTACCAAGCTACGTTATTCTCAAAAACAATAACAACTTTATGCCTGTAGCGTTGGTGTAATTTTGCTATATTTCCATCAGTTCGTAAATTGCAATTATGTCCTTTCGTATTGCACAAAATGGAAATAAAAGTTAAGTCAATCAAGCTATTTTGCTCCATCGTTGAAACTGGCTCACTCATTGCAGCTGCAAATAAAAATTTATTATCAGCTCCGGCAGCCAGCCGTGTTCTTTCTCAATTAGAAGATCGGCTTGGATTCAAACTTTTTCACCGCACCAACCGTAATTTGTCTTTAACCGAAGAAGGCGCAGACTTTTACCGTATCGCCATGGAGTCGGTGCGTGCCTGGAAACATTTGGAAGACTATCCGATAAGACGAAATCACCATAAGAGAATCCTGCGTGTTGCTCTTTTAGCAAGACATACCAGCGACGTGACTCTGCCGGCTGTTGTCAAAATTTTAAAGAAGCATGAGGAGCACCTAAGGGTCACGATTGACGTCCATGCAAGCCGGGATATCTATTATTCCAAATACTCTCATCCCTTTGATGTCGGGTTTGGGATTCTTTTATCCGACCATGACGACTTGGTCAAAGTAAATTTGGCAAACCTGCCTTTCTGTCTGGTTATGTCTAAAGAGAATCCTTTGAGCAACCGCAAAATTTTGAAACCTGCCGATTTCGCAAGAGAACGTTTTATTGTTTTGTCCCGAGATATTAAAGAAAGAAATGCCTGCGGGCCCCTCCTAGGGAACATTGACGAAAATCAAATCGTCGGTGAAGTCTCCTCCACGCAAGTAGCTATCCGAATGACACGCAAAAACGTGGGAGTTCACTTAACGGATGTTTTAGCCGCCGTTAAGGTCAGTGACGACTGTGCCGCCATTCCGGTAGCAGATCCTCTGACAATTCCTTTCAGCGTTTTCTGGCCGAAAAACTCCACCGCAGTCTCCCCTGAAGCCATTGAATGCATTGCAGAAATCATCAATAACATTCAGCAGTTAGGTATTGAAGTTACGGAAGACGGACAGAGCTTTTTACAAGGGGAAGTACCCGAAAAATATCTGGAAGCAGCTCAATAAACCTATCCAACGTTTGGAATTCTATAATTCGAAACTTGTGTACTTAGATCAAAGTTGAGGAGAGATCATTGACTGCAAACCGAGTAGTTGTTGGATTATCCGGAGGAGTTGACTCCTCCGTGACAGCTTACCTTCTTAAACAGCAAGGATATGAAGTCATCGGTCTTTTCATGAAAAACTGGGAAGACGACGATGACAGTGAATACTGCTCGTCCAGGGAGGACCTCATCGATGCAGCTGCGGCCGCCGATGTCATCGGAATCGAACTGGAGGCCGTTAATTTTGCCAAAGAGTACAAAGAGAGAGTGTTCTCCATTTTCTTGGAGGAATATCAAGCCGGTCGTACGCCCAACCCAGATATTCTGTGCAACTCAGAAATCAAATTCAAATCCTTCTTGGATTACGCTCTGAAGATGGGTGCAGAAAAAATTGCCACGGGCCACTACGCTCGAGTCAGAGAAAATAACGGTCTTTTCGAATTACTCAAAGGAGTAGATCCGGCAAAAGATCAAAGCTATTTTCTGCACAGACTCAACCAGCATCAGCTCTCCAAATCTTTATTCCCAATCGGCGGCTATTGCAAGACTGAAATTCGCAAAATTGCCGCGGAAATCGGACTGCCGAACGCCCGTAAAAAAGACAGCACGGGGATCTGTTTTATCGGAGAGAGGCCCTTCCGAGAGTTTCTTCACCGTTATTTGAGCAACAAACCGGGCCCAATTAAAACCCCAGACGGAAAGATTGTGGGAGAGCACATCGGTTTGTCCTACTACACCCTTGGTCAAAGGAAAGGAATTGGAATCGGCGGTACAAAAGATTCCAATGGAGAGCCTTGGTTTGCAGCGAGAAAAGACATCAAGGAAAACACGCTTTATGTAGTCCAGGGTCATGACCATCCTTGGCTGCAATCCATGACTTTAAAGGCAAGCGATCCGAATTGGATTCTCGGCACGCCCCCTGTTGCAGGAAGTCTACTCTCCGTTAAAACGCGCTACAGAATGCCCGATGAACCCTGCGAGATTATTTCAGCAGATAAAAACTCTTTATTTCTGACCAGTAAAGAGCCCATGTGGGCGGTTACCCCGGGTCAGAGTGCAGTTCTCTACGATGGAGAAGTATGCTTGGGCGGTGCAGTAATCGACAAGTAATTAGCGTCCTTGTCAAAAAAGCTCCGTGTTCAGCGGAGCTTTTTATTTACCGGAAGGTCTTATCCGGACGTCTTTTTACTGTTCTTTAGCCTTGCGATGATAAATCCCACCACAACAACAAAGACAGCCCCGGCAATTCCGCCCTCAACGTGAAGGTTCGGCAGATTCGGGAAGTGCGGAGAAATTCCCGGATCATCAACCATCAGCGTACCGGCAATCCAACCAAGCAAAGCACCACCGGCATAAACGATAATTGGGAATCGATCGATTACCTTCAAGATAATCTGGCTTCCGCCAAGAATAAACGGGATACTGACAAGAAGACCGAAAATAACCAACCACATCTGATGGTGTCCCGGAGCCTGTTCAGCAGCCCCGGCGATAGCAATAACGTTATCAATACTCATCACCAAGTCCGCAACAATAATGGTCTTAACGGCACCCCAAAGTCTCTTACTGGCATGAATTTCCTTTTCTTCTTCATCGTGAGGAATAAGGAGCTTGATACCAATCCAAAGAAGCAAAATACCCCCGCAGAATTTCAGGAACGGCACCTTCATAATCGAGACGGCGAAAGCTACCAAAATAACTCGCAGGAGAATGGCACCGCCGGCTCCGTAAAGGATGCCTTTGCCCCTCATGTGCGGGTCTAAGTTTCGGCAAGCCATCGCGATTACAACTGCATTGTCTCCGCCTAGCAAGATGTCAATAATGATGATCTGGAGTACAGCACCCCAATGTATGTCAGCAAATACCTCTAAAAAATATTCCACAATTTATCCTTTCAATTGGAAGAGTTCAAAACCTCTTTCAATAGACTTCCGATTTCAGACGGATTGCGTGTAGTTCTTATTCCGCATTCCTCCATAGTACGAAGTTTTCCTTCAGCAGTCCCTTTGCCTCCAGAAATAATCGCACCGGCATGCCCCATTCGTTTACCAGCAGGAGCAGTCACGCCAGCAATAAATCCTACCACCGGCTTGCTCATATGTTCTTTTGCCCACAGAGCAGCCTCTTCCTCATCGGAGCCTCCGATTTCCCCAATCATGACAACAGCGTCAGTATCAGGATCTTCGTCGAAGAGCCTCAAAATATCCTTATGTTTTAAACCATTTATCGGATCGCCGCCAATTCCAACAGCCGTAGACTGGCCCAATCCGAGCTCAGAGAGCTGAGCAACCGCTTCATAAGTCAAAGTTCCGGAGCGGGAGACCACTCCAATTCTTCCCTTCTTATGAATATGAGCAGGCATAATACCTACTTTAATTTCACCCGGTGTCACAAGACCCGGACAATTCGGTCCCAGGAGCAAGCTCTTAGACCCGGTTTTGCGCATATGCTCTCTGACCTGAATCATATCAAGAACAGGAATTCCCTCTGTGATGCAAATAATGAGGTCCATTCCTGCATCAGAAGCTTCCATAATGGCAGAAGCTGCGCCGGCGGGCGGAACATAAATTACAGAGACATTGGCTCCGGTCGCTTTTTTAGCTTCTTGGACCGTACCAAAAATGGGAAGACCTTCCCAAGTTTGTCCTGCTTTTTTAGGATTTACGCCCCCCACGAAACATTCTTTGCCGAATCCATATTCTCTGCAGGCAGCCGTATGGAACTGGCCGGTCTTCCCGGTCATTCCTTGAGTAATTACCCTTGAATCTTTATTAACCAAAATACTCATCTTATTGCTCCTTAGCCAGAGAAACCGCTTTAAGGGCTGCTTCTCCAAGAGTCTCAGCAGTAATGATCGGCAAGCCGCTTTCTTTGAGAATCTGTTTACCTAAATCCTCATGAGTTCCCTTCATGCGAACGACAAGCGGAACGGTCAAGGAAACAACTTTGCAAGCCTCAACAATTCCTTCAGCAATGGTGTCGCACTTCATAATGCCGCCGAAGATATTGACTAAGATGACTTTCACTTCCGGCTTGGACAGCATGATTTCAAAAGCAGCCGTTACTTTATCTACGGATGCGCCGCCCCCGATATCCAAGAAGTTTGCAGGTTCTCCCCCGAAAAGCTTAATGGTGTCCATAGTTGCCATTGCTAATCCGGCGCCGTTGACCAAACAAGCAATATTGCCGTCGAGCTGGATATAAGGCAGTCCAGCCTCATGTGCCTTTAATTCGGTTTCGTCTTCTTGGGACGGATCAATAAGAACTTCTAATTCGGGATGGCGATAAAGAGCATTATCGTCAAAAGTCATTTTGGCATCGAGGGGGAATACTTCCCCTTCTTTGGTGACAATTAACGGATTAATTTCCAGAAGAGAGCAGTCTTTTTCCTTAAAGGCTTTCCAAAGACCCAATAAAACTTTCTCAGCCTTTTCACGGACTTTTTCATCCATGTTGAGCTTGACAACTACGTCTTTCGCTTGTTCTTTAGTTAATCCGACGGAGCTGTCGATATATTCTTTAACGATTTTCTCAGGAAAATCAGCAGCTACTTTCTCGATTTCCATGCCGCCTTCCGAAGAAGCTAAAAGGACAGGAGATTGGTTGGCTCTATCAATAAGGAAGCCGACGTAATATTCGGAGACGATGTTTACTCCTTGCTGAATCAGAACCTTACTGACCAATGCACCATCCGATCCCGTTTGCTTGGTAACCAATCTCATCCCGATCATGGTTTTTGCAACTTCTTCGACCTGTTCTAAATTTCTGGCTAATTTGACGCCGCCGCCTTTACCTCTTCCGCCAGCGTGAACTTGAGCCTTGACTGCCCAAACAGTACCTCCAAGCTGTTCTGCGACTTCTCGGGCCTGTGAAGGAGTTTCTGCAACTTTTCCGGCAGGAATTGGGACGTCAAAGTCTTGCAATATTTCTCTGGCTTGATACTCGTGAATTTTCATGGTGATATTCGAAAATGTGCCAAAATGTGAAGTATAGCAAGCTCATCTTTTAGTCGAAGTCGTCCCAATCACCTTTAATAATTTGATTGATAGTTTTGAAAGAAAATCCTCTTGAGGCTAAGAACCTAAATTGTCTTGCTCTTTCTTTTTGATCTTCGGGAACTTCACCGAATTTTCTTTCCCAGAGTGTCTTTGCTCGTTCGAATTCCGACTCTTCAAACTCTTCCATGACAGAGTTAATCGTTTCAGAGTTGACGCCCTGGCACCGAAGTTCCCACTTAAGCCGCTGATCTCCGAATCGTGATGCTTTGGTTACCAAAGAAGCGCGAGCAAAACGTTCATCGGAGAGATAGCCTTTCCCTTCCAACTCATCGAGGCAGGCATCGATTATCGGCAAATCTTCCAGTTCAGAAAATTTTTCTTTTAATTTGTTGCGGAGAATAAAACGAGAGCGCTCCCTGACAGCAAGGAGCGCCACAGCTTTTTGTTTTATTAACCGAACTCTGTCGTCATCATCAAGCATTAGCTGTATCTTCGTAAGTTTCTTCCATTAAGGTTTCTTCATCGTCATCGTTGTTCAAACCGGAGTTCTCAGCAATCTTAGCTTTGATTTGCTCTTCGATAGCTTTCATTTCTTCCGGATGAGCGTGGAGCCAATCTCTAGCGGCTGTCTTACCTTGGCCGATCTTGTTGCCTTGGTAAGAGTACCAAGCGCCGGACTTACCGAAGATATCCATCTCGGTTCCGAGGTCGATAATTTCACCTTCTCTGGAAATACCTTTTCCGTAGATGATTTCGAATTCAGCGGACTTAAACGGAGGAGCAACTTTATTCTTAACGACTTTGACTCTTGTTTCGTTACCTAAAACATCATCACCTTTCTTGACGCCGCCTGTTCTACGAATTTCCATACGGATAGTAGAGTAGAACTTTAATGCGTTACCGCCTGTCGTCGTTTCTGACGGACCGTACATGACGCCGATCTTCTGGCGGACCTGGTTAATAAAGACGACTAAAGCGTTGGATTTCTTAATGCTGGAGGTAAGCTTTCTAAGGGCTTGACTCATCAAACGAGCCTGAAGGCCAGGAAGGGCTTCGCCCATCTCGCCTTCAATTTCTGATTTTGGTGTTAAGGCTGCTACAGAGTCGATAACGACAAGGTCAACCGCACCGGAACGAACCAAAGCATCGGTAATTTCAAGAGCTTGTTCACCGCTGTCAGGCTGAGAAAGAAGAAGATCGTCCACATTTACGCCCAAATCCTTAGCGTATTTGATATCTAAAGCGTGTTCAGCGTCGATGAAAGCACATGTTCCGCCCAATTTCTGCATTTCAGCCAAGATATGGAGTGTCAGCGTGGTTTTACCGGAAGATTCAGCACCGTAGATTTCGACAATTCTTCCGCGGGGCAGACCGCCGACACCAAGGGCCATATCCAAGGTAAAGGAACCGGTGGAAACAACTTCCAGATCTTCCTGGACGGTTTTTTGTCCCATCGGCATAATTGCTTCTTTACCGAACTGTTTTGCAATCTGATCAAGAGCGACCTTAAGAGCTTTTTTACGTGCTTCCGGGTCAACTACCTGCACCACCTGCGGTTTTGCTTTTTTCTTTTCTGCCATTTCTTTTTCCTAACTTTTTCTTATTTATAAACTGATTCTGTAAATACTAATTGGAATAGTTTTTCTTTGCAAAAGATTTATTTTTTCCAATCTTTTATGAGAATTATTCCTCTATATGCGTCAATTTATGTCTTTTATTTAACTATTTTTAGACTTTTTGGAAAAAAACAACAAATTTAATAAAAAAATCGTGCAGATCGTTTGACGGATAAAAAAAAGGGATGTATAGTTCGACTCCTGGATTGATTCAACACAAATCAAACGGGTTGTTAGCTCAGTTGGTAGAGCAGTGGACTTTTAATCCATTGGTCGCAGGTTCGAGTCCTGCACAGCCCACCAGAGGGAGCATAGCTCAGTTGGTAGAGCAGCGGACTCTTAATCCGTAGGTCCCGGGTTCGAATCCCTGTGCTCCCACCAGAATACCACCCGTGACTCTTTCGAAGAGCGCGGGTTTTTCTTTTCATTCGGCCTATATCACCCCTTCGTCTACTAACTTTCCTTATTAGTGAGAAGCTAGGAAAAACAGCGAAGCTTTTCCTTTAACGATTTCTCCAGCTAAAAACTAATTTGCCGCACAGCAATAAACGTGAAATCCTCAAATCTGAAGGAGAAAGCCTTGTTGGAATCAAAATCATTCAGGCCTATTTAGTCGCATCTGCTTCTATTATTTATTTCAATTCATTATGAAAATTATCTAACCAAACCCACCGACTCAGGGAGGAAATGTGGGAGAACAACAAAAAGATTTCATTTTTGAAGGCAATAAAACACTTCAATAAAACACTTTTTAGGGAGGAACACGACACTGAGAAAGTAGGCGTCTTAGAACAATTTCTTAATCTTCCTAGGGAGATGACTGAAGAAGACTTTCTCGAAGAAGTGCACCGCGGAACTGTGCCTTATGCAGCCGCCCAAAAGATAGACGAGGAAACTGTATTACTAATTCGGCGAAATGTTAACGCCGGTCCTAATTGTTTAGACTGTGTGCTGAAAACCGACGGTAAATATTTGACCTTCGAGGACGCACTTCTGCGTCTTGAAGACATCCCGGAAAAATTAAAGTTGAAGCAGTATGCTTTTGGCCCAATGGATTTGAAGGAGAGATCGTAGGAGCTCTGGGTACTAGAGAGTTTTCTTTTTATGTTCCGTTTCTGCAATTTTTCAAAGACGAAGTCCAGTTAGGGAAAGAGGTTTCTTTTGAATTTGCTGGCCTTCTGAACAAAGTTCGAAAAGTCCAACCAAAAGAATTCCACATTTCTACTGGTCCATTTTATGAAATGGCTCGTACTGAGTTCTTAAAGAACTATCCTGAAAAATCTGCTTCAGATTTTCCTTACGTGGTCGTCCGCACAAACGGGATGAAAATTCTTGATCCCTCCCGTTACTGTTCGTGGCATATGTTCCGAGGACCAGTGATGGAATGCTCTGCCCTCTTTATCAATGAACATCTGTTTTACCGCTTGAAGGTTCAAATCACAGACGGCGACAAAGACCTTGATTTATATGCGTACACTAGCTGCAAGCAATGTAGTGACTACATTCCACAAGTCGGCGACGACATCTGCGGCGAATTGTGGCTGATCGGGTACAAAGAAATTCCAGAATATTTGAGACTAAAACCATAATCTATTAACCATATATACTCATTAAGTTAAATTGGAGTAGGCTTCTAGTGTGACCTACTCTCTTCGCCCCACCATTTCCTAATGACTCTACAATTGCTCACTCTTTTAGAATAGCCAAAAAGTTTCTTCAGAAATTGTGAAAAAAGAGGCAGAAGACTCAATCCTCTACCTCATTAATCAGATGTTACTTCCTTCGGCGAAGTTCTCTTACAGTTACTCCTCCAATGCCATAACTATCCATAGGTACTTCTTCAATGATGACGCAGAGGTTGTGGGTGTTTTTGTGTAGAACCTCACCAATTACGTTAGTTATTTTGGAGATTAGCTGTTTTTTTGATTCAGTACTTGGAGATTCTTCATCTCCAGTGATTTTAATAGTGACGATAGGCATGCACTAACCTTTGTTCTTGCCAAAGTACAAGTGCTTATTACGAGATTTTCCGGAAATCTTTGTCGGAGTAACCTCCCAAACAGTAATGCCCTTTCCACCCTTATCGAAATATGCTTCAGCAGCCTTTGCACCGGCCTCCGGAGCATGGATCTTACAAATTTCTAATTGAATTTTTCTGAGTTCTTGTGGATCAGTGATCTCCTTGGCCGTGCCAGCAACAACCACAGAAGCGAAATCAACGGCGAATTCCTTTTGATTGATATCATCTTTACCGATGAAGCACAAAGAAACTCTTTCATTTTGTCGCAGGTTGTCTACCTTTCTTCCGCCTGCTTTAGAGCAATGGAAATAGAGTTTGCCATTCAAAAGGATAGGTGTGACAGGAACGCCGTATGGAGTTCCGGAGTTGTCTGTTGTGGAAAGCACGGCATGAGGAGTATGACGGATAAGATAAAAGCATTCTTCTTCTGTTAATTGCCGATCCTTGCGACGCATTTCTCTTTCCGTACTTGTTCCAGAGGCAAATGCGAAAGGTGCAACAGAAGCAGCAAAGCTAGATACGAGGATTGAACGACGTAAGAGGTTCATTTTTTTCTCCTTTAGAGTTAAGCCATTAAGACCAAGCCTTTCGTGTTCAGCTTGTGAGCTCACTCTATTGGAATTTAGAAAAATCAGCTTTCTAAGGTTGATATTTCCGGCACTGCATTTAGCACATTAGGAAGCCTTTTTGCTTTCCACTCTGTGGCACTCACACCAAAATGACTTTTGAAAGAACGGCAAAAATTTTCAAAACTTCCAAATCCGCACAGCTCTGAAATCTCGCGGACAGAACGTTTTTGATAGCGGTGTTCGCGGAGTTTTCTTGCGGCCTCAGAAAGCCGAAGCTCCTTTAAACGTGCCATTACAGTGGTTCCGCTCGGGCTATAAATATTGTTTAATTGTCGGCTAGAAATGGAAAAGACGGAGGCAACCTCCGTGGCCGTCAGTTCCTTATTATTAAGATTTTCTTTGAGATAGCTCTCAACCTTTTGCCTCAATATCTCATGTTTTGTGAGTGTCCCGTCTAATCCCTTGGCCTGACGACGAAATTGAGCAATAAGCGGCATAAGAATGTAAAGAAAGCCGATACACATGCTTTCGAGCTCAAGGGGATGTGCCTTCTTTAACATCCGTCGAACGGCCCTCAGTGTATCTAAGCTTGTTTTCCCTAAGTTGTTTTGGAGAGAAATACGCACTCCTAACAGTTGAGATGGCCGATATACCATGTGGCTCGACCAAACAGAAGACGAGATCAGCAGAAGATAAAAATTACTGTCTTCCACAAAATTGAGACAAAAGTCTTCACTAGGATCTACAAAAAAGACCGACTGGCTGGGCACCTCTCTTTGATTACCTTTCTGCTCGAGAAAAAAGTGTCCCTGCTGCAAAAAGATAAGTGCTAACTGGTAGCTGTCATCCTTTTGAAAGACGCAAGAGCCTTTTACATCCTGGGCATAAAGCAGAAAAGAATTGTCGGACTGCGACATTTCTGACTGAGGTAAGTCGAGCAAATCCATTGAATTACGCGAGGCGTCCCTTATTTCACCCGGAAATTTTCCATTCATCTAACTTCTCCAGGGATACCTCGGGTTTCAACCCGAGGAGGAATTGGACAGCTTTTCCAACTGTAGGAATAGCCATCCGAGTGTGTAATTAATCTGCAATAGCGATAGGAAATACCTTGTATGGTTTGGCCGGAGGTTTGAAGATTGAAAGATCCTGTTTTACGGACAGCAACCTTTCCCACATACACGCCTTTTTTCTTGCCTTTCGGGATAATCGCTTTGACCATATCTCCGGTTGAAAATCCGTAAACTTTCTTCTGCCTCATGCAGATTCCTCGTGGAAATCCATACTTATCAGTTCTCGTTCTTTGATAGGCTCCACGGCCACAACATTTAATGTTCAGGACATTGAGGTTTCTCCAATTTGTCACTGATGGAACATTGCCCACACAGAGTGCATCTAGCCAATGCGCTTTTGGAATACCGAATTTTTTGCGGTTAAACTTAGTTAAAGCTCCTGAACCAACTTCAAAGGGAAAACCAGTTGATTTCAGTTTGTTAAACAGTTTCCAACGGGTGGCATTAACAGAAGCTGCGTCTTTAAGCGGTTGTTTTAACTGATTCTTGATTTGCCGCAGAACTTCCGGCTTGTCTTTCAGAAACTCCTCAATGCTCCTTGAGCCTTTCTTCTGATTGCATTGAACACAAGCTAAAACGAGATTGGTGACTCTGTTAGAGCCGCCTTTAGATTTTGGTATTACATGATCGATATTAAGTGGGACATTGTCTGCTCCGCAGTAGATGCACTTGCGGCCGAATTTTTCAAGCAGATACTCCCGGAGTTCGTAACCAGCTAGCTCTCCTTGTTGATACTCAATCCCTTCAATTTTCGAGTTCTGGATAAGCTGCGTATCGAACTTTACAAGCTCTTGGCTGATTCTTTCAACAGGGGTTATCTTGCGCAATCGAGAAACCCAAGAAAGAATGCTGTCTGCTCGATGCTGCAGGGAAGGAGCAAGCCACCCCTCTGCTCTCCTGCGATTCAGGAACCGGGGTGAGCGGTAACGGAGATTACGGCTTCTTCGGCTCCGTCTCAAACAAAGCCTCTTGTGGAGTGCATTGCGTATCTGCTGACCTCGATGCTGAAGATTGATAAAGTACAAAGCATGATGCCCTTTGTTTTTCTCTTCCCGCAGCAGAGCAATACCTGTCTCTTTGGAACCCGGATCAATCTTGATAAGCATCGGTTGGACAGATGAGTTTTCCAGTTCTCGATCCGTTAGACGGATTGTAAACGGGAAAACCTTATGGACCCGTGCCCGTCCTTTTTTCAGGAGTTTCCTTGCTCTTGCCGGATGACAGGGCATCAGGCTCCTGCCTTTCCTATCTAATACAAATACGAATGTCGTCATAAATAAATTACCTTACGGTTACTGGACTTGTCTTTCGACTTGTCCGTGGCAAACACCTTTCGGTGTTGTTCCCCTCGCCAATGTTGCAGAGCGGCGTTTTGTTCCGAACCGTTTCGTACTTACCCATAGCTTGTCTGCTTTCGGAACTTTCAGGGTCCGGAGCTGAGGAAGCACCCCGGAGTGAGTCTTGAACCTCTTTGCAACGTAGTCAGCATTGCTGACTGAAGCTGGTCAACCAGACTTTTGCAAGCCTCGGGCTTTTAGCCCGGGGTAGTTGACCAAATTGATTATTTCAGAGATCTATTTGATGAAAAAGGAATATTGGTACAAACGACAATTACACATCTGGGACCTCAGCCGTAGAAGTAGCCGTAAGGGAAATTCCGACTTTAAATAATACTTTCTCCATCGGGCTTTTCACTTTTTCATCCAGCAGGACAGTCCTATCTTCTTCCTTTGAGTCCTCAACTTCTTACTTCTTTTTATTATCCTAATCAAGACTCTTGCGTGATGGGAACGCCAAAACCTTCTAAGACAATCCATCGAACTTTCTGTTCTGCTTGCAATCTTTCACCAATAGCTTTTCCCAGAAAAATGTGTAAAACTTTCTCAGATGAACACGGCATTTCTCAAACAGAAGTTACTTCTTCTTTGCTTTCTATTCCTTGCTTCTATTACACAAGCAAAAGAAGAAATCACTATTGGCCTCATTGATACGTTTGATCCCGACTTTTATCTCGAGACTTTTGTACCAACTGTCGAGCATTTGCAAAAAGAGTTGCCTAACTACAAACTAAAAATCATTGAGATATCACCGAAAAACATCATTGAAGAGACTGAAAAACTTAAACCTCAATTCCTTATAGCGTCAGCGGGCGACTTCTCTACCTTAATGAGCTTAAAAGGAGCGCAACAGATAGCTACAGTAAAACGTCCTCAAGCCATCAACGCTGAAAAAGCCGTTTTTGCAGCTTTTGTCGTCAAAAATGATCGGAAAGACCTTCAGACTCTCCGAGATCTAGAAAATAAAACCGCAGCTGCGGCTACCGAAACTGACTTTGAAGGTTGGCTCGTTCCTCTCGGCGAAATTGCCGATGCCGGATTCAATCCGGAAAAATTCTTCAAAAATGTTAAGTTCACGGAACATCAGTTCCCGGATGTCCTGACTCATCTAAAAGTCGGAAATGTCGACGTGGGAATTTTTGGGCCATGCCAATTAGAGCGATTGGCAGAAAACGGAGAAATTAATAAATCAGATTTTCGAGTGATAGGACTTAAGGATCCGAAAGAGTTATGCGCACGGTCCACGAAAATGTATCCGGACGTCGTGTTTTGTTCGATGGACGGCGCACCCTCTCAAGCAGTGAAAGCCATTACGCTTTCCCTGCTCTCTTTTCCTCCTCAGCAAAATAATTTTGAATGGATTCCGGCAAGCAGTTTTTATCAGGTTTTTGAATTGCTGAAATCTTTAAAGCTCGGTCCGTACCGGCATTTAAGAGAAACTACCGTTAAAGACTTTCTGGCTGCGCATAAACTCGAAATCGGGCTCTTTTTTGCGCTGGTAATTGCCGTGCTGATTCACATCGTCCGCGTCAATATGCTGGTTCGCCTTCGGACGGAAGAACTTAAAGCTTCTATTGCCGAACAGCATTTAATCGAGTCACGAGCATTGGAAAACCGCGAACGGCTCGAGATGCTGGAAAAAAGCCGCGTAATCTCTCAGCTAAGCTCCATGTTTGCTCACGAAGTTAAACAGCCAATCACCAATATCCTTTATTACACCAGCGGTTTGAAAGTTCTTCTTGAAAAACTAAAAATAAAAGATAACCAAGTAGAAATGGTACTGGATAAGCTCAGAGAACAAGCCCTGCGGACCGCCGATATTGTTGACCACGTAAGAAGCTACGCCAAACACAGACCGTCTAAAGAAGTTGAGTTCGATTTAATCCCAACCGTCCTGCGTGCTTTGAAAAGTATTAAAGAGCAAGAAAGAAAAGGCGTAGAAGTTAGAACTGTTTTTCCTAGCGAAAGCATTTCAGCTAAGGGAGATCCCTTTGAGATTGAATTGGTAGTTCTTAACCTTCTCAAGAATGCCCTTAGTGCCGTCAAGGACGTATCATCCCCGGAAGTCACTATTACGATTACAGAAAATGAAGATAAGATCCGCGTTCATATTGCCGACAACGGCCCTGCTCTTTCTGATGAACAGTTTGAAAAACTAGGGAAGCCCATCCAAAGCAAGAAATCCGACGGATTAGGAATCGGCCTCTCAATTGCTCTTAGTATCATCGAAAGCCACGGAGGCCACTTGACCTTTTCCAGAAACCAACCGAACGGCTTGATCGTAAGCTTCTCTGTAGAATACGCTGCGAATAAGGAGAACCACAATGGCTAACCTAACACCTCTCGTCCGTATCGTTGACGATGATCCCACTATTTGTGACTCTCAGTCTTTCTTTTTGCAGTTAGCCGGCTGGCAAACCGTCACCTACCAGGATCCCGTAACCTTTTTGGAACGAGACGATTGGGATCGGCCGGGATGCATTATCTTGGATGTGAGAATGCCTTCTCTCTCTGGATTGGAAGTGCAGCAGGAATTGAATAAACGCGGCGTTGATTTGCCGATCATTTTTCTCTCGGCCCACGGTGACATTGAGATGGCGATGAATTGCGTTGAGCAAGGAGCTTTCAATTTTCTAGTTAAACCTCCTATCCCAGAGAAGCTTAAGGATTTAGTTGAGAAAGCCATCAAACTGAATAAGTCTCAGAGAAAAATAAAAAAGGAAACCGAAGAACTACAGAAACTTTTTAGTCAGCTGACGTCGACCGAGCAAATGGTAGCCCGTCAGGTAGCTAAAGGTTTAACCAACAAAATGATCGGCGAAGTATTGGATATGTCGGAAAGGACCGTTCAATCACATCGGAGCAAAGTTTTTGCAAAGCTGGACGTTGGAAATGCAGTAGAACTTTTCCAATTCCTTAGCGACATGGATAATTCCTCAAACCTGTAACCGAACAAAAAGATGAAACGCCGCACACTAAACTCTTTACTTGCCTTCTTCAGCTTAGGTTTCGGTTTTGCCCCTTCTATTGTTGAAGCCGCTGTTACTTCCTGCGATGTGCTTGTAGTTGGCTCAGGCGCTGCCGGTCTTTCGGCTGCTTTAGAAGCTGCTGACGCCGGATGCAAAGTTATCCTTTTAGAAAAAGAAGCCTTCGTCGGCGGAGATACTCTGCGTTCAGGCGGGTTTTACAATGCTCCCGATCCAAAAATCCAAGAGCTCATTCATGTGACCGATAGTCCGGAATTCTTCTATCAACAACTTGAAGAATCAGCCCATGGAAAGGGCGATCCGGCCTTACGCAAAATACTTGCTTATAACTCAGTCGACACCTTGGAGTGGCTGAAGAAACAAGGTGTGGTCTTTGAAGAAAGAGTATTTCAAATTTACGGTTCCAAACACCCGAGAAGCCACAAACCAAGCCTCATCAGCGGCACTTCATATATCCAAAAATTATCTGAAGCCTGCCTTCAACGCGGGGTTAAGATAATGACAGGTTCCTACTTCTCGGACTTTATTGTTGAAGGTTCAAATGTTATCGGCGCTTTTGTAGAACACAAAGGCATGCGCCAGCAGATTTATGCCAAAACAATTGTATTGGCGGCGGGCGGATTCGGAAATAATCCGGAAATGGTCAAACGGTATGTTCCAAGCCTTAAATTCGTATTTTCTGATTCTCGCGGGCACGGAAGTGTCCTGCAGAAGGCAATTGATCTCGGCTTAAAGGCGGAAAACATGGATATCGTGGAATGCGTCCCGGAAGGATCGTTTCTTGATCAGTTCTCGGCCCGTATTTATGTTTTTGTGAAGAACACGTTTTTCGTTAATGAAAATGGAGAACGATTCGTTGATGAAGCCGCTCAGCGCAATGTCATCAGCAAAGCGCTTATCGCACAAGGCAACAAAAGATGCTACACAATCGTAGGATCGGAAAACATTTCGAAGATGGGCAAAGACTTGAGAAAAAACCTTTACCGAGCCTATTTCGCCGGACAAGTTTGGAAGGCCAACACATTGGAAGAATTGTGCGAAATCATAAAAATTCCGTTTGCACCAATCAAAGCCTATGTTGAACAGGGAGACAGCTCAAAAACTCCCTCAGAGCCTCCTTTCTGGGCTGTGCGAATATATCCCTGGATTCACTATACTTTAGGCGGCCTCTCTATCAACACGGACGCCAACTGTCTTACCACATCCGGACAACCGATTCCCAATTTATTTGCCGCCGGTCAGATAACCGGGAACGTTCACGGAGAAAATAGACTCGGCGGATGCGGACTGACCGATGCTTTTGTTTTTGGAAGAATCGCGGGACAAAACGCAGCAAAATTTGCAAAATCCCTAGCACAGTAAAATTCAAAAATCAATAGATCTTTAACTGACGACTTGGAAAACGTAACAAATTAAGATTTCTCCATACTTTCGATAAGTATATTGACACAAGGAGAAAAAATGAACACTTCCAGACGTTCTCTTTTGAAAGGCGGAATCATTGCATCAATGGCTACCGGCTTTGCAGCCATGCCCGCTATAGCTTCTGCAGCAGAAGAAACAAAGTTTCCTCAACATACTTATGACCTCGTTATCGCAGGTTTGGGCATCGGCGGCATCGTCACCGCTATCCGCGCCGCAGAAAACGGTTTGAAGCCAGTTGTTTTGGAAAAGATGGGCTCTGCTGCCGGCAATACTGTTTACTCCGCAGGTTTCATGCTTGGCGTCAACACAAAGATGCAGCAGGAAAAAGGTTTGAAGACCGGCGACACCACTGAAAAATTCTACGAAGACATGATGAAGGTCTCTCAAGGCAGAGGAGATCCAGCTCTCACACGTCTTGTCGCTGAAAATGCAGATGACACACTGAACTGGCTTCACGACTATGTCGGCGTTAAATACGGTGTCGGTGCCAAATTGGTTTGGCCGATGCTGCAGAGAGCTCACTTAACAATCGGCGAAGAAAAGCCGGGCGGAAAACAGTTGATGAGCTATCTCTTGAAAAAAGCAAAAGAGTTGAATATTCCTATCATCTACAACGCCAAAGCCGTTGAGCTCCTAGACAATCCTAAGAACGGTACCGTTACCGGCGTCAAGGTTAAGACCGCCAAAGGTTTTGAAGAATACATCGGCAAACTCGGTGTTGTCATTGCAACCGGAGGTTATTCTGCCAACAAGATGATGCTGACAATGATGGCAGGTGTTCCAGCAGCCAACATGCCAGTCCGCGGTTCCAACACCGTTACCGGCGAAAGCATTCTGCTGACAGCTCCTTATTTCCCGCGCGTTGTCAACGTTGATCAATACCACTGCGGTCCTATCCACGGCCCAACAGGTGCAAATCCGTTGAACATCGTCAATACCGGTATCGCAGTTTCTAAGGAAACCAAGAGATACACCAACGAAGGCCACACATACGTTGAAATGTCCCGCGACACAGCCGCTAAGACAAAAGACAACTGGGGCTACATGATTGTTGACGAAGATACTCATAATCTTCCGATGCTCAAGAACGACTGGTTTTCTTATGCTTCTAAGAAAGCTCCTGTTTATAAGGCTGACACCATCGAAGGTCTTGCAAAAGAAGCCGGCTTAAATCCTGAAGAATTGAAGAAGATTGTTGATGAATACAACACAGCTTTGAAGGAAGGCAAGCTTGATCAGCTTACTCCTCCAAACACTCACAAGAATCCGCGTCCAATTCTGAAAGCACCTTTCTATGCCGTTCCGTTCCAAGGCGGTATGACAGCCACATTCGGCGGTCCGCTTATTAATACTAAGGGACAAGTTCTGGATACAGAAGGCAAACCGATCAAAGGCTTGTATGCAGTCGGCAATGCCGCTGGCGGTCTGTTCTACGACAACTACGTTGGCGGTGCTCAGCTGACTTCTGCCTCCGTTATCGGCAGAGCCATCGCTGATCACATGAAAGCCTTAATGCAATAGGAGCTCATTGAATGAATGTCAGAATTTTTCAGGCTCTGTGCGTATCCGGCTTGCTGATCTTTTCCTGGAATGCATCGGCGCAGGTACAGCTCCATGGCAAACATGCACAGATGAATATGCAGTGTGACACTTGTCACGGTCAAACCAGACCTCGAGAAGTTCCCGATGAATCAGTTTGCCTTACATGCCATGTCAGCAGGGACGCCGTCAAGCAAAAGACTGCAGCACTCAAGCCTAATCCTCATTACGGCCACAGCGAGTCTCAGCCCTGCGGAGACTGCCACAAGCAGCATGAACCATCGGTTTTGACATGCGATCAATGCCACAAGTTCGGCTATAAGACTCCTTAGTTCCTTTTAGAAGAAAGGCCGACGAAATTGCCGACCTTTCTTTTAGGAATGAGATCCTCCTTACCGCCTTAATGGCGGTTCTTTTTTTGATAGCGTCTTCTAACTTTTTTCTCAAAAAATAAAAACCAGTCCAAAAATGCATTACTAGAGGGAGAGGATTCCAGACACATCCGAGTTAATAGTGCAACCTCTGATCATCTCTAAAATTCTTACCTGAACTTTAGTTCAGTCAAATCTAGACTTTTAAATTTTTATAAAAAATTTATAAGATATTTCGCACGAGTTGCTCTATGCTGTACAAACTCTCATTAATGCTCCCTTTAAAATAAAAGCGATGCGACTTATATCACTTTTTGGATTATGTGTGTGGGAGATCCAGGTGGCGAAACAGGTAAAAACAAAACAACGAGTCATTGATCACGGCGAAGTATTTACAGCTGAACGAGAAGTCAAAGCTATGTGCGATATGGTAGCTAGCGAGTGTCTAAGGATCGACTCTAGATTCTTGGAACCTGCCTGCGGAGAAGGCAATTTTCTCGCTGAGGTTCTTGCTAGAAAGCTAACCGTTGTCAGAACCAAATATAAGCAAAGTTCTTATGAACTCGAACGTAATTCGATTCTTGCTATTTCTAGTATCTACGGAATAGATATTCTTTCCGACAATGTTTCCGCCTGTAGAGAACGCTTGTATCAACTTTGGAATACCTGGTACAAGGGTGTTTGCAAGGATGAAAGCAATGACGCAACTCGAGCAGCCGTAAAATACATTCTAGAGAAAAATATAGTATGCGGTAATGCCCTAAGTATGAAGCTTGTTGATGACACTCAAAAAGATACCCAAGCGTATATAACTTTTCCAGAATGGACATTCCCTTTGAATGACGCACGTATCAAGCGTAGAGATTTTCGGCTTGATGTTCTATTACAAGAGAATACTGATAGTGCGCTCTATGATGGACAAATTGAATTATTCAGCGATGATGCAATGAATGCCAATAATTGGATGTTAGACCCAGTAACTCGCGAAATAATCCCTAAGCCAATAAGAGAGTATTCTCCTATTCACTATAGGAGGATAACTAATGACTGATACTGCCCCTGTAGGAGTCAAATACAACCCAGATGTTCTCAGCTGTCTGGCAAACCTATCAAATGACGAGGTTTTCACTCCTCCGGATGTCGCAAATAGATTATTGGATCTCCTCCCTCAAGATTTATTTGCTAATCCAGATACCAAATTCTTAGACCCCGCCTGTAAAAGCGGAATTTTTCTTCGAGAAATTGCAAAAAGGCTGTTAAAAGGACTGGAGCCTCAGATCCCAGATTTAGAAGAAAGAATTGCTCATATTTTCAAAAATCAGCTGTACGGCATCGCTATTACAGAACTAACCGGCCTACTTGCAAGAAGAAGCCTTTATTGTTCAAAATACGCTAACAATGAGTACTCAGTATTCAAATTCAGTACCCCACAAGGGAATATTTGCTACAAAAGGATGAGGCATAAATGGAAGAACCAAAAATGCATTTACTGCGGAGCCACTAAGTCTAAATATGAGCGAGAGGATGGGTTAGAGACTCACGCTTATCAACTAATACATTCACCTAAACCAGAGGAGATATTTAAAATCAAATTTGATGTAATCATTTCCAATCCTCCATACCAGCTTTCTGATGGTGGAGCTCAGGCAAGTGCAAAACCTATTTATCATCTCTTTGTTGAACAGGCCGAAAGACTAAATCCACGGTATTTGGCAATGATTATTCCTGCCCGTTGGTATGCGGGTGGTAAAGGTCTTGACGAGTTCCGAAATAAGATGTTAGATGATGAACACATAAGAGAGCTTCATGACTTTCCTAATACATCCGATTGCTTTCCTGGTGTAAATATCCGGGGGGGGGTATGCTACTTTTTGTGGGATAAAGAATATAACAATCAACAAGAGTTAGTCCAGGTTGTTACCCACACCAATAAAAACACGCAAGCCACTCAAAGAAGTTTGAAGTATCGTGACTTGGACATATTCTTGAGGTATCAACAATCGATACCTATATTAGAAAAAGTCATGAGCTCCGGTCAGAATGATATGTTGTCTGAGCATATCTCTCCTCGAAAACCTTTCGGCATCGATGCAGAATTTATTAAAACATCTAAACTCCAAAATAAACCAGACAACTTAAAGCGTGCCGTTCCATGTTATGGAAAAGGCAAAGAATTGTCCTATATTGAATTTGATGAGATTCCATCCCATCAAGACTGGATTGGAAAGTGGAAGATCTTTGCGCCAAGAGCAAATAATATTGGCACTGAATTAAATGATGACAATTTAAATGTTTTCATAGGTAAAGACGAAGTTTGTACAGAGTCTTATCTTGTGATCGGGGCAGAAATGAACCTCACTCAAGAAACGGCGACTAATCTTATCTCCTATCTTCAGACTAAATTTGTCCGTTTCCTTCACAGCTTAGCTAAAGCAAGCCAGGATGCGACTTCCAAAACATATCGTTTCATTCCAATGCAAGATTTTTCAAAGTCTTGGACGGATGAAGAACTATTCAAGATGTATGGCTTTACTGAAGGAGAAGTGGCTTTTATCGAGGCACAAATAAAGCCGATGTCATAAATCAACAAGGTTGATTTAACTTACAAAGGCAATACTTTCGAAGAGATCAGTGAGATGTCTCTCCCATAGCCCGAAAAGAAAATTTTTGGGCCAAGCATAGATAGAAGAGTACGGCTAAACGCTTTTAATACATACATAAAAAATTCCAGGAAGAAAAATGAGTCAATTTTTTGCTCCCCCACCCAAATTAAATCCCACTATTTATGCTTATGAGTTTGTCAATGTACCCTCTCACCAAGGGTATCTGAAAATCGGCTACACAGAAAGAGAGCCTGAAGTGCGGATAAAAGAACAACTACATACCTCCGCCGTTTCTTACAGAATTGTGTTTCAGACCTCAGCTATGCGAGCGGATGGTTCTTGTTTCACTGACCATGAAGTTCACTCTGTTTTGAAGAAAAACGGATTCTCGCAGTTAAATGCGGGTAAAGATAAAAACGAGTGGTTCAAATGCGATATCGATTCTCTTAAGGCAGCAATAATTGCTGTACGAGAAGGCAGAAACTACATAAAGAATCGGTTTCAATGTTTCAAGATGCGTCCCGAACAGACTAGAGCTGTCCAAAAAACAGAAGAATATTTTCGACGAGCACAAAAAGAGGACCCTAATAGAGCTCCTAAGTTTCTTTGGAATGCCAAAATGCGATTTGGAAAAACATTTGCCGCATATCAATTAGCCAAGAAAATGAGATTTTCTCGGGTCCTAGTTCTCACTTTCAAGCCCGCAGTTGAATCAGCATGGGCAGAAGACCTGAAAACCCATGTTGACTTTGAAGGATGGAGCTTTATTTCCAACAAGGATGCCAAAGATAGAGGAATTTGTATGGACGAAGCTTTTCTCCAAGCCGATAAAAGCAAACCAATCGTTGTCTTTGGATCTTTTCAAGACTTGCTTGGCACAAATGAGAATGGAGGTGTTAAGGCAAAAAACGAATTTATTCACACAACAAATTGGGACTTAGTGATATTCGACGAATATCATTTTGGAGCATGGAAAGAAAATGCAAAAAAACTATTTGAAGATCCTGATGAAGAGGCGGACATTGACTTCGACCAAGAAAAATATAAGAAAGATGAGGCTGATAATGCCTATAACGAAACTTTTCTACCCATCACATCAAATTTTTATTTATTCCTCTCAGGAACTCCCTTCAGAGCCATTAACTCAGGTGAATTCATAGAGGATCAAATTTATAACTGGTCTTATTCCGATGAACAAAATGCAAAAAGCAAATGGATAGGATCAGGCAACCCATATTTGACATTGCCAAGAATGGTTATGTTGACATATCAGGTTCCCGATAGTATTCAGCAAATAGCAAAAGGAGGAGAATTTAACGAATTTGACCTGAACGTTTTCTTCTCCGTAAAAAAAATGCGGAAAGGAGAAAAAGCGCAAAATGCTCGCTTTATATATGAGTCCGAGGTTAAGAAGTGGCTCCAACTCATCCGGGGAAGCTATCTCCCATCAAATATTGACAATCTCAAGCTCGGCCAAGACAAAAGGCCTCCAATGCCGTTTTCTGACGCTCGGCTGCTAGACATCTTGACACATACTTTGTGGTTCTTACCAAATGTTGCGTCCTGCTGGGCAATGCATCATCTTTTAACTCAGGATAGTTTTTTCAAGGACTACAACATCATTGTATGTGCTGGTTCCGGAGCGGGTATAGGTGTTGCAGCACTTACCCCAGTCCTAACTGCCATGGGAGATCCCTTAAAAACCAAAACAATAACTCTATCTTGTGGCAAGTTAACCACCGGCGTAACTGTAAAACCTTGGACTGGGGTTTTTATGCTACGTAATCTCAAAAGTCCGGAAACCTATTTTCAGACGGCTTTCAGAGTTCAGTCTCCATGGACTGTCGTGGATTCCTCAGGACATCAACAAATTCTAAAGGAAGAATGTTATGTCTTTGATTTCGCCTTGGACCGTGCTCTACGGCAGATAGCAGATTACTCATGTCGGCTTAACGTAAGTGAAGAGAATCCCGAAAGAAAAGTCGCAGACTTCATTCATTTTCTTCCTGTTCTAGCCTATGACGGTTCAACAATGAAACAGATCTCCGCTCAAGATATTCTTGATATCACTTTAGCAGGCACCTCTGCCACACTCCTTGCTCGTCGCTGGGAATCCGCCTTGCTCGTTAATGTTGACAATGAGACTTTAACTAGACTATTAAAAAACAAGAATATCCTCAAGGCTCTTATGAAAATTGAAGGTTTCCGAAGCTTAAATAAAGACATTCAAACCATCATTAACAAATCAGAAAAAGTAAAGGCTGCGAAAAAGAACAACACTAAAAAATCGCCGAATAAGATGAAAGAACTTTCTAAGGAAGAGAAGGAATACAAAACTCTACGAAAAAAAATACAAGAAAAGCTAATTAAGTTTGCGACTAGGATTCCTATCTTCATGTACCTCACGGACTATCGGGAACGTACTCTCAGGGATGTAATTACCAAACTGGAACCCGAATTATTCAAAAAAGTCACCGGGCTAGAGGTACCAGACTTTGAAGCTCTTTGCTCCCTTGGTTTATTTAATTCCAGCCTGATGAATGATGCTATCTTCAAGTTTAAACGATACGAAGACAGCAGCTTATCCTATACAGGGTTAAATCGACATGAAACGCAAGCGGTTGGAGGTTGGGATACGGTTCTTAAGAAAGAGGAATTTACTCAATTTTTTTATAACCAAGCTTTCTCTTCTGAAATTCAAAATCATCCGTAATCCACTAAAAATTATTGAAAAAACTCCCCCCATCGTGAGCTGTCTCGCTAATTGAGAAAGAGGGGAAAATCAAACATAGTTAAAGTTATTGAGAGGCATCTTTTTTCTTTCTGTCCTTTGTTTCTCGTCTCTCTGTTAAAGAAGCAACAGACGAAAACGCAACCTTAAATAGATAAGATCCGTGAATTCACTAAATTCGATGAAAAAAGTACCTTTCTTTTTGTTTTAATTAAGATTTCGAGGCTAATCTTAGAGTCTTCAAATTTTTTCAACAGGTAATCAAACCGATAGGCAACTATTGTCCGCTTACGAAACTATTTGTCCTTACCGGGACCTCGAGGCTTGCCTCTGAATTTGGAATTTTGACAATGATTGAACTACAGCACATAACACAAGAATATGACACTGCTGACGGAAAGGATAAATTTTTCGCCTGCAAAGATGTCAATGTCAGCATCAAGCCCGGAGAAATCTTCGGGATTATCGGCCGAAGCGGTGCTGGAAAAAGCACTTTAGTCAGATGCATCAACCTTCTTAACAGACCTACTTCCGGAACAGTCATTGTTGATGGAAAAGATCTGACAAAAATGTCTGATGAAGAACTGCGCAAAGAAAGAAGACAGATTGGAATGATTTTCCAACACTTCAACCTTCTCTCTTCCCGTACGGTTTTCGATAACGTTGCGCTGCCTCTGGAACTTGCCGGCGTCAGTAAAGCAGATATCCGGAAGAAAGTTGAACCTTTGCTGGAGCTTGTCGGTTTAACCGAGCATGCGAACAAATATCCTTCGCAGCTCTCCGGCGGTCAGAAACAAAGAGTTGGTATTGCCCGTGCCCTTTCCTCTGATCCGAAGATTCTTCTTAGCGACGAAGCGACCTCCGCGCTCGACCCGGAAACCACCCAGGCTACTTTGCAGCTTCTCAAAAAGATTAATCAAGAACTGGGCCTTACTATCGTCATGATTACTCATGAAATGGATGTCGTTAAGCAAATTTGCCATCGAGTCGTAGTGATGAATAAAGGACAAGTAATCGAAGAAGGAAGCGTTCTGGACGTTTTCCGCGATCCTAAGCATGAAGTTACGCAGGCTATGCTCGGAACCGCCTTAGCTGCACGAACCATCCCTGCTTCTATGAAAGAAAAGATTCAGAAGCTCATGCGCGGCACAGACTCTAAAGGAAGACCAATGCACTTGCTGCGCTTAACCTTTGTCGGATCCAATACGACGGAACCGGTTCTTTCCGCTGCTTGCCACAAATACGATCTTGACTTCAACATTCTTCTCGGCCAAGTCGACGAAGTCCAAGGCGAAAGCTACGGCACGCTTACCCTGGTAATGATGGGAGAAAAAGACGATTACCAAGCCGCCGTTGAATTCATTAAAGCCAATAACGTCAAAGTCGAGGAGTTAAGCGATGTCATCTAATATTATTCAACTGCTGTGGGACTCCTTTCTTGAGACCATATTGATGGTCGGTATTTCCGGAGGTCTCGGAGCCGCCATCGGCATTCCTTTAGGTGTATTTCTTTTCATCACCTCTCCTAAAGGAATCATGCCGAAACCTCTAGCCAACAGAATTATCGGCACTCTTGTGAACGCCGTTCGTTCCACCCCGTTCATCATTCTTTTGGTTGCCATCATTCCATTTACCCGTTTGATTGTGGGCTCTTCCATCGGTACCGTTGCCGCTATCGTTCCCTTAACTATTGCGGCTGCTCCTTTGATTGCCCGTTTAGTTGAAACCAGCCTTCGCGAAGTGGACAAAGGTCTCATCGAGGCTGCTCAATCCATGGGCGCCTCAAATCAGCAGATCATCATGAAAGTTTTGCTTCCGGAAGCTATGCCAGGCATTCTTGCCGGCTTAACCATTGCTTTCGTAGCCCTTGTCGGCAGTTCTGCCATGGCAGGTGCCGTCGGCGGTGGCGGTCTCGGTGATATGGGCATCCGCTACGGTTATCAGCGCTTCATGCCTGATGTCATGGCAGCCGTTGTGGTTATCCTTATCATTTTCGTTCAAAGTCTTCAAAGCTTTGGGGACTGGGCGGTTCGCCGGGTTTCTCACAAATAAAAAAATATGGAAGAAGAGTTCTAATTTGATGTAGAATTCCTTCTCCTGCGGGTGTAGCTCAATGGTAGAGCAGAAGCTTCCCAAGCTTACGACGAGGGTTCGATTCCCTTCACCCGCTCCACTTCTCCTCTCCTTCCACCACCTGAGTTCCTTTCGAACAAGGATACAAAATCCTTTAGGTTCAATACCGTTAAATAATTTAGAATGGCTCTTCACGTATTACGGGGAAATGGTAGGGTATTCCATAGGCCAGACTTGAGTACCGCATAGCCCCGTTTCATCGTATCCCAAGGCGAGAAACGCTTCCCTGGTAGAACTCCTTTTATCTTCAGC
>Ga0209064_1000155_pt1 | contig 157742 bp, 144 predicted proteins | sample Inofromicrocosms_FD_187498 | JGI IMG/M metagenome (GOLD analysis project Ga0209064, IMG submission 187498) | Mouse cecum microbial communities from Vienna, Austria - Inoculum for glucosamine and mucus D2O microcosms (SPAdes) (version 2) | ecosystem: Host-associated > Mammals > Digestive system...
GCTATACCTGCACTTTTAAAATCGAAGCTGCAAGCGGCGTAATTGACTGAACATTGACAACTGAATAACTGCCAGATATTGAATTTTCAAGGTGCATAGCTAAAATTTATGTGCGAAGTTTGAGTTTATAACCTTTCCGATCCCCTTATATATCGAAATGATTCATTTTCTATAGTAGCCCAATACTTTTTTTACACCGCTGATCACGCTTTCAACATCTTCATCAGTCATAGAAAAATAAAGCGGCAGCGTTATGATCTGTTCATACAATCGTTCCGCCTTAGGGCAAATCCCTTTATTATATCCCAGCTTTTGATAATATTCAAAATAATAGACTGGGATATAGTGCACATTACAGAAAATATTTTCAGCCTTAAGCGCATTAAAAATATCCTTTCTGGATGCGTTTAAAGCCTCTAAATCCAGCCGTAAGATATACAGATGCCTTACCGTATCGGATTCTTTAATCTCTTTCTGGAGAATAATCCCCTGCATTCCGTCAAATGCTTCATCATAACGTTTTACAATTTCCTGCCGGCGTCGCTTAAACAACGGCAGTTTATCCAACTGACTGCTTATCAGAGCCGCCTGTATATCCGTCATTCGATAATTGTATCCTAAGTCAATCTGCTGATAATACCAATCCCCTGACGACAAACCATTCATCAAGCCGGGCTCTCTTGTAATTCCGTGAGTGCGAAAGAGCAGAAGCCGTTTATAGTATTCCTCATCATTCGTTAATACCGCTCCCCCTTCCCCACCTGTAACCGTTTTTACCGGATGAAAGCTAAAGGTAGTCATATCCGCAATCCGTCCCACAGGAATTCCTTTATACATGGTCCCAATAGAATGCGCCCCATCTTCAATCAGCACCAGACCTTTTCTATGGCATATTTCTCTGATCTTATCAAGCTCCACCGCTTGTCCGGTATAGTCAACCGCCACTACGGCTCTGGTCTTAGGGGTAACCTTCTCGGCAATCCTCTCCGGATCAATATTGAAGGTTTCTTCATTGATGTCTGCAAATACCGGAACCGCCCCGCAATATAATGCGCAATTTGCCGAGGCGACAAATGTTATGGGCGTTGTGATTACCTCATCGCCTTTCTTTATGCCCGCCGCATAACATGCGCCATGAAGCGCTGCCGTACCATTACTTAGCGCGACCGCATATTTTGCCCCCGTAAGTTTGCAAAGCTTTCTTTCCAGCTTTTCGATTTCCGGCCCACAGGTCAGATAATCGCTTTTTAACACCCTTACTACTGCTTCTATATCTTTTTCATCAATAAACTGATGACCATAGGATATCCTTGTCTGTCGGACGGGAGCGCCTCCCATAATTGCCAGTTTTTCCATCACACTATCCCTCCATAATTCTCATAATTCCCTTGCGATCCGTAATGCGCCTTTGCCGTCAACTATCTCTTGCATTCTTTTGGACCGCCTCATCCGCAAATGCATATCTTCCATATATATATCCAGATACTGCAATATCTTCTCTCGGACTTTATCATATCTGGCATCTCCTGCATAGTCGATAAGACCAGCCTTTTGAAAACCTTTCACATTGTCTAACTGATTATCTGCAAAAGAATAGGAAATTACCGGGGTACCGCACGCACACAATTCATATAATGTAGTTCCTCCCGCAGAAACCGCCATATCCGCTTTTGTCATATAATCTTCGATATTGTTTACTTCTTTATGAAAATATACATTTCTATATTGACTGTACCGAGCGCAGATTGCATCATAGTCCATATAATATTTTCCACAAATAACGTCTATCCTTTTATATCGGTCTTTCCTTATTTCCTTGATTAAATGCTCCAACATGTGAAACGGGTCGCTTCCTCCCGATAAAAGCAGCAAATGCTCCGCTTTGGATTTTATGACTTTAGGAGGACGGTTTGAAAAAGCCGCCCTTAAAGGCGCATATTGCAGCCCGAGCAACAGTTTTTTCCCTTTGTAGCGTTCTTTATAAACAGAATCTTCCCAACTGCCTGTATAGCGGATTAAAGTATGAACAGGATAAATATACGAATCTAAATCGTCAATGTATATAACCTTTACCCAATTCGACAAAATCTGCAAATAATTGGAGGTAACCATGTAACTATCCACTAATAATGATTGAATACCATATTCGGTTATTACTTTTTGCAATATTGGCAGTTCCATATCCATTTTATCCCATCCGGTATCAAGAACAATGGAATGATATCCCCGTTTCCGAACCAACAAAACCGCCTGTTCATCAGCAAGGATAAAGGTTGTATCCCTGCCAAGCTCCCTTGCGGCATCTGCTATTGCAAGGCAGCGCATTATGTGCCCCGTCGCCATTATTTCATTCATATCCGCTCTAATATATAACATCTTATTTTTCCTATTTACTCTATATTTCCGGATAGATCCATTTCTAATTCATAGAATCGATATTTTTCAACATATCCTGAGTCTAAAAATACTTTTGAGGAAGCAGCATTCTCAGGCTTTACCTTAGCAACCAGTCTTTTAACCTCCGGAAAATCTTTTCTTACCTGTTCCGCCAACAAGTGAATCATCTCTTTCCCATATCCCCTGTCTCTTTTCTTGGAACATACACTATAATCAATTTCTGCACTTAAACCTTCTACCGTTACTCTTACCTGTCCAACATTTTCATCATTATCCACATAGATATACTGTCGTACATCATCTCTTGATAAAAGATTTCTAAACCATTTTTTATGGTCCTCATAAGAAATCTTTTCGGTGGAAAATGCATTTTTCCTGACCAAATCTTCATTTGCCCAGTCAAACAGCAGCTCCATATCCTGTTTCATTGCATTTCTTAAATATCCCATAATTATTCAAACGCGCTCCTTGTATCAACATGAAAAAAAATAACTTTTAAAATCACTCAACCTTTCTAACCAATTCAAACGCCTCCGCATAATTTTTTCCTACAATTCCTCCCCATCTCTTAGCAGCATATTCTAACATCTTTAGCGATCTGGGATGCGGAAACTCGCATAATTCTGATTTATACTGTCTCATTGCATCACATTTAATATGAAAAACATTCTCAACATCTATAAATACATTAGGGAAAAAGCATCCTTCTTTATTCCCAAAATTCCACTCTGTAGATGAAACCGTTTCAAATTCATATATTTCTTTTACAGGATTACCTGCTATCGGTCTCGTCGCTGTAAGTACTGCCTCACAGGTTCTTCTATGGTCAATATTTAAATCATGAGCATGGTGTGTGTATATAATATCCGGCTGGATCTCATTCACATATTTTTCTACCTGTTTGATAATATCCAGCAAGTCAACACTGTCAAATCGATTATCCGGCAAATCCGAAAAATAGATATTCTTATAGCCAATTATTTTGGAAGCTGACTCTGAATCCCTATGTAATTCCCGGATTGTTTCTTTGTCAATCAGGTCCCGTTTCTCCCCTCTTGACGTTTGCCCCTCTCCCAAAATTAATGCAAAGGCAGTATCCCCTTGCCGAACCCTTCGTGCAATGGTACCACCTACGCCTAATATCTCATCATCCGGATGTGCTGCTACAACTAATATCACGCTCATTCAATTTTCTCCATAATTATTTCTGCAAACAATCTGCCATCTTCCAGCTTTGCGTTTCGGAAGGAAATCTTGAATCCTCCATATTTTATGAAAGCATTGGGATATCCCTCTGCATCCATCATACGAATATAATCATAAATTTCCGATACTTCCATGTTCTCCCTTAATTCACTTTCTTCAGGCTTTCTGCGCCTAAAAAAAGTAGGAGTTCCCATTTGTTCTATTGGTTCTAATTTTTCATTCCAAAAACGCGGGATCATCTTTTCAAATATAATATCTGATATTCTTTTGAATATCTCATCGGCATTTCCATCCAAAGAAACTTTTTCTTTTATATACACAGGTCCTGCATCTATTTCTTCCTGTACCCGTATGGCTGATATCTTAGTTTCCTTAAAACCCCTGATAATCAGATTTTGAAGAGGACTCCCCCCTCTTCCAAAGGGCAGGTCTGTCATGTGAAAAACAACACATACATAATTTTCATAAATATCCTGCGGAATCAAATAAGACCAATGCGGAAAAAAAATCAAATCCGGCTCAAATTCCTTAATTGCTTTAGGATTTAAGTCTTCCTTTTGTGTTATAATCTTGATTTCATGCTTTTCCTTATTGCAAGCCTTTAGTTTTTCTGCATTTTTTATATTCCATGATTTTAACGTTGCGATAACAATTTTCATAGCCTATATAATCGACTTTCCCAAATTTTAAACTTTTCCAATCATTTCCATTTTTAAGGGAGTTCCTCTTTTTATATCCACCAATGCGGTTTGTCCCAGAATTTCTTTATAATATTTAGGCGCCATTCCATATCCCGGCCGGATAACCTGTATATTCTGTTCAGTAATCGGTTCTCCCCTTCGTATGTCCTTTACGCAAAAAATTGAGCGTCTGAATGTAATATTGTCCTTTTCCTGCCTTGACGGTCCGTAGCTGATTGTACCGATTGCTTTCTCCGCCTGACGGATATCCGCTACCATCTGTCCAAATTCTTTGGGGTTCATGGAAAAGGTAGAATCAGGATTTTCAATCTCCCTGCCGAGGCAAAAATGCTTTTCTATTACAGAAGCCCCCAAAGCAACAGCCGTGACTGCCCCGATGGAACCCATGGAATGGTCGGACAGACCAACTTCTACTTGGAATGTTTCTCTCATATTTACCATAGTCTTCAAATTCATTTCATTGGTAATTGCCGGATATGCGCTTGCGCATCGCAGCAAGACTAATTGTTCATTACCCATGCCGCGGACAGCCCGCACCGCATCTTCGATTTCTCCTAATGTTGCCATGCCAGTAGACATGATAATCGGTTTTTTTCTGGAGGCAACATATTCTATAAGCGGTATATCCACCAGCTCAAAAGATGCAATTTTATAAAATTCCACGCCTATATCTTCCAAAAAATCAACTGCAGAGCGGTCAAAAGGCGTAGAAAGAAAGTCAATGCCAATCCTGTCGGCTTCTTCCTTTAACGCCGCCTGCCATTCCCATGGTGTATATGCTTTTTGATATAGCTGATATAAATTTTCGCCGGACCAGGTTCCGCTGCCGATATGAAAGTAATCTGCATTGCAATCAATTGTCATGGTATCCGGCGTATAAGTCTGAAGCTTAATGCAATCTGCGCCGGATTCCTTTGCCGCATGAACAATCTCCTTTGCACGTTCAAAGCTGCCTGCATGGTTGGCAGACATTTCAGCAATAATATATGTTTGTTTAGACAATTTATCAAAAAGCCTCATACCTTCTCCTTATCTCCTTAACGCCTCAAGGGTAGCCCTTACTCCTGCCTGTAAATCATAATGTCCGCACCATCCGAGAGCCTCTAAGCTTTTCGCATTAAGAGCCGAAAGCTCCATGAAATTACGGCTTCGCTCCTCTAAATCCGTCGGCTTGACATTCACAATACTCCTGCCCGACTGTTTTGCAATCTCTTCCGCCAACTGCCTGATTGTAACCACTGATTCCTTATTGGAAACATTGTAAGCTTTTCCCGTCTCTCCAAAGCTTAAAATAGTCAATAATGCGGATGCGCAATCAAGAACATAACAGTAGGAACGTAATTGGTTTCCTTCACTCTTCATCACAATGTCCCTGTCCGCCATAACATCACGAAAAAACTGCGCAAACGCCCTGCTGTCCGAATCAGTTACATTTGGACCGTATATATGTCCCGGACGCGCAATCACAACATCCAGCCCATATTCCTGCACAAAAGATGCGCATAAGGTTTCCGCTGTTCTTTTTGCAGATGGATAGCAGGCTCTTGCCTTCAGAAAATCAACCCTGCCGAAATCTTCCTCAGAATACCACTCCCCGCAACCGCTATCACGTATTCCATAGACCTCGCTGGAAGAAACATACAGCGTCCTGCTCCTGCTTCCGGTTCTTTTGACATAATCGAGCAGATAATAAATTCCTTCTATCCCCTCCATAACCGTCTCAACCGGATGCTTTCCGAATTCAGCCGGATGTGCATTTCCCGCACAATGTATGATACAGTCGAATTTCCTGTTCCATTGAGGCCTATGGACTGCTTCATATTCCAAAAAACAAAGATCTTCCCATACTTTAAAACGCTGTTGCAGTTTTATCAGACTCCGCGAGGCAGCATAAACTTCCACGTCTGCTAAATGAGCTTTTCTTGCAAAACAAAGAAGGTCAACAACTGCAGAACCGATTAACCCGGTTGCCCCCGTAACCAAAATGCTCTTTCCCTCCAATATGCGCCAGATATTATTCAGCTTTGCGGTCATATCTTTTAGTTGCTTTTCATAACAGTATGCATCAAACATTTTATGCCTTTCCTTTTAATAGTTTCATTTGTTTCCTTATTTAATCCACTCATCTTTCTTTTCTGTTAAAAGCGCTTTAAAAATTTCTATATCTTCTGTTGTTGTGATTTTAACGTTTTTTTCCGAGCCTGCACAAAAATATACCTTCTCGCCAAGCTCTATCATCAGAGTACAGGTGGCCACGGAATCCGTAATCCCCCGCTCCTCCGCCTCTTTATGAGCCCAGATAAGTTTCCCCAGAGTAAATGCCTGGGGTGTCTGAGTTCTTGCCAGGGAATTCCTGTCAACGGTTTCTTCTGCCTCTCCTCCATCCCCGCAACGCAGAAGCATCGCTTCCGCACAAGGAATAACTGTTATTGCGGAACCTTTTGTTTTAGACACCGCAATACAGCTTGAGATGATTTCTTGGGATACGTTAGGTCTGATTGCATCATGGATCAATACCATATCCTCCGGAGCGCAATGCTTTTTCAATTCCTCTATTCCGTTACGGATAGAACTCTGACCATTTTCCCCGCCTTCAACAATCCATTTAAGCTTCGTAATGCCAAACTGTTTTGCATACGCCTCCAATATGGTCTGCCATCCTTCAATACATACCACGATAATCGCATCTATTTCAGGATGTTGCTGAAACGTCTGCAATGTGTATATAATAACCGGTTTATCTTTTATATGTAAAAATTGCTTTGGAATATCCTGATTCATGCGGGCACCTCTCCCGCCTGCAATAAGCATCGCTATATTCATGGCATTCTCCCTTTTTCAGCCAATTCCTCATCCGCCTTCTGTTTTCTCTCCCGTATTTCTTCGATAGTCACATCTATCAGACCGATGGCAGACGCCTCTCCCGCCTCATGGTTTCTTTTTCCCACAGGAGGAAGTGTCATATAATCATGGTAAAGCAACGTTAGGTATCTGTCATAATCCACAAACGTCCTAAACTGCATCCCCTCAAATTCCATATCTCGATACTGCGTAAAACACTCTGCCGGCATTCCGTATTTCGTTTCTTTGGAGGGATATTGATAAAGCAAATGGCTAACCAACTCTGTTTCTTTCCTGTTACACCCGGCGGCAAGACAATTTCTCATATGAAACATGGTGTTTTTAGGCAGCTTATATAAAAGGCGGTAAAACATCCGAATCCATGTATTTCCCGCCGCCTTCATTCCCAGTTCCGAATACAGGACTTTCCGAATGCAGAAATTAAATCCGTAATAGAGTCTTCGGGACAGCCATCCGTCCGGTACATGGTCGACTACAAAAACATCAATGTATACACCTGTGCGATACTTCATATGCTCCTGTCCATACCTGATCAGTTCCGTTCCGTTCCTCCTAAGCTTTGCATATCCCCACCGATAATTTTCATCTGTACGGTAGTCCTGCAGAAAGAAACGTTCCGTATCCAGTTCTTTCCTGCATGCCTTATAAAATCTGGCATACTCGTGACGAGTAAATATTACATCCGCATCATCATCCCATGGAATAAAGCCCTTATGCCGGACCGCCCCTAAAAGCGTTCCTCCGTCAAGGGAATACTCAATTTTGTATTTTCGGCAGATGCGATCTACTTCCACCAGCATCTCCAATTCAATTAACTGCAGATTCCTTAATTCCTTTGGAGACAAAGTTACCTTTTCATTCATCCTATCTGCTCCTTTTCCAATCCCATCAGAAACATTTACAGATAATATTTATCCGTAAGCTCATTTAAAGAATTCAGGATTACCCCTGCGTCAGCATCATCTTTTTCCGCCAATTCAATGACAGGCCATAATTCTTTTGGCAAATGCAGATATAAATTGAATGTTTTTTGCAAACCTTCCACTTCATCGGGATTCATTTCCGATAACCGGAATGTACTTGCTTCCTCAACCGGAATAAATTCTCCGTTATCATTCCGATAAGCTGTCTGATATTTTATTGCAATCGGCGTACCCGGATAAGGATACACGATATAACAATTGCAGGAGCTTACTTTTAGTTTTCTGTTCAATTCAATCGTCTCAAAAACATTTTCCCTTTTTTCTCCCGGTAATCCTACCATGTTAAATGTAGAAACCCGAATATCATAATCATTCATAATCTTAATAGCATTAATAATTTGCTCGTTGGACATCCTCCTGCCTAACTGAACCTTTCTTAGCTCTTCATTGCCGCTTTCAATCCCAACGGACATTGCAACGCATCCCATATCTTTCAGAATGGAAACCTTTTCGTCCGTAGTTGTCTCAGGGCGCACAGAACAGCCAAACATAATATCCAGTTCTTTTAAACCGTCGCGCAATTCTTTCAGATACTCTATGCTCATACTCATAATGGAATCGTCAGCAAATTTTATCCAGTTTACACCATATTTTTCTTTCAGCTGCTTTAAATCCGAGATGGTTTTCTTTGCAGATTGAAGCCTGAAATATCTGCCACATTCTTTTTGGATTACTTTTAATGTACTATTTACACAATAATTGCAGGCATACGGACATCCTCTGGACATTGTATAAAAGCTTCCTGTATAAATTTTTCCCATAAAAGGTCTGAAAAAATGCCTTTTATCAAAAATCGACCAATCCGGGCACGGCAGAGTATTTAAATCAACAAAACTTCGAAGCTTATTCACAACTACGTTTCCATCATTGTCCTTATAAGCCAGATTATCCAGATTTGACGGGTCCGTATTACGGCTTAGGCAGTTCGCCAAATCAACGATTGCCTCATCCCCTTCTCCTACAATGGCATAGTTCACAATATCATTATTCAAAGTATCCTTTGGATCTAAAGTTGCATGAACCCCGCCAAATACAACAGGGCAATTGACGCTATCCCGATTATTGCACAACAATTTAACGCCATCATCATAAGTCGATGACATTACGCTTACTGCAATAAGATCAGGTTTGAAATCTTTTATTTTGTTCCGAAACATTTCATCCAGGTTTACAACAGGGTCATCTTTTACAAGGTCGTATAACGTATATTCTGTTGGCAAAAAATTTTGACGTTCTTCGCTTCGTTCTATTTCTTCTGTTTTAACAAATGTATAGTCAAATAGATCCGTTTCAAATCCAGCCTCTTTCAGACATGCGGATAATATTGCAATTCCCTGAGGTATTCCAATATTCAAATACGTATTGGGAAAAACAAACAGCACTTTAAATTTTTCCATTTCATAGCCCTCCATAAAGTTTGTCAAATATTTCTTAATGCCTCTTTCAACGCTTCCACATCTAACCATTCTACATTTGTGCCGGAATTATACTCAAAACCGTCAGGAACCTTTTTCCCGCCTTCAGTAAATCCCTTTTTTAAATCCCACCAGTCAAAATGAGGATATATAATATAATGTTTTTCGTACTCATAAGTCAGATAGGAATCATCTTTTGTTACCATGACCTCATGCAGCTTTTCTCCTTCACGAATACCAAACTCATCTATTTTACAATTTGGCAGCATTGCCTTTGCCAGATCTCCGATATGGAAAGAAGGAATCTTAGATATATATGTTTCCCCTCCCTTGGATTCCCGAAGCGCTTTAAAGACCAACTCCACCCCTTCATCTAAGGTGATCCAGAATCTTGTCATTCGCATATCCGTAACTCCCAGAGTATCTCCGCCGTCACTGATTATTTTTTTCCATATAGGAATAACAGAGCCCCTGCTTCCCGCAACATTTCCATATCGAACTACGGAGAATACAGTTTTATAATTTTCTCCACGGTATGCATTTGCCGCAATAAACAATTTATCAGAAACCAATTTTGTGCCGCCATAAAGATTAATGGGATTTACCGCTTTGTCCGTAGATAATGCCACTACCTTTTCCACTCCGCTGTCCAATGCTGCATTAATCACATTCTGAGCTCCATGAATATTGGTCTTTACGGCTTCCATAGGATTATACTCACAAGTCGGCACTTGCTTCATCGCCGCTGCATGAATGACATAGTCCACTCCTTCAAATGCTCGGGATAAACGTTCTCGATCCCTTACATCTCCAATAAAAAAGCGCACTCGGGACATATCCACTTTATCCATATATTCCGCCTTCATTACACTTTGCTTAAATTCATCCCTGGAATATATGATGACTTTCTTCGGCTCATATGACGCAAATATTTTAGTTAAAAATTTTTTCCCAAAGGAGCCCGTCCCACCAGTAATCAAAATAGTTTTATCATTTAACATAATATCGTACCTTTCCCTATCAAATTGTTGATTGTTTACAATAATGATATTCTACAAAATGCCGCAATGCCTTTAATTTAAACGCTCGAAACCGCTATGGCACACCGGACCGGATAATTGGCTTTCAAGATCTATGCCCCGGTCATGGCATACCTTAATTTGATGAAATACTTTTCTACATGCTTCCAAATATGAATCGATAATCTTATCAGTATGCATCAAAGACGCATATACGCCAGTCGCTGCTAAAAACCCTTGCTTTAACATTTCCTGGGTAAAATACGTTTTATACACCAATTTTTCAGGATAATCGAACTCGAAATGGATAAGAGGAAGTATTCCGGATATACGAATCCCAACTCCTGTATCTTTGCATATCCGCATCCATCCATCTTTTACCTTTCCCCCCACAGCTTCAAGCGCTTCATGGACTTTATATTTCTGGTAGCATTGAATCGACCTTAAGGCTGCTGCCAGAGCGATTCGTTCCGTCCAGAAAGTGCTGCTGATAAATGTTTCCTGCGCCGCCTGCATAATGTCTTTTCTTCCTATAACCGCCGACAACGGATACCCGTTTGTCATAGCCTTTCCAAAAACTGCAATATCAGGATTTATTCCTAAGGCCAAATGACTTCCTCCCGGGCAGAGTCGGAATCCTGCCGTGATCTCATCAAAAACAAGTACAATCTTTTCTTTTTGAGTAATTTCCCTTATCATTTCCAGATATCCGTCTTTTGGATAGTCATTCCTTATGGGTTCCATAATTACGGCTGCAATATTCCCTTTATTTTCCTGTATTAACTCCATAAATTCTTCTATTTTGTTGTAATGAAAAATCCGGTTCGTTCCGGCAAGCCCTCTTGGCACGCCTGCGGGAATCAGACCTTTTAAATGAACATCCGCCAGAGGATCCCCTTGTACCAGATTGGCCGCAAGATACCAATCGTGCCACCCATGATATCCGCAAACTAATACAATATCTTTTCCTGTATATGCTCTTGCAATCCTGGCAGCCATTGTCATTGCTTCCCCGCCTGCTTTTGCATATCGTACCATGCCTGCCCAGGGATGCAGTTTTAAAAGCGTTTCCGCCACTTCTACCTCCTCGGGTGCATTCAATGTACACATACCTCCATAGTCAATAGCTGTTTTTGCCGCTTCATCAATCTCGTCAAAAGCATAGCCAAACACATTTGCCCCCACGCCCATAATGCTCAGGTCATAATAATGATTCCCGTCCAAATCCCATACTTCGCATCCCTTTGCCTTGCTGTAATATGCCGGCCACAAATCCGGCAGCCACATTTCCGGCCGCTTGCTGAGCAACTGTGTGCCTCCCGGTATAATTTTCTTCGCCTGTTCATAAAGTTCTTGTCCCCGACCCATTTTACCGACTCCTTCATTCATCTATTACAGATTTGTCTTCTTTAATTGATTTCAGTAATCCTTCGTTTCTTTTATACATTGCATTTACTTTTTCCAATTCCGGATTTTTTGAAAGAAATGACAATATATCTTCTGTTACAAAATCTTCTTTTCCTCTGGAGATAAAATATTCATAGATGGCACAAATCAACTGATAATCTTCTTCCTCATCCAAAGTCCATCTTTTTTCTCCGATTCCCGGTATTGGACATTCCAGATTTTGAATATGAAACTTATCGGAATGATTTCTAATATATAATGTCACATGCTCTCTTTCGGATGCCATCTTTGCTTCCTTCCAAGCTTCCTTGAGAGCGGAAAGTTTTATGATTTCTATATCCTCCCCGTCAGGAAAGGTCTCTGTCAGCTCCGTCATATAATCTGTGTCTTCCTGCATTTGTTCTATTGCCATATCCAAATAACGCCAATCATACAAGGGACAGTCGGCAGTAACTCTAATAACATACTCGGGATTCAATAACTTAGCAGCCTGCCAATACCTGTCAAGCACATCCTCCTCGGAACCCGTAAAGACTCTTATGCCCATTTCAGCGCAAAGCTTTATAAGCGGCAAATTACTTTTTTCGATGGACGTAACTACGATTACTTCGTCCACATAACGGCTTCTTTGCACCCGTTCAACCACTCTTTGCAAATCCGGTTTCCCACATAAATCCAGCATTACTTTTTCCGGTAGTCTGGAAGAACCGCATCTTGCCTGAATCAACACCAAATATTTCATAAATCCACCCTCTATTCCGCCTTTTTCCCATTAGACCAAAGACTGGGAAAAATAATACTTTTTTCAATATTGTCAAACTCTTTCTTCAATTCTTTTATTAATTCTTCCGGAACCGAATCATGATTAAATGAATTTATGTCCTGAAGCAGCTGTTCCCTTGTATCCACTCCAAATACAAGATAGTCTATGTCTTTTTCCTGTTTTACAAAATGTATGAGAGCCGCAATCCTATTTATGGAATACTTTTCCAACAGCTTATCCAATTTATCCAGATATGGAACAACATGTTTAAGATGCTTAGGAATAGTCTCCCGCTCCATCATAAAAAGGCCTTGCAAAAAGGCGCTTCTGGTAAAAACGACTACGCCCTTTTTCTTTGCTTTCCCTATAAAATCATCCTGCGTTCCCCTTTGATCCAGAACGCTGTATGGTAATTGAATATAATCAATTCCTTCTGTTTCCAATGCGGCATATCCTTCTTCTAAATCATAGATAGACACACCCATATGCTCTATTAAGCGCTCTTCCTTCAATTTTCTCAGGCTTTCCAAGATTTGTTCATGATAGATATACTGAGGCGTATGCAGCAAATAGCCGTCTAACCGCTGAATACGCAGCCGCCCTAAAGTATCCTCAAACTCCCTTCTCACAACACCCCATACATCCTTTTCCCCGTCTGCTACTACATTGGGACGCAGCTTGGAAATAATCCTCAAACAATCAGTTCCTCTTCTACTTTCAAGGTATTTACCCAAAACCATTTCGGCAGTACCGTAGGCACGGGCTGTATCTATTACATTTATACCATTTTCAACCGCTGTATCCAGCATTTCAAAGACAGCTTCTTCCGTCGGTTGCCCCAATGTATTGTTAATTCCGTATTTCATACCAAATTGAACTGTCCCGAGACACAATTCTGCCATTCTTTATTCCTCCTAAAGCTTTTATTAACCCTTATATTTTTATGATTATGTAAAAGGAAGGAAAGAAACGGTTCGCAAATCCTTCCTTAAAATGACCAATAGAGATTTCCTTAGGCGTCGGTTCATTCCAATCCGCTTCATAAAAGCGGGTCCCCAAATGGTACCATTTTAAACCTATCTCTTTCATATATTTAATTGCCTCCCATTGGGATACGTGGGCAAGCGGAAACTCAAAAAGTTCTCTTTTATAAGCGCCTACCCCGTAATATCCGAACGCTCCGGATGTATTATAAAGAGAAGCTCCAACTAATTTTCGCTCTTTATCATAAAGAAGAACTGCAAAATCGTTTGTCTGCTTGACTGAACAGCATTGCCTTGCCCAGGTTTCATGCGTTCTTGTCCTTCTGCCTGCAACTTCAATATGCAGCTCCTCAAAACTATTAAAACAGGATTCTATTTTTTCTTCACTACAGCTTCTGTTAATAATCTCAGGAACCCACAGGCGTTCCCCCTTGGTAATACATGATTTGTAGCTTTTTCTGAAAGAAGAAAAGATTTTGTTCTCTTCCTCGCTCAAATCCACATAAGCTTCCACGCTCATTCTTTGGCAGCAATTTTTTCTCTCGAGCAGCATACGAATCCACAGGGATACTTCTCCGCTTATTCCGCTTTCTTTGCTGGCCCACCGGTCTATTTTTAATTCCCGGCAAATTTCATCACATATTTCAAAGCATTGTGAAAAAATCTTTCGTTTTCCTTTAACCCCCAAAATATCCAGAAGAACCGGCGGAAGTACAAAATCCCCATCCCAACTGCTAAGCCTCCACTGTTCTCCTTTTAATGAAACGGACAGCGGCCATATACCAATTGCCTCTTTTTTGTTGTACAATACAATCGAACAATTTATGTATTCATCGCAGCATTCCTTAAAATACTCGTTCTGATAAAGTACAAATTGATATGCATGACTGACCGGAACCAAATTTTTTCTCTCATTTTCAATAATATTCCATGCCACCGGGTCATCAGACATCTTTTTACATTCCAGCCGACTTCTTATGATTTCAAAAATACGTTCCGAATCCATTTACATTTTCCCTTCTTTACGGTTAGCTTTCTGACGTTCTCCTATAAAAAACATCCGGTCTCCATTCATCCATTTTGCGGAAAATAGATTCCAATTCCCCCCAAAGCCGGTCATGTTTTTCTTTTGTCCATTCCTTCATATATTCCTCATACTTCCAAGTTCCTTCGTCTTTTCCGTATACCTCTAGCTGTTCTCTTTCCATGGGGAGAAGCGGATTTTCAAAAAACATCTTTTTAAAGGGAATGTATTCATAGTCATAAAACAGATAATGCATACAATAAAATTGATAGAGTCCCTCCCTATCATCTTTAAACTCCAATTTGTCCAGATTCATGATCAAATCATCATATTCCTCTTTTGTTGTTGGATTCCAGGTAAAATCATATGCAGAATGGGGATTTACCGCCGCATTGATAACCTGAATGCCAATAGCCGGATATTCATGTCCGATAGTTCCATGAACAGTAAGAGCAAATCTTACTCCCTCTTTTTTTAATTGAATAGGCGAAATATGTAACGGGAGCAATCTTATTTTAGGATAGTGCTTTACAAAATTTTCCATAATGATTACGTCCCTTCTTCGTGCATAGGGATGAACCTTTAAATACCAATGATAATTTGGCGTTTTTTCAGACAGTTCTCCAAGATGACAAAGCCACGACATATAACTGTTATCAAATATCTGATCGCCATAAAAATAGGAATCCTCTTCAAAAATATGTGGGCAAATTACTATTTTTATTTTTTCATCATCCTCCAAAACCCTTTCTTCTGTCGCCTTTTCTGCAAAGCTATAATGCTTTTTATCAAGCAGACCTACTTCCTCCACGTCCCCTCTTATCCTCTTATCAATGTGTTCTTTAGCCCAATCCATTCCATATTGCTGTTCCTCGGGCGTCAACGTTTTCCACATTTCTTTAAAATATAAAAAGGGGGCTTTTGCATGATAATCCAGATAAGCTTTCGTCATTGCTTCCTGTACATATACCGGAATCCCTTTGGTCACGGCAATATCCCTGATATATCCTTCCCAACACACGCCATCTGCTAAAAGCACCGTTACAATATCATGCTCTTGTATGTAGTGATACCAAAAAACAATCGTATCAACAGTCGCCTTTAAAAACGAATGCATCCTATCGGACCTTAGGTCATAATCCGGTATGTTTTCACGCAAAAAATCCCTGATGATCGTAGTTCCAAAACATATTCCGTACACAGTAATATTTTTATAATCTTCCCATGTATATAAGTTTTTCCATAAAGCAGCCAGTATATTTTCCGACTCTTTTTGCTGTTCTTTCGTAAGAGAACTGTCAATATTTGAAACCATATTAAAAGACCGGTATACATCTAAAACAACCGGAGAAGAATTTTTAGCCGGCACACCGAATCGGCAATACCCGTAGATAGAAGCATCATATTTTTCTGCCAGATAGTTAGAACAATATGCATTCAATACAGTAAGCTGGTCATGATGGCTGTCAAAAGGAATCAAAATTATCCTATCTGACTGTCGTTTCTTATTCTTCCATATATCTGACATAAAATTTATATATCTTTTTGTAATCTCATCTGCGTGAAAAATACACATATTATCCCAGATAAAGAAGTCTTCCCCCGAAACCAAGCCTTCATTCTCCAACTGATTTGATATGTCTGCGGCATGCCTGTATGCCGAAACTACAATTGGCTGATCTTTAGTCCTTCTTAATTTATATTGCTCCAAACTAATGATTTCTTTTCCACATAAATAGTTCCCCTGACCGCTTCTGTGATTGTCAATAAAAGCACAAACGGTAATGTCATCTCCTAATTTTTTATGAAAAATTTCCCCAAAGGCGCCTGCTCCAAATACATATATTTCTCTACCTGTAAACAGCTTTTTGCATTCATCATTATTTAAGAACTTCATGTCTTTTCCCATTCTTCCCATCCTTAGAATACTTTTATTATCCATGGAACATGTTCTAATATCTGATACATTAATTTCGCAGATTGGATTAATCTGCGAAATTCTATGCAACATTTTGTCGTGCCCATTGTAATTATAATTTATAATTTCAACTTTATCAACTTATTTCCGTAAATGTGAAATTACCCTCGCACCACTATAGTATTTATCGTACATATTGCGATTATTCTTTAGAAAATCCCATCATGCCCTTTCTTCCACACATTTCTCCGCTTCATTTTGAGACACGGAAAGCTTTTCCATCCGTTTTAAAACAATTTCTTCCTTTGAACATCCAAATTCTTTGCAGGTTTCTATAATTCCCCGACTGAGCCCCTCAAGTCTTCCATCTTCTATAAGTTCCTCAATCACATTACTCATATTTCCTGCCTCTTTCTTGTCTTTATCAGCCGCTAACAGCAGTTTCTCTGTATTCGTCAGCCTTCCGATTATCCTGTAGCTCTCTTCATCCAGATGTCTGCATTCTTCATGCCTTTGGATAGTATTCCGTAAGAATATTGTTTCTTCAAAGACTAAATGATATGATACTATGTAGACAATGTGGCCTTAGATCTACGCTGTTTTGATTGTATTGATGGCAAAGGCGACTTATGCAGGCAACAACTCAATGGAAATAAGAGTCGATACTTATATGGAAGACTTTCAGGGAACAAGAAAACCAATCAATCGGGCATATTTGACCTTGGTGGCGGTAGATTCCAATAATGTTCCCGGGAAGGTGTCAGCCTTTTTGCTTGTGATAATAGGAAATTCCTCCGGATTTCTATATCACAAAAAGCCCTCCGGGCAGGATGCGCACCTCGCAGAGGTAAAATTAGCCGTGAACGGCACCGCTCGGGCGCGAAGAATGCGCAGAGCGCATTCTTTTTTAACTGAGGTTGAAAAAGCAGAATGGGAGACAGCAAAGAGTAGGAAGGAACTGAGGATTCAGCGCCAGAAAGAAGGATTTTGAACAATGGAAATCCGTTTTGTGTGGTGGATTTGTATCATCAGTAAGAGAAATGCAAATCCTGGATTGCCAGGATTGTGAGAAGTTGTAGGAGGTAAAAGAGGATTATGAGTTTTTGGGAGCTTTTCTGCAGTAATACCTTTGGTTTGACAATAAGCGTGCTATTTATGCTCTGGATCTCTATGTTACTTTTGGAGCGAAAACCATATCAAATAAGAGCGCGCAAAGTGAAAATAATTGCTTGTACTATATTATTTATCTGTGTCTGGGCATTGATAGGGACAGTTTTTTATAAAGCAGGTATCTTTAGATGGAGGTATAAAGCAGGACAAATCTTGTTTACCTATATGGGAATGACAGGAGCAATGTCTTATTTATATTTTCTCTATCGGGAAAATCTGCTGACTTGTTGGATTTCGGCTGTTTTTTTAGAAATGTTGGAATCGTTTGCAGTACATATAGGAGTTTTTTTTTCACCTAATATGACCTTTCATTTGGATATTTTGGGAGAACGGTTAATATATTATTTTTTTCTGTATGTATTCACACCACTCATAGAGATTATCTGGGTGCTGCTTCTATATAAAACCGGAGTTGGGAAAATGTTCCGAATGTGGATTGAACGGAAAGAATCGAAAAAGGTAAGTATTATTTTTATTAGTTTATACCCGATTTTGTCTGAAATACTTTATTATATGGTGCAAATAGGAGAACGAGTTGGTAACGATAATGCAGTCGTTTCTCTGTTATATCTACTGATTGTTTTTATTATTTTCGGTTATGCAGGGCGTCAGGAAATGCAAAAGAAGCAGATTCGGACTCAGCAGATTAGTATGCAGCAGCAAAATGCTTATATTGAGAGTTTAGAAAAACTGCAGAGTGAAATGCGAAGATTCCGTCATGATTATAAAAATATGATGTCTGGCATGTACCTTCAGGCAAAAGAGGGAAATACGGAAGCAGTGCAGAATTTTATCCAGGATATGACAAGTGATTTTGATTATCAGGTGGGGGAACAGATACGCAGATTGACACAGCTTGGAAATATTCATATGCTTGAGGTAAAAGGGCTGCTGTTGGGGAAAATGGAAAAAATGCAGCAGGAGCAGATTTCCTGTGAACTGGAAGTATTGCGTCCATTTGATAAAACGCGGCTGAAAACGACCGACTTGTGCAGATGCCTGGGGATACTGATTGACAATGCTATTGATGAAGTACAAGGAAAAAAAGGTAAGAAGCCAAAACCTCAGATACATATTATGATTAGCAGCCAGGAAGAATGCACAACATTTCAAGTAAGAAATCCATTGTATTCAAACATTGATTTTCACAAAATCTGGCAGCAAGGTTATTCTACCAGAGGGGCGGACAGAGGAATTGGCCTTGCAAGTTATAAAAGTATTTTAGAACATTATGAAAATGTCTTCTCTCTAACAACAATCAAGGATGGCTATTTTATTCAGGAATTAAAGATACAGGAATAAGAAGTGTTAAAAAATGTGGAGGAAAAAATATGCTTCCAATTTATATTTGTGAAGATGATGCGATGATACTCGCTGCACAGAAAAAGTTTTTAGAAAAACAAATTATGATGGAAGGTTATGATATGCAGATTGCTCTGTGCAGCAGGCATCCCCAGGAAATTATTGCAGCGGTGGCAGCGGATCCAAAGAGAGGAATTTATTTTCTGGATGTGGAGCTTAAGGATGAGCCGATGGATGGATTTACGCTGGGACAACAGATTCGAAAGTTTGATACCAGAGGTTTTCTAATCTATGTGACTTCCTTTCCAGATCTGGCATTTGAGACATTTCGTTATCACCTGGAAACGCTGGATTATATAGTAAAGGGCAATTCTGAAAAAATGCTGACTGGAATGCACAAAAACCTTGCGATCATTACTGAGCGGATGTGTAAGGAGCAAGGAAAGCAAAAGGAATACTTTACAGTAAGGGTGTTGGATATTGTCAAGCATGTACCAGTGGATGAAATTATGTTTTTTGAGACAAGTGTCCGTACACACAGAATAGAACTTCATGCGAAGAATGACTGTATTGATTTTATTGGCAGCATGCAGGAGCTGCAAGAGCAGTTTAGGGAGCATTTTTTAAGGGTTCACAGGTCATATCTAGTCAATGTAAATAAGATTCAGGAGTTAGATTTAAAGCATCGGGAAATTCTTATGGATAACGGAGAAAAATGTCTGTTTTCTAAAAATATGAAGGGGGAATTGTTGAGCAGAATTTAGACGACAGCGTTTAACAAGCCATTTCAGGCAATATAGTATATCATTCAGGCAGAACTCAGCATAAAGGTGATAAAACATGATACGATACTTCCATCATAATTACTCTGCGATAGAAAAACAGGGCAATTATAAAGAAAATATTTAGAAAGAGGGTTATGTTATGGAACAAAATGTATTACTGGATTTATCACATATTTCTAAGCGCTATAAGACGGAATTGGCGCTTAAGGATATCAATATTACGCTTCATAAAGGCGAAATTCTTGGATTTTTAGGGCCGTCGGGCGCTGGAAAAACTACCACGATTAAAATAATCACAGGACAGTTAAGGCAAACATCTGGAGAGGCGAAAATTCTTGATACAGATACGGTTAATATTGATGAATCAATTTATGAAAAAATTGGCGTAGTTTCTGATCAGAGCGGAATTTATGAGAAAATGACAGTATGGCAGAATTTAAGTATGTTTGCAAAAATATGGCGTGTTCCCAGTGTAAGAGTGGAGGAAGTCTTACATCAGGTAAAATTGTATGAACATCGTAAAAAGCCGGCAGGTAAGCTTTCCAAAGGGCAGACGCAAAGACTTGTTTTGGCCAGGGCAGTCCTTCATAAGCCAAGAATTTTATTTCTTGACGAGCCGACAAGCGGATTAGATCCATCGACTGCAGTATCTATTCATAAGATGTTGTTGGGGCTGAAAGAAGAAGGCATGTCAATTTTTTTGACTACACATAATATGGAAGAAGCCACTAAACTTTGTGATAGAGTTGCACTTTTGTATCAGGGGAAAATTGTGGAGTGTGGCTCGCCCAAAGAACTTTGCCTGAAATATAATCAAAATAAAAAATATCATCTGCTTTTGAATAATCAGGAAGAAGTCGTCTTAGAGCAAAGTCCTCAAAATATTGCAAAAATTTCAGAATGGATGCAGAGAGATGAAATACAGTGTATTCATTCTTGCGAGCCAACATTGGAACATGTATTTTTACAAGTAACAGGGGCATCCCTTGGATTAGCCAGTATGTGAGAGGAGTTTTAATATGGATAATATCAATAAATTAACAGCAGTTGCACAGATTAAATGGATTTGTATTACCCGCAATACAGCAATTATGATCGGGCCGCTTCTAACCGTGGCGATGGTATGGATGGTCAAAATTTTATATAGCATCAATTCGGGAGGTAATTTATCACCCGTTCTGGTGTCTTTGATCCTGAGTATGGGAATTTCCCTTAATTTGTGTATGGATGGATTCCTGATGGTAGGAACTGCCATTGCAGAAGAGAAAGAGAAACATACGTTGCGGGTCTTAATGACGTCATCAGTCAATGGAATACAGTATTTTATCGGAAGTATTCTATTTCCATTTGTGTTGATAAATATAATCAATATTGTGGTATTGCTGATTAGTGGTATTTCTATAAGCCAGGTATCTGTTGTGGCTTTCTTACTGGTCAGTGCGCTAGCCTCTCTGATTAGTTGTGTAATAGGAATGATTGTTGGTCTCTGCGCCAAAAATCAGATGAATGCAAATTTGATTTCTTATCCATTGATGATCGTGTTTATGATGATTCCAATGTTTGGAAATCTTTCCGAAAAATTGCACCATATCTCAGGGTTTTTGTTTACTGGAGTGTTGGCAGAAATGGCAAGTGGATTTGCAGAGGGAATGCCATATACGTTAAAACCTCTGGATATCGCAGTGCTTATCGGAGAATTAATCATTAGCATTCTTGTATTTTTAGTACTTTATCGAAGAAATGGATATGAAAAAGACTGATGCAATTTAGACAGGGTAATTTTAGGCCAGTGATGTAAAAATACCAGGATAATACAGATTAGAACTTTTGCTAAGCATGACACTGGAAAAGGACAAAACTCAAAAATATATTCAACTTTACTTGCCGAAAGAAGCCATTTTTTCCAAAATGGCTTCTTTCGGGATGTCCACAGGGATAGCGAGCATCGGATTGCGTTACCCGGCAATGAGAGGAGGTGTTAATGTATAAATTTAATCTTCTTGCTGTTCATATTCGCCGCTTAACCTCTCAAAAATTGATTTTGCCATTTTACAATTCCTCCGTATGATTTGAAGTTTCCTACAATTCAATCATTCTGGCTGATTACATAGTCTTTGGATTTAACATCCTGATGGAATGCCATCCTTCTACATACTTTTTAAATTCTTCTCTATTATTTCTACAACTATACAGCTCAAATACTGGCCGGAGCTCCGTCTGGAATTTTGAATAATCTGTGACCGTATTCAAATCCAGAATATGTAACGGATATTCCGGCACCAGTTTTTTCAATTCTCTTTGAAGCTTTATGTCCTCCCTTCCAAAATCCAGAAAATCATGGAGGCTTTTAGGACTGTTCCAAGGTTCTTTACCCCAGTATACAATGAGTGTGTTTACAGGATAAATTCGTTCTTCTTTTCGGATTTTATATGAATACTCTCCTGATGTAACAGGAATCCTTCCGGTATTGTTTGACTCCTGATGCTTTTTATATTCTGCTACATTTTTGCGTTTGAGTTCTTTTACCTGTCTGTCATACTCCAGTGTCTCTTTTAACATAACCCGTACTGGCATACTTTAATCAATCGTTTCCTGATTTTCCAGAATCCACAATGCAAATAAATCCCCTGTGGTCTTCTGGCGCATGACAATATCACTTGTACACTCTACTGTGCTTTCTTTACCTGTCTTTGTCGCGACAGTTTCTACCGGCTCCGGTTCTTCCGCTTTTAGCATCTGTTCTACGGATTCCGAAACCTTCTGCCTTATTCAATTGTTTGTTGGGAATAAAAGCACGAATTGTTTCGATGTCCTTGAGGGACTAAGAAAAATCTTGAATATTTGAATTGATATAAATTTGAAACATATGCTTTTGTTTGATCCTAACATTTGACTTGATGTGTGTCAATATACCGTTTTACGTTAATACGTAATTCTGAAACAAACTGATACAATATGATGATACAGTATTGCCCCATTACTTTGAACCGATTATATTAGCAAATAGTACGAAAGAAAAAAGAAATGGTATGATTACAATGGAGGAGTCCGCATGATGAAAGAAAACCAAGACACAAATAACTTTAATACCGTTACGGAACAATGGCTGCAGTACGTCCAATTTACAAAAAAATATTCCACCTATGTAAAGTATCAAAATATATATAATAAATATATTCGTTCCTTTATAGGAAACAGACATACCGATGAGATAACAACTGCAGAATGTCAACAGATTCTGAAAACAGCTTATGGAAAGTATCGGGAAAAAACAATATCCCAGAGCACCTATAACAGCATTAAAATTGTACTATTTCAGATTTTGAATTATGCTGAAAGTCCGGTTTTTATTCAGAAAATTAAAAAGAGTTTTCCTGCCGTATGTCATAACCAATTAAATACGGCAGTCTTGACAAAAGAGGAACAGACTAAATTGAATTCATTTTTATTGCAGGATGTTGATTCTTATAAAATCGGAGTGCTGGTCTGTCTGTATACAGGCTTAAGACTTGGAGAAATATGTGCATTAAGGACAAGCGATATAGATTTTGCACGAAAATGCATCTATGTAAATCAGACTGTACAAAGAATAAAAGCAGATGGCGAAAAGCGAAAAACCCAATTGATCATTTCCGACCCCAAAACAGCATCATCAAAGCGGGAGGTTCCCCTATGCGACTTTCTTCTTAAACTTCTTTTGGATCACATGTCGCAAACCGAATATTTACTTGGTAAAAAACCATTAGAGCCACGAACATATCAATATAGATTAAAACAATATTTCTTGGCATTATCTATTAGAGGGAAACATTTTCATTCTTTGCGTCACACATTTGCAACTAACTGCATTGAGAGTGGTATGGATCCCAAATGCTTGAGCGAAATTCTCGGACATGCCGATGTAAATACTACATTAAACCGATATGTCCACCCTTCCTTTGATTCCAAAATCCATCAGATTAACGTATTTGCGGATACTTATAAGCATACCGATATTTTTTGACCTTATTGTCTTAATCAAATACAGCATGTACGGTTGTTTTTTGATTCTTGGCAGTGCGCAAAGTATCCTATTTTTATATTTCCCTTCAAAAGATTTTCTGATTTCTCTGGCAATATTTCGCAGATTAATCCAATCTGCGAAATTAATGTCCCATCCCCTAAGTACTATCAGGGTTATTCATTCCATATCCACCCCCAAAAATCAATAAGGAAAGAACAGAAAATGGTCAAGATAGAAGGCGAACTGTTACGCAAACTCCAGATGACAGAACTTGAAATGCTCATAGAGGTAGACCGTATTTGCAGAAAATATGAAATTCAATATTTTCTGGACGGCGGCACTTTACTTGGCGCTATCCGCCATAACGGCTTTATACCCTGGGATGATGATGCAGATATCATCATGCTGCGTGGAGAATATGAAAAGTTTTGTAAGGCATGCAAAAAAGAACTGGATACAGAACGTTTTTTTCTTCAGGACTATCGTACGGATAAGCACTATCTTTGGGGATTCGCCAAAATGAGGCGGAATCATACTACTTTTCTCAGGGAAGGACAGGAACATATCAAATGTCATACCGGTGTATGCATTGATATCTTTTACTGTGACAATATTCCCGATGACCCGCTTCTGCGCCGGCTGCATTACTTCTACTGCTATTGTCTTCGTAAAGGGCAATACTCGAAAGTCGGTCAGAAAACGGAAAAGTCCCCTCTTCTACGGGCATGGTATTCCCTGATCAGTAAGTTTCCCAGAAATTTCTGGTTCTGGCAGCTGGAGCTGCTGGCTCATAGACTGAACCGCAAAAGAACGAAGTTGGTCCGCCACGTAACCTTCCCCCTGCCTAAGCGGTGCCGATATGGAATCCCCCGGAAATTCTTTGAGCAATCCGTCGAAAAGGATTTTGTGGGACATTCTTTCAAGATTTTTAAGCAATATGACAAATATTTGAAGATGCTGTACGGGGATTATATGGTACTGCCGCCACCGGAAAAACGACAGGTACACCCGGCAAGTAAAGTGGAATTATAAACGGAAACCGGAATAAAAGCTTACAGCGTCTAACATACTATGCACTTTTACACTTACCTCTATTTAACAATATTCAGGAGAATCAAAAATGAAAGAGCTTGAGTTTAACTTATTAAGGGATATGAAAGAAAAAGAATTGAGAAAATATCCTGATATCTGGACTGAAATAGAAGAATATAAGCTGGCTGTCAGGGCATTAGAAAGGAACGGGTATGCTGCCAATGGAACGATAACCGAAAAAGGCAATGCCGAACTTGAAAAACACAGGGTAGATAACGCCGTTATTATGGCTGCTGGCTACAGCGCACGGTGTATGCCCCTTTCCAGCGTGCTGCCCAAGGGTCTCTTCCGTATAAAGGGCGAAATCTTAATTGAAAGGGAAATTGAGCAGCTTCGGGAAGCCGGCATTGAAGAAATCGTTGTAGTAACCGGATATCTAAGTGATAAATTTGATTATCTGAAGGATAAATTCCATGTCAAACTTGTTCATAATGCCGACTATGACAAATATAACAACATGTCGTCTTTGTATGCGGCACAGGAATATTTAAATAATTCCTATGTCCTTTGTTCTGATAACTATTATGAAGAGAACGTATTCCACAAATATGTGCTCTTCCCGTACTATTCCTGCGTTTATTCCGAGAAATTCTGCGACGAATATTGTGTAACAGAGGTGGCGCCAGACGGCGATATTAACAACATCCACCGTGGCGGGGAACATGCTTGGTATACCATTGGCGACTGCTATTTTGATGCGGACTATTCCGGAAAATTTAAAAAGCTGATGAATGATGAATGGTCCGATCTCAATGTCCGTGGGATGCTTATGGATGATTTCCAGATCAAGCATCTGGATGTATTGCGTTTTAAAAAGAAAGAACGTATGGAGAATAGTATTTTAGAGTTTGATACTCTGGAGGAAATCAGGGCTTTTGATAAAAGCTTTATTAAATTTGAGCAGGAAAATCTTGATGCAGATAATGAAGTCAATCATGTTCTGTATAAATATTCGGAGATCAAATCATATCATTCCGTTCCTACGGAGCAGTTAAGCGGAAGGCTTCATCTTAATGAGAATCTGTTTGGTCCGTCGCCCAAATGCTTTGATGTGTTAAAGAGTATCACACCGGAAGATTTGTATTTATACGACCTTACCCATAAGGACGAACTGGCAGATACCATAGCAAAGTACAGCGGCATCTCCGCTAATAATATCTTTGTACATAACGGCTCTTCCGAGGTAATCAAATCAATATTCAGTATTTTGTTAAATGAAAATGATGTTGTTTTAATTCCAAATCCGGGATGGAGCTACTACAAAAGTGTGGCAGATGCTAAATTCGCCAAATGCGTGGCTTATGAAGTAAAAGAAGGCAAAGCTTCTTATGAATATAATATTGAAGATATTATGTCCAAAGCCAATGAGTATTCTCCCAAAATGATCGTGATAACATCTCCCCAAATGCCTACAGGCTGTGAAATTTCCCATGATGATATTGAAAGGATCATCCGGGAAAACCAGAATTCGATCATTATGCTTGATGAAGCATATTGGGGATATGAAGACTTCTCCAATAAATTCGAGAAAAACATCATTACCCAATACAGCAATGTGGTCATTACGAGGACCTTTTCAAAGTTCTACGGTCTGGCAAATGTCAGAATCGGCTACGGCCTTTGCAGCTATCCTTTAAGAAGAACGATTGGTCTTGATCTTCCACTGTTTCGGGCAAGCGGCATTTCCAGGAAAATTGCCATAGAAGCAATCAAGGATACGGAGTACTATGACAAAATGCGGGCTGAAACAAAGCTTGTAAGAGACTGGTTTATTGATGAATTGAACAAAATGGATGATGTAAAAGCCTATGCGACAGGTTCCAATTTTGTGTTTATAAAACTCGACAATGCGGATGCTGACAGGGTGCGCGTATTTATGGAAGAAAACGGAATATTAATCCGCCTTTTCACGGATAAGGATGCTCTCCGGCTGAGAATAACCATAGGCCCGAAGGACATTATGGAAAGGGTTCTTCTTCAACTGCGCCTTGCACTGAACTGTTCTTAATCAGCATTAGATGATGAATTCAGATATTGGAGGAAAAAATGAGCATGAATAACGATATACTGATCAGCATTATAGTACCCATATATAATGTAGAAGATTATCTTGTGAAGTGCATAGAAAGTATTATCAACCAGACCTACCGGAATCTGGAAATCATTCTGGTAGACGACGGCTCCACAGACGGAAGCGGAAGGATATGTGATACATATGCCGGGCAGGATTCTCGTATTGTTGTGATCCATAAGGAAAATGAAGGCACGGTAGTAGGCGCACGCAAAGCAGGCGCTAAGGCTGCAACCGGCGAATATGTAATCGGCGTGGATGGGGATGACTGGATCGGAAATACCCGAATTGAAACTTTAGTGCGAAAAGGTGTCACATCGGGCGCGGACATGATTTATTTAAATGGCCGCTATATACAATGGGGCGAGGAATATGCTTTGGAGGAACCGCAGATTGAAAACGGCTACTACTCTTCCGATGAAATCTGTTCTTATCTTCAGGATGCAGATGTATGCTTTGTCAGAAACCTTTTTCCGTCTATGGGATGCTGGGGAATCAAAAGGGATTTGAATCTCCGGATACAAATGATGATAGACGACCGCATTCTTACAACCAGCGACCAGGTCTTTTTCTGGCTGTGCCTTTTGGAGGCAGACAGTATTTATGTTCTGAGAGAAACCGGCTATTACTATGTCATGAGACAGACTTCTATTACTCACTTGCCTGGCAGCCGTACACGCCAAAGTATTCCCCTTGTTTATCAGTCCATTAAAGAGGGCTTGGATTAGCATCACTGTAACGCCATTATGTATAGACGGCTTCTTTTCATGATAACCAGAATGCTGATCGAGGTCGATTATGACATTTTCTATCGACATTTTAACGGTTTTTTATATCCATATTCATCTATAAAGGAAGGCAGCCGGATTATTGTCTATGGAGCAGGGCTTACCGGCATCAGAATTATGGAGAGTGTAACCAAAGATAACAAATATCCTGTTTCTGCATGGATAGACCAGAATGTAAAGGATAAAGAGATTGGAGGTTTCTCTCCCTGTGCTCCTGAACATATCCACGAGGTGGAATATGATTATATCGCAATCGCCATTCAAGATTTCACAGTTGCCAAAAAGGTAAAGGTCTTTCTTCTTACTGATCTGAATATAGATGAATCCAAAATAGCCTGCATGGACCCCGATGCCATCAGTCAGGAACTGTTGGATACCTGCTTAAGCAGTACTGATATGCAAATGAAAAAGGATGAAACCGGAGGACATAATGGACTTATATGAAAAAATTTTGAAAAAGGAAGAAAAAATCAGTCTGGTAGGATTAGGATATGTAGGGATGCCCATAGCGGTAGCCTTTTCCAAAAAAGCCGGTGTAATCGGATTTGATACAAACAACGAAAAAATTTCCTTATATAAAATGGGAATCGACCCGACTCTGGAAGTAGGAAATGAGGTTATTTCGGCATGTTCCGTTGAATTCACATCAGATGAAACGATGTTAAGGTCAGCAAAATTCCATATTGTGGCGGTGCCCACGCCGGTAAATGATGACCATACCCCCGGCCTGTCGGCAGTTCAGGGAGCAAGTGAAATCGTAGGACGGAATTTAACAAAAGGCTCCGTTGTGGTTTATGAATCAACCGTTTATCCCGGCGTAACAGAGGATATTTGTGTCCCAATTCTGGAAAAAGCCTCCGGCTTAAAGTGCGGAAAGGATTTTAAAGTGGGATACTCGCCGGAAAGAATCAATCCGGGAGACAAGGTACACCGTCTGGAGAGCATTGTCAAAATTGTCTCAGGAATGGATGCGGAAACTCTGGAAACAGTGGCAAAGGTGTACGAGCTGGTCATTGAAGCCGGTGTGCACCGGGCAGAAAGCATCAAAGTGGCGGAAGCTGCAAAGGTAATCGAAAATTCACAGCGCGATATTAATATTGCTTTCATGAATGAGCTGTCCATGATTTTCAATAAGCTGGGCATTGACACCCAGGAGGTTTTGAAAGCCGCCGGAACCAAATGGAATTTTTTGCATTTCACGCCGGGGTTGGTAGGCGGACACTGTATCGGAGTGGATCCGTACTATCTGACCTACCGGGCGGAAGAAGTGGGCTATCATTCCCAGATCATTCTTTCCGGGCGCAGGATTAACGACGATATGGGGCGTTATATTGCGGAAAATGTAATTAAAAGTTTAATCAAGGCGGACATCCCCGTTAAAAACGCTAAGGTGGGAATGCTGGGGCTTACTTTTAAGGAAAACTGTCCGGATACCAGAAACACAAAAATCATCGATATTGTGAACGAATTAAAAGAATACAACATTAATCCTGCTATTTATGACCCCATTGCGGACAAGGATGAGGCAAAGCGCCTGTATGGCGTAGAGTTTGCAGGCATGGATGCTTTTCAGAATCTGGATGCGCTAATTCTTGCGGTGGCGCATGACGAGTTTAAAAGGCTTCCAAAGGATACCTTCGATAAGATGTTCAAAGGTAAAAAGGTGTTGATAGATATCAAAGGAATTTTAAACCGGCAGGAATATGAGGATAACGGATATCTGTATTGGAGACTTTAAGCGGTAATCCGGGAAAGGGCTTTTATGAACGTAATTATTTATGGAACCGGGGAAATTGCCAGGGAGAACATAGATTTTTTCCAACAGAATAAAGACATCATAACCGTAAAATGTTTTACTGAGACCACTCCGACCACATCCGAATTTTACGGTTATAAAGTAAATCCTGCATCAGAATTAGTATTAGATGATATTGATTACATTATTATGGCTATGTCAGCAGGCGGGGAAGCTGTAGAATATCTTAAGACACTCTACGATGTCATTGATGAATGGTACTTAAATGACCGAATCATGAGAGTTGAAATGTTCCGGTATTTTTTTTCAAAAAATAAACTTCTCAAGATGTTTTCACAAAATTCGGGAGTCAATACCGAAGAATATAGAGACCGGAAAATAATCGTATCCCTGACAAGCTATTCGAAAAGGCTGCCGAGAACTTACCTGGCAATCGAAAGCATATTGGAACAAAGTGTTAAAGCAGACAGGATAATATTATACCTGGATAAGGACGAACAGATTCCAAAGCGCCTGCTTGATATGCAGAAACGCGGCTTGGATATACAGATTCGACCGGAAAATATAGGCGTTCATAAAAAATATTATTACGCAATAAAGGAAAATTCTGAAGATATTGTTATTACGGTTGATGATGATATTTATTATGAAAAGGAACTGATAGCTTCGCTGCTGGAAAGCTATCAGCGTTATCCCCACGCCGTATCAGCCAGAAGAGTTCATAAAATGTTAAAAGACAAAAACGAAAATCTTTTAGACTATAATATGTGGGACGAAGAATGTAAAAGTGTTCTTGAACCATCCATGGGGTTGTTTGCACTCGGTGTGGGAGGCGTTCTCTATCCTCCTCATTGTATGCCGGAGGAAGTTTTTAGTAAAGAAGTGTTTAAAGATATCTGTATGAAAAATGACGATATATGGCTGAAATTTATGCAGATTTTAAACAATACCCCGGTAGTGTACGTCAAAGGAGAATATGATCAGCCGATGCCGGTGGTTACCGACAATACCAGCGCTCTCAGCAATACGAATGTCGCCAGTAATCAAAATGATCTGCTTATAAAACTTGTTGAAAAGCATTACGGTATTTCCCTTGCGGATTATGTTTAGGCGTTTTAAAAACGCCTGATTAATGATACAAAATAATATCAGGAAAAGAGGAATCTATATGTTGAATGAAAATTTTATTGTTACTGCAGGGTTCTGTTGGGATGTAACGCTACAGGACAGATTCAAAAATCCCTTATATCTGGAGCCATATGGATATAAAGTATATTCCCAGAATGATGAAGACGGTATAATTCATGAAATATTTAAACGTATCGGCTGTACTGACAAACGTTTTATCGAATTTGGCGTCCAAGACGGTCTGGAAAGCAATACCCACTGTCTTCTTTACGAAGATTGGCGCGGACTCTGGATCGAAGGGGAGAAAAAATATTATAATTTTATCAATCAAAAATTCCATTCGGTTATTCAGTCCGGACAGTTAAAGGTCTTAAATTCATATGTTACCAGAAGCAATATTAACCAATTATTTGAAGAATCCGGATTTACCGGAGAAATTGACTTATTAAGCATTGATATTGACGGAAATGATTATCATGTATGGAATGCATTAAAGTGTTTAAATCCCCGCGTTGTCGTAATCGAGTATAATGCAAAATTCCCACCGCATTTGGAATGGATCATGCCCTACAATGAAAATTATATCTGGCGTGGAACAGATAGGCACGGGGCATCACTCAAGGCATATGAAATATTGGGAGAACAACTAGGATACGCTCTGGTTGGAACAAATATTTCAGGAGCAAACGCCTTTTTTGTGAGAAAGGATTTAGTAGAACACAAATTTGTAGAGCCTGCAACTGCAGAGATGTTATATAATCCGGTACGATACAAATATCTCAAATTTATAAGCGGTCATCCGCCAAAAACCTGTCTCAGATATTCCGGAGAAGGAATGGCCGGAGATTTTGATATTTCAGGCGACAGCTTTATTTTACATAACGGATTTTACAAGCCCGAATACGATGAGGATGGGAAATTTGTTTTGCAGTGGATGAGAGGACATAATTGCGAATCTTTTTTACACAGTTCAGTAGATATGCCCAAAAAGGCAAAAATAACCTTTGATAATGAAATAGAAGGACTTGAAATAATTGTTTGTATCGAGGGCGGAAAAAAGCAGACCTTTTCTGATATCAAAAAGGGCGAACAAAGTATTTTCCCTGTTATTGAGCATGATTATTCCTTCGGGGATATTTTAAAAGTGGATATTGAAGTTGACAAACTGTGGAGTCCCCGGGAAGTATATGGGACGGATGATGCGAGACCTTTTGGAATAGCTATTAAAAATATTGAAGTTTTTCAATGATAGCAGGAGGAAAACTAGATATGCGTATGGACTTTTATTCACATTATTTGCAGATAATTAAGGAAAACATAAATAGATATTCCGGGAAGAAACTGGTTATTTTTCCTTTTGGCGAGCAAGGAATGGTGTTTAAGAACATTTTAAATTCCGCTTATGGTATACAGGAAAGCTATATCATCGACAACGGACTATATAAATATAATAAAGATATTTTACCCTTTAAAGCCTTGGAAAATATGGATGGTAAAAATCTGCTCTTCTTTTTAGTCGCAACAGATAAGGAGCTGAATTGTGAACTATATAACAAAATTAAAACAGAGCTTCCTGATTCCGAAATCATCAATGTGCTGGAGCCCTTAATCATACCGGTGGAAAATAAAGAAAAATGGTTTAAAGAGTTTAAAGCACTGCTAAAGGTAAAACGCCTTGTTTCTGATAGAGAGTATATCAGAATCGGAAGGATGAACGATGGCGGCTATGTAATGTTAGATGATTTTCATGCCGGAATGAATGCCTACAGTTTCGGAATATGTGATGATGTTTCCTGGGATAAGGAAATGGCTGACAGATATGAAATAAACATCTTTATGTATGACCATACAATTTCAAAGCTGCCGGAATATCACAAAAAATTCCACTACTTTAAAGCAGGTATTTCCGGTAAGGACGATTTTGCAAATCAGGTTTTCTCCATGGAAACCCTCTTAAAAAACAATGGAGATGCAGAAAATAAAAACTTAATTTTGAAGATGGACGTAGAAGGCGCTGAGTATGATTTTCTGGAGAATACATCTTCTGCAATCATTAATAATTTTAAGCAGATGGTGTTTGAGCTGCACAATATTACCAAATTAGAGAATCGGGATAAAATAAAAAAAGCATTGGAAAAGTTAAATGAAACACACCAGGCTGTCTGGGTTCACGGAAATAATTGTAATTATGCAGAATATGAAAACGACATGATTGTGCCAAATACTATAGAAGTACTTTATCTGAATAAAAGTTACTACTCCTTTGAAGATGGAGAAGTTTGCTTTCCTTGGGACATAGACCAGTCCAACAAATATAAGTTAAACGATTTTTCATTGGGAAATTGGGGAAAATAACTGCTTATTTCTGATACTTCTTTTTGTTGCAGAAAATAAGCATAACAGATTTTTCCTTCAGCGTCTTATCCCAGCTTAAATTAGAAACGTTACGAATAAGATCATTTTGCAGCGTTTTCATTTTTGATTTACGGTAAATAAATTTATCCATATAAACATCCCCTCGTATTCAAAAAGCAATTTTTATATCTCAAATTATTATAATTTAAAACATAATAATCGCCTTTTGAATACGAGGGGATGTTAGAATAAAATGTTTTTTCCTATTTCAAAGCTGCAAATATCACTTCTCCATATGTTTTTAAAGGTTCTTCCTCCTGCACTTCTTCTTTTCCGCGCATCAGGAACTGCTCCATCTGAATCAATGTACCATCTGCGCTCTCCCTGAGAACTTCCTTTTCCAGTTTCTGATAAATCTCATTCACGGAAGAATCGTCAGCAGAATCATCCGCCAAGACCACACTCTCACTGCCCTGTCTGTCATATAATACCCTTACGTTCTGAAAAAGCACAGCCATATTGCTCTTCCTGCACAGTCTTACAACGGTATCCGGGTCTCCATAATATCCGTGACCGAATTTCAGGATCGCCTCTCTCTCTTCATCCTTGGTCAAATCGCAGCAGATTCCCCAGCCTGCGCCGGAATATTCCTTTACCAGCTGCTGATATTTTTTCCACAGCTTCGGCTCCATCTCTTTTACAAAGTCGGATTTTGACAAATTTGCGCACCATAAAAGCGCAATCTCTTCTTTCTGTCCTTCAAAAACTGCCAAAGTATTTCTGATCTTATCAATCATTGCGTCGCCGTGTTCTAAAATAGCTTCCGGAACCGTATTATATAAAATCACTTTCTTCCGGCTTCCATCGCCTTTAAATAGCATCTTTTTCCATTCTTCCGGCATCTTAACGGCGTTCCTTCTCTCCCTTACCTTATCACATTTAGGAGAACCCAGACCTAAAATCTTTTCTTCCCAAACCGCCTCGGTATCTTCTCCTGCAAATTCGGTCAGCTTTTTAATATACATTTTCCTCATCTGCTCAGACTGCACAATAACCTTATCGGCACACACAACTCCGGGCATCGTACAGTAATAGTCCATCATTGAAAACGCCCCCGTATCCTCTTCCTCAAAATCATCCAGCACAAACCACGGTACGTATACCAGTTTATCCGTATACTTTAGCAGCTCCTTTGCATAGAACATCGGCGGGATAGTCGACACAATGCTATATTCATCATAAGGATTATGTATGAATATCATATCCGGATGCTGCAAAGTAAAATTAAAGGTTTCAAAATTAATAACCGAAACTTCCCCCGGGAACTGTTCGCCTTCATAGCATACTTCTCCCAGCGTACCGTCAAATTCCCTTTCACAATAAGGGAGCGGAACTACATATACATCACAGGACGGATCCGAAACAGCCGCCTTCCAGATGCTTTCAAGAGAATCCCACAAGGAAGCCTTATAAGGCATAAATACTATCACTTTTCGCTCTATGATATCTTTCTGCACGCTGTCCGAAAGTCTGGCAAGAATTTCTTCAAACAGCTTATCAATCTCATCTGCATCTGTCTCGCTCCCTTCCGCAATCATTTCATGCACATTATAAAGCACTTCACAAAACTGCTCCAGAATACCTACCGTAATATATCCCTGACCTTTAACTTCTTCTATCCGGCCTCCTAATGTAATAGCTCCCTCCTGACAATCTTCCAAAAGTTCCAACGCTGACTCCGGATTTCCCTGACTAATCTCCCGGACAACGCTTTCCCTTACCATTTGGAACAGATGGAGCATTTCCTGCGCATAAGACTTAATCCCTACGCTTTCTTCTCCGCATTCTTCCCTATTTAAATCCGCTTCCGAAAAAATATATTTTTTAAACAGTGTCAGTTTTGAATCCAAATCCTTCTCCAATTTCTTATAAAAAGGATAACCATGTCCGCCATACTGCCGTACAGGCTGCATATATTCAACGCTTTTATGTCTCATGGCGCCATCATATGCTATGGGTACGTCTATATGTCCCACCTCAAAAGGAAGGCTGATTGTTTTTTTGTAATACTTTACCGGTTCTTTATAATCCCATTTCGTACGGCTTGCCGCATTGGTAAGATATTCGGAGCCTTCGCCCGTATATTCCCTGCACAGATTTTCCGCCATCTGAAAGAGCTGACGCTTTATGGGCTGATTTTTATCCAGCTTAATACCATAAATGTCCTCGATCTGTTTCAGATATCCGTCCACTTCTTCCTGTTTCTCTCCCCCAAACATATCGGCCACTGTAGATATTGCGCCAATCTGTTTGGTCAGCATTTTATCCTCTTCCTCTGTAGGCGGAATATAGTTCAGCGGAAAGATATCCATCCCTGCCACAAAGGGAAATCCATGAAATTTGTTTAAAAAAGCCCTGTCTATCCTGATCCTCCGGCTATTATAAAGACGTGTCAGATAATCATCATGGCTGCCGTCCTGGGAATGATCGAAATTCAAAATCCCATATCCTTCCGGCAGCTCATCCAGAGCCACCTTATTGAATATGTCATAATCCTTTCGCAGCATACTGATATCCATATCATCGTCCCACGGTATAAAACCGCCATGACGTATGGCTCCGATTAAGGTTCCGTAATCAGCCTGATAATGAATATTATGCTTCCTGCATATCTTCTCAATATCTTCCAAAACTTCCAGCTGCGCCGCCCATGCTCTTTTCATCATTGAGGGAACGTAAAATCCGTCTCTAACCTCATCCTCAAAATAACTTTTAGGAAATTCCATTTTCAATCCTCCTTATGACCCGCTTATATCCCCGTTTTTAATTTCCGGCTAAATATTTCATAAATTCCTTTTTGTTTTCCTGCGCCGTTTCAACCGGACGTCCAAGGTCTTTTCTGGAGTCCATTGCGACTTTGATTTCCACAAAAACCATGCCTTTTTTATCTAAAATCTGCGGAATAACTTTTTCCAGTTCTTCATGACTTTTAATTTCCTCATAGAAGTCATATCCCATTTCCTTTGCAGCCCTCCAGTAATCAGGCGCTGCGCCAGCAGGCATTCCTCCTACAGATTCATGGGCTTCGTTATTTAAGCATATATGTACCAGATTCTCCGGCTTCTGTTTTCCAAGAAATGCCAGAGAGCCCATATGCATCATAAGAGCGCCATCCCCCTCAATACAGATCACTCTTCTATCCGGTCTGTTAGAAGCAATTCCAAAGGCAATCATGGATGCATGCCCCATTCCTCCCACAGTCATAAAGCATTCCGAATGCCCGCCAAACAATTGATTGCTCTGCTCATAAACCTCTCTGGAAATTTTACCTGTAGTCGATACGACTATATCGTTTTTATTCAGGCCTTTTAGTATTTCTTTAATAGCATCTTCTCTGATAATAGAATGGGAATTCCTGTATTCCAAAGCTCCTTCTTCTCTGAAAGTTCCCGGAACGGCAACAATTGCATACTGCCTGTTACAATCCAGTTCTTTCCCGGCCTTTGCCATGATTTCCACAAGCTCTGTTTCCGTTGTGTCCGGGGAAATAACGTCATAAGGAATGTCCAAAACCTCCAACATGGGCAGCGTAACCGTACCCATAAACTTATGCTGGGGCTCATCCTTTTTGCCCGGCTGTCCCCTCCATCCGATCAACAATAGCATAGGAATGCCATATACCTTTTCGTTAGCAAGAGACGTAATTGGATTTACGGTATTTCCCAGACCGCTGTTTTGCATATAAACGCACGCCGGCTTTCCCGAAGATAAATAGCTTCCGATTGCAATTCCTACAGCCGCTCCCTCATTGGCAGATACAAAATGCCGAAAAGAACTGTCGGCATGTGCATTTATATGATTGCAAAAGCCTTTCAACGCCGAATCTGGCACACCCGTAATGGTATCCATATTTAATTTCCTTAATTGTTCAAGAAAAAATGCTGTTTCCATTTCGCTCTCCGTATTATTTCAATGCTTTATGCTTCAATAGCAGGTTTAATAATTTTTTCAATCAACAATTCTGCAACAGGATCAATTTCCTCAAATGCCACTTCCTTGGGAAGCGTAACTCCAAACCGGTCTTTTACTTTTTGTAACAGCTGATCCGTATAGACAAGTCTGCCGTCCGCAACATTTTCTATTCCGTCAAAAGCAATGGACTGTCTGTTGGCATTTCTCATAGCTTCCATGGAAAATACGGAAGTATCGATTCTCATATCAACACAGTCCTTTGATGCGTCCAAAATTACCGGATATCCTCCGATTTCTCCAAAGGCTCCCGGCGAGAAAAAACGCCTTACTTCTTTTTCCCTGATTCCGTCTATGATATCCTTTATAATTTCATAATTGCTAGAGGCGTTCATAATGTTCCGTTTCCCGTCCACCGGCATGGCAATCTTACATTTTTCAAAAATATCCTTCTGTGAAAGCTCTGCCTCTTTTCCTTGATAGAAAACCTTCAGAAGCTGCTCCATTCCTTCCGTGTGTCCTTCTTTGCTGATCACAACATCGTGGAAGTGAGCTGTTGCCAGTACCACATCCACATTCCAGAAATCTTTTATTCCCATTAGCTCAGCAGCGGCATATTTGATTCTCGGAATCAGATGATTTAAGTTTCCGCTTCCGAAATCCGGATAATTTTTTCCTGCCGTTTTCAGCCACGGAATAACCGCATCTGAATAGGAGGTATTCATGACGATCGCCTTTGATTCCGCCATACCGTAAGCTTCCATCATATTTTTGATATATTTAACGGACAAAGGCGTCCATATCCCATACGCTCGAAGATTGGACCATGAAATGCTTCCATATTTCAGCCCGGAATAAACCCTGCTGGAATTTACGATAATATCCGGCTGATATTTTCCAAATACCTCCGCCATCTGCTGTGTATTATTAAAGTCCACACCCGGCTCTATGACAACGGAAGATTTATTCAGCCCTCTTATGAGCGCCCCGATGCGGATAATATTCACATTGCTTTCCATCTTATCGGCGCTTCTGCCTACTACCACAACCCGAATGCCTTCATCATTCCTGCTTAAAAGATAGTCTAACAAATAAGTTCCTACGCTGCCCAATCCCATAATCATGATAGTAATATTTTTTTCTTCCACATGCTCTTTTAAGGCTTTAAGCTTTATTTCTGATTCTTTCATGTCAAATCTCCCACATCATTTATTTTTATTCCCAGTAGCAAATTTTTTTGATAACCGCCTCATGGGTTCTCACTCCGCATGTACCATCCGGATTTACTATAGAAGCCCTTGCAAAACGCATCCGCTCTTCCTTTTTTTCGTCTTTCCCATCTTTTATCATTTGAATAAAATCTTCCACCGTCGTTCCCTCGGATACAAAATAATGAGAATAGAAATCGCAAAAAACCTGATGTTTCCTGCCCTTACTGTTTCCCCTCAAAAGTAATGCCGGCTTTTCCAAAAAAGTATATTGAAGAACCAGGGAACTGAAATCGCCAATCATTCCATCTGATGCTGTCAGGCTCTCTCCGGAATCCCCGTTTTCATCTACGATTCCATTTTCTGCCTTCTGTACCTTCTCATAAATTATCTGATACTCCTCCATCCAATCCTTCTTCATCATTCGCAAAGTCTGAAGCAGTAAAGGATGCGGCCTCCATATGAGCGCAAGAGACTGATCCGACAGAATCCTGTCTATCACAGTATTTGTCTGAAATATCCAATTATCATCTGACAGCAGATCATTGATGCTGGAACAAAAAAGCAAAACCTTTCGATCCTTAATGACCGGCTGCCATTCCTCTTTCCCTTTTCTGCCCAATTCTTTTAACTCGCATATCTTGTCAATTTTGGGGCTTCCGGTAACAAGAATCTTTTTACCGTCAATCCCGCTGTATTCATAGGCAGTCTTTAATTTGTCGGATTGAAGTACTACATAATCGCTTTGAACCGCCCCCTTTGTTCTGTAGCCGATTCCCAAAGTTTCAAATTTACTGCAGGCGCTGGCCATATAATAAGGAACATATACCATGACCGCTCCCCATTTTTTAAGATTTTCCATAAAAAATGCAGGATGAATACAAGTAACTTGATTATATTCATCATAGGGATTGTGAATATATACAATGTCCGGATTTTCCACTTCTATGCTGTAATTATGATAATCCAGAATATGTATCTCCTCCGGAAAGCTCCCGCCTTCATAATGCATCCCTTCTAATTTCCCATCTTCCCCTTTGTCATAATAGGGAACGGGAATTACCTGACATTCGCATCTTTTATCCTTTCCGGCCGCCTTCCATATACTTTCCAGACTGTCCCACATGGAATATTTATAGGGGAAAAATGCAATTTTTATCTGCACGTCCGTCTGCTTTACATGCCGGCGGATTTCTTCCAGCTTCCTGCCGCAATCAGCGGTCAGAATATCAGCGTCTTTCCCATTTTCCATAGTCTGACTCAACAGATAAAGCAGCTCGCAATATTCCTCCAAAAGGCAAATAAGCCCTTTATCCGTCTGTTCCCGGGCTTCAACGGCTTTCCCGATTTCCATTGCCGACTCCTGCAATTGTGTAAGCCACTCAAAAAGCTGTGACTCGTCTCTGTTCTCCCATTGCTGTGAAACAATTCCTTGAACATGTTCCATGAGATCCAGCATTTTCATAATATTATTTTTCAATAACAGCCTCATCTGAATCCTTACAAATCTCCTTCGCAATCTTCAAAATCTTCTCTGGTGTTACAGTTTACCCAATATTTTAAAGGAACGATTTCTATGTTCTCTCTCTTTACCGCATTAAAATATTTTTCAATAAATATAAGATTTGTTCCCTGCCATTCTTCTTCCGGCATTTTCCCTACAATGGTTTCCACTGCTTGCCTGTCTTTCATTTTCCAGATTTGACCCGAGTTATAAATTCTGGAAAATGGTTCCCTGATCTGAAAAAAGCCATGGGAGGTATCATACTGATATCTTATTTCATCTTTATCATTGATATAGATAATAACAGATTTATCAGAACGTATATCCTCACAGTTGACAGTCAGACAGCTTTTCTCCGACTGCTTAATCTTCTCAAGCTCTTCTCCCAAGACAGCCAGATCGCCTTCCGCAAAAAGAATTTCAGAACAGTTCTCGTCCTGCAGACATGTCCTGATTCCTTTATAAAGACTGTAACCCGATCCGTATTGCTTAAAGGAATCATTATAAACCGTTTCTATGGAAAAAGGAAACTCGTCTTCAAATTCCCTGATATAGGCTTGTAAGGCTTCATATTGATATCCGCCCACCACAACCGCTTTGTCATATCCCATACACTTTTTCAGCATGGAATACAATAATGTCTTCCTCTTTTCTTCCTGATAAAAGATACATTTAAGAGAAGGGATTTCTATGTTCTGATTAAACCTTTCCGAACAGCCTGCCACTGTAATAATCACATATCTCATGCTAATCTTCCTTTTTATCTAAACGATATTTTACACATCTCTCAATTCCTTCACGCAGGGAAACCGCAGGCTGCCACTTTGTCCTTTCACAGAGCTTTTTAGAAGACAGTAATCTTCTTTCAGGATCTGCAGAACGATATCCTTCAAATTCTATATCATACTTTTCCAGCTTCAGAGCCTTTGCACAAATATCCACCAGCTCCAATATAGATACTTCTTCTTCGGTGGCAACATTATACACCGTTCCGTCCAGCGTATCTTTTCCGTCAATAACCGCAAGCACCGCCGAACAGCTGTCCTGATTATGCAGAAATGTTCTTTTATTTTTTCTGGAATTTTCTAAGAGCTTAACCGACTGTTTTTCTATCAGCTCCGTAATAATATGGGGAACAATATGCTTTGCATACAACTCGTTGTCACTGTATACATTTGCAAAACGAAGGGAGCAGCCTTTAATCCGCCCCTTGTCTACTGCATCCTTCATAAAAAATTCCGTCAAAAGCTTTCCTGCGGCATAGCTGGTCCTCTGACTGTGTTCCGCCGTTGCAAATAATATGTAATCATCTTCCTTAACGCCATTTTCATTCCATGACTGCATGGAATAAACCTCCGAAGTGGAACAGTTAATATAAACGTCCGCCCCTACTCTGACTGCCTGCTCCAGAAATTCCTTCATTCCTATTACATTAGTCTGAAAGGTTGCTTCCACATCATAAAAATACTCCGTATGAACAACTGCGGCACAGTTTATATAAATTACCCTGTCATAGTTTTCCTTTGCCGCAAGCACCTTCTTCTCCAGCATTTCCATTGTAGGCGCATCATTGATATCTCCCTCAAAAAAATCAAGGGAAGGGGAATTTTCAATATCCGCAATGGTATGTCTGGAGGAAGCAAAGAAATTGTCGAATCCGATAACAGTTTCCCCTCTGGCAATAATCTGACGCGCCAGCTCATTGCCTGTCATTCCCGTCATCCCGCTTATAACATATAATTCCTTCATCATTTCCGCCTCCAATTATTTCATTGGTATCAGTGATAATATCTCTTTAATAGACATGCAATCCTGTCCTGATTCATAACAACGCTCATTTTCCAATATAGAACAAGCTACTTTTTTCATTGCCGGAAAAGCTGCTCTCAGCAAATGATTTGCATAAATAACAATATTGATTCCGTGAGCTTTAAGCTGATCCTCATACACACAGCTATATGAAGTAGGCACTACTACTAAAGGTGTTTTAGTGTTTTTACTTCTAAAACGGTCTGCAAACTCAAATATTTCATCAGGAGTGCTTTTTCTGCTGTGTATCATAATTCCGTCTGCCCCGGCCTCCACATAAGCAAAAGCTCTTTCAAGGGCGTCTTCCATTCCCGCTTCAAGAATCAGACTTTCCACTCTGGCAATCAGCATAAAATTGCTGGAAATAACAGATTTTTTTCCCGTTCTTATTTTTCTGCAGAAATTTTCAATGCCATCCTGGTGTTGTTCAACGTCATTCCCCAACAGAGAATTTCTTTTCAGTCCGATTTTATCCTCGATAATAACCGCCGAAACACCCACACGCTCTAAGGTTTTGATATTATAAGCAAAATGCTCGATAAGTCCTCCCGTATCGGCGTCAAAAATAATGGGCTTGGATGTTACCTCCATAATATCTTCAAGATTTTGAATCCTGGATGTCAAATCCACCAGTTCAATATCCGGCTTTCCCTTTATGGTGGAATCACACAGGCTGGAGAGCCATATTCCGTCAAAGCTCCGACGTTTTCCGTTATTTTCAGAATGTACCTTTTCCACGATCAATGCGCTGAGACCGTCATGGGCAACCATGATTTTTACCAGCTCTCCCCTATTTAGCAGCTGCCTCAGCTTTTGTCTCCGCTGCTCCGGCATTCCTCTGCTATCCTTCAAATAACTGTTAAATAAAGAAAGTCCTTCATTTTCATAATAGGGGATTTCGATAATCTCTCCTCCCCATTCAGCCATGACCCTGGCGGCCCGCTCTTTTACCTCTTTTTGGTATCCCTGATTCCAGTTGTCGCCGTGTATGATATAATCCGGTCTGACCTTTTTCAAATTTTCATCATAGAAAATGTCGTTCTGTACAATTACGTGGGATACGCCTTTTATATTTTCAATGATCTTCATACGCTCGGTCAGGGATATAATGGGGGATGTCTCATATAACGCTACATATTCATCGCTTAAGACTCCTACTGTCACTTCTCCGTATTCCGCTGCTTTCTTGATGATATTAATGTGGCCCGTATGGATAATATCCGTAGATAAACACATATATACTTTTTTCATTTTAAATTCCCTTTCTTATCCTTTCTTTGTAAAATACGTCTACATCGTCGGTAAATTTCTTTATCTCTGATTCGATATCATATTTTACAGTCAGAAGTTCTACCGATTCATCATCTGTATCCCATATGGCAAAATGTGCGTTGGGGTTATGATTCCTTGGTTGTCCTACCGAACCGGGATTAATAAAAACAGTCCTTTTCCTGTATCTTAAGCTCTTGTCATCACTTTCATAAAAGTATTGATAATCATGCGGAATATGGGAATGACCCGAAAATACATAATCAAATTCCTTATATTGTGAAAAACCTTCCCCCGCCACAATGCTTTTCCAGAAAAAATCTTCTAAAGAACCATGAACAGCAAGACATCTTTTCCCTTTTATGCAAAAAACTTCCATTCCCTTTTGATTTATACCCATTAAATACTCCAAAGAATATTCCGTCAGCCGGGTTCTTGTATACTTTGCGGATGTTTTTCCCCGTTCGCTGGAAAAACGTCCGAAATCTTTATTTATTACAGCATGCTCATGATTTCCCCAGATATTAACAACTATTTTCTCTTTTGGAATATTTGATATTCTTTCTATTACTTCATTTGAGTCAGGACCATAATCGATTAAATCACCCAACAGTATTATACCATCTGTTTCTTTTTGGAAAGCCGCATGTAATACCGAGTCCAAAGCAGCCGCATTACCATGGATATCCGATATAATCAGAATCCTTTTCATTTCATCCGGGTTCATAGCATATCTCCTGCAAATTAATTCTTTATTTACTTTTGCTAAAAAAATGCCTCTTCTCGTCTTGGAGCAGAGGCCTTAAAATATTTACCCGCTATTTTTTCTTATCCAAAAAAAAGGAGCTTGCATGTTTAAAATTATTGCTGGTCTTATAATAGTCGGATGCAACCTTGGTGGAAACTCTCTTCTGTACCAGTTCCTTTTTACTTCTTGTCAAAGAAACAGACAGCTTATTTTTGGTTCTTGTTTCAGCAGCAGAAATTCGAGCGCCCAAATCAACACCATTTTCAATCAGCTTTTGTAATACTACAATTTCTTTTTTATACTTATCCTTTTGCGTCAGCAATTCATCTTTGACACGCTGATATGTACTGTCAAAGCCCTCGTCCAGCTTTACCATCTCGTCAAGCAGCGAGGCCTTATCATCAACCAATTTATCAAAACGCTCTACATCCAGTGTTTCTGCTTCCGCAACGTTCAACTGAATCTTGCTTTTGTCAAGGATTTGCCGTAAAATTCTTTCTTTCTTCTCTAACACCTCTATAAGCAGCTGCAATTCGTTTGTCACGTTTCATGCCCCTTTTCAACTGTCTTCATAACGTCTTTCCATGTATCCCGAATCATTCGGCTGTATTCCAATGCACGCTCCAGCTCTGCCACATCTTTTTTCATGTTGCCCTGAATCAATGCCTGCATGATACAGTTATATACATTGCGAAAATCCTTTGCTACAGGATATTTATCATTAAGCGTAGCGGATAGATGATCCACTATCCGCTCCGCTTTCATAATATTAGTATTTGCCTTTTGAAATTCCTTATTCTCAACGGCCGCAATAGCTATATTCGTAAACTTAATAATCCCCTCATACAGCATTAATGTCAATTCCGCAGGCGTTGCGGTTAAAATCTTACTGTCCTGATATTTCGCATATGGGTTTCCAATCATTGCCATTTTTGTTACTCCTTATGAATTACAGCCATATAGAACCGTTTTGCATTTCATATAACTTTATGAAGAAAACAGTGAACTGATTGCATTCTGCTTGGAGGAAAGCTGCGCAAGCGCCGTCTCCATTGCAGCAAACTTATCATACCACTTATCTTCATAAGCCGTCAATGCCTCTTCCGCTTTTTGTATCTTGGTTTTATATTCCTCTAATTCTTTGTTTAACTGTATGTCGTTATATGCCTTTTTATAGCTCTTAAAATCCGGTATTCTTTCTAAGGTCTCACTCATGGAACTATATAAATTATTCGCCAATTGTGAGAAGAAAGACTGAACCGTCTCGGGATCGCTGGCTATCATTGATTTTAAAATGTCCGTGCTCTCAGAAGTACTGGTGTCTTTAGGATCTCCTGCAATATGATATGCATGTCTCTCATTTGCATCCGTATTGAAATATCCTAATGTAGCAATACCGAAGCTGGACAGATACATCTCCTTGCCGTCTACTGTAACGCTTCCCATCATAGTGGTTGTCATTGCGGAAATAACCGAATTTAAAGAGGAATCCTTTCTGAGCAGAGACTCCTTGATCTTTTTCTCCCATTCCTCAACCTCTGAATCCGTCAACGCCTCTTTTTCTTCAGAAAGCAACGGCTCGTAGCCTTTTGAAGATTCAGCATTATACAATTTATCCATCTCATTGATCAGGCTGTTGTACTGATTAAAGAAATCTCTGATAGTATCATAAATACCATCATAATCATCCATAGTGGTAATGCTGAGTTCCTTGAAGGAACCGTCCGCATTTTTATCGGATAAGCCGGTTGCCGTATATGTGGTTCCGTTAATCTGGAATGTATTGGTGGTGGATTCATATCTCGCACCATTTAAGTACATAACCGCATTTTCGCCTTGAATCTTAACAGCGCCGTCAGGATTAGAAGCATCCTCTACCAGTCCTAAAGTTTTTAACAAAGCGTCATCTCCTGTAAAGGAAAAGTCGTTGTCCTTGCCTGTTTCCTTAGCGCTGATATACAATCTCTGCTGACTTTCGTCAAAGTTAACGTCTACCCCGCCTGCCTTTAACTGGCTTACAAGACCTGACATGGTTGTATCTGCATCAATGGTAACTTCCGTATCATTAATTTTAAAGGTAGAGCCTGCTGCAATGCCTAAATCTGTCACTTTGGTGTCAGCCGTTACCTTTCCACCGCCTGCCGTCTGTAACTTACCGCCTGTAAAATAACCTGCCTTCGCAAGGCTCTGTACCGTGGCAGTCTGCACGCCGTTAACAGACGTTGCCCCTGCAACTACAGATAAGATACCCGTCTGGGAAACTGTTGATTTTTTCTTTACATATGCATTATCAAAACGCAATTTATCAATTGTACTGTTTAAGCTGAGAATCTTTGTATTCAGCGATTTCCACGCGTCAACCTTCCAGCTTAATTTGGTCTGTGCCTTTTTCAAATTGTTAAGAGATGTCTTTTTTGCGCTGACCAGCTGGGTAATCATACTCTCTGTATCCAATCCGGAATTTAATCCTGTTATTCTTATTGCCATGAAAACTCCTCCTATCTTCTCTCATCTACTAATATTCCAGCCATCTCCCAGACCTTTGCTATCATATCAAGGGTTTTTTCCGGGGGCAGCTCTTTAATAACCTCTTTGGACTCTTTGTCGATAATCTTAATGGTCACTCTCTGCGTCGCTTCGTGAATGCCAAATACCGCTTCCGAATTGGTCATACTCTTATTGAGCTTTTCAACTGCCTGCTTAATCTGTTCGTTGCTGGGCTGCTGATTCTGATATTGGGCCTCGTTAGAGGTTCCGTCTTTTTTGCCGTCCGCTTTTGCCACAACGACCGTTGTGGGATCCGGAGCAATCTTTTCAACCCGGGGATTCGCTTCCGTGCTTCCCGAAACGGGCTGTACAGGCTCAACCTTTGCAGTTGCCTGAACTGTCATAATACTTCCTAATGGTTCAATTGCCATATTCTCCACCTCCATGTGAAAAAATGTTGTTTGTTACTTTTTGCGATACTCACGCAATTTCTGTTATCTTGTAATGTATATCGGCAAAAAAAGAAAAATGTTTAGAAATATCATAAACATTTTTCCATGAATTTGCAATGTATTTAAAACAGCTTCTTTAAGGCATCAAGTGATTCAGACGCTGCCGCCTCCTTTGTGGACTCCTGAATCTGTACATATACCTCCTTGCGGTATATGGGAACTTCCTTAGGTGCAGTGATTCCCAGTTTAACCTGTTCGCCCTTTACCTCAAGGACGGTTATTTCGATGTCATTGTTGACAACAAGGGCTTCTCCTTTTTTTCTGGATAATGCTAACATATCACTTGCCCTCCTTTTTTGCCTTTAAAATATCATAAACGGGAAATTTTACCTCCAGGCCTTCATTTTCCGCTATGACCTGGCAGGCCATGCAATTTTTTGCATTAATTACGATGGGACCCTTTAAATTGACGGTCATTTTTGTAATATCTTCCGGAACGGTAATGGTTACCAGCACCAGCATATCTTCTACGGCAAGCTCGCCCAAGGGAGTTAGAAGTTCGTCTTCCACAACCGGATCATAATTATCCAGAATCTGTAACGGATTTACCACGGGAATCGCAAAGTTTCCATCCTGCATGGACTGAAGCCACTGGATGCCCTTTCCGCTTTCGCTGTCTGTGTCATGAACCAAGGCAAAGTCCTTAAGTTCCGGAAATCCCACCAATCCGTTGACAAAGCGAATAATCTTATCTTCCTCAATGTTAATGCTGTCAAACAATCTAGTTTTTACTTCCATTTTTGCGCCTCCCTTTTGCCTTCCCGCATGCACATATTATAGGTAATTCAGTAAGGTTGTCTGTGTAATCTTACCAGTAGCCATTAATGCCGCATTATAAGTCATTTCTACGCTGCTTAAATCGATTGCCACTTCTGCCGGATCTATTCCTTCATTTTCTTCTGCCAGTGTCTTGAAGTTGCTCTGTTGGGATGATAAACGGTTTTCCACCAGATCAAGCCTTGCTCCTCTGTTACCCGCACCGGTCAAAGCAGTATTGGCGCGGCTTAAATAACCCTGACTCCGTGTAATTCCGCTTTCGAAATCCTTCTCCATTTTATCTTGCAAATAAGTAAGAGCTTTGTTGGCCGCCTTCAGCCTGTCATTCAAGCTGTCCAGATTACCCGGATCCGTCTCCTTTTTAATCAGTCCTTCCAGGGTTGAAACAATTCCTTCCATTTCAATGACAGCCTCTACATTCGCTATCATATTATCCAAATCGCGGGCAATATCATGACTGAACACTTCATTGGCAAGAGTATTGACACGTACCTCCTGGCCAAATCCCACATCATAGGATATGATCTGTCTGGTATCATCATCTTTCTGGTTCGTCAGATATTGTGCGTTATAAACGAGCTTTCCCGAAGGGTTATTTGCAGGTGTTTCACAATAGAAATAGTGCTCCGGACGAATATCGTTCTTCTTCCAATCCTCTTTTTCGTAGGTAACGCGGATTTCGCCTTCATTGATCTCATTGCCCGCCGCATCTTTGGTTCCCGGTATATCCCTTACATTCTGCAAATCGGAATAGAGTCCGTCGCTTAAAATCAATTCTCCTGTCTCAGGAATGAATACAGCCGCGTTGCCTCCTGCTCCCTGCATCGCCAGATAGGGATCCGTTCCGCCGTTAATGGACATTGTAGTCGCCGTAACAGTCTGCAACGTGCCTGTACTGTCATAGTACTGGATGGTAGGCGCGGTTCCTGTGCAATTATTGTATGCAAGACGCAGCCTGTGCACGGTGTTTGTAGTAACATCCTGATCGGTTGTTGTTATACCTAACGCATTGGAATCCGTAATATCGCCCAAATCCTTTGTATCAATATAAGTATAATCCGAAACGCTGTCAGAGGTTAACTGTTCCGTAATAGTATAGTTTAGCTTGGTATCCTTTTCAAAAGCCAGAGACACATTGGTCCTGTATCCGGTAAACACATAACGTCCTGCTGTTTCAGCATTACCGATCGCATAGATCTCATCGCGGAGGCCCTTCATGTTTTCCAGAATCTTCTGCCTGTCTTCAGCTGTCTTGAATCCCACGGAGCCTGTTGTACAATCGTTGTACATATCGGTAATAACACGGATAGCCGTATCTATGGCGCTTTCCGTAATCTTCAACCAGCTCTGGGCATCCGGCACATTTTTCTTATAAAACTGATTTACCTCGCTCAAATTGCCTCTGAGCCTTAAAGCCCTGATCGCAACAACCGGATCGTCACTGGGTCTGTTTACTTTACTTCCCGTAGCCAGCTGAGTATTCAGTTTATCTTCCAGAATCTTATTTCCGTTAATATTTGTTATGGCATTGTTTTGAATAATTTTGTTGGTAATTCTCATGTTGTCCCTCCATTTAGAAACCCTTATTTACGTTATACTCCCGTCTGCAGGATTAATCTGTCATATACTTCCGTCAAAACCGAAATCATCTGAGACGCCAGGTTGTAAGCATGCTGGAACTGTACCAGGCTGAGCGCCTCTTCGTCAGAGTCCACGCCGCTCACAGACAGTCTCTGGTTGTCTATCGTTCCCGCTATGCTGGTATAGCTGTCCGTCAGTGTATTGGCGCTCTGGGCATTTAACGCCACGTCAGCCAGAATACATTGTAAGAAGTCTCCGGCATTACATCCCCTGAAGCTCATCATGGAAGTATCCGTCTTTAATTTCAACAATTCATCCACAATGTTATACTTGCTCTCTCCGTCTGTATCCACCGTACGCGTCGCAAGCTTTTGGGGATCATCCAGCATATCCATACTTATGGCAAAATTCTTTGCCGTCAGATAGTAATAGCTGTCATCCGTACTGGAAATAACCGTTCCCGCGGTAACGCCCCTTCTGGAATCTATAAATTTATGCTGTTCAACGTCCGTTGCATCATTGGCTACAAAAAGCACATCCGCAGGCTGCTCATAGCCGTCAACGCTGCCATCCTGTGTCAGTATCTTGTTGAAGACTTCAGAAAAGACTCTGACCCATTCGGTTAACTGCTCCTGATAATAGGGAATGCCCTGATATTCCACCGCATTTCCCACAGCAGCTTCTTTTCCGATACGTCCGGCATCCGGAAGCTGTTTGTTTTTAGTCACGTCATCGCTTAAAGTAAAGGTATAGCTTTCAATTTCCCCGGCAGCATTATAGGTCACACTGAAGCTGTCATAATAATATTCATAACTGCCCAGTCTGACAACGCCCTGTCCCGGCAGGGTACAACTGGAAAGGCTCTTTAAGTAATCAGCCGTAACATCTACTTTTACCTGGGTTTTACCCTGGGCTCTGGTCACATCTGCAACCGTTCCCTGAAAGTTTTCCCCGTTATTTCCGTCACGCATTTCAATCAATCCACGCAATGCTCCGCCGATATTTCCGCCGTAAATGGAAAAATCCCTTCCGTCATCCCAGCGAACGTCATAAAGGCCTTCCGCATCGCTCTGGTTATTGCTGGCATAATGGGGCTTTGCCTCACAAATCAACTGGCTGTATCTGGAGGAATCTACCAACGTCTGCCCTCCCGCAATTTTAACAATATAACGGGTCGCTCCCGTAGCTCTGGTAGGATCATTTAAATCATAAATTATCTGCTCTTCCACTTTAGTATCTACAATTCTGGAAAGTTTATCAATGATCAAATCCCTGCGGTCCCTTAATTCATTTGCCCTTCCGCCATTTATTTCAATAACATTGATCTGCTTATTTAAGGAAGCAATTTCGGATGCATAGGAATTAATCTGCTCGATCTGATTTTTAAGCTCTAAATTCACATCATCCTGCATACGCTCCAGATTTGCCGCCATCGTGTTGAAATAGTAAGTCAAATTTCCGGCATATCCGATAAACTGCTCTTTGGTAGTGGAATCTCCCGCATTTTTTTTCAATTCCTCCAACGCAGCGTACATTTCTTCGAAAACTGTGGAAAAGCCCTTGATTGTAGTATCATCTTTAAAATAATCTTCAATCTGCTTCATATAATATTTCAACTCTTCAAATTCTCCAAGCTGAGCGTTATTATTCCAGTATTTAAAATCATAAAATGCGTCTCTTTGTCTCTCAATGCCTATGGTATCAACACCGCTTCCGGCACATCCGTATGTAGTATAAGTTCTTAAGGCATTGTTTGCCTGCTGGGTTACAACCTGTCTGGAATAGCCTTCCGTATTAACATTCGAGATGTTATTGCCGGTCGTATTCAGCCCCGCATTTGCCGCCGTAAGCCCTGTATATGCAATATTTAATCCAAAAAATGTAGATGGCATTTATCCACTTCCTTCCTTATGCTCCCAGTGTATTGATAATGTGTTCAATCATCTCGTCAATCGCATTTATGTACCGGCTGGAAGCGTTATAAGCATTCTGGAACTTAATCATATTGTTCAGTTCCTCATCATCAGACACTCCCACCACTTGCTGTCTCTTATACTCGGTACTTTCCACCGTCGTGGTCTGGTTATCATAATAGCTTTTGAATACCGAACCGCCGATTGATATCTGATCCACAATATTGGAGTAAAAATCCAATACATTGCACCGGTTTGTATTATTAGGATTCAAAACATATTCTTCATCAGTAAAGACATCCTGCAAAAGCTTCGCTGTCGCATAATCCTCTTTCTTTTCGCCGTTAATAAACTTAAGAAGCGACGGCGACTTTACCAAATCGGGATTGACAATCATATTTGCCGTGGTATACAAAGTGTTTGCCTGCCCCGGCGACGCATCCTCCGGTATGTAATTGCCGTTTTCATCATATCCCGGAGAAGTAATCTTCTGGAACAGCTGCAGGGGATTTCCGTCTTTATCCACAAGATAGCCGTTATCCGCATCTGCGGCAGAGGCAAGCACCTCATTCATTTTTGTTGCAACAATATGTACCAGCTTATCAAATTCCGCCTGAACGTTCATAATGATGGACTGGGAAATATTGGTGTTATAGGTATCGGTATCCGTCTCCAGATCCGTGTAATTCGCCCTGTGATCCCCTCTGGCAAGAAGCTGCGCCTTAATAGAACCAACGTCCGTATTCTTCTCCGTAGACATAACCTGGGTTAAATCGAACACCTTGCAGTTGCTTATATCCGGTACCTCCGTACCGTTGGCCAGAGTAATTGTCTTGGCATCCATTTTCCAGTAAGGTGTATAGAAGCCGTTATCCGCATCGGCAGTGACCGCCAGTTCATAGACTGCTGTTCTCGAAATGAGCTGATGTCCCTCCGCTTTAACAATAATGGCGCCGTCATAATCTTCTTTATATTCTATATTGATAAGTCCCCCCAGTTCATCCAGAAGGGAATTTCTTTCATCTCTTAAATCATTTGCATGCTCAAAGCCCGCTATCTCTATGCTGCAAATCTGCTTATTCAATTCATGAATCCTGCTTGAAATTGTATTGACCCTGTCAATTCCGTTTTTTACCTGAACATTGTAATTGTCCTGCAAATCGCACAAATCGTTATAGGTGGTTTTGGCGCGCTTCAAAAACTGGGATACACGCTGTATCAGCAATCCCTGCTTAACAGTGCTGGCCGGCTCTTTTGCCAGTTCATCCACAGCTTCTTTTAAATTCCCCAGGGACTCACTAAAGGATTTGCCGGTAAATTCTCCCAATAAATCCTCAACCTGAGTAAAAGTGGAATAAGAAACCTGATAGAAAGACATACGTCCCACTTCTCTTCTGTATGTCTGATCCAGAAAATAATCCCTGACCTGTCTTACCCTGGAGTAGTATACTCCCAGTCCTGTTTGTTTATAGGAAACGATTTTTGCATCTTTAGATATGTTATTATAGCTTCTGTCAGCCTGGGCAACCTGCTGCCTTGTATACCCCTGTGTATCCACATTGGACAGGTTGTGGGCTACAGTATTAAGAGCATTTTGACTTGTTTGTAATCCGGATGCACCTATATATAAACTTCCAAATAATCCCATAAGATATCACCTCTCTACCAGCTATTGTTTGGCATCGAATCCTTTCTGGCTGTACCCCATGGTACTTCCCGAATTGTATGCCTCCCGCGTATAATTAGCGGTTTCCGGAGCCGCTTTCATGCTTTTTAGTACATTCATATTGTACTGCACCATCTCCAGAGAGCTTTGAATCAATTCCCTGTTCTGGTTATTGACCCGCACCATCTGATTCATGGTAATTTTCAATTTGGCATGAATTTCAGACAGCTTCCTCTGTTCAGCCGGTCTTCCCGACAAAAGCGCTGTTAGCTTACTCAGCTTCAGTGTCTGAACATCCTTGTTCAATACTGCGGCAATATCCTGCATTACCTGCTCCCGCTCTTTGTCAAGACGGTTTACCTTGCCTACAATAATTTGTTCCTCATCCGTGATTTCTTCCAGTTTTGAAATATCCCCTTCAATAATAACCGGGGTTTTCTTCATGGATAATTCCAACAGCTTTTCATATTCACTATTTTCCTGTTCCAGAAGATCGATCAGATTTTCCACTAAACTAGCCATTGGAATTACCTCATTTCCTACAGAGCAAAGCCGCCCTGATTGAATTTCTCTAAGAGCTTGTCAGCAAAGCTTTCTCCGCTTACTCCATAAGCTCCTGCATCTATCTGTGCTTTAATATCATTTACCAGTTCCGTTCTGATATCCGGCGTCTCCGATAAAGCACTCTTTGCAGTCTGCATATCCTTTCCGGTACCCGAAATAGATAACGCATCTGAGAATCCCTTCTTCTGTGTTTTAGATACCTTTGCCGATTTGGTTGTATTGTAAACCTGCTGTATCTGTGTATATGATCCAATACGCATAAGACTCTCCTCCTTCCATGGATTGTGCTATGTCTTATTATTAGTATCGGCAGATTTTGTAATTTCTTTAGCAATGAGGGGAATTATTTCATTTTCCTTTTTAACGCTTCCTTCAGATACTCATATCTTTTGCGTTTTTCCTCTTTGGCAAAATGAACCTCCCTGAATTGCTCCGGATTATTCTCGTATACCAGAATTTCATCCCCAAACTGCTCGCTGGTTAAGTCAAAGCAGCAATCCCCGATTACGTTGTAGCAGTGGTAATTTCCGCCGGGTCTTAAAACCCCGTACACCTTGCCGCCAAAAATATCCTGTGCCAGAAATGCGGTAATGGAGCATTGGCCGAGGGTTTTATTTTCCGGCGACCATTCATGGCGCATTCTGGGCGCGCAGGTATTTGCACAAAAGATATCCGAAAGGGCATCATATAAATCCCTGGGCGTTTCGATTCCCTTGTACTGATCCGTAATGGCAGAAACATCCGCATGCTCCCAGCCGTAAAATTTGTATGTTTTGGTTTGTCCGCTTTTCATATTCGTTCCCCCGCTTCATCATTTTCAGTCATATATTTTTTCGGTTTCCGCCATTCTTTTCCTTACAGTCTTTCAAAATATTTTTCCATTATGCGGCTTTGTTTGTAATTTTCTCAAATGGCAAAACTGCCGTCCGGCCAAAAGGCCGTGGCGGCAGCTCTTCGCTTTTTCCTTATATGATTGTAAAATCTACTTTAATACAGCTACATCGTAAGCCCCAAGGCTGACCGTTCCCTTAACTTTCTCTCCCGTTATCATCTCCGTATATTCTTTTTCTACCGGAACGATTACGGAATGAGCATTATGGTTCATAAGAAACAGCGCTTCGTTCGCTCCATCGGTGGCAGGAACACATTCAACCCCTTCTATAGCATACGATCCGACAGGAATATCCGACTGGCCGCAAAGATATTTCATCAGATTTTCCATCGCCTTTTCATCCAGATCGCATCCCAGGTAATAAACTCTACCGTTCCCATATGCATTTACCGTCATACATGGTTTGTCCATATAGAAATCTTCAATGTATCTGCCCGCTTCCTTGGCTGTGACCGGACTGATAATATCACACCAGAGCTTGGCCGTACCTGTACCGAATACGCCGGACACTTTTGTTTCCTTTTCAAGCAGGGGATCAAAATCATGAATTTCTATTCCGGCCATCTTTCCAAAATCTCCCGGTATGGTTTCCGTAAGGAACGTATTTTCCATGGTCTTAACGCCGCTTCTAAAGGAAATCAGAAGGTTTCCGCCATTTTTTGCGTAATTTTCCAGATTTTCCTTTTGTTCCTTATTTACCATCAAGAGCGCAGGCGCCAATACCAGACTATAAGCCGTCAAATCTTCTTCCGGCGCTGCAAACTCTACAGGTATTCCCATGCGGTAAAACGCCCTATAGTAATCCAGCAGCAGGGAATCATAATGGAAGCCTTCCACATGCTTATGGATCTCGTGGCTCCACTCACTGTCAAAAGATTTCAGAATCGCTGCCTTGGCTTTCGGCTGCAAAGGGCCATAAGTCTGACTCAGCCGCTTCATCTCTTCTCCTACTTTGGAGATTTCCTCAAATCTCCTGTTCGGCCTCCCGTCATGTCCCAGAATCCCGTGCCAGTATTCTTCCGTGCCGAAAGGGCAGGCCCGCCATCTGAAGTATACGACCGTATCCGAACCGTTGGCTACCGCCTGGTAGGTCCACAGGCGAAGTTTACCCGGTGTAGGAGTGGGTCCCATTTTACTCCACCCGCAGGGACCGCTCTGCTGCTCCATTACCCAGAACGGCTGATGCTTATAACTGCGCAGCAGCGCATGATCTCTGGATACCGTCTCATCTTTAGCTTTTCCCCACTGGAATTCAATATAATTATCCCAGGTCACAAAATCAAGGGTCTTTGACATCTTAAAATAATCGATTCCCGTACCGGAATTTACCGCCGCATCCAGCATATTGGTGGTGATCGGCCTATCACTGTGTTTTCTGATAATATCCACCTGTTCATTCATAAAGCTGATTACCGATTCACTGCAAAATCTGTCATAATCCAGAAGCAGGCTCGGATTTTGTCCCTGTGTATCGTGACAGCAGTCATAGCATGCTCCTGCCCGCGGTATGATGACCTCGTCAAAGCTATTGTAAGTCTGGCTCCAGAAAACAGTGCCGTATGTCTCATTCAGCTTATCGATGGTCCCATATTTGTCTTTCAGAAACTCCCTGAATTTCTTTTCACATTTATCGCAGTAGCACCTTACCGTATCCGCCCAGCCCAGTTCATTGTCAATCTGCCAGCCTTCAATTGCGGGATGTCCCGCATACCTTTCCGCAATTTTTTCTGTTAATTTTCTTACTTTTTCCCTGTAAACATCACTATTAAAGCAATAATGTTTCCTGGTTCCGAATATTTTGCTGTTTCCGTTTATATCCGCCTGGTAAATGGCATCTCCGTATTTATCTGTCATCCATTTCGGCGGCGTTGCCGACGGTGTACCGAAAACGACTGTCATATTATTTGTATGGAGAAAGTCCAGAATTTCATCCATCCATTCGAAATGGTAAACATCTTCTTTTGATTCATACAGGCTCCAGTCAAACTCGCCGATTCGCACAACCCCGATTCCCGCCTGATGCATCATATCCATATCCGTTTTCCAACGCTTCTTCTCCCAATGTTCGGGATAATAATCCACGCCTATCCTCATCTCAATCTTCTCCTTCTGTTCAAGTCCTTTCACTTACAATTCCAAATCAGAAAGTAAACTCTATCTTCTGCAATGCAGCTTCCGCGCTGCAGTTGCCGATATATGCGACATACTTGATATCTTCCGTCACAAATTCATCCTTCTCCTCATCAAAATATGCCATATCCCTTTTTGATACGCTCAGGGACACCTTCGTTTCTTCTCCCGGCTCAAGCTCCACACGTGCAAAATCCTTCAGCGCTTTTACCGGTCTGTCTACTTTGCTTTCCCGACAGCCCACATAAAGCTGTACTACCTCCGCTCCTTTTACGCTGCCGGTATTTTTCAAAGATATGCTGATTTTTGCTGTATCGGCAAAAACCTCCGCCTCCGGTTTACCAAAGGAAAACTCAGTGTAGGAAAGTCCATAGCCAAAGGGGTAGAGTACCTTCCTGCCCTCTTTTTCCATCTTGCAATATCCATGATAATATTCATATTCGATTTCTTCACAGTCCGGATTAAAGTACGGATAATCCTCTTCACTGTAAGCCACGGTATAAGGAAGCTTTCCACCGGGACACACATCTCCAAAAAGAATATCTGCCAGCGCATTTCCACCTTCCATTCCACTGTAGAACGAGAAAACTATGGCCGGAATGTCTTTCTCCCACTCATCGATCAGAATAGCGCTGCTGCCTACAATCGATACAACCGTATTCTTACAGATTCCTTTTACTCCTTCAATCAGGTCAATATCTCTCTGATGCAGTCTCATGGACACACGGTCGCCGCCAACTTCGGCAATATCGCTTCTGTCTGCCAGAAATTCTCCCTCATCACTGTGTATGTATCCGGCCACGATCACTACTGCATCCGCATCTGCCGCAAGTTCTTTTGCCCGCTTGATATCTTTTCCATCGTTAAAAAGAATCTGTGCCTTCGGCATTTTCTTCATCATTCCCTTGAAGGGAGTTACCGTATAGTAAGGATGTACTTTACTCGAACCATGATCGCCGATATTCTCAATGTCTCCCAATACGCCCAACACCACTATCTTTTCTGTGTTTTCCTTATCAAAGGGAAGAACATTTCCTTCATTTTTCAAAAGCACCATAGACTCCTGTGCTGCACGCTTAGCCACTGCCACATGCTTATCACAGGCCAGGATCTCCTCCCCATACTCCTGAGGATCTTTTCTCGTCTCATAGTAGAGCGTTGTCCGTAAAATATATCCGACAGCCTCATCCAAATCTGCCATTTCCAGCCGTCCGTTTTCCAGGGCCTTCGGGATATCTTCCATATAATGACAAAAGCATGGCATCTCTATGTTCATACCGCCCTTTACGCCTTCTACCCCATCATGTACAGCCCACAAAAAGTCCGATAAGGTAAATCCTTCAAACCCCCATTTGTCTCGGAGAATATCCCGAAGGAGAAAACTGCTTTCCGATGCCTGCCGGCCAAGCACCTTATTATAAGCTCCCATTACCGATGCCGCTCCTTCTTCTATACAGCGCTTAAAATGAGGAAGGAATACTTCATGCAGTGCACGCTTCGATATTTGAACGTCTGCTTTAAAACGGGCATTCTCAATACTGTTCAGCGCAAAATGCTTAATGCATGCCATAACATTCTGACTCTGTACGCCTCTTGTCAGGGCAGCGCCCATTTCTCCCAGATGATACTGATCCTCGCCATAGCATTCCTGAGCACGGCCCCATCTGGGATTTCTTGGAAGGTTAATACATACTCCGCCAAAATAATTGCCGCCTACAGCCCTTACCTCTGCACCGATCACCTTCCCGATCTCTTCTTCCAGTTCCCGGTCAAAAGTAGCTCCTCTTGCCATAGATACAGGAAAACAAGTGGCAGAACCCGCAACTACGCCTCTAGGTCCATCCACAAACCGCACATTAGGCAGTCCCAGTCTTTTAACTTCCATTGTAGGGTAAGGCTTTACATTGTAATGTTCAATCAGAAACAAATCGTCCAGAAGCTTCTGCTCCGTTACCTGTCCGGACATAATTCCGATCTTCTCATCCACCGTCAGCTTTGGAAGCAATTCTTCCACAAATGTACTGATCATTTCTTTGCTACAGTTTTCTGTTAATTTTGTGTTTTTTACTACTTCTCTCATTCCGTCCTCCTTTTAATATCAGCTTTTGCCTGTAATATGAATTTTTCCGGGTACCCGGGCATATATGTATACCGCTTTACTATTTACGCTTCGCATATTTTCTCATATCGATTATTACTGCCAACAGAATAATCAGACCTTTCACAATATACTGCCAATACATGTTCACGCCGATAAACGACAAGCCATAGTTAATGACTGTAAAAATAAGAACACCGATTACGATACCGCCTACCGTACCGATACCGCCGGACATGGACACGCCGCCTACTACGCAGGATGCAATAGCATCCATTTCATATCCGTTTCCTGTCGTATTGGATGCGCTTCCGATTCTTCCTACCTCCAGCACCGCTGCAAAAGCATAAAGAATCGCCGCCAGGGCATAGATGGAAACTTGAATTTTCACTACATTTACGCCTGATACCTGAGCTGCCTCCGGGTTACCTCCGATGGCATACATATATTTCCCAAATTTCGTCTTATTCCACAAAATCCACATGGCAGCAACAATAACCGCTGCTATAATGATTAAGTACGGAATCTGTAGCGGACCTATCTTCAAACTCTTGATACAAATATCCGTAATTCTGTTGGTAATTCCGCCAATGGGCTGTGCGCCGTAAGGTTCCCTGTCGAAATAAATAGACGCCGCGCCATAAAGCACAAGCTGCATAGCCAGTGTGGCAATGATCGGGGGTACCTTTAAAACTGCCACACAAATACCTGACAGCATTCCCAGTACCGCACAAATCGCCGCGACTACCAAAAAAGGTACGATGACCGGGAGCTCTGCAAGGTTCGGATACATCCGGTATGCATAGCTGGCAGACTGCAGCATGGAAGCAGAAATAACTGCCGCCAGACCTATCATACGTCCGGTTGACAAATCGCACCCGCGTATCATCAGAACCATTCCTGCTGCCAGGGCAATGATAATTCTTGTTGATGACTGCGCCAAAATGTTTTTAAAATTTACGATGGACAGAAATCTGGGCTCGATACAGATTACTACAATAATCAGCACCAGCAATACCAGATAAATAATTTTTTCCATCAAGAAATCTTTCAAAGAAAAATTTTCTCCTACAAGGGTTTTTTTAATCTTTTCCACTTTTGTCCCCTCCCATTATATGTATTTAGCCGAAGCTTCCATTATTTCAAACTGAGTCGCTTCTTTTGCATTAAAGGTTCCTGCCTGTGTTCCGTTGCTCATGACCATAATTCTGTCACATATCCCGAAAAGTTCCGGCATTTCCGAACTGACCACTATAATGCTTTTATCTTCTTGCACCAGTTGATTCATCAATTGATATATTTCATATTTTGCCCCTACATCAATACCTCGCGTAGGTTCATCCAGAAGCAGGATTTCCGGATCGGTCAAAAGCCACCGTCCCAAAATTACCTTTTGCTGGTTTCCTCCTGACAGATTTCCTATCTTGGTACTGTCAGAGGGTGTTTTAACGTGAATTTTCTGAATCATTTCATCCACATTCTTTTTAATTTTCTTGTTGTTTAAAAAGCCATTCTTCCGGTAAATATCGAGATTGGCAATAATCGTGTTGAAGGAGACACTTAAGTCCTGAAAGATACCGTCTTTTCTTCTTTCCTCCGTCAGCATTGCAAATCCGTGTTCCATTGCTTCCCTCGGCGTTCTGTTCTGAATTTCCTTTCCTTTGTATATAATCTTCCCTGCTCCTTTTTCCCGGATACCAAACAAGGTTTCCAGCACTTCTGTCCTTCCCGCGCCAACCAGTCCTGCTATACCGAGAATTTCTCCTTTTCTCAGTTCAAAATTTACATCCTTTAATGCCGGCGTCAGGGTAGCAAGATTCTCTACCTTTAATACTACTTCGCCGGGAGTCACATTTCTCTGCGGATATCTTTCTTTCAGTTCACGTCCTACCATCATCCGGATCAAAGAATCTGTGCTCAATTCTTCTTTCGGCTCGGTTGCTACCCACTTTCCGTCCCTCATGACAGTAACCTCATCCGAAATTTGCAGAATTTCTTCCATCTTATGGGAAATATAGATAATGCTGACACCGTTGCTCCTTAATTTATTTATTATCTTAAATAAATGCTCAACCTCATTTTCCGTCAGGGAAGACGTGGGCTCGTCCATAACAATTACTTTTGCATCATAGGACACCGCCTTGGCAATCTCGATCATCTGTCTCTGCGCCACCTGCAGCTTTCCTGTTTTTACCGACGGATCTACATTGATCTCAAATTCATCAAATATCTTTTTTGTATCATCATACATTTTTTTATGATTTACCAGCCCCCGCTTCATGGGAAATCTCCCCAGCCAGACATTTTCCATCACGCTGCGGTCCAGCACCTGATTTAATTCCTGATGTACCATGGAAATGTGATTCCTCAGCGCTTCTGCCGGTCCGCTGAAATTTACTTTTTCATTGTCCAGAATAATTTCTCCCTGATCCAAGGCATAGATTCCAAACAGACATTTCATCAATGTGGACTTACCTGCACCGTTTTCCCCCATTAAGGAATGAACGGTTCCCGGTCTTACCTTCAATGTCACATCGTCTAATGCTTTGACTCCGGGAAATGCTTTTGTGATATTTTTCATCTCCAGAATATACTTATTCACACCATCCATCCGTTTCCTTTCTTCCGTTTTCTATTTTTCGGAAAATAATAAACTGCCCCAAAAGCCTCCTCCTTGCAGGAATATCAAGCTTTCGGGGCAAAATACTTTAGCTTTGCAACAACTCAGGCTCTTTCGCTGTTACATTTTTTATTCAGTATAGTTTGCAGCCGCTACATCTACGTTCTCCGCTGTAATCGCAGCATAAGGAACACGTACCGCCTTGGATCCGTCCGTATCGAATTCGAAGTCTAATCCGTCCAAGGGATCTTTACCCTGGGATACATTTTCTGCAATTTTAACAATTACCTTGCCCTGTGTAGCAGCATCCTGCAAAACAGAACCTATTACTTCTCCGCTTTCAATCTTTGCCAGCATTTCAGGCAATGCATCTATTCCGATAATCGGAATATAACGTTCACTTTCTGCTCCGTCTAAATTAAATCCCGCAGCTTCAATAGACTGCAGTACGCCAAGCGCCATTGCGTCATTTCCGCAAATAATGATTTCTATATCGTCGTCATACTTGGAAATCCATGCATCCATTTTCTCTTTTGCCTTTGCGGTGTCCCACATACCCGTGTCTCTTTCCAGCACTTCAATTTCGATGCCGGCATCCGTAATCGTAGATTCCACATAATCAGCTCTAGGCTGGCTTGCGGTATGTCCCGGATCGCCCATAACATTAATGATCTGCAGCTTACCGTCTCCATTCTTATCCATTTCCGGATGTGCCTTCCAGTACTCTACAATCATCTCTCCCTGGATTGCTGCACCATAGTCACCGCCTGTAGATGTTACCTGATACAGGTTATCATAGGAAGCTACCACATCTTTATCCGTAATTTCTTTATTGAAGAAGATAACCGGTACATCGCCTGCGTCCTTACACTTCTGAACGATAACAGGCGCTGCGGTAATATCTACTACAGACACGCAGACTGCAACTGCACCTTTTGCCAGCGCGGTATCAATCTGATTCAGCTGAGTTGTCTGATCCAGCTGTCCGTCATCTACATTTACCTGAAACACTCCGTCGCTGGAATTGGCAATTGCCTTTGCAAGATAAGAGTTAAAGTTATCTGTAGATGAGTAAATGCCCGCTCCTAAAATCGGTAAATCGCCTGTACTTGCAGCTTCTTTCGCATTCTCCTCTTCCTGAGGCGCTTCAGACACATTTTCTGTGTCCACATTTTCTTCCGTTACCTGTTGCTGTTCTTCCTGCGCCGGTGTGCTTCCACAGCCTGCAAGCATAGCTGCAATCATGGCAGCGGATAAAATAATACTAATTGCTTTTTTTCTCATGTTTTTACCTCCCTGGTTATTTTGTACATTTAATATAGCATTTACCCCTTTAATTTCATACTTTCTATCTTTAGATTAGGGGGGATGATTTTTAGAAATATACAATTTGACCAGTTTTTTATTTGCATAAAAAAATTATTTGTTATTTTTTACGGTTTCCTTATTAAGCAGATTGTTGACACTATACTTATAAAATAATCCAACCTTATTTTTGTGCAAAGTTTACGAAAATATAACATCAAAGTAACCAAAGGAGTCCTTTTCACACAAAAACAGACATGTTTCCATGCCTGTTTCTTTTTTCCCGTCTTATTCGCTGTATAGCAGCTGGTAAATCTCATTCTCATCTACCATATGGCCGTCCCTGATATAAATATTACTCCCTTCCATCAGATTCAAATCTGATAAATTCGTCGTCAACGCAATAATTGTGATTCCTCTGTCCTGCAGCTTTGCAAACATCTCCAAGGTTACTTTTCTGATATGAATATCCAGTTCCAGAAACGGCTTTTCGCAGATAAGCACTTTAGGCGCCGCCAAATAATATTTGCCCAACTGAATTTTCTGGAGGACATCCGGCGATAAATTCCTCAGTTTCCGATTCGCCATCCCTTCCCCAAGGTTGTTCTCAATATACTGGTATACACTCTTTCTGTATTTAGGCATCATCCAGAGCATTCCCACCTTTTCTGTCAGTTCCAGCATAAGATTGTCCGCAACCGTCATATCCTGTATCAGCATGCTCCTATATGGCATTTCCCCGCTGTAACGTAAGCCTTTCTTTCTCCATTCCCGAATATTTCTGCAATGCACCTTTTTCTCTTCCAGATAAACCGCACCTGATTGAATCCTTCCTCCATCCATAAAAATCTCTTTGAAGTCTTCCATATTTCCCGCATTGATAAAGAAAATCTTAAGGACTTCTCCTCTTTCTGCAGAAAATGAGATATCTTTCAATTCCGGCGTACATATCTTTTCCATCCGGAACACTGTATCTTCAGCGTCTTCTATTTCTCCCATCCTTAATCCGGGCTCCGGTTTCTTTTCCGTTCCTTCCTGCCTGCCCGCCAAAAAGTCATACAGTTTCTGTTTGTCAACAAATTCCGGCTCAAAGCATCCCATATCTTTGCCATTCTTTATGATCAATAACTGATTGGTCCAATTAAATGCAATATCATCAAAAGTCTCCAGCAAAATAAAGCTCAGCCCCTTCTGCTTCAATTTCAGCAAAAGGCGATATATTTCCGCTCGTTCGTTCTTCTGAAGAAATCCTGTCAGATCCGCCAGAACAACAACACTCTTCTTCTCTGCATAGGCTTTAATCAGTTCTATGACCACTCTCTCTTTTACTGTCAAAGACTTAACCGGCTTGTTCAGCTGCATGAAAACATCAAAAATATCACAATATTCTTTTGTCATCTCATAGTATTTTTTCTTATGTACAATATTGCTTTTATCCGCAAAAATACAAACATTCTCCGCAATGGATAAGGACGTCAGCAGTTTGCTCTTTTTTTCTATGACCGAAAATTCACGAGCCAGCATCTGAATCGCATTTCCATTTTTAACAAGACTATGCCGGAATCTGACTCTTCCTCTGACAACTTCGCATCCTCCCTCAAAAAAGTCCAGCAGAGTGTTTCTTTCGTCTATACTGTCGCAGATAATCCCGTAAACATCTCCTTCATACAAGTGCATATTAAATCCACGAATGATTTCTTTGGCATTTTCTCTCAGCGTAGTCTCTTCCAATGCAAACAGTTCTTTTTTCATCTTTTAAACCTTATCCTTCTTATATAAGGCCGGAAGTATCAGGGTTACCTTCGTTCCTATTCCCACAATGCTGTCCACACGAATCCCATACCTTTCCCCAAATAGGAGCTTGATTCGCCGGCATACATTTTTCAGGGCTATTCCCCCCATCTTCCCTTCTCCATCCTCTACAATATAGCCTACAGACACACGATCTAACCGTTCGCTCAGTTCTGAAAGCTTCTTTTCCTCAATTCCCACGCCGTTATCACTGATACAAATATGCAGATCATCATCTACCAGCTCAAGCACCAGGCTGATCCGTCCTTTTTCGCGCTTCCTTTCCAATCCATGAAAAATCGCATTCTCGATTATCGGCTGCAAAGACAGTTTCGGACACTGCATCCGAAGAATATTCTCCTCTTCATCACAAATCCGGACTTCTATGGATAATTTCTCGCCAAAACGATACTGCTGGATCTTAAAATAATTCTCTACATTATCCAGTTCCTCTCTGATTGTAACCAGATTGCTGTTCTCCGTAATCGTATAGCGGAAAAATGAGGATAACGTCTCTGTAATATCCGCGATATTATCCATTCCGGCACACAGTGCATCGCCTCTTATTGCCTCAAGTGTGTTATAAAGGAAATGCGGATTGATCTGATTCTGCAAAGCCAGAAACTCAGCCTGCTTCGTTGAAAGCTGTATCGTATACTGCCGTTCCAAAAGTCCGTCCAAACGCTCCACCGCCGGCGCCAGCATCGGAAACAGATTCCCTATATGGTCAATAAACTCCTGATAAATCTTTCCCTCTGAAAATCTCTCGCATAAATCCCTGTAATACTTTTCTTTTTTTAATAGAAAGCACAGTCCCGAAATGTCTGCCGCCATAAAACATACTACAAGCAAAATCAAACATATCAGCACTTGTACACTCAGCTTCCATACTCCAAACAAAGACAGTAAGTTCACTGTCATTGCCGCTGTTAAAAAAAGTATCTGCATAACGCAGAATATCTTTATCATTGTAAAATAATACTTTTTTTCCATGATTTCCCCGCCATTCGTCAAACCGGTACGTTTCTGTCATCCACGCTGCAGAAATCAACTGTACAATTTTCTATATTCCGATGGCGTCAGGTTCGTCAGCTTTTTAAATATTCTGGAAAAATATTTAAGATCTGTATACCCGACTTCAGCTGCAATATTCGCTACATCCTGGTTAGTCTGCACCAGAAGATTTTTGGCATTCAGGATCCGGATTTCAATCACATAATCCATAAAATTCTGGCCTGTGGATTTCTTGAACATACTGGAAAAGTATGCCGGATTAAAACCAATATGATTGCTTACGTTCTCCAGGCTGATCGTCTTATTATAATTTTCATTAATATATTGCTTAGCCAGACGAATCGGTCTTATCTCCTGATTCTTCTGCACCTCCGCATATTGGGCCAGGATCTTGCAGCAGTTATCTGTCAGCCAGTCAAAGACTTCATCAAAGCCGTACAGATACAAATAGCCCTTCATCAATTTATGGGATGTAATCTTTACTTCCGAACTAAACCAGTTATTTACCCCCAAGACAAATGTTTCCACCAATTCGCGATATACGCCGTAAATCAGTTCTCCATTATTCAGATAACCGGACAATTCTCCTTTAATCTTATACAGCGTTGCACGAAATTCTTCCACATCTATCAGTTCTATATTTCTCAGCAGACTTTTCTTTCTTTCCATCGTCACAATATCTGCCGTCTGCATATCTCCCGCAGCTTCCCCGACGTCTTCCAGCAGGAACTCTTTTTCTTTACTGAACCTGTTTTGCATTGCTTTATCGGCAGTACTCATGCTTTCGCCATACCGCTCCAATTGATCTACAGTTCTTCCCACACTGATCACAACCCTGGATCCGGGGAATAGAGCTTTAATATTAGATATGTCCACCTTCAGCCTATACAGCTGACCGATAAACTCTTCTCTTCTATCCTCTGCAGAATTGAAAAGACAGATTACTTCTTCATCATGAACAATGCTCATCCATTCTGAACAATATTTTTCCAACCGTTCCCTCATCATTTTCTGTATCTTTGGAAGCAGAAAACCATATTCTTCGTTATCTTCCATTACAGTATTCGTAAATAAATGAACAACCACATGCGTAAAATATTTTCCCGAAAATCTGCATTCAAATTCTCTATAGATGTCTTCCCCGTCCATCATCAGCATTGATTGCCTGTAATTGTCAACCAGTTCTGACAAAAAACTGTTTTTTACCTTCTGCTGTGTCATTTGAAGATGATTGCGCAGATTTTCTTTTTCTTCCAACGCATTGGCAGTTGCGTTATGTTTTTCCAATATTTTATGCAAAACAGCTCCCAGTTCTTTCTTCTTGATCGGTTTCAGAAGATAATCCTCGACTCCAAGCTTAACCGCCTGCTGCGCATATTCAAACTGACTGTAACCACTGATGATCACAAAGAAAACCTTTTTGCCAAATTCCAATTCCCTTATTGTCTTTTCGACAAGTTCGATTCCGTCCATACCGGGCATTCTGATATCCGTGATCACAATATCCGGTTGTTTCTCCACAATTATTTCATAGGCTTTTACTCCGTCATTCACGATTCCTATTACTTCCATCCCCAGTTCTTCCCAGTGGATTAAATGAAAAACAAGCTGACTTACTTTTATTTCATCGTCCGCAATCAATACTTTCAGCATAGCCTACCTTCCTCCTATACGTGTCCCCCCTGCGAATTTTCTCGTTTGTTATCTGTCTTTTCCTAAACCTTTCCTACTGCACGGAATGTTATACTTCTTTATTTTAAGTGACGGAATCGATAATGACAACTGTTTTTTATTGGCATTCAGTAATGCATCCGGGCATCTTCTCTAATCAATCATAATCCACATCATACTCGATAATATTCCCTGAAGCTGCATCAATCGTATAATCATACTCTGTTCTGCCGGAATGGAATTCAATTTCATATTCCGCTCCTCCGTCATCATTCTCTAACTTTTCTTTTGTAAATACCACATCCGTCTCGCTCAGATTTGCATGATTCAACGCAATCTCCTTCGCACGGTCAACTCCGATATAATGATTGTCGGAGCTGTTTGGGGCACTGTTTACCGGATTCTCCCGAATCTGAAATGGCTCAACGCTCTTTTCAAGCACCGTCATATCAGAAGCATTGATTTCATAATCGTATTCTGCATCGGAAGTGTAAAATTTAATATCATACACCTGCATTCCTTTGTCATAATCAAGCTCTGCCTTTTTAAACGTGACATCTGATTCTGACAAACCCGCGTCTGTAAGAGCTGCCGCCTTCGCCTCATCAAGAGAATACTCTTGTGACTGTGCGGCACCATTTCCGTCTATAACGGGTTGATTTCCTTTATCTTCCTGTAGCTGCGCAGAGCTGTTTCCATCCGCAGCAGATTGGTTTCCTGCATCCGGCAGCAGATTCTGTTCATAATTGTTACCGTCTGCTCCCCCTTCAATGTCCCTTGCAATAATATCTCCATCCTTGGCCTGAATGAAATATTCATACTCTGAACCATTATTGTAGAATTCAACTTCGTACTGAAAACGTCCGTCATCAAATTCAAGCCTGATGCGCAGAGCCGATGCTTCTGCTTCGTTCAAACCTGCATCCCCCAGGGCGATGGCCTTTGCCTCTGTCTTGGTAATCAGAGTACTCTTAACTGCTATTGCAATAATGGCCGCAATAACAACTACCATACAAATCACTGAAATAACTGCTCTCTTTGGCGTACTGAATAATCTTTTCATACTATCTGTCTCCCTTTCATATTTATAACAAAAATTGTTTCCCACTACCCCGATATATCCGAAACTTAAATTATTCCAATTTCTGTAATCAATCTGAGTCCTTCAGCAATACTCCCGCCTCTTTCAAATAGATTGTTGCCTTATGATAATAGTCGCTCTCATACTCATAGTTCAATCTCTACCGATTACTAAAATTTTATAAAAAAGACTTCCCCAAAAAGAGAAGTCTTTTATTATGCTACTTGTCGAGTGTCTTCATCGTCGGGAACAACAAAACATCCCTGATCGCCGGTGCATTGGTCAACAGCATGACCAGTCTGTCGATACCGTATCCGATACCGCCTGTGGGAGGCATACCGATTTCCAGCGCATTGAGGAAATCCTCGTCCGTGGTATTGGCTTCTTCATCGCCTGCTGCCAGGGCTGCTTCCTGGGCTTTGAAACGCTCCCTCTGGTCAATGGGGTCATTTAACTCAGAATATGCGTTGCACATTTCCCTTGCGGTAATAAACAGTTCGAAACGCTCCACATAATCGGGCTTGTCCGGTTTCCTCTTGGTCAAAGGACTGATTTCCACCGGATGATCCATAATAAATGTGGGCTGAATCAGGTTTTCTTCCACAAACTCTTCAAAGAACAGATTTAGAATATCGCCCTTTGTGTGCCTGTCTTCGTAATGAACATCCTTTTCATCCGCCAGCTTCTTAGCCGCTTCCGTATCGGCAACTTCATCAAAATCAATACCTGTATATTTTTTAACCGCCTCAATCATGGTCATGCGCTCAAAAGGCTTGCCCAGATCGATCATATATTCCCCGTAAGGGACTGTTGTGGTGCCGCATACCTCTTTAGCCACATGACGGAACATGTTTTCTGTCAGCTCCATCATACCGTTATAGTCAGTATAAGCCTGATATAACTCCATCAAGGTAAACTCCGGATTATGTCTGGTGTCCAATCCTTCGTTACGGAATACCCGTCCGATTTCATAAACCTTTTCAAGCCCTCCTACAATCAGTCTCTTTAAGGGGAGCTCTAAGGAAATACGCAGCTTCACATCCTCATCCAAAGCATTATAATGGCTTTCAAAGGGTCTTGCCGCAGCGCCGCCTGCATTGGATACAAGCATAGGGGTCTCTACCTCCATAAAGCCCTGTTCATCCAGAAATCTTCTGATAGAAGAAATAATTCTGGAACGCTTTACAAACGTTTCCTTTACTTCCTGATTCATAATCAGATCCGTATAACGCTGGCGGTAACGGATATCCGTATTGGTCAATCCATGGTATTTCTCCGGCAGTATCTGCAGACTCTTGGAAAGCAAGGTCACATTTTCTGCATGAATGGAAATTTCTTCGGTTTTTGTCTTAAATACCTCTCCCGAAATACCGACAATATCGCCTACGTCATATTTTTTGAAATCAGCATAGGATTCTTCCCCCACGCTGTCCCTTGCCACATAGGACTGGATATTTCCTTTCAAATCCTGCACGTTGCAAAAGGAAGCTTTACCCATAACACGTTTGGACATAATTCGTCCTGCCACCGTTACTTTTTTCCCTTCCAGTTCTTCAAAATTATCCTTGATATCCATGCTGTGATGCGTCACGTCAAATTTTGTGATCCGGAAAGGGTCCTTTCCCGCTTCCGTAAGAGCCGCCAGCTTTTCCCTGCGTACTTTTAAAAGCTGGTTAATATCCTGCTCCTTAGGCTGTTGATTCTGCTTGTTCTGTTCTGCCATTTCTTTTCTCCTATTACCATAACGGTACTTCTAATCCGTAAGCTCCGTTCTTATGCCTCGGATGCTCTCTGAATTTCCAAAACCTTATACTTCAATACGCCTGCAGGCACTTCAACCTTAACAGTCTCTCCTACCTTAGCGCCCATCAGCGCTTTTCCTACAGGAGATTCGTTGGAAATCTTGCCCTTTAAGCTGTTTGCTTCGGTGGAACCTACAATTTTGTAGGTTAAGTCCTGTTTCATTTCCATATCTTTAATCTTAACGACGCAGCCGATGTTGATTTTGTCCAGATCCACTTCATCCTCTACAACAACTTCCGCATTCTTTAATATTTTCTCCAGCTCTTCAATACGGGCCTCCAAATCACGCTGTTCGTCTTTTGCAGCATCATATTCGGCGTTTTCGGATAAATCGCCCTGCTCTCTCGCCTCTTTGATTTTCTGGGCGACTTCCTGTCTTTTGACTACCTTCAAATCATGTAATTCATCTTCGTATTTTTTTAAGCCTTCGTACGTTAATATATTCTTCTTTGCTTCCATGAGATACCCTTCTTTCTATAGGTTCCGGTATACATCCTTGCAAATAAAGATATATGCCGCCCCGATTAACTAAGGTATTATACCTTATTATGAAAAGCCCTGTCAAGAATGTTAGCACAGGAATCAAAAGTTATTTCTTCTCCCGCCTTTCTCAGACTCCTTATTTTTTTCTGATCTCCGAAAATCGAGAAGAAAAAACAGCCCTTGCGGCACCGGATATTGCTCTCAAAAGGCATCCTTGTACAATCCAGCACATAATCGCAAAACGCCAGTTCCCCAAAAGACGCCGTGACCGTAATGGCAAGTCCGTACTGCTCCCATGCATCCTCTACCAGCTCCTGATACCGGGCCTTTTCTTTTGAAAAAATAGTAAGGAAATTGATTTTGTCATAGCATCTTCTGATCAGGGCGATCAAATCCCGTCTTCTTAACATATCCCCCTCTACAATTCCAATCCGGATTCTTTTACCGAAATTCATTTTTTCCAGAAAGTCTTCAGCAAAATGCAGACGCAGACTGTAGGGATAGTCCTGCCTGTGTTTCATTTGATAAACGTCGCAGACTTTATTCTGCCCTATTTCCTCCCGGTTATTTTCACTGACGGCTTCCTTATCATCATTCCCACCGCCTTCCCTTCCGTAATTTTCGCCGTTCCTTTTCTGCCTGATTGTAGAATTTCCGCTTTTGCAAGCTTCCCTCCCTTCTTCTATCTTCTGTGCATATTTTTTTACCTTCCGGTCTATCCACCTTTTTGTAAAAAAATCTCCTTTACCGGTTTCCGGCGCGTTTTCCATGAAAATGCATACCATGTCCCCAATCCGAACCCGTTCCCCTGATTCCCGTACTTCTTCCTTTTCTCCTACGGAAGACGTTTCGTACGCATACCGGTTCCTTGCACAGGGCTTCCACAAAATAACCTTTTTCGCCTGGTTGAAAAAATTTCCCGCCAGCATCTCTCTGGGCGGGAAACATAAAATATATTTAGTTTTTACCGGGATTTCAATGAAGGTTTCTTCATCCTTTGCGGTATCATGATGATTCAAAAAAAATTTTCTTTTCATACTTCATTTTATGTCTGACCCGCAAATTTATGATTCCTTTAAGCGCCGAATAATGCGTTCACGCCTTCCTTCAATTCCTCCATGGTCTCCATCTCGTTGATTTTCCCCCGGAATCTTGCCGAATCGTGCATCCCCGTCGTATACCAGGAGACATGCTTTCTCATTTCCCGGACCGCAATATATTCGCCCTTATATTCCGTCATCAGCTCTGCATGTTCCAGAATCGTTTGCCGGATTTCTTCTTTCGAAACAGGTTCAGGCAGGATTCCTTTGGAAAGATAATCGTCTATCTGCTTAAAAATCCACGGATTTCCTCTTGCCGCCCTGCCTATCATAATGCCGTCGCAGCCGGTTTCTTCCAGCAATGCCTTTGCGCTTTCAGGGTCTTTTACATCCCCGTTGCCGATAACAGGAATGGAAACCGCTTCTTTTACCTGTCTGATAATGTCCCAGTCTGCACTGCCGCTGTAATACTGCTCCCTTGTGCGCCCGTGAACTGCAACGGCAGCCACGCCGCAGTCCTCCGCAATCCTTGCCAGCTCCACGGCATTGATATGCTCATCATCAAAGCCCTTCCTGATTTTAACCGTAACAGGCTTTTTGACCGCCTTTACCACCGCCGCCATAATCTTTCCCGCCAGTTGGGGATTTTTCATAAGGGCTGAGCCTTCCTTGTTGTTTACCACCTTAGGAACCGGGCATCCCATATTAATATCCAGTACGGAAAAAGGCCTTTCCTCTATCCTTTTTGCTATTTCCGCCATCAACTCCGGCTGGGAGCCGAAAAGCTGCAGGGAAACCGGCACTTCCTCCGGATGGATTCGCAAAAGCTCCTCCGTATTGCGGTTATGATAATGGATTGCCTTGGCGCTGACCATTTCCATACACAAAAGTCCCGCTCCCTTCCTTTTGCAAAGCAAACGAAATGGCAGGTCCGTAACGCCTGCCATGGGAGCTAAAATCACCGGACTGTCCAAGGTTAATCCGCCTATTTTCAATGTTTTCATTCTGTACTCCGTTTATTTTATAGTATCCTGCGGCTATTTTTTCCGTCTTATATTCCGCTCATAAACAGCCATGGCTCTTCATCCTGCAGAAATTGCACCCATCACATTTCTTCTTCCAGCAAATCCGCCGGGTTTTCCTTTAAAACAAAAACCTTATAGTACAAGCTTAAGGATTCAAACATTTCCTGTCTTGTTCTTTTGATTTCCGCCACTAAAAGCCCGGCGGAAATTTCATCATAGAGAACATCATCCTCCGACGCTTCCGTTTCTATGGTAATGTCCCCGTCTTCCTCAAAAATAATTTTAAAAATCCCGCCCGCTTCCTGGGCAAACAGAACACTTATAATATGAAGTTCATTCTGGATGGATTCCGGCAGGGACCGAAAGGTCTTGTTAAAAAAATATTTCATTTCATATTTATTTGCCGCACACAAAACCATGCGCCCGTCAGGGGTTCTACCCTCATCACTTTTTACATTTTCCAGGTTATCACTCATTGCCTAAACCTCTGTCTTTTCTATCCTTTTCCTTTTGCTGTCTCTCCAATTCATCCGCCATTTCTCAGCATAGCGTAATAAGCCGCATCTGTCCGCAGCATCCTTGTAAATCCATCGGATGCCGCCCCTCTTTTGTACAAATATCACAGATACCTGTTATACATATCCGTAAACGCCCCTGACACTGACCTCGCCCGCATAAACGGCTTCTATACTGCCGTCTTCCTTTTCTACCAAAAGCTCGCCTTTTTTGTCAATGCCTCTTGCGATTCCTTCAAATTCATTCTGGGGGTCTAATACCCTGACCTTTTCGTCTTTATTGACCAGCCGTTTTCCATAGTCTTCCATGAGAAGGGACAAATCCATGGTCTGCAAAAATCTCTCATAATATTTTTCAAAGCACTCCATGCATTTTGCCACAATAGGCGCCCGCAAAACCTTTTCTCCCTTTTCTATACATAAGGAAGTGGCCTTATCCCTGATTTCCTCAGGGAATTCCGTAACATTTACATTGATGCCGGTGCCGATGACTACATATTGGATATAGCCGACCGCCTCCGTGCTCATCTCCGTAAGAATACCGCAGATTTTCTTCCCGTCGATCACTACGTCGTTGGGCCATTTAATCTGTACCTTCAGCCCGCAGATTTCCTCTACCGCTTCTGCCACAGCCATGGCGTCGATCAATGTAATCATAGGCGCCAGATCCGACCGGAAATCCGGGCGGAGTCCCAAGGTCATATAAATATTGGTATCCGGCGGTGACTGCCAGCTTCTGCCCCTTCTGCCCCTGCCCTGGTTCTGCTCTCCCGCCACCGCCAGAACGCCCTCCGGCGCGCCGTTTTCAAGATAGCTTTTGGCATCCAGATTGGTGGAGCCGGTTACCTTTGCATAATGGAGTTCTCTTCCCGCCCACTTTGTTTTCAGCCTGCTGGCTATTTCATTTTCATTTAAAACATCCTCCTGTCCCACAAGATGATAGCCCTTGTTGGGAACAGCTTCTATTTCATAACCGCTTTCCTTTAACTGGTTAATCGCCTTCCACACCGCCGTCCGGGAAACGCCGAACTTATGACAAAGCTCCTGTCCCGAAATATAGCCGTCCCTTTCCCGCAGTAGTGTTAATATTTCTGCTTTCATGTAAGCATCTCCTAAATCATTCCATACGCTCTTGGCTTCTCACGGTTCTTTTACCCGCATCCTATATTCTCTCCTGCGTTCTGCAAAAAGCCTATGCGCCCAAAGTTGCCGCCATAACCGCTTTGATGGTATGCATACGGTTTTCCGCCTCATCAAAGACAACTGACTGGGAAGATTCAAAAACCTCGTCGGTCACTTCCATTTCCGTAATGCCGAATTTTTCTCCCATCTGTATGCCGATCTTTGTCTTTAAATCGTGGAAAGCAGGCAGACAGTGCATAAAAATCGCCGTATCCTTTGCATTTGCCATAATCCTGCCGTTGACCTGATAAGGAGAAAGCTCTTTGATTCTTTCCTCCCATACCTCGTCCGGTTCGCCCATGGAAACCCATACGTCCGTATAAATCACATCTGCATCCCTGGTTCCTGCCATAGCGTCTTCCGTAAGGGTAATGGCGCCGCCGTTTTCCTTTGCAATCTGCTCACAGGTTTTTACCAGCTCTTTAGAGGGAAAATACTTCTTTGGCGCACAGGCCACAAAGTCCATGCCCATTTTCGCACAGGTTACCATCCAGGAATTGCCCATATTATAACGGGCGTCTCCCATATACGCCACCTTTTTCCCTTTTAAGCCTCCCAAATGCTCCCTGATGGTCAAAAGATCCGCCAGCATCTGTGTGGGATGAAACTCATTGGTCAATCCGTTCCATACAGGAACTCCTGCATACTTTGCCAGCTCCTCCACAATCGACTGTTCGAACCCTCTGTATTCAATCCCTTCATACATTCTTCCCAGTACTCTTGCAGTATCCGCAATGCTCTCCTTTTTCCCGATCTGGGAACCGGAGGGATCTAAATAGGTAGTCCCCATGCCAAGGTCATGTGCCGCCACCTCAAAGGAACATCTTGTACGGGTACTGGTTTTTTCAAAAATCAAGGCTACATTCTTTCCCCTTAAGGTATCCACCGGAATTCCTTTTTTCTTTTTGTCCTTATATTCAGCCGCCAGATCCAACAGATAGGTAATCTCCTCCGGCGTATAATCCAACAGCTTCAAAAAATGCTTTCCTTTCAAATCTGCCATTTTTCCATCCTCCTCAAAATCATCTGCAGCTCATCATAAAATGATTCATAAATCTCGCTCTTTTCCTATCTTAACTTATCCTTCCCTTTGTTGCAAGCCTAATAAAGCATCGGAAATCACAAAGCATGGAATCTGACAGGGATTACAATTTCCTTACAATGGTTAAACTATTCTCAGGTATGGCAAAAAAATTTTCCATCCCAAAAACAACAAATTCATTACCCTCCCCCTGGGGCACCTATTGCCTTTGCCCTGAGGGCATAGTATAAAATACGTTTGCAGAGGAGCCAAAAGAGACAGGAAGTCTTTGAAGCATTCTTTATTGCAGGCAAGGACACACCGGCCCGGCCTCTGCTAAAAACCAATCCTTATCAAAAAGGAAACATAATGTAGGAGGAAAACACTATGCTTACGATCGATCATTTAACCAAACATTACAAGGGCAGCAATAAAGGCGTTACCGATATCTGCCTGGAAATTGAAGCAGGCGATATCTACGCCTTTATCGGCCACAACGGCGCCGGCAAGACAACGACTATAAAATGCGTTGCCGGCATTCACGATTTTGATTCCGGAAAAATCCTGATAGACGGAAGCAGCATCCGGGAAAATCCGCTTCTATGCAAAAGCAGATTTGCCTATATTCCGGATAACCCCGATTTGTACGAATATCTGACCGGCATTCAGTATCTGAATTTCATTGCCGACGTTTTTAACGTCCCTGCCCGCATACGGGAGGAGCTCATCGGACGTTACGGAAACGAATTTGAGATCACATCCTCCCTGGGGGATTTAATCTCCACCTATTCCCACGGCATGAAACAAAAGCTGGCCATCATTTCCGCACTGATTCACCAGCCGAAGCTGCTGATCTTAGACGAGCCCTTCGTAGGGCTTGATCCAAAAGCATCCGTAATCTTAAAAAATATCATGCGGGAAATCTGTGACGGCGGCGGAGCTATTTTTTTCTCCACCCATGTTCTGGACGTGGCGGAAAGACTATGTAATAAAGTCGCGATCATCAAAGACGGAAGCCTGATTGCTTCCGGCAGCATGGAGGAAATACTGAAGCAGGGAGAGTCTCTGGAATCTATTTTTATGGAGGTGGTCAAAAATGCTTAAACAGATAAAACTTCTTACCAAACTGGAGCTTTGTAATATTTATAACCTGAATGTCCTCCGTTTTTCCAAAAACAGCCGAAGGAAGAAAAAAGATCTTTCCGTTATGATGCTCTGGCTGTTCCTGATTGTCATGCTTATTTTTTATGTAAGTAATCTTTCCTACGGCCTGCTTAGGCTGGAGCTTGGCAGTCTGATTCCTGCTTACCTGATCACGGTTGCCAGCCTGCTCATTTTTTTCTTTGGTATTTTCAAAGCAGGAAATACTATTTTCCGGAAAAACGGTTATGATATCCTTTGCTCCCTGCCTATAAACCGTACCGCTATTGTCGTCGGCCGCTTCCTGCGCCTGTATGTTGAAAACCTGGTCATCGCATTCCTGATCGTAATGCCGGGACTTTTTGTCTATGCATGGTTCTTAAAGCCCGGGGCGGCTTTTTATATCCTTGGCGCTCTCAGCATACTTATCCTTCCCCTTGTGCCCATAACGGCTTCCATCCTGATAGGCGCTGTGATTATGGGCATTTCCTCCAGAATGAAGCATAAAAGTCTGACGGCGGCAGCTCTGTCCGTTCTCTTTGTCCTGTTGATCATGTACGGTTCTTCCAGGCTTTCTATTATGGAAGAAACCATTACCCCCGAAATGCTCAGGGAATTATCCTCCGTCATAATGGGAACCCTTGAAAAAGTATATCCCCCTGCCGTCTGGCTGGGCAGGGCCGTCATAGCAGGCAGCTTTATGCCATGCTTTATCTGCGCCGGCGCTTTTCTCGCAGTTTTTGCAGCTGCTGCAGCCATAGTCTCCATTTTTTTCCACTCCATCAGCCAAAGTCTCTGCACAACCTCTGCCAGACATAATTATGAATTAAAAACGCTGAAAAAGTCTTCTGTATTATCTTCCCTGTGCAAGCGGGAATTTAGACGCTATTTTTCATCCAGCATTTATGTGACTAACACCATTATCGGTCCTATTCTGGGATGCATTCTCTCCGGCGCCCTCCTTTTTACCGGTACGGATGTTATTACAAAATCCCTGCCCATTCCTCTTGATATCTGCGCCTTTGCCCCTTTCGTCTTTTCAGGAATCTTTTGTATGATGACGACCACGGCAACCTCCATTTCCATGGAAGGCAAAAACTGGTGGATTTTAAAAAGTCTGCCCTTATCCCCCAAATCCGTTTTAAATGCCAAAATCCTCATGAATCTGCTTCTGATGCTCCCGTTTTACCTGATATCCGAAGTCCTGTTGATTCCTGCACTGAAACCGGAAACCTTTTTCGACGGATTTTTCCTTTGTCTGATACCCGCCGTCATTATTCTGTTTTCCTGCGTATACGGTATTGCCGTCAACCTGCACTTTCCCGTATTAAACTGGGAAAACGAAATAACCATCGTAAAACAAAGCATTTCCGCCATACTAGGCGGCATGGGAGGCGTCTTCCTTTCAGCCGTATGCGCTGTAATTATCTTTCTGATTTCTCAGGAATACTACGCTCTTTTCAAAGCTTTGATCTGCATTTTCATTTTAGGAGCAACAGCGCTTTTGCACAAAAGAATTACTGCTCCCGACGCCTGGCGGCGTTATGAACTGTAAAAAACATTATTTCCCATAACCCCTCCAAAATAGTCCCTTAATTTAGCCCCCGGCTTTGCTTTGGCTTGGCTCCGGGGGGCTTTTTTGTAAAAAAATATTTAATTGAAGGAACCCTTGCAAAGGCGTCAGCACTAAGATTGCGTTCTTTGCAATCCTATGTGCTGTTACGTCCTTTTCCGGAGCGAAAGCGTGTTCCTGAAATAAATATTCTTTTTACCAAAAAGTCCCCCGAGCCAAGCCAAAGCAAAGCCGGGGGTAAAATTCCTAACTCTCTTTCAAAAATTCTATTTCTAATTCTGTCCGTAATAAGCGTTTGCCCCGTGTTTTCTAAAATAATGCTTATCCTGCAATTCCTTGGGCGCAGGCTCCACCTGCGGATAGATGGTTTCCGTCCGGTAAGCCATTTTAGCCACTTCTTCCAGAACTACTGCGTTATGGACAGCTTCTAACGCATCCTTTCCCCATGAGAACGGACCGTGGTTTTTGCATAAAACGGCAGGCACTGCCATGGGATCTTTTTCCAATCTTTTAAATTCATCAACAATCAGATGACCGGTATTTTCTTCATACGCCGCCTCTATTTCCTCCTCTGTCAGGCATCTTAGACAGGGCACTTCTCCATAAATATAATCGGCATGGGTGGTTCCGTAGCAGGGGATGCTCCTTCCTGCCTGGGCCCAGCTTGTGGCATAAGAGGAATGGGTATGGACGACGCCGCCGATTTCGGGAAATGCTTTATAAAGCTCTAAATGGGTAGGCGTATCGGAGGACGGTTTATATTTTCCTTCAACCCGATTGCCCGCTAAATCCATAACGACCATATCGTCAGGCGTTAACTTATCATAATCCACGCCGGAAGGCTTAATGACAAACAAGCCCTTCTCTCTGTCAATTCCGCTCACGTTGCCCCATGTAAAGGTAACCAGACCGTAATGGGGCAGTAACATATTCGCTTCATATACCTGTTTTTTTAATTCTTCTAACATAATGTTCCTCCATATGACAGCCGGACAACCGCAATGATTCGCAATCGGCAGTTGTCCGAAGCATCTTATATAAAAGCTATAAACAGTTTTTAAAGTTGGTTGTCATTTATTATTAAAGCGCATCTACAGCCGCATGCTCAATGGCCAAGCCGTCCATATAACGTTTCATGAACTTCTCAAAGCCTTCCACGTCCTCTTTCACAGGCTCCATACTGCTGCCGCTCTGTCCGGCAAAGATTTTATTTTTCAGGTAATCTCCCAGACCCTCGCAATCTTCTTTATTCTGCATATATGCTGCAAGCAGGGCAATTCCCCATGCGCCGCCTTCCCCGGCCGTTTCCATAACGGATACGGAGGTATTCATTGCCGCAGCCGCAACTCTCTGTCCTACGCCCTTTGTCTTAAACAAACCGCCGTGTCCAAACATTTCGTCTACTTCTACGGCTTCCTCTTTAAACAAAAGATCCAGACCCGCTTTCAACGCTGCAAGGGAAGAATATAAATGGGCTCTCATAAAGTTAGCAAGATTAAACTTATCCTCTGCTTTTCTCACAAACAAAGGAGCTCCTTCGTCAAAGCCTGTTACAGGCTCGCCGGAGAAATAGTTGTAGGAAATCAGACCGCCGCAATCTGCGTCTCCTTCCATGGCTTTATTATAAAGTACGGAAAACAGCTTATTTTTATCTACCCTGCTGCCCATGCTTTGTGCAAATTCATCAAATATATTGACCCATGCATTCAAATCCGAGGTACAGTTATTGCAATGCACCATTGCCACAAGGGCGCCGTCCGGCGTTGTCACAAGGTCAATCTGGGGATAAACCTTTGTTAGCTCTTTCTCCAGAACGATCATGGCAAAAACACTGGTACCCGCAGAAACATTTCCCGTCCTTTTACCAACGCTGTTGGTAGCCGCCATTCCCGTTCCCGCATCTCCTTCGGGAGGACATACGGGAATGCCCGCCTGAAGATTCCCGGTAACATCCAAAAGCGCCGCTCCTTCTTTTGTAAGCTCTCCGGCATTTTCTCCTGCCGTCAGAACCTTAGGCAGAATATCTTCCAATTTCCATGCAAATCCTTCCGCTTCCGTCAGCTTATTGAATTTATTAATCATGGTCTTATCATAATCGCCGCTCTTTATATCAATGGGAAACATGCCCGAAGCGTCTCCTACTCCTAAGACTCTCTGTCCCGTCAGTTTAAAATGTACATATCCCGCCAGCGTGGTAAAGAAAGCAACGTCTTTCACATGCTCTTCTTTATTTAAGATTGCCTGATACAAATGGGCAATGCTCCATCTTTGGGGAATATTATAGTTAAATTCTTTTGTCAGCTTAGAAGCCGCTTCTTCGGTAATGGTATTTCTCCATGTCCTGAAAGGCACTAAAAGGTTATCCTCTTTGTCAAATGCCAGATAGCCGTGCATCATAGCGGAAAATCCCATCGAACCGATTTTGGTAACGGTCACGCCGTACTGCTCCTTTACATCCTTTAACAAATCCTGATAGCATCCCTGCATGCCCTTCCAGACCTCTTCCAAGGAATAGGTCCATATGCCGTCCACATATTGGTTTTCCCATTCATAACTGCCTGCCGCTAAGGGAGCTCCTTTTTCATCGATCAGAACTCCTTTGATCCTTGTAGAGCCAAGCTCAATACCCAGAAAAGTTTTTCCTTCTTCAATTAATAATTTCTTGTCCATGTCCCACTCTCCATTTTCTCAAAATTATCTGCCTTGTTTTCAGTTCCTTCTCACTAATGCCTATTATATCACAAAGGCAAACGTCCGTATCCGGTTTCGTTCCGCCCCTTATACGCATTATTTATAAAAAACCTCTCCCAGCATAAGATCCTTTTTGAAATCGCGGATTTTTGTATCCTTGTCAATATAAACCGCTTCAATGCCCATTGCGTTTGCCCATTCTCCCATCTGCTCCGCCGTAAGGTCATAGGTAAACGCAGTATGATGAGCTCCCCCTGCCAGAATCCATGCTTCCGCCCCTGTATACATATCCGGCTCCGGCGTCCAGAAATTACTTGCCACCGGCAGATTCGGCATAGGCTTTTCAATCTTTTTACACTCCACGTCATTGATGATCAGACGGAACCTGTTGCCCAGATCAATCAGGGAGGTTGCAATGCCGCGTCCCTCTTTTGAAGCAAACACCAGTCTTGCCGGATCTTCTCTGTCTCCCATACTTAAGGGCCGGCACTTAATACTGATAGGTCCCTCTGCAATAGTAGGACAGATTTCAAGCATATGCGCCTGCAAAATTCCTTCTTTCCCTTTTACCAGATTATAGGTATAATCCTCCAGCATAGAAGTTCCCTTAGGGTTTTTCAAATCTGAGGTCATAATCTTCATAAGGCGTACCATAGCCGCTACCTTCCAGTCGCCTTCTGCTCCAAAACCGTAGCCCTTCTCCATCAGTCTCTGAATCGCCAGACCCGGAAGCTGCTTCAAGGCACCCAAATCTCCAAAATGCGTCACGATAGCCTGATAATTCTTTTCCTCCAAAAATCTCTCAAAGCCGATTTCAATCTGTGCCTGAACAGCAACATGCTTTTTGAACTCCTCTGCATCCCGTCCCTCTAATAAAATTTCATATTTATCATAATATTCTTCCACCAAAGCGTTGACGTCTCCTGCCGAAACACGATCCACGCTCTTTGCAATTTCATTAACGGGATACGCATCCACTTCCCAGCCGAATTTAATCTGTGCCTCAACCTTGTCGCCCTCTGTAACTGCCACATTCCGCATATTGTCAGCCACACGCATAACACGGATATGACTGCTTTCAATAATACCCACCGCCGTTCTCATCCACATGGCGATCTTCCCCTCAACAACAGGATCGGACCAGTGACCTACCACAACCTTTCTTTCAATGCGCATTCTGCTCACAATATGCCCATATTCACGATCTCCGTGGGCAGACTGGTTTTCATTCATGAAATCCATATTGATGGTGTCGTAAGGAAGCTCTTCATTAAACTGCGTATGTAAATGAAGCAGCGGCTTTCTATACTCCTGCAATCCCAATATCCAGGACTTTGCCGGAGAAAAAGTATGCATCCATGTAATAACCCCTGCACAGGTATCATCCAGATTCGCTTCGTTAAAAGTCTTACGTATCAACTCATTGGTAATTAAAGTGGGTTTCCACACAACCTCATAGGGAAGAATTCCCGAGTTATTTAACCCCTCCACAATTTTGCGTGAATGCTCTGCAACCTTTTTCAGACATTCGTCTCCATAAAGATCCTGGGAACCGGTACAAAACCAAAACTTGTACTCCTTTTTCTGCAACATACAAAATACCTCCTTCATCACATTTTACGGTCTCTAATATAATTAAATGATATAACTTGTATGCTTATCACTACAAGTTGTTTTTTTACGAATCCAATGAGAAAAATTGTGAAGCGCCGCAAATTCCCTACCCCCCTCCAACACACTCCATTAAGCCCCTCCCTTTTGAGCCGGAATTCGCTTAACGCCCGGAAAGTGGAAAAGGATTTTGCCTCCGCGGCTTTGCTTTGGCTTGGCCCTGGGGGCTTTCTTTTGCAAAAAATATATTTAATTGAAGGAACCCTGCAAAAGCGTCGGCACTTAGATTGCGTCCTTTGCAATCTTACGTGCCGTTACGCTTTTGCCGGAGCGCAAGCGTGTTCCTGAAATAAATATACTTTTTTTGCAAAAGAAAGCCCCCGGGGCCAAGCCAAAGCAAAGCCGCGGAGGCAAAATCCTTTTCCATCTACCGGGCATCCCACGAATCCCCGAATCAAACTACTTCTCTGTTATAACTTCCTTAAAACTGGTAGCAAGCCCCGCAAGCCCCTGAATATCAGAAGGAATAATAATCTTGGTAGCCTTGCCGTCTGCCGCCTTACCAAAGGCCTCCAGACTCTTCAACTGCAGAACCGCATCATCCGCGCCTGCTTCTTTTAACATTCTGATACCATCTGCAGTAGCCTGCTGTACCTTCATAATCGCTTCAGCCTGACCTTCCGCCTCACGGATCATCTTTTCCTTCTGGGCTTCCGCACGAAGAATTGCCGCTTCTTTTTCAGCCTGTGCTTCCAGAATCGCGGATTCCTTCTGACCTTCTGCAACCAGAACGGTGGATTTCTTCTCGCCCTCTGCACGAAGGATTGCCTCACGGCGTTCACGCTCTGCCTTCATCTGTTTCTCCATGGCGTCCTGAATGCCCGCAGGAGGAATGATGTTCTTTAACTCTACACGGTTAACCTTGATACCCCAGGGGTCGGTTGCCGCATCTAAGGTACTGCTCATCTTTGCATTGATGATTTCCCTGGAGTTTAAGGTCTGGTCTAACTCCATATCGCCGATGATGTTACGAAGGGTTGTTGCCGTCAGGTTTTCGATGGCCATGATCGGATTCTCAACACCGTATGCATAAAGCTTAGGGTCCGTAATCTGGAAGAATACGATCGTATCAATTCTCATGGTAACATTATCCTTAGTAATAACGGGCTGGGGTGCAAAATCCACCACCTGCTCTTTCAACAAAACTTTTTTTGCGATTTTATCGATAAAAGGAGTTTTGAAATGCATTCCTACAGACCATGTGCCTTGATATGCTCCCAGTCTTTCCACAACGTATGCATGAGCCTGAGGGACAATTTTGATGCAGGACGCCAACACCCAGATTACGATAATAATCAATACAATAATTCCAACAACTGCTCCCATTTAATCTTCCTCTTTTCTTTCTGCTTTTTTATTCTCTATTCTCTCTTCTACAATCAGTTTCACACCATGAACAGCTTTTACATCCACCACAGCGCCCACCTGCAGTGTGACTCCGTCCTGCGGGGTACGGGCCGACCATTCCTGACCGCCTACCGTTACGCGGCCGATTCCCTGAAGGTTGTCGACCTCGCTGACCACAATGGCCTGCCTGCCTATCACGCCCTCGACATTGGTTCTCGCCCTGTCTTTGTTAAAATATTTTATCGCAACAGGTCTTGTAAAAATCAGTAATATCAGCGAAACAATTAAAAAGGCAATTATCTGAACAAGAAACGGAGCATTCAGCATCGCCAACACAAATGCGATCAATGCGCCGCCTGCAAACCAAATAGTGGTAATTCCCAAAGTGGCAATCTCAATCGCAAGCATAATGACCATTACCGCCAGCCAAAATAATATTGTCGACACGGATACTCCAAACATTGTTACCATATTGATTCTCCTTTCCTCCTTTTGTAGTATTCCCATCATACTATATTTTCATAAAATATTCAATGAATCGCAAAAAAATGACTTGTAGAAATTTAGGTTCCCTGTGCAACTTCAAGTAGCGAAAAGGAACCTCCCTTATGGAAAGTTCCTTTTCGCCTGTTGCATTATTTCATTTTAACGTAATCTTAATAGAAAACGTGACTGCCGATTACAATTCCTGCAGCCTTGCCCACACGTCCAAAGTGTAAAGCGCCGCCTACCGTGGTCTGACCGTCAACTGCCGCCTGTGCCGCCTGCATACATGATGAGGAAGGTCCTCTTGCCGCAATAGCCGCCACTGTTCCGTTGGTTGCCGGCGGGAATTGTCCCGGTGCTGTAATAACTTCAATGATCGTATTGGGATAGCCGCCGCTTCTTACACGGTTCATAACTACCGCGCCAACTGCCAGCTTTCCTTCATAAGGCTGATTGCCTGCTTCCGCCTGAATCAATGCCGCCAAAACGGTAACATCCGATACACTGGTGGGAACCGCGCCTCTGTTTTTACTTAATTTTGCCAGTTCCTTTTCTCTTTCTTCATCGGCAATTTCCTGGGTTGTCTTGCCGTGCTCTGTAGCAAACTCTACCGACACGAACTCCGACGATACATAACCGATGGTTTCGCTGTCCACCTGTACGGATACCCAGCCGTCCAGTTCTTCCACAGCCGTTAGAACTTCTCCGTTTTTCACGAGCTTATATACGCCCGCATCCTCGCTGGCATCCTTTCTGACTCTTAAAGCATCCGTTAAAACAGTTGCCTTCAAGGTGCCAACCTCTTCCATCATAGTTTTTGCTTCTTCGCCAAAAATAAGATAGTCATTGCTGACCCAGCCTGTCAGATTTCCGCTCTGAATCTTTGTCCAGCCTTCTCCCTGTTCCAATACGGTTGCGCCGCAGTTTTTAAACAGCTTTCCTGCTACAGGCGCTTCCTCGCCGGGCTCCTCTCTGACGTTCACACTGTTATCCACATTTGCCATGGCAAAGGAAAAATCTTCTGATTCGTTTTCCTCCTGTTCTGTTTCCCTTTCCTCATCCGATTGCTCTGTTTCGTCTGCATCATCGCTGCCTGCGGGAATAAGGGATTCGTCCGCCATGGCGCCTGCAGTAATCAAAACCTCTTGATTTGTCTCCTTAGTTGTTTCATCAGAATCAAGAACTGCGGCTGCACCGATATTCAGGTCCACTTCCTCCGCTTGCGCAACAGTGCCCATCATCATAAATGCCGTAACCGAAACTGCAATGGCAAACATTTGACGAAGAGACTTTTTGCCTACTCTTCTCATGATAACCTCCAAAATTCTCCGATTCCTGTTAACTTATATTTCATTTCTGTTTCAATATATTACAGAAATGTTAACTATCGGAAGTGAAGATATCATAGCAAATAATCGTTAATTTGTCAAATTTAACCAGCTACATTTTTTTAGATTTCTTTACACACGCCCTCTGGGCTTCTATAATGCTGCTGCGCAGTCCCTTTTCTTCAAGCACCCTTATGGCCTCAATCGTAGTCCCTCCGGGAGAGCACACCATGTCCTTTAACTGCCCGGGATGCAGACCTGTTTCCAGCATCATTTTAGCGCTACCGTATACTGCCTGGGCCGCAAATTCATAGGCCAGCTTCCGCGGCATTCCGTCGGCAACAGCCGCATCCGCCATGGCTTCAATAAAAAGAAACACATAAGCCGGGGAGCTTCCGCTCACTCCTACCACAACATCCATAAGGCTTTCAGGCACTTCCATGGCTTTGCCGAAGCTGTTAAGCACCTTCAGAATCAGATCCTTTTCATCCTCCGTCATACTCTCGGAAAAGCACACACCCGTACAACCTTCTCCTACCATGGCAGGCGTATTGGGCATGCATCTTGTAAGCTTTCTTTCTCCCTTTTCGTCTTCCAAAACACTTTGCAGCCAGGCAATGGTCCTTCCCGGCGCTATGCTGACAATCAGTCCCGAGGGTTTTATATCCTGTTGTATTTCCCTGATCACTCCTTCATACATCTGGGGTTTTACCGCAAGTATGAGAATATCCGCTTCCCCTGCCACGAAAGCATTCCTTTCCATCCCGCAGATTCCAAAAGCATCGACCGCCTTTTGAAGAGTTTCTTCTGTTTTGGAAGAGCCCAGAATATCTCCGGGCTTTACAATTCCTTCCTTTATAATTCCGCCTATCATTGCCGTTGCCATGTTGCCCAGTCCTATAAACCCTATTTTCACTTTAATTCCTCCTCTGCCTCGCCGCCTCATACATAAATAAAGCGCCGGCAATCGCCGCGTTTAATGATTCAACTTTTCCCAACATTGGAATACGCACATATCGATCCGCCATATCCGCTGTTTCCCTGCGCAGTCCGTTTCCTTCATTTCCTATAAGAAATGCCGCCGCCCCGCAATAATTCTCCTTGTCATAGGCAATCCTGCCATCCAGATGCGCCGCATAAGTTTTAACCCCCGCCGCCTTTACAGACTCAATTGCATCTGCCAGATCGTCAACATAAACATAAGGTACTCTGTAAATGCTGCCCATGGTGGCACGGATGGTTTTGGGATTAAAAATGTCCACGGTATGACTGCTCATGATCACTCCCGAAAGCCCCGCTCCCTCTCCTGTCCGAATCATGGTCCCCAGATTTCCCGGGTCCTGTATATCCTCCAAGATCAGATAAAGCCCGCCATCCCCTTCAAGCATTTCCTCCAGACGATATTCCGGCATACGGACAACGCACAAAATCCCCTGGGGCGTTTTTGTATCGCACATCTTATTAAAAAGATCCGTCTTAACCACTTCCGCCACAGCCTGTCCCGATTGCTTCAAAGAGGCCAGCTTGTCCGAAAGGGCAGACGCTTCTTTTTCCAATGAAGCCGCCGTTTTCACAGCAAAAGAGGCAGCTGTTTCCAGTTCTTTTGCCAGCTGCTCCGAAATGTAAACCTGGCTTATTCTGGAAACAGGCGCCTCTAAAAACATCTTTACGCCTTCCGCTGCAAATGCTTTCTGCTTTCTGCGCTCTTTCGCCTTGGACAGCAAAAGCATAACATTTTTAATTCCTTTATTTGCTGCCGATGTAATCATATACTTCTCCGAATTCCTGTTGTTACCGCCGGTTAAAAAAGTGCAATCTGAAAAACCGGCTTTTTATTATCTGCACAGGACATTTGGAAATTTCCTCATGTCCGTGCCTGAATTTTAATTAGAAAGGGCTTTGCTTACCTCAAACTGATAGGAATTGATGTTCTTTTGCATAGCCAGAACTTCATCCAGATCATAATCCACAAAACCGCCCTTTGCATGGGCCACTACCCTGTTGGTCTTTCCCTGGCAAAGAATATCCGCCGCATAGGCTCCCATAATGGAAGCGTAGTAACGGTCTTTACAGGTAGGGCTTCCGCCGCGCTGCATGTAACCGAGAATGGTAGCTCTGGTCTCGATACCCGTTGCCGCCTCTATTCTCCTTGCCATGGAGGTGGAATGACCGATTCCCTCTGCGTTGATAATCAGATGATGGGTTTTTCCCACTTTTCTGCTTTTAATGATATTGTTAATGATCGCCTGCTCATTGTAATCATATTTTTCCGGCAGCAAAATGTCCTCCGCTCCGCTTGCCACGCCGCACCAGAGAGCAATATACCCGGCATTTCTGCCCATTACCTCGATAATACTGCAGCGTTCGTGGGAAGAGGAAGTATCCCTTACCTTATCTATGGCATCCATGGCGGTATTGATTGCCGTATCGAAACCGATGGTATAGTCCGTACATGCAATATCCAGATCAATGGTTCCCGGAAGCCCGATGGTATTGATTCCCTGTTTGGAAAGAGCCTGCGCCCCTCTGTAAGAGCCGTCTCCTCCAATAACGACAATGCCGTCAATCCCATGCTTTCTGCAGATTTCAGCTCCCTTTTCCTGCCCTTCCAACGTGCGGAATTCAGTACATCTTGCCGTTCCGAGAATGGTTCCTCCCCGTTGGATCGTATCGGAAACATCCCGTTTCTCCAGATCGATGATCTCCTCATTTAAAAGTCCCTGATAACCCTTTTTGATGCCCTTTACCGTTATGCCGTTGTCAATTGCCTTTCTGCATACGGCACGTATTGCGGCATTCATGCCCGGTGCATCTCCTCCGCTGGTTAAAATACCGATCGTCTTAATTTCTTTCGCCATGATTCATCCTCCGTTTCCATTCAAACGTCTGTTATATTTTAATCCATTTTTACGCCCTTTTCAATTCATTTAGGGCAAATTTTCAGGTTACTTTAATATTGGACTCCCCAAAGGCGCTTTTCAGGCTTCCCAAAAGCTGTTCATCCGATTTCACATTTTGGTTTTTCGGCAGCTTTTTCTGCTGCTTCTCCTTTTCACAGTATATGATTACCGTATCATTTCCCTCGGACAAGGCGAGTATGGCAGAAAGCACCTTTTCCTTCTGTACGTATTCTTCTATGGAGGCAAATTTAATCCAGAGCTTCTTGGGAGCCTCGTCAAAAGTTATCATGGATTCCAAAATGACCTTACCGTCCTTATCCTCCTCAATACTGGTCCGCCCGGTAATAAATACCTTCTCTTCCTCTAAAAGCTTCCCGGCATACTTTTCATAATCCCTGGGAAACACGACGATTTCCACACTGCCCGCCAAATCCTCAACAGTCAGAAAAGCCATCATTTTGTCATTTTTGGTATACTTAACGGTTTTCCCGGCAATAATGCCGCCTATTACTACTTTCTTACCGTCGTCTATTTTGGCGTGTCCCAGCTCTTCATCCAGCATAAACTCTGCCGTAGTGGCAGAGATTTGACGTTTCCAGATAGCTTCATACTCCTCTAAAGGATGTCCACTGATATAAAAACCGATCACTTCTTTTTCAAAGCTTAAAAGGACTTCTTTTTTATATTCTCCCACTTCCGGCATTTTAATATCATAATCCGCCTTTTCCTCTTCTCCTGCAAAATCAAAAAGAGACATCTGGCCAGCCATATTATTTTTCTTATCCTTGATAATACTGTCCATAATCTGGACATAGACGCTCATCTGCTGTTTTCTGGTGCCCGGCAGACAGTCAAAGGCCCCTGCTTTGATAAAATTTTCCACCAGCCGCTTATTGATATCCCCCTCTGCCAGTCTGGTAATAAAATCCTTCAGGTTTTTGTAAGGTCCTCGCTCTTCCCTTTCTTTTACAAGCAAATCAATAATATTTCGCCCTACGCCCTTAATGGCATTCAAAGCGTAGACGATGGCGCCGTCCTTTACGGAAAATCCCACCAGCCCTTCATTGACATCCGGCGGCAGGATTTTGATGTCCAAGGAACGGCATACCATAATATAGGAAGAAACCTTTCCCGCATTGTCAATGACGGAAGTCAAAAGAGCCGCCATAAATTCCACCGGATAATAATGTTTCAAATACGCCGTTTCATATGCCACTACCGCATAGGCAGCCGCGTGGGATTTGTTGAAAGCATATTTGGCAAAATCCATCATATCATTGTAAATCTGTTCCGCCACGTTTTCAGGAATTCCCTTGGAAACGCAGCCCGGCACGCCCTCCTTTGGATTGCCGTGAACAAAATTGGCACGTTCTTTTTCCATAACAGACTGCTTTTTTTTACTCATGGCACGACGGACAAGATCGCTTCTGCCAAGCGTATAGCCGCCCAAATCCCTTACAATCTGCATAACCTGCTCCTGATAAACAATACAGCCGTAGGTAGGTTCCAATATGGGCTGCAGTTCCGGACAGGAATAAGTCACGCTTTGCTGATTGTTTTTTCCCTCAATATATTTGGGGATAAAATCCATGGGCCCGGGCCGGTAAAGAGAAATTCCCGCAATAACGTCCTCTAAGTTCCGGGGCTTTAGTTCCTTCATAAAGCTTTTCATTCCCGCGCTTTCCAGCTGGAACACTCCGTCGGTCCTGCCCGTTCCCAAAGAATCATAGACCGCTTTGTCATCAAAATCTATTTGATCTATATCAATCCGAATCCCCTGGCTCATTTCCACCAGCTTACACGCATTCTGGATAACCGTCAGGGTACGCAGTCCCAAAAAGTCCATTTTGAGAAGCCCCAGCTCTTCAATGGTAGTCATGGTAAACTGGGTAGTAATAGAACCGTCCGAGCCCCTTGAAAGGGGAACGAATTCATCCGCCGGCTCCCTGCAGATTACTACGCCCGCCGCATGCATGGATGTATGTCTGGGAAGCCCCTCTAAACGCTTGCACATATCAAGCAGTTCTTTTACCTGTTCGTCCTTTTCATACAGACCGCGAAGTTCAGGATTGACAAAAAGCGCCCGCTCTAAGGTAATATTCAATTCATTAGGTATCATTTTAGCCAGGGAATCCGCAAAAGCATAGGGCAGATCCATAACCCTTGCCACGTCCCTGATCACACCCTTTGCCGCTAAAGTACCGAAGGTAACAATCTGTACCACCTTGTCGGCGCCGTATTTTCTGCCCACATAGTCTATAACCTCCTGCCTTCTTTCAAAGCAGAAGTCAATATCGATATCCGGCATGGATACGCGCTCAGGATTTAAAAAACGCTCAAAAAGCAGATTATATTCAATCGGATCGATATTGGTAATTTTTAAACAGTAAGAAACGATACTGCCCGCCGCAGAACCGCGTCCCGGCCCCACCATGATATCATTTTGCCTTGCATAATTAATAAAGTCCCATACGATCAGGAAATAATCCACATAGCCCATTTCCTTTATGACGGAAAGCTCATAATCCAGTCTTGCTCTCAGGGTTCCGTCATCTTCCGGGTAACGCTCCTCTAAACCGTCGGAACACAGTTTATTCAGATACCCCCAGGAATCATACCCCTTTGGCACTTCAAACCTGGGCAGCTTGGTCACGCCGAATTCAATTTCCACATTACAACGCTCTGCGATTTTGTGAGTATTTTCCAACGCTTCCAATGCATAAGGAAAAAGCTGCTTCATCTCTTCTTCGCTTTTAATATAATACTGTCCGCCTTCATAACGCATCCTGTCCTCATCCGCCAGCTTCTTGCCGGTCTGCAGACAGAGAAGGATATCATGGGGTTTTTCATCCTCCGCATAGGTATAATGCACATCATTGGTGGCAACCAGGGGAATATCCAGCTCCCTGCTCATGCTAAGAAGCGCCGTATTAACCGTCTTTTGCTGGGGAATGCCATGATCCTGCAGCTCCAGAAAATAATTGCCTTTTCCAAAGCAGGCCTCATATTTTAAGGCTGCTCTTTTGGCCTCCTCCACAAGTCCTTTTGTAATATAACGCTGGACCTCTCCTGCCAGACAGGCGGACAGGGCAATAATACCCTCGTGGTATTCCTGTAAAACCTCCATATCCACACGGGGTTTATAATAATAGCCTTCCGTAAAGCCCTTGCTGACAATTTTCATCAGGTTGGAATACCCCCGGTTGTTTTCCGCCAGTAAAACCAGATGGTAATAGCGGTCATCTCCGCCGGTCAGTTCCTTGTCAAAGCGTGAGTTGGGCGCAACGTAAACCTCGCAGCCCAAAACAGGTCTTATGCCGATTTCTTTTGCCGCTTTATAAAAGTCAATAACGCCGTACATAACTCCATGATCTGTAATTGCCACGCTGTCCATGCCGAGTTCTTTAACTCGTTTCACGCATTCTTTAATTTTATTGGAACCGTCCAAAAGGGAATACTCCGTATGGACGTGAAGGTGGGTAAATGCCATGTGTTTTCGTTCTCTCTTCCTGACTTTTTTCTATAGAAATTGTAAAATAAAATGCATCTGTGCCGTCTTTTTCATTTTACCAAAAAAAGAGAGGCTTTACCAGTGGGGGAGGAGGTCTTTTGAAACTTCAGAGGGGATGGAAAAGGTACGTTTCGGTGTAAAGACCGAAACGTACCTTTGCCGAAGGGAAAAATGGGCTTTGTCTTTTTTATATTATTTCTAAATGTGGTTAATTTTTGCCCTTTTATGCATGTTGAGTAGGGTAATAGGGGAGACTACTTAAATTTCATTTCTGATTCTATTTTTTTTCTCATTTTGTCGCTTAGGCAGTAGCTGATTCTGTCGTATTGGGAATAGGTAAGGGTGTTTCCGAGTTGTATATAGTACGTAAGGCAGCCATCGGCTTCTTCTTGGTCTAGGTAGTCAATGACGTCTGTTAATATGTCAAAGGTCAGTTCTTCTTTGTCCATAGTCTTGATGAGCTCCGCCAGAGTGTCGCTTTCCGTATAGTACATGATAGAGCGGAGCATTTCGCCGGTTAAGGGTTGTATTTCTTTGTTTTTTATGGCTTCTGAAAGATATCGTCCCGCCAGTTCTTCGTCGCCGTATATGAAAATGTCTTCCAGTTCGTCTTTTGTGAGGGATACGCCTTGCTTGCATAATTCCTTGAGAATTTCGCTGACGGTTTTATCATCCATATAAGTCAAGGCTTCCCATATCTTTGTCTTATCTATATTTCCTTTTTGGATGTTCCAAAGGACATTTTCTGCATATTCTTCTTCCGGGGAATAATAGATATTTTCAATCGCATCCATATCAAACGCAGAGTGGCTGATTTCTATATTTTTTAGCTTTGCAGCCCTTCCTACCATTTTGATAACGTTGCGTCCTTCTTTTAATTGTACGGCAACTTTATTGGAATCTCCTGTATCATTTAATACGGAAACGCTGCAATCCGGAGTTACGTGCACAATTTTGAAGTTTCCTTCTATGATTTGAAATTCAGAGGAGATTTCCACTGTTGTATCCTCTTTAACGTATATGATATAGATGCTGTCAGAACCGTTAAAGTTAAATCCTCTGCATCTGATCTCATCGCCTCCGTTATAATAAAACGCCATCCACAGGTCGTTTCGATCCACTCCCGCAATCATTTCATCAGAATTATAGGTGCAGTAAGCTTCTCCTGATTCATCGATGCGGGGATGGCTATTTAGAAAATCATCCTCGTCCATCTTGAAAATGTCCCAGAAAGACCACTCGTCATCCTCTGTTTCATAATCGTAATTTCCGCTTACGTCTTCCATATCGCCGGATATGATGATGGTTCCGCAGGCGCTTAGGCTCATGACTAAAATCATGACGCACATAGCTGCAAATGTTTTTAATGCGCTTTGCTTTTTATATTCTATAATACCTTTTAATCGTTCTTTCAAAGCTTTCTTCTCCTCCAATAATGTGGTTAAAAATACGGTTTCTCCAAATTGCAGATTCTTTTCTGCCGTATTTAGAAGAATGTTTCCATATGTTTTTTTCCCGTTATCCGAAAGCTGCATTAAGATCTGCTCGTCGCAGGAAAGCTCGCAATCCTCGGAAATAAATTTTTGAACCCGGGAAAGCACAGGATTAAACCAGTGAATACATAATATAAGCTGCCAGAACCACTTATACCACAAATCCTTTCTTTTTACGTGAAGCAGCTCATGATGAAAAATCAGAGCGGCATCCCCTATCTTTCTCTCCTCTACGGGTAAAACTACGAAGGGATTGAGTAAGCCCATGGTAACCGGTCCCGATACCCGGGGACTCTCATAAATGGCTACATTTTTCCCTAAACCCAGTCTTAATGCAACTATATTTGCCGTTACAATCATATCTCCATCCGTAACCGCTCTGCAGGAAGCTTTTGTTTTTTTAATCAGCCTATGATAACGAATCATTTTTACAAATAACGTTGTCGCGGCTCCGAACAGCCACAGCAGTCCTAACGCATAGATAATCCGCTCTCTTCCTTGGCCCATTACTGCCGCATTTCCCGTTCCCTTCATACCTTCCGGCTCTTCTCCCATGGCTTCCGTAAAGCCTTCCTGTGCATCTGCTTCTTTCGCCATTTCCGGTTCGCCTATGCTTCCTATTTCTCCCAATTTTATTCTTTCCTGTCGCTCTGCTTTCTCAGATCCAATATTTTCTTGGTTTTCAGAGCTGCTCTCAGCATTTACCACCACATTCCCGCTGTCGGCACCCGAAACGGGATAAGTAATGCGAAAAGGCGAAAGCCCGAAATTTGTGGGAATAATCAGGCGCAGTGCCAGAATCAGCCAGATATAGTAGTTCCATCTTTTGGAAAAGCATTTCCTGGTCAGGGGATGAAACAGTATTAAAATTCCTCCGATTACCGCCCCTGATAATGACAATGACAAGATATTCAAAAACAGTTTTTCCATACGCGCCTCCTATCTGTCCTTCTTTTGTTCCAGCCCCTTGTTAAAATAATCCCGTAATTCTTCAATATCCTCTTTGCTTAAATCCTCATTTTCCACTAAAGCTGCGGCAAGACTGCGGCTGCTTCCCCCAAAAAATTTATTGACAAAGCTTTTCATTTCCGCATTTACGTAGTCGCTTCGCTTTACGCAGGGCGCATAGTAGTATACTTCTTTCTTTTCCTGGCTGATGACGCCCTTTTTTAAAAGCCGCTGAATCAGAGTCAGCACCGTGGTGCGCTCCCACTTTCTGTTTTCATTAAGAAAATTTCTGATTTCTCCCGCGTTCAAAGGTCTTCCTGCCGACCAGAGAGTTTCCAGAATTTCCAGTTCTGCATTGCTTACTGTTGTATTTGCATCCATATGTTCTTCTTTCAATCTCCTTGTTTAAACGTTATTGTATACTGCATCCTTTTGCTGTCTACCTATGTAGACATAATAAGTCTACATCTGTAGTCATTCTTTGTCAATAGTGTAATATACACAAAGCTTATCCAAATTTTACGTACGTTTTTTTCTGAATCCTTCTTTAAACCCAGATTAATATTTTCAGGTCTTTCTTTTCCCTTGCAGATTCTAATTTCATAGCAAATAAAAAGACACCCGGATTCATGTTTCAAATCCGGATGCCCGTACTTTCGTTTGCAGATTTTTTCTTGATCTCTCATACAAACTTCGCTTTATGAATATTTGCCTGCAAATATTTTTATAAGTATTTCTTCAGCTCCTCAACCTTATCCACTTTCTCCCAGGGAAGGTCTAAATCATTACGTCCAAAGTGTCCGTAAGCAGCAGTCTGTTTATAAATCGGTCTGCGCAGATCCAGCATTTTAATGATACCTGCAGGACGCAGATCGAAATTCTCGCGCACAATGTCCACCAGCTTGTCATCGGCAATCTTGCCTGTTCCGAAAGTATCTACCATAACGGAAGTGGGCTGTGCAACACCGATAGCATAGGATAACTGAATTTCACATTTCTCCGCAATGCCTGCCGCCACAATGTTCTTTGCCACGTATCTTGCCGCATAGGCAGCGGAACGATCAACCTTGGTGCAGTCCTTTCCGGAAAAAGCGCCGCCGCCGTGACGTGCATATCCGCCATAGGTATCTACAATGATCTTTCTTCCCGTAAGTCCTGCATCGCCGTGAGGTCCGCCGATAACAAAGCGGCCTGTAGGATTAATGAAATATTTGGTATTTTCATCCAGCATATCCTTGGGCAGTACCGGATCAAAAACATATTTTTTAATATCCTCATGAATCTGCTCCTGGGTAACGTCCGCATCATGCTGCGTGGAAAGAACTACGGCTTCCAAGCGAAGAGGCTTGCCGTTCTCATCATATTCAACAGAAACCTGGCTTTTGCCGTCCGGTCTCAGATAAGGTAATGTACCATCCTTACGAACCTTTGTAAGCTGTAATGCCAGCTTATGGGCAAGGCTGATGGGGTAAGGCATCAATTCTTCCGTCTCATTGGTTGCATATCCGAACATCATGCCCTGATCTCCGGCACCGGTTGCCTCAATCTCTTCGTCGGACATTTTGTTTTCCTTTGCTTCTAAAGCCTTATCCACACCCATTGCAATATCGGCAGACTGCTTATCAAGAGCCACCATTACCGCACAAGTATTGGAATCAAAGCCGATTTCGCCTTTATTATAACCGATTTCTTCCACAGTGCTTCGTACAATTGCGGGAATATCCAACTGTGCCTTTGTAGTCAATTCGCCGGTTACCAGCACGAATCCGGTACAGCAGCAGGTCTCACATGCCACGCGGCTCATAGGATCCTGCTCCATGCATGCATCCAGAATTGCATCAGAAACGGCATCGCAAACCTTGTCGGGGTGTCCTTCTGTCACAGATTCCGAAGTAAATAAACGTTTTTCCATTGTTTTATCCTCCTTGTTTTTCTTTCATTTGACTCCCCTGCAGACAGCGGGGGAAATAGCCCTTTTGGAAATAAAAAAATCCGCTTCATTTCATAAGCGGACCGTTCAGACATAAAGATCCTCTTATTGTTCGATTGTTCGCTCAGGTTGGCACCTTCCTTTGTCTGTCGGGGTTGCCGTGGCTTCATAGATCCTTTGTATCTCCACCACTCTGAATAAGAGACTTCACAATATTGAGTTTTTACATCTAGGAATACTATATAATATCGCCCTTCCTTCGTCAAGTATTCTGCACATGAATTTTAAAAATTCACATAAAATTAATTTATTTTATTATTATAGCAGGTATAAACTCCGATAATATAGTAGAATGGAAAAAAGCAGAAAAGGAGAACAGTCAATTGAAACGTATCTATGCCGGACAACTTCGCCCGGGTATGATTGTCGGCGAAGATGTATACAGTTATTCCAATCAGTTGGTCATTTCCAAAGGCGTCGTTCTGACAGATACCATGATTACACGCCTGGAATTTTATTCTGTACCTTACGTAAAAATTGCAGAGCCCGAAAACGGCGCCTTTCACGACGCCCAGCCCCCCGTTAGCACTGAAGGGGAAAGCTTTGCCTATTCCGCTTTGATTCAGTCCAGTCCCGAATTTAAAAAGTACAAGCAGGACTTTGACGAAACCATAGACGAATTTAAAGATAATCTAAATGATATTGTACAAAAAGGCGCGGATATCAATACCGATGAACTGCTGAATCAGGCCACCGCTTTAATAAAAGATACCTCTACCGTTTCCGGGTTTTTCCATATTCTTCACAACATGCGGCAGTATGATGACCTTACCTTTGCCCATTGCATGAACGTTGCCCTCATCAGCAATGTTCTTGCCGGATGGCTGGGCATGTCCAAGGAAGATATCGAAACGGCTACCTTGTGCGGACTGCTTCATGACATCGGGAAGCTCTCCATTCCTGACCATATTATTAAAAAGCCTTTCCAGCTGACAGATGAGGAATATGAAATCGTAAAAACCCATACCGTTGCCGGTTTTAACCTATTAAAGGACAAGGATATCAGCATACATATTAAAAATTCCGCTCTGATGCATCACGAAAAATGCGACGGCAGCGGTTATCCCTTGGGCATCAACGGCGGCAAAATCGACCCCTTTGCCAAAATCGTCGGCATTGCCGATGTATATGAAGCCATGACAGCGGCAAGAGTCTACCGCGGTCCGCTCTGCCCTTTTCAGGTTATCGATATTTTTGAAAGAGAAGGGCTTCAAAAATATGAAGCGGCTTATATCCTGAAATTCTTAGAAAATGTTGTTATGACCTATATGAACCACCGCGTGCGTTTATCAGACGGAACAAAAGGCGATATCGTTTTTATCAACCACGCCCGCCTGTCCCGGCCAATGATTAAATCCGGCAGTAATTTTATTGACCTTACCAAAACTCCTAATATTTATATTGAGCAGATTATTTAACCCGGCAATTTGAAGCAGCTATCCTTTATCTGCCGTCTTAGCAATCAAATAAACTCCTTACGGATATGGAAAAATTGATTCCCATGTCCGTAAGGAGCTTTTATTTTTGTAAACCATACATGAAAGAGCATAAATACTCTACAGAGAACAAACACTCTAAAGAACACAGGTACTCTAAAAATAGAAATACCTCAGCCAAACTCAATATGCCCGAAACCCTCCGCAGACTCAGGACACCTGCATTCTAAATTTGAGCACATCTTTTTCTTCCGTGACCTTTTCTATCTGGGCTCCCAGACTTTTTAATTTTACTTCAAAATCCTCATAGCCTCTTTCAATATAGAAAATATCGTCTACTACGGAAAAGCCTTCTGCCGCAAGGGCTGCAATCACAAGAGCCGCACCCGCACGCAAATCCGGCGCGCTTATATGTGCACCGGTATACTTGGGCACTCCGTTAATGATTGCCGTATTTCCTTCCACCTTTATGGACGCACCCATTCTGGTAAGCTCATCTACGTACTTAAATCTGTTTTCAAATATGCTTTCCGTTACAATACTGCTTCCATTGGAAAGAGCCAGGGTAACCGTAATCTGTGGCTGCATATCCGTAGGAAAGCCGGGATAAGGAAGGGTCTTTACCTGTGTGTGGGATAAGGGCTTGGAAGATACCACTCTTACCGCATCATCAGACTCTTCTATCTCGCATCCGATTTCTATTAGTTTGGCACTGATGGACTCCAAGTGCTTGGGAATAACATTTTTGATGGTAACATCGCCTTTTGTGGCCGCAGCAGCCAGCATAAACGTACCGGCCTCAATCTGATCAGGAATAACGGAATATTCCGTCTTGTGAAGCTTCTCCACGCCCTTAATACGGATGACGTCCGTACCGGCACCTTTAATATTGGCTCCCATGCTGTTTAAAAAGTTGGCTAAATCCACCACATGCGGTTCCTTTGCCGCATTCTCAATAATGGTTTGTCCTTCCGCTAAGGATGCGGCCATCATGATATTGATTGTTGCCCCTACGGAAACCACATCCAGATAAATATGGCTGCCTTTTAAATGCTCCGCCTCCGCAACAATCAGTCCGTGGGAAATCTTAACCTCCGCACCAAGAGCTTTGAACCCCTTAATGTGCTGGTCTATGGGACGGCTTCCGATATTACAGCCCCCCGGAAGCGCTACTTCCGCTCTTTTATACTTTCCAAGCAGCGCACCTAATAAATAGTAAGATGCCCGGATTTTCTTTATATAATCGTCTTCAATCACAACATCATGAATGGTCGAACCATTAATTTTGACACTATGCCGGTCAATTCTTTCAATCGTAGCTCCTACGCTTTTGATTGCCTGCAGCAATACATTCGTATCTCTTACATCAGGCAAATTTTCTATAATAACTGTTTCATCCGTCATAATGGAAGCAGCCAGAATCGCAAGCGCTGCATTTTTAGCTCCGCCTATTTCGACTTCGCCTACCAGAGGATTCCCCCCCTTAATTGCATATTGCTCCATAATGCACCTCGAACATAAATTTTTACAACTACATCTTTCATTATATACCCAAAAAGGCTTCATTGTAAACTTTCAATTTAAAAATCGTTAAATTTGCACAATCTGATCAATTTTTTTGTAATTAATTCAGATAATCTAATGGATTGACCTGAGATCCTCCTATTAAAATTTCAAAATGGAGGTGAGGCCCCGTACTTCTTCCGGTATTTCCGCTAAGAGCAATCTTATCGCCCTGATTTACTCTCTGCCCTACTTTAACAAGCACCTTGCTCAGATGGCCGTACCTGGTCTGCCTTCCGTCCTCATGGTTAATGTAAACCACATATCCGTATCCGCTTCCCCAGCCGGCTCTTGTAACCGTGCCTGAACAGGATGCGGAAACCGCGGTTCCTATGGGCGTTGCCCAGTCAATTCCTCTATGGTAGGTGGACGCTCCTCTTGTAGGTGCGCTTCTGCGCCCGAATCTGGAAGAAATCCTGCCGCCGGAAATGGGTTTAATATAGGTAGGCGGTATTCTTGTACCGATTTCCACAATTTTGGGAACCGGTGCAATGGTCACCTCTTCCTTTAATATCTCCGTATCCGTTACGGAAGCATTTCTATAGGTCACTACCGCCGCAACATTTCTGTGTCCCGCCGAAGGCTGCTGCCTTACTACCGAATCGGTGGTATACCATGCGTCATTGTATATATACTCAATAGGCGCATCATAATCCTCTTCGTAATAAATTTCTTCCCGCCTGCCAACAGAAAGCTCAGGCTCAGGAATGGTAATGATCAATTCATCCCCTGCGCGGATTGTGGAATTCTCATCTTCCAAAGTCTCATTCATCTCGATAATCCGGTCAAGGGGAATTTCCGTTTCCAGAGAGATCTCAGAAAGAGTATCTCCCGGCTGTACTTCATAAACGGTATTTTTTTCCTGGTCCTTTGTAAGAATTTCCTTGGCCGTATTCACATCCGTCAGTTCTTCTGCACCCAGATAGGTTTCAATAACCTCGATTTCATCCTCATAATACAGATCCACAAGCCCGTAATCAAAATCATCAAAGCTCATTTGCAGATTGGCTTCGGAAAGCTCATCCATTTCATAAAACGCCTTTTCCACTCCCGCCTTTGGCAGTTCATAGGCTTCTTTCGCCCTTACATCCGAGGTTGTAATCCTGGTTGTCAGCACATTGATTTCCCGTTCCGGATCCAACACAAGTTCAATCTGAAATTCATTGTCCGGATCATATTTGCTTAAGGCCGCCTGCAAAATTTCTATAACGCCTTCCGCATTCCGGATGTTGACGGTAAATTCATTAATTTTGATAGTATAGGCAAGACTTCTGTCGGTAATTTTGTCCTTCTGCAGAATCCGGCACATGTTTTCAACCACCGTTTCCTTACTGTCAACTTTTCCCACAAGCAGTTCTCTGCCCTCCGTTTTTAAATCTGCGTCCACAAAAACAAGGCTGCCCGCTTCCCGTGCCAAATCGGTACGTGCCTGCCTTAAATATTCATCGGCCGTTTCTTCACTGTCTACCAGCCCGGCCTCTTCTCCATTTAAAAAAACGGTATACATATTATTTCCCGTACTTTCAATTTTATGAAAGCCGGGGAATAAAAGAAAACATGCCAATGACACAAACGTTGCCGCCCTTAAATGGGCAATTCTTATTTCAAGATAATATTTCGTAATTTTTTTCATAGGTTTTTCCAATATTTTCATGCCGGAATTTTTCCGTTACTTTTTGTTTCCGGCTTTCTTTCTGACGCTATAGCCAAATTTTCCAATCATTTTGTCCAATGTATAATATTCGCCGTGGGAATAAACAATGGGATCTGCCTTCCTTAAATGAAAGGTGTTCTTTTCATCCATATAGGCATCGTCCACCGTAACCGCTTCCACTGTTGCCAAAAACATAACATGGGTTCCCAGCTCTATGGTCTGGGTAACACGGCATTCTATATTTACAGGGCTTTCCCCAATAAGCGGCGCCCCTACCTTTTGCGCCGGAAGCTTGGTTAAATGCATTTCTTTAAATTTGTCCACATCCCTGCCGCTTTTCACTCCGCAGTAATCCGTAGCAAAAGCTAACTTACCGGTTGTCAGATTAATGACAAATTCTCCCGTTTCCTTTATCATATGGTAGGAATGTCTTTCCGGTCTTACAGAGATAGACACCATAGCCGGATCTGAACAGATCGTGCCTGTCCATCCGATCGTAAGCACATTGTCATTGCCCGCTTTATCCGTCACAGTGACCAAAACAGCCGGAAGGGGATATAACATGTTCCCCGGTTTAAATGATATTTTTGCCATATCAGTTCTCCTAAATCAATGCTCCGCCCGCACTCATTAGCGGTCTGGCTCTAAAAATCAAAGCAGCTGCAGAATCTGTGCAACCTGCATACCAAGGCTTGCCAGCGCTAAGAGCAGCGTAATGATCACAAGGGGTTTTATTCCACTGTTTTTCTTCATGCCGCTTTCCAGCCGGTCCATTCTTTCGCCCAACTCTCTGGCTTTTCTCGTTGCCTCTTCCGACAGCGCAGCCTGTACGTTGCGGTAGACGCGGACATTTTCCTTGTGTACATGCTCCTCCAGATGCTTCTGCCCTTCCTCCGAACTCAGGCGAAGCCCTACCAGAAGCTCTTTCATAGTCCTTATGGACTCTTTCATTTCGCCGTCATTACCCGCTTTATCCTCTAAATCCCTGAGAGCTATGAAAACAGCCTGATGGTTTTGCTGTAATTCTTCATTAATAGCCCGTTCCATTTCATCCAGCCTTCCGGACACGCGGTAAAAACCATCGTCGCTTTTATAAACCGCATCGGAAACACTGCCTTTGAGAATTTCCACATTATCTTTTACGGAATCTATACTGCTCTTCACGGAATCCATATTGCCTTTTACAGAATCCATGCTGTCCTTCATGGAATCCACATGGTCTTTTACGAAATCCATACTATCCTTCATGGAATCTACATGACCTTTTACGGAATCCATACTATCCTTCATGGAATCTACATGGTCTTTTACAGAATCCATACTATCCTTCATGGAATCTACATGACCTTTTACCGTATCCATACTATCCTTCATGGGATTCACATGACCTTTTACGGTATCCATGCTATCCTTCATGGAATCTACAGATTCCTTTACGGAACCCATATGATCCATTACGGAATCTACATGTTCCTTTACGGAATCCACACTGTATTTTACGGAATACATGTAATTCTTAACCGGCTCAATTTCTTCTTTTACGGAGGCCACATCTGTTTTTATAGATTCTATATTTCCTTTAACAGAGTCTGTATTTTCCTTAAGGGCTTCCTGTATGGATGCCGCCTCTGTTTTGAGGCTTGTCCCGGTTTCATCTATTTTATTACCCAGCAGCTCTTCTCCGCTTCCATAGCTTTCCAGCTGCTCAATGCCGCACTGAATCAACTGCTGTACCTGCTCCGTCAATTCCACATTTTTCAAATTCAGACGGCGCATCTCCTGCATCATACGCTCATACTCCGCTGTGCGTTCCTGCATTCTTCTCATATCTCTCGCTTCCGCCTGACTGTTTGCCTTTATTATTTCCCCGGCATTAAATCTTTTTGCCAGTTTATCCATAAAATTATCCACAATAATACCCTCCGTGTCCTTTTCATACGGTGTATATGTATCGTTTCTATTTTATCATGTATTATTTTCTTTTACAACCTCCGGCTTTTCGCACATTCTCTGTATTTTTTTGTGGATTTTGTATAGTAAAATATTTATTTTTTCCATTCCATTGTTAATATTAACTATTTTTTCACTCCTTGTTCATAGTTTATTCACATCTTTGGATTATTATAAATTTAACAACAACGAACGACGTAATGTTCATCATTACAGACATAGATAAATTTTTTCATAATAGCCCGGGTGCCGAAAGGCATCTGGGCACTCCTCATTTTAGAGGGGCGTATTGGAGCTGTATTGGGGAACAAGAATAGAACAAACATCACTCTAATGTGAATGGTAAGTAACCTAAGAGAACATCTGCCCAAGGGTTACCAAAAAAACCACCGGTTCCGGTATTATTCGTAAAACCGGCCGGTGGTTACTTCTTTAGAAAGAAAGGGATCAGATTGCCGCACCTCGAGTACCGGATAGAGGCGACTGTGTTTGCTGCGGTTCCAGCACCTCGGTTACCTCGGCCTTTTCTTCTGGCTGATCTGCAAGCTTTTGTACTTCTTTGTTTAAGGCAAGCATCTTGGAGTCTAAATCATAGACCATAGCAGCACATTCAATCAGTTCCTTTTTTATATGCTCTGGGACATTCCCTTCAAACTTATAATGAATCTTGTGCTCTAAGCTCGCCCAGAAATCCATTGCAACTGTCCGAATCTGGATTTCTACTTTCGTGTCCACAATCCTGTCCGACAAAAAAATCGGGATGGTAACCAGTAAATGATAGCTTTTATAACCGCTGGGTTTGGGATTCTGAATGTAATCCTTTACGGAGATTACCCTGATGTCATTTTGCTTGATCAGCATTTCCGCTATCCGGTAAATGTCGGATATAAAGGAACAGATCACTCTGATGCCCGCTATATCATTCACATACTCCACCATGTTTGCAATGGTTGATTCATAATGGTGCTTTTTTAACTTCTTTACTATGCTCTGAGGCGTCTTAATCCGCGACTTAATATGTTCAATGGGATTGTACTGGTGCACGTGTTGAAATTCGTCATTTAGTATCTCCAGTTTGGTGCCCACTTCCTTTAAGGCGGAATTGTATATTAAAACAACCTCTTCCCAGCTTTTTATGTCATTCTCTTTTTCAAATTTTAATTCCAATAGCCTCACCTCTGTTGCTGATTCTACAAGAACATTTTACCACATTTCTTCAATTTATGCACAAATAAGACATAAATTTTTCCGTTTTTTCATTTTTATTTTTCCATTGTCCGCCCTTCCATCCTCTGTTATAATATCCCATGTAAATACAGCAGTGTCCACGAGCACACAGAAAGGGGTATTTATGTTTCGTTTGTGGGGTAAAATCTGGAAAGATAACCACCTGTTAAAAGATACCGTATTTGAAGAAGACAGCACGGATACCCGAACCCATAAAATCTTCCGCGGACTGGAAGAAATCTGTTATGAGTTCGACCTGGGTAAACCGATCTGGCTGGATAAAACCGTTGCGGAATTTAAGCGTCATGATAAGGCACGGTTTTCCCAGGATAATTTTATAGAAGAAATCCCCTTCGATTATCTGGAAATACAGATTATTGAAGAAGATTAATTAAAACTCTATGCATAAAATAATTGACACTCGAAATAATATGTTGTAACATCATTATATCAGAACATAGTTTTCAAAACTACATGATGTGTTTTAAGGAGGTCATATTATGCATATATCTATTCGTGAACCCGGAAGCGCCATTACTCATTTCATTGCCATGGTTCTTGCCATGGGAAGCGCCGTCCCTTTATTAATGAAAGCATCGGAATTCGGACCGCTTTCCGTCATTGCCATGTTTGTTTTTATCGGCAGTATGGTTTTGCTGTATGGAGCCAGCGCAACTTATCATTCCGTTACTGTAGCTCCCAATATCATAAAGATCTTCCGAAAAATTGACCATATGATGATTTTCATTATGATTGCCGGTTCTTACACTCCCGTCTGCCTTTTGGTACTGGATAAGCACACAGGCAGCAGGATGCTGTTGGGAGTATGGGGCGTTGCCCTGTTCGGCATTTTGATAAAAGCCCTTTGGATAACCTGCCCCAAATGGTTTTCTTCCATTCTCTATATCGGAATGGGATGGATCTGCATCAGCGCCATAAAACCGATCATTCACACTTTATCTCTTTCGGCCTTTATGTGGCTGCTTGCAGGAGGACTTCTGTACACCGTGGGAGGTGTTATTTATGCGCTGAAGCTAAAGGTTTTCAATGAAAAGCATGCATACTTCGGCTCTCACGAAATCTTCCACCTTTTTATTATGGCAGGAAGCTTCTGTCACTTTATCTTCATGTATCAATATGTGATTTAATTATAATTCTATGCCGTTTTTCTTTAAGAGTTCTCTCGCCGTCTCAACACTGTCCACGCCTGTGGCGTTTTTGATGGGAGCGAACTCTTTTTCTCTGATCACTTCAAAAGGCAGACAGCTCTCCAGTTCATGAATCATATCCAGCACCAGCTGCTCAAACTTATAGCCGTTAGGCTCGTTAGGCTTTATTTCATTCCCCGCTTCATCCAGACAGCTGATTTTCTTTTCCACAATATGAAGACAGAGCTTATGGGACATGATACGCTCTAAGGCGGAAACGGAAAACAGGTAGTTCAAGATCACGCCAAAATTATAGGCATATTCCCCTTTCTCATTGCGTTCGGCACGCATCTGCTCTGTTAGTTCATAATACTCCACAATAGAAGGCCTGCCGTCTTCCAAACACATGACCCCGACCTTTTCATCAGGAGCAGCCTTGCGGACTACCTTTGCCCCCACTTCCACGGCGCTGTCAATGGAAGCGCCTATAAAAACAGGGTCCGCTATTTTCTGTAAAACATTATCTACGGCAAAGATATTTAACCATTCAATGCCCATTTCATGGATTTTATCTACCAGTCCGTTTCTGTCAAGGGATACAAACCAGCCGCCGTTTCCGTTGGGAGAGGTTGAAATCTTACTTTTTGTCTCTAAAAGCACCTTTCCCTCAAAGTCCACTGCAGGCGCCATTTCCTGTTTAAAAAACCATACCATATCCTCTTTATATCCGAAGAAATCATGCTCCTTAAAAAAGCCGACCGTTCTTTCATGGTTTTTATCACTGGTCATGATAAACAGAGGCACCCATTTTCCGGCCTTATTTACCACATCCATAAGATTGTTCATAAGACATTCAAAAATGTACAAATCCTTTGTCAGCCCTATATTGTAAACCCCTTTTGGTTCATCGCTGCCTAAGCGGGTTCCCATTCCTCCGGCCAATAGTACGGCCCCTACCTTCTGCTGCTTAATCGCATCCAGCCCCAGACTTTCAAAACGGGACTTATTTTTCTCGATTTCATCTATTTCCATAGACGCAATGGGAGTGATCTTCCCCCGCTTCGTCTCGCTTGCCCGATGCTTCAGATTTTCTACAATGGAAAAATCCGTCTCCTCTATCTGCAAAAGCAATTCTCTTTGCTTATCATCATCCAATTCCTTATAAAATTTTAACAAATGTATCTGATCATATTGTGTTAATTTTTCCAAAGCCTGATTATAATTCAATGTCAATTCTCCTTTCGCCGTTACCCAAACAAGCTCTCTCTTCTTACTATGAAAAAAATTCCAAAAAACCCGTTGTTTTTCTTATTTTATCTTTCTCATATTCTGTCATAAAATATAGCTTTTGTCTATTACAAATCCAGAGACAGCTTCCCAAAGAAATCGCTTTTTTCCAGATGTTCTTCCTTATATTTCATCAAAAACGCTTTCATCTGGGGATGCTCCGCCCCCAAATCCAAAAGTATGTCCTCAAAATTATCCGTTGTCAGACATTCTAAATCTGCAAAGAGAGAAATATATTCCATATCCTCTCCGTGTTCTTCCTTTAACACCAGCCAGGTTTCTTCACTTTCACATCCCTTCGTATGGGAAACCAAATAGCCGGTCAGCTCCTTCCTGTTGGCTTCCTCTAATCCTTTGTCATACAAAAGCCTCAGAAATGCTACCCTGACCTTTCTCTTTCTCTTTTCTTCCAGAAAATACTCCAGGTTGTTTTCCCTGCTGCCATAATCCTCTTCCCCGCATAAAAGCAGCCTGGTATATCCTTCCATATCATCGCCGTGAAGAATCGTCAACATCCTTGCATCCCACAGGGCAAGCCATTCCGCATCATCTACCTTCGTCGTCTGAAATAAGTAGGGGGCATCTAAAACGCCGCAGGTAGACGAGAGCAAAGAGCCAAAGCCGCGGCATACCTCATCTTCTCTGGCATTCCCGTTCTCTTTCTCTGTCAGGCAGATACGTTTTAACGCAGCACACTCCATAAAAAGGGATTTCCCCAGCACATATTCTTTCCTGGAAAGATAGATCTCCTCCAAATCCCTGCAATGGGCGAACGCCCAGTCCCCGATGCTTTCAAGGGTATTGGGCAGATAGATTCTGTATAAGCCGGAAACATTAAAAAAAGCCTTCTTTTCAATAGCGGTTACCGGAAGGTCATCTATAGCCTTCGGAATCACAAGCTCTATTTTATTTCCTTCATAACCGGTAATGGCCACGCTTTTTTCTGAAATTATATAATGATACAGGGCTCCCCCCTGTTCAAACCGTTTCTCTTTCATGTAAATTTACCCGTCCTGATTTTGCTTATTTCATGGTTCCGTTTTATTGCTCAGGTATTGTTTCTTACCAGTACTCCGTTTTATTGTTCAGGTATTATTTCTTACCAGTACTCCGTTTTATTGCTCAAGTACTGTTTCTTACCATTACTCCGTTTTGCCGCTTCATCTTATCAAGCTATCATCTTACAAGTTTAATTCCCTTATTTCCTGCGCCAGCTGCTCCGTTCTTTCAGACAGCATCAGCTGCTTATTCTGCCTCTGGTAAGCCTCGCAGCCAAAGGTGGCGATAAATCTGGAGGAATCATTGTTGACCGTCAGCTCCGTTACCAGAATCAGCATTTCATTCCCTTGGGAAAATGCTTTCTCTACAAAATCAAACAATGCCGAAAGCCTGCTCTGGCAAAGCTCTGTATCTTGTTTCATCCGGCTAACTTCTTCATCAAAAAGGGATTTGATCAGGACGAACACCTGATCCGTGGCGGTCTTTTTATGGGTAACCGCTTCTTTCTTACAATTTTCAAGGAAACGCAGGATTCTTTTATGCTTCATTTTATCTGCCGGGGAAAGGGAACCTCCCTTTGCCAGATTCTGCATTATTTTTTCCCGTGCCTGTATTTGTTTATCCAGCATATCCAGTCCGTCTTCCGCATCCTTTACTGCCCTCAAAGGCGCCATCATATCCTGCAGATAAGCTCCTGTTTCCATATTCTCTTTTATATCCGCAAGCATCTTATCCATAAGCATGCCAAGAAGGGAAAGCCGCTCATCAAAGGGCGCTTCTTCCGCTTTTTTCACAATTGCTTCCGTTACCGTTCCTCCCAAAATTTCATCCACATGATAATCCTTTTTGTATTTCTGGTACAGGTCATAATATGCCCCGAATTCTTTTACGATCTTATCATTACGGATATATTGTTCTATAAGAGCTTCCGATACGGGAAGCTTTTCCTCTTCATAAAGATATAAAATCTGGGAAAGATCCTCCCAGCCCCTTGCAGTTACATAAAGCCTGCCCTTGACCGTTGTCTCAATATGGTAAAAATATTCCTTCTTCAGTTCCAGGAAGCTTACTATCGCTCCGTGGATACCCATCTCTCTGGCATAAGTCTTCCATGCGTCATAATCCGCTTCCACCGCAAGCACCTTTAAACGATCCATGGTAACCACATCAAATTCCCTGACGGATTTGTTGTATTCCGGCGGATTACCGGCGGTAACAATAATCCAGCCTTCAGGAACCCTGTGCTTTCCAAAGGTTTTGTACTGCAAAAACTGCAGCATGGAGGGTGCAAGAGTCTCGGAGACACAGTTGATCTCATCCAGAAACAGGATTCCCTCCTTGATGCCGCTGCCTTCCATAGTCTCATAGATGGAAGCGATGATCTCACTCATAGTATATTCCGAAACCCGGAATTTTTCTCCCTCATATTCCTTTTCTTCGATATAAGGAAGTCCCAGGGCGGACTGTCTTGTATGATGAGTCATGGAATAGGACACCAGTGCAATGGAAAGCTCCGACGCCACCTGTTCCATAATAGCGGTTTTGCCGATACCGGGCGCCCCTAATAAGAAAATAGGACGCTGTCTGACTATGGGTATCCGGTATTCCCCGAATGCATCCTTCTTCAAATATAATCTGACGGAATCCTTAATATATTCCTTCGCCTGTCTGATATTCATTTTTCTTCTCCTCTTCCTCAAACGCTTCTATTTCCGGTTCGCTTAGCACAACCTGAATTGCCCAGACCGGAACCCGGGGCTTTTTGTCGTCCTCATTAAGAAACACAAATATTGTATCGTAATCCGGCATTCTGTCCGGATAAATTCCGTAACCGTCGGTAAAATAAATCAGTCCCTTGAGATTTTCAAACTCTCCCTTTAAAATCTGTTCATCTACATAATCGAATACCGGGCGGAAATCCGTAGAGCCGAAGCCCTTTAATTTCCCTGACGCAATGAAGGCGTCAAAGTCCTCGTCACAGGTAATTTTTGTATCCGACTGCACCTCCATATCACACTGGATGATGTGTACGTTAATTTTATGAAAGAAGCTTTCGCTTTGCTTTAAAATGTCATAGGTTTTTCGTAAAAATGCCTGCACCAGCGGTCCCCTGCAGGATGCGGAGGTGTCGATGGCAATGACAAACTCCCTGACCTTTTTCACATCCTTGTATTCCAAAGGCTCCACCAAAGGCATGTTCCCATATGTGGAAAGTCCGTAGGTATAATAGATATAATCAAATTCCTCATCGTTGACGGACATATCCTCCGAAAGCTGGGTAAAACGGCTCAAAATATGGCTGTAATCATAACGCTCCTTGGTTGCCTCCCCCAGATTGGCAGATAAACTTTCCGATTTGGATTTGTTTTTGGAAAAGCTCTTTAAGTCCGCCTTAACCCTTTCACTGATCCTCTGAAACTGCTCCTGCCCTATGGTCATTTCCTCTTTGACATTCCATGTCACATGCTCATCCACATGGCTTAAGGAAACCAGTTCCTTTCTTTCATCCGACCTTAAAGAATTCTTTTGCAGATAGCGGTAAATGTGCTCCGCCGTAAAAGGAATCCTTTTCTTTTTTTCCGTCTCATTCCGTCCTGTCTGGTTCCATGAAACCTGCCTTGCATATTCCTCGGCGCTTCCTTTGCCGTTCATATAATCCCGCAGATTTCTGACGGCTTCCAAAAGTCTGTCGTCCTTTTTCATGGAAGCGCTGTGTATGCCAAGCTCCAAAATGGTATTTTCTACCGCAAGGTCCACCGCCAGATCCCAGTCAGCCTTATCTAATTTGCCGTACCGGTAGCTGTGGTAAAAAATGCAGTGAAACAATATGTGAAGGTACATCCTTACTGCAAAGGCAGGTTCTCTTTCATAATGCTTTAAAAGCCACACCGGGTCATAATACAGTTTTACCCCGTCCGTAGCCGCCCCGCCCATGCCAATCCGTGCTTCGCCGGTCAATGCGGAAACAGCCACATCCAAAAAACGCATGTTTACCACAATGCTGTCGGAGGCAAGCTTCATGATATGTGCCGCAAGGCTTTTCATTTTATTTAGTTGTTCCGCCTCTTTCGGGGTTAAATTCAAATCCGCCATATTTTTTGTTCCGCCTCGATATTTTATCTGTATTCTCATACAAAATATTTATCCGCTTAAGTTCATTTAAATCATTTTTCGGGCCATTTCCGGTATCTTAAAAAATCCCCTTTCATTTATATCTGAGCCCGTATGCTCTTTTAGAAAATCCACCTGCTCCTGACGATCCATACCGGAATCTATTACCTCTCCCTCCATCGTAATAAATGTGCTTTCAGCATGACTCTCTAACTGATAATTTCCTTTTGACGATACATATAAAATACCCGCGAAAGAATACTTTTCCAATTCATCATTATTGTCATTTTCCTGCTTGGGATACAGATAACTGATCTCAATATAATCATAATCTTCAAAAGTATTGGAAGCCGCATCTTCCATAGCTGTGTCAGACTTTTCCAATGCAATTTTAATATACCTGCTGCCGTTTTGCTTTTTTTCGGCGTAAGGCAGTTCTGATTCCTGAATAAAGGATACAGCCTCCTGATAATTTGCCGTCTGCGGGAAATCAACATACAGTTTTCGTAAAGCCTCCGGTTCATTTGTGCCTGCCGGGTTTTCAGAAAATGAGGCAGCTACAGAATCTGCTCCATCCTTAATTTCCTCAGTATGATCCCTTTGGTCTGCTCTGCCGGCGCATCCCGTTAAAAAAACAAACATCATGATATATAAAAAACACCTTATGACTCTCTTCATTTACTTTTCTCCCTAATCAATCTTCAACCTTATTTTACCCCCGGCCGCCTGAATCAATCATATCATGCTGTCTGCTTTTTTTCTATACTGACTATTATAAATAATGCGCATTATCGCAACAAGCTTTCCCTTTTCTTTTTGTTCTTTTACATCCGGTTCAATATCTCACTGCTGTTTTAGTAAAACTTCCAAATAATCATCCGCTTCTTTTCTTGATTTGAAGATAATAACATTTTTATCCTTTTGATATTTCTCCAACAACTCATAAATCTGCGGCAACTGGTCTTTGGAAAAGTCCATGATCCACTGCCTGAATTCCTCATCAAATTCCGTTTCCACCCAGGGTAAATCTTCCCGCTTTTTTCCGATGCGGGACTTAGCTCCCAAAAGACAGACTTCCAAAGGAAAATCCAGTAAAAATACCGTATGGCACTCTTTTAAACGGGTTTCCAGTGTGCGCCGGTAATTCCCGTCAATAATCCAGCGGCGCTTTTTGAGGATTTCGCCCAATTGCAAATCAAATTCTTCCCTGGAAATATTTGTTCCATCCGGCTTGTGCCACAGCATATCCAGATAATAAAGGGGAAGATTCGTAATATCTCTCAATTTTCTTGCAAATGTACTTTTCCCTGCGCCGGGACTTCCGATAATAATTGCTTTTAACATTATTTTTACCTATAAATTCTAATATGGAATGAAAAGCTTAATTAGAATTTTAAGCTTTCCATTCCATGAAATTCTTTGATACTTTTTCCTGAGTCATTAAGTTTCTTTTCGATGTCAATATAGAGCAATATAAAATGGACTATCTATGATATGACATTATATCATGACAAAACCGTTATAGAAAGGCTTACTAATCAGCAGGCAAATACCTGCTTGTATGTTAAAACGGACATTCTACCTCATAGTATCAACAATATCCTTCATAGTATCTATGGAAACCCTTCCCTTCAAAGTATATCGTATCCCGCCTGCCACAAAAACAGCTGCCTTTTCCGATACATAATCTTCCAATTCTTCTTCAATGGTATCTTCTATAATATTTACCTTATATCCCTGTTCCGACGTATAGCTTTCCGCAAACCGGTACATCCCCAGATAATCCGTATCCCATCCGTTATCCAGCTGGGATTCGCTCAAAACCAGGTCAGCGGTTAATGAAACCGGAGTATAATATTCTTTTCCGTTATCAAAGGCATACCGGTTCTCTTCCTCCATATATTGGTAATTACCTGTATCTCCCGTAATATAATTATCTACCGTGATAATTGCAAAATCCTTTGCATCTGTCTTAAGCCGGCACAGCATATAAGGGTTATCATCAGATAACCTTGTATCCAGCATTTCAAGCCCCAGCGCCTCCTGCATTGCAGCATAATCCGCATAGTCTTCATAAATCATCCCGTATTCATCAGGCGCAGTCTCCGGCTCATTCATTTGCACAATCTGCATGGAATCCAGTTCGGGCAGCACTTCTTCATTTACCCACACTCTGTTCAGCATATAATATCCCGCAAAAACAGTAGTTCCTCCTAAAATAATAACCGCAGCGAAAGCAGCAGCAGACGCCGCAATATTTTTCCATATCCGGTCAGGTCTTAAAGCAGTAACGCCATTTCTGATATTATTTTTGATATCATCCTTCAATTCTATCTGCCTAAGTTCCCGGTCTATCACTTCTTTTATTTCAATTTTCTTCATATCCTGCCTCCGTCAAAATTTTTCTCATTTTACTTCTTGCCCTGTTCAAACGCTGTCTCGTTGTATTTTCCGTTTTCCCAATCACTGCCGCAATCTCTTTGACTGACAGCTCCTGGTAATAATGCAGCACTATGATCTGTCTGTCATTTGCCTGCAATTTCATAACAGCCGCTGATATACTGTCCTTTTCCAGAAAATCATCGATGGAATCATTACCTGTCCGTTCTGCATTTTCTTCCGGATTATTTTGCCTGATTTTAAACCAGCGGTTTCTCATGATATTTTTGCAGCAATTGATCGCAATGCGTATCAGCCATGTCTTTTCACTTGATTTGTGTTCAAATGACTCATAGGATTTCATCGCCTTAATAAAAGTCTCCTGAACAGCGTCTTCTGCAAGTTGATAGTCTTTCAGATATAAATAGCACATCCTTAAGACCGTGTTGCCATATTCATCCATTAATCTTTCTAAAAATTGTTCTGCCGGCATTATGTTTTAACCTCCCTTCACTTATTAGACACAGGAAAGCCTTCTTTTATTACATCATTTTTTCTTTTATGAAAATTCCTCTTTTTCTCACAATTACGTATTTATCATACCGCAATTAACAGGTCTTATTTATAGGATGTTTTCATTCAGTAGTTTTTGGAAAGTGCAGTGGATAAAGCCGCCCTGTGCAGATTTACTTTGGACGGCTTTTGGAAATGCTTAAGCTTTTATATGAATCATTCTAATCTGTACATTAAGGTATCGTAATACTCTTTCATAAATTATCAAATCCTATATTCTACTATTTTCTCAAACGCAATGTCTCCCCGGACATATTCGTAGTCGCCAAGTTTGATTTCTTTGAATCCAAACTTTTCATAAATATGAAGGGCCGGTTTCAACTTGCTGTTAGAAATGATGAACAATCTTACGGCCCCATGCTCTACCGCCCACTGCATAGCCGATTCAAAAACTGCGCTTCCGCACCCTTTATGGGTCTGGTGCTTGTTAGACGCCAATTTACAGATTTCCCATGTATCGTCCTGCATATGCTTTGCCATGCAGGTTGCAAGTACGGTTTCTTCCTCGACGGCAAAGTATATCATGGCGCCATTTCCTATATCCTGTTCAATATTTGCAAAGATTTCCTTATCCTCTTTTTCCAGAAAACCAAAATTATCTATGATCCAGTCTGTGTTATATTCTATAAATTTGTCTTTATATTTTGAATCATAAGGTATCATTTTCACAAACTCAATTCCTTTCTGCTAATATTTTCCGGATTATGTTCCTTGCATTCTCTAGCTGCACACATTCACTTTCAGATAATGAATGGATAATACATTCCATTTCCTGATTTGTTTTTTGAATCAGCTCCTCACTGATACGCCTTCCTTTTGCTGTCAGATAAATTTTATATGATCGATTTTGTTGCCTTTGTCAACTAATTTTAAAGGATCAATTCCTTCTCTGTTCTCCGCTGCTGGTAAAATATTGAAAAATCCCCTTCCTTCTTATATAATAGGTTAAGAAAGCGAGAAAACAATGTCCGAAAAAATTTTTGACGTATCAATCGTCATTCCCGTATACAATATGGAAGCCTATCTGGACCGGTGCGTAAAAAGCGTTCTTGCCCAGAGTCTTCAAAATATCGAAATTATTCTGGTGGATGACGGAGGAAGCGACCGTTCCGTTGCCATGTGCGACGATTACGCTGCCGCCTACCCTGATAAAATCCGTGTCCTTCACAAGGAAAACGGCGGGCTGACCTCTGCCTGGAAGGCGGGAAGCGCCATTGCAAAAGGGCGTTATATCGGCTATGTGGACAGCGATGATTTTATCCTGCCGGATATGTATGAAAGAATGTTTGCCCGTATTGAAGAAGAAGGGGCGGATATTGCCTGCTGCGGTCTGCACCATATTTATGAGGACGGCAATCATGATGAGTGGGATGACCAGATGGATTTTCCCACGGATGTATTTGAACCTTTCTCTTTAGAAAAAGAAATGTTTCCGGCGCTTATTAATGACGGCAGCTTTATGGGCAGAAAGCTCCATCCCAACCGGGTTACAAAGCTAGTCAAAGCTTCCCTTGTAAAGAAAAATCTGTCTTTGTGCAGCGACGAGGTTTCAATAGGCGAAGATTTCCAGTTTTCCCTCTGCATGTTTTTAGACGCCAAAAGGGTAGTGATTTTAAAGGATTATTTTCCCTACTACTACTACATGAACAATAGCTCCATGACTATGAAATACGACAGTCATTATATGGAAAAAATCAAGATTCTAAACAAAAACCTGTTACGGATCAGCAAAGAAAAAGGCGGCTATGATTTCAGCAGACAGATTTGGAATGATTTTCTCTGCCTGACCGTTCTCCATGTAAAGGGCGGTATTTATAAAAAGAAAAACGCTCCCTATAAGGAGCATAAAAACGATATGAAAACGATCTGCCATGACCCGGATGTGCTCCATGCCTTAAAGGTATATGATATGCCGCAGCTTACCATGGCGGAAAAGCTATTTCTCTTTTTTATGAAGCATCACATGTATCTGGCTATTTTTCTTGCGGTACGGATTTATTTCCGTTAGCCTTAGGAAACCAAATACTGCCGCTTCGACAAATATTGATTTTAGATAGGTTCCGTATACAAATAAAAATGTTCTGCTGCCTGAAAAGAAATTTATAATTGCTGCAAAACGGACTATCTGAACAGATCCCTGCTAATAGATTGATTATTTAAGGAAACTCTTGCAAAATGGTGCGGAACACAAACGATAAAAGAAATAAAACAGCAAAATCCGGCAACAAAAATCTCAAATGGTCCCTACCCCTTCCCTTTGTGTTTGTTTTGCCCTGCATTTTAATCTCCGTTCTTTATCTTCAGTTCAAAGACATTTATTTTCCGGGTACTTCCCGTATGCATGATCTGATCATCGACCAGATTGCTATGGACGGCAGCAACAAAACCGGAGAATGGGAATTTTTCTGGGGACTGCTCTGGCTCGGTTGTTTTTGTATTCTGGGGCTTTTTCTCATGGGTAGAAGCTTTTTGGGTTCTACGGCGGGAAAATGCGGTTCCGAATTGCCCTCCGCCCATGATACGTCTTCATGGGATTTCACTTCTTCCTTTGAAAAAGTACCCCTTCCCTTAATATGTGTCCTCTGTTTCTTTCCTCCCGTCATACAGCTGATATGCTACGGAAAGGTTTCTTTGTCCCTTTGGCTTTTTGCCCTGACCTTCAGCCTTCTGATGTTCATTTTTAAAAAAGATTGCGGAAAATGTATTTCCCTTTTTTTGTTTCTCTATTTTGACGTTCATGTAATCAATCTGATTGCAGCATTTGTCATCGGCAAATATCTTCACTCCGATTTATTGATTTTCGCAGCCGGAGCGGTTATTTTCAGCTTTGCCCTTATTTTCTATTTCCATTTTTACGGAGTATTTGATAAAATTTTCTTTGCAAGCCAGCTTCCTCTGCCGCTTTTGCTGATTTTATATTTAAAACATTCTTACCGTTATCAGGAACAAATATTACAGCTTCATCATCCTAAAAGCTACATAATTTTTATAGCTTTTTTCATGCTGGCTCTGTACATAGGATTTTTCCTTCAATACTACTTTTTTCGTAAATCCGATAAAAGCATACAGCCTTTTATCGCTGCCGCTTCGGCAATTTCCATTTTCCTCTACGGCTCTTACATTCCGGCAGCTTTGATAATCCCTTCGGATATGCATCATTACGGCGAACAAATGATCCCCTGGCAGCAGATCGTCTCTCTTGGCAATTCTCCTTATAAGGATTACGCCCCGGTATCAGGACTGTTTCCCATGCCGACAGGAGGCATTAACCAGCTATTCTTCGGTGGAAAGGCCTCTACCTACGGAGCCGCCTTTGTCATTCTGTTCATATTGTTTGGAACATTGACAGTATGCATGATTTCTCTTCACGTAAACGGAAAATGGACGCTCCTTTTCGCTTTTCTTTTCCACATGCCCGTTTATTGCCGGACCTGGATCATTCTTCCGGTATTGCTGTTGCTTTTACTTCCCTCTGTCATTCATAATAAAAGGCGTTTTCTCTATCTCTATGTTTTTTGCGGCTTTTTAAGCGGACTTTATTATCCGCTGTTCGGTCTGGCGTTGATCGTGGCGGGAATGCCCTATGCCTTAGTCTGCTTTTTTTCTTATTTGAAAGACAAAGAATTCTTAACCGAAATAAAGAAAAAATCCTTTTATGTAGAAACGCTTATTCTTCTGGTTCCCATTATTTTATCCATTCCTTTATTGATAAAAATGGCGTCCCATATTCTGACATATTCCCATCAGACCCTTCTTGCGGACGGATTATCATTAAGTTCCATATCTGTTCCCCAGTGGTTTCTGCCATATTTATCTTCTTTTGAACAAATCAGAAGCGGCGCCTATTATGCCCTGCGCTTTTTAGGCTGTATGCTTCCTGTATGGCTCTTTCTTCTGTTGCTGCTTTCTTTCTATTATCAAAACAAAGAGAAAAAGCCATATAAAGAGCCTGCGTTTTTAGGCTTATCTGCAGGTTTCCTTATCCTGCCTGTATGCTACACTTACACTTTAGTCGTTATGGACGAAACCTGGGTCAGCCGGTTGTTTTCCCGCAGCAGCCATATTTTCCTTTGGATCATTGGTATTTTCCTCCCCATCCTCCTGATTCGCTTTGGAAAGCAGATTTTTCAAAAGGAAGCCTCTGTTGCGCTTTTAACCGCCTTTTCCTTAAGCGTTCCTTTTCTGACCTTTTATCAAATGGGAGATTACCAGTTTCCGGCCTTGGACGGAAGAACCAATGCAGAATGTGCGTGTGTAGGAGAATACACGGCAAACCTCTCGCCATTCCCTGTTTCTCCCTCCTTTGTTCCCATCAGTGAAGAAGATGCTGCACGTTTCCCTGCTCTGGGCTATGGTTTTATGGAATCCGGCGTTAGAGAACAGCTTTATACATATGATGAAAGATTGGAAATTCTTCACAAGGCAGATGAAGATTTGAAGCTTTTGGCGCTGGATAAGCTGCAGATGTATTATTTTTTATTAAATGAAAGCGCTCTTTATTCAGGGAAGGTTTCCCTTGCCAAAAGTCATGAGGCGGCAGAGGCGGTTATCGCCCTGCTTGACGAGCACACCGTTGCAGGAAATGATTTAAGTCCGTTAAACAATTATTATATTTACCGGGAGCTGATAAAGAGGGGCTATGTTTATGATTCTATTACAGAATTTTATCTGCCGAAAACACTGTACGTTTCCATATACGGCGAAGAAAGCTATGCTGCTACAAGCCTTTCCGATTCGCCCTGGGCGGCGCCTCTTTATATGAGTAAATGCGCCTTGTCCTTAGGACACAATCTGGAAAATCTGAGCGCTTCGGTTCTCATTGCATCCGATACGCCTTCAGAATTTCTCTATGTGGAAATTGATATAGCGGCATTAAATACCCGCTTTGGCGGTACGCTTAATGAAGATACCATTATGACCATAAGCTGGGAGGGAAAAAGCTGCCTTTTAACAGACTTAGGAGACGGAGTCTTACTGCTTCCCCTTGCTTCCAATGCGGACTGGGCAACGGGCGGCTATGATCAGGTATTTATCAGTCTGTATGATGAAACAAGACCTGTTATGGAAATGGATGATAAAATTCCTTTAGAGGAACTCAGCAATTGCTTACAATATTACTCTTTGAGGGAAGACGCCGGAATATAGGCGTTCCCCTGTTGTTCGTGCACTCGGCAAGAAAGCGGATGGAATGGGCGGACCGGAAATCCCTTTGTGAATCGACAAAGACTTTGTTTGCAGAATAAAAAGGCTGCCGATTCACGATTTTCCAATCATTAAAACGACAGCCTTTTTTAACATTTCTTATATAAGCATACGCTATCTCATCAGATCAAAGATTCATACAGCTTTGTAATATCCTCCACACTGGTCTCTTTGGGGTTGCCCGGTCTGCAGGCATCATCATAAGCGGACTGCGCCAGGAACGGAATATCCTCTTTCTTTACAATTTCCTTTAAATCAGCGGGGATTCCCACATCTACGGAAAGCTGTTTAACAGCATCTACCGCCGCCTTACGGTATTCCTCCTGAGTCATGGAATCTACGTCTTTAACACCCATGGCTCTGGCAATTTCACGATATTTCTCCCCGGTGGCTTCCGCATTGTATTCCATAACCGTAGGCAGAATAATCGCATTTGCCACACCGTGGGGCGTATCGTATAAAGCGCCAAGAGGATGCGCCATGGAGTGAACAATACCAAGGCCTACATTGGAAAAGCCCATGCCTGCAACATACTGTCCTAAGGCCATGCCTTCCCTTCCTTCCGGCGTATTGTCAACTGCGCCTCTTAAAGAACGGGCAATGATTTCAATTGCTTTTATATGGAACATGTCGGACAATTCCCATGCGCCTGCGGTAATATATCCTTCTATGGCATGAGTCAGGGCGTCCATACCGGTAGCCGCCGTTAATCCCTTGGGCATGGAAGACATCATTTCGGAATCCACAAATGCCACCACGGGAATATCCTTAGGGTCTACGCATACCATTTTGCGGTTTTTTTCCACATCGGTAATTACGTAATTGATGGTAACCTCTGCTGCCGTACCCGCTGTTGTAGGAACTGCAAAAATAGGCACGCACTTATTGGTGGTAGGAGCTACACCCTCTAAACTTCTCACATCTGCAAAGTCGGGATTATTGATAATGATACCCACCGCCTTAGCGGTATCCATGGATGAGCCGCCACCAATAGCGATGATGTAATCCGCCCCGGATTTTTTGTACGCCTCCACACCGGACTGCACATTTTCAATGGTGGGATTGGGTTTGATATTGGAATAAAGCTCATAAGAAAGCTTCGCATCATCCAACACCTTCAATACCTTTGCCGTTACCCCGAATTTAACCAGATCAGGGTCGGAGCATACAAATGCTTTTGTAAAATTCCTTCCTTTTGCTTCGCCGGCTATTTCGTTGATCGCCCCCACTCCATGATAGGATGTTTCATTCAGTACAAATCTGTTTGCCATACCTTTCCTCCTTTTTCATTGCATGGTTCTGATTGCAGTTTCTTTGCTAAAAGTCCTTTTAAAGACTAACTATATTATAGCCTGTTTTTCCAGCGTTTCCCACTAAAATTTTTCAGCTTTTACTTTTGATATTTTACTTTTCAGCAGCCTGCTGTATATTTCCATGACCTACCCCAGATATTCCACCGCCATCAAAGCCGCCACCGCCCCGTCTGCCGCTGCCGTAGTCAGCTGTCTGACCGCTTTGGTCCTGCAGTCTCCCGCCGCAAATATTCCCGACGCCGTAGTCTTACAGTCTTCTCCCGCCAGAATATAACCCTTTTCATCCGTAACGACCATTTCCTTTGCAACAGCAGTTTCCGGTTCCTGCCCTATGGCGATAAAAAGACCGTCCAACATCAACGTCTTTTCTTCTCCGTCTTTGTTCTTTATACAGACGCCTTCCAGCTTACCTTCTCCTATCAGCTTTGTGATTACCGAATTAAAAATAAAGCGGACATTTTCTCTTTTTTCCAGATTCTCTAAAAGCCTCTGCTCTCCCCTGAAAGCATCCCTTCTGTGGATCACATAGACTTCCTTGCAATAGTTGGACAAAAAGAGCGCATCCTCTAAAGCCGTACTTCCTCCTCCGTTAACTGCCACTATCTTATTCCTGTAAAACATGCCGTCACAGGTTGCGCAATAGGAAATTCCCGCTCCCGTCAGCTCCTGCTCGCCCGGAAGACCCAGCAAACGGTTTTTGGCTCCCATGGCAAGAATCAGAGTACCGCCTTCGTAAGAGTTTTTTGATGTATTTACCACAAAAGCCGAAACTTCCTTCTTGTGGTTTTCTTCATTCCCGTCAAACTGGGCGGCCTCCATATCGGCCTGCTCCCCGCCTTCCGGTTTTTCCACGGAAATCACTTTTTCCATTTTTATCTGTGCCCCCAGATCCTTGGCCTGCTCATAAAGTCCTTTCGCAAATTCAAAGCCGGACATCTTTTTGATCCCGGGATAGTTTTCTACCTCGGGAGTGTTGATAATCTGCCCTCCGTAGGTCTTGCCTTCTAATACCAGAACGCTTTTCCCCGCCCTGATTCCGTAAATCGCTGCGGACAGTCCTGCCGGTCCCGCACCAATAATGATCATATCGTACATAGACACCTCCTGAATACATTTTTAATTTTATATTTATGTTTCCAAATATCAGCTCATTTTATTTTCTGCTTATACTATAACATATGAAATCGACGGCCGATATGCTCTGCTTTTCCGCTTCATGATACCGGAAATGATACAACGTCTTTTAGGGGAATGATCAAAAACTTTGTATATACACTTACCACAGCTGCCCTATTTCTTTTTTGTCTACTCCGTACTCTTTACAGAATTCCGCCAAATCCTTTTCGCTGCGAATCAGCATCACATCCGTAAATTTCCCTGTAGTCCTATCCCGGAAACCGGCAACCTTTTCCCCCGTACAGATACTTGCCCGCACCATCGGTTTCTGTATTTCCTTATTGTAATTTAAGTCTCGCTTTTTTCTTCCGAACATATCATTTCCCCGCCTTCCGAATGCAATACGCTTTACAGAACAATCCTTTTTCGGGAAAATATTCTTAATACCTAAAATCCATAATATATTGTTTCATTCATCCATTTCAATCATTCTTTTATCTATTTCCGAAGATTCTTCATCAATCATGGTTGCAACCGCACATTTTTTATAAAGATCAACGGCAGATTTTGCAGACCATTTCATAATAGCATATGCATATCCAAGCTCCTCCGTTGATTTCAATTTATACTCTGCATTATAAAGCATTTGCCAGCTGCGCACAATGTATATTTATAAGTCTGTTTTACCGTATACACCATTCTAAATAGAGAAAAAAAACAGCAACAAAAAAGATTATTTCTTGACAATACGTATTAATATGTTTTAAAATGAAGTTATCAATATATCATACGGGGAGAAATCATTATGTCTAATTTAAACCAATTATTTCAAGTAGGCGAGGCCGGATTATCCGAGGACAGTACCACGCCATTATATCTTCAGATCATTCAGATCATATCCGACAGTATTTCGTCAGGGCGCTTAAAGGAGCACGACAAACTACCAACCGAGCCCGAATTAATGGAGCTGTTCCATGTCAGCCGAGTAACCCTGCGGGCTGCCATGCGGGAGCTGGTGGATAACGGTGTTCTTGTAAGGAGACAGGGAATCGGCACCTTTGTGAATACATCTACTTATTTTATGTCCGTAAATAACTGCGCCGGTTTTACCGCATCCTGCAAAAAAGCGGGCAAAGAACCGCGAACCCAGCTTCTGAGCATTGAACTCATCATTCCCGACAGAACGCTGGCACGTTTTTTTAAGATAGAGGAAGCCGAAAAAATCTTGTTTATCAAACGTTTACGCTATATCGACGACCAACCGGTCATCATGGAATACAACTACTTTTCAAAACAGCTGTTTTCCCTTATGAATGAAGATACCCAGAGACTGGAAACCTCCATTTACCAGCTGCTTTCCGACAGCTATCATTTTACCACACTTCAGGGAAAATTTGAATTTAACACCTGCCTTCCAACCAAGGAAGAACAAAGCCTGCTCAATGTTTCTAAAAATACGCCTTTATTGTTGACAAGCGACTGGCATTATACCTCTCCCAACCATGAACCCCTGTTTCTCTCAAAACAGGTCAGCAACGGCGAATTCATCAATTTCTATTTTGATATAAATATCAATTTGTCCAATTAACCGGTAAATATCCTGAAAAGAAAGGAGCTCCGACAGCTTTTCCGTCGGAACTCCTTTTTAAGTAAGGGCTTTTATTCTGTAAAGGAATCAATATTTTCATCCGTATACAGTTCTCCGTCAACAAATACGGTGTCAAATTTTGATCCATCCAATGTTTTCTTCACATATCCCATAGCCTCTTTTGCAATGGTAACAGGCTTTAAGGAATATCCTACCGCCATACTGTCCGTATCTTTAATAGCCGTAGCCACTTCATCGGAGCAGTCGCCTCCCGTAATCTTAACATTGGCATATTTCTCGGGATAAGCCTGTACAACCGTCAGCGCTCCCAATGCACAGTCGGAGCAGGAAGATATAACAAAGTCTACATCCGGGTTTGCCGTCAGCGCATTTTCTACAGTGGTGGCAAATCCTTCCCTTCCATGCATAGCGTCGTCTAACTGGGAAATTACCTCAATATCAGGATACTCCTTGAACACATCCAATGCGCCGTTCTCCCTGTCGGTCATGGAAGACATGATCGGCGGAGAAGTGATCAGAAGTACTTTTCCCTTGCCATCCATCATTTTTACCACTTCTTCTGCCTGAAGCTTTCCACAGGTATAATGGTCGGATGTAATAAATACGGAGCATTCCGTTTCAATGGAGCTGTCTACTACGATTACCGGGATTCCTGCCGCCATTGCCTTATCTACCGAGCTTACAAAAGCCGCGGGGTCGGAAGGCCAGAGTATAATAGCATCCACTCCCATATTGATCAGATTCTCCATTTCGTCCGAGCCCTTTGAAACGTCCAGGTTATAGTTTACTTCATGGAGCTTATAGCCCTCCTCTGCAGCCTGTTCCTGGAAGCCCTTCTGAAGCTTTACCCCGAACTCCTCATAAAGGGTACAGTAAAGAATTCCTACTTCGATTTCATCTCCCGAAGCCGGAGTCGTTTGTTCTTCATTTTCGCTGCCCTGGGCCTCTTCCTTTGGAGCATCACTTGCTTCCGGTGCAGGCGTTTCCTGCTTTCCGCAGCCTGCAAACGCCAAAATCATAATCCAACACAATACGCTTACTATAAACTTCTTTTTCATTTGTCTACCTCCTATGATTGTAATTTTTTTCTATAAACATCGATTCCTACCGCAAGAATGATGATTACACCTTTGGCAACCATCTGCCAATAAGAGTCGAAGCCTACCATAACCATGCCGTTATTGATCACGCCAAGGATGATTGCTCCAAGGAACATACCTAAGACCGAACCTTCGCCGCCGTCTAAGCTGACTCCTCCGATAGCGGCCGCCGCAATAGCATCCATTTCATAGCTGTTTCCCATTGCCGGCTGGGCTGACTGTAATTTTGCAACCAGAAGAATTCCTCCGATAGCAGCTAAAAATCCGCTTATGGCAAAGGTCAGAATAACGGTCCACTTGACATTAATGCCGGAATATCTCGCCGCCACACTGTTACCCCCGGTAGCAAATATATTTCTTCCCGTTTCCGTGTAGTTCATAAAAATATAGCTGATAATATATACAATGATCATAACTACTACCGCTATAGGCAGGATTCCCACATAGCCTTTTCCAAAATAAAGCAGTGAGTCCGGCAATCCGCTGATAGGCATTCCCCCTGTTATAATGTAGACCAGGCCCCTGAAAACCTGAGTAGTCGCCATGGTAAGAATAAAGGCGGGAATTCCCGTAAATGCCACCCCGATACCGTTGAGCGTACCCAGAATCGTTCCGACGACAAGGGCCGCCATAACGCCTAAGACTACCGGCAGTCCCGATGACGTTATCATTGCCAAAACGGCGCCGCTCATACCCAAAATCGCACCTACGGACAAATCATAAAAATGATTGATGATCAAAATTCCCATACCAAGCCCTATAACGCCATAAATGGAGCTTTGTTTCAAAATCGCTATTAAATTATCCAGGGTAAAGAAATTTTTATTTGCTATGGAAAAGCCTGCAAACATCAAGATTAAAATGATGATGAGACCATAATACTGGGAGGCATTTTTTATAAATGCCAATCGTTTGCTTTTCTCTTTCATTCCCTTAATCCTCCTCTATTATTTTTGTCAGTATCGCCTTTTCGCTAAATTCCCTGCGGTCAAGGCTGCCGGTAATCTTTCCGTCCTTCATGGTATATATGCCGTCGCACAAAGCAATCAATTCCGGCATCTCGGAGGACATTAATATAATGCTGATTCCACGCTCTACCAAGTCGCTGATAATACGGTAGATTTCGGCCTTTGCACCTACATCTATCCCTCTGGTAGGCTCATCTAAGATCATGATTTTAGGTTCTGTTGCCAGCCATTTGGCAAATACTACCTTCTGCTGATTTCCGCCGCTTAAATTGCTGACGAGCTGCCGCAGTCCGGAAGCTTTTATTTTCAGCCTCTCCATCATTTCCCGCCCCATTCCGGCTTCTCTCTTACGACCAACAAACAGCACTTTTTTCAAAGCCTTCAGATTGGGAAGGGTAATATTTTCCCGAACGTTCATGGTATGGACAACGCCTTCTATTTTCCTGTCCTCAGGAACCAGTACCACCCCTTTGTTCATGGCGTCCCGTGGGCTTTTTGGATGATATTGTTCGTTTTCGAACATAATGCTGCCCGTAAACTTGTCCAGTCCGAAAAGCACCTTGGCAACCTCTGTCCTTCCCGCTCCCACAAGACCTGCAAATCCGATAATCTCGCCCTTTCTTAGCTTAAAGGACACATCCTTTAAATATCCCGTGGAAATTTTCTCCGCCGACAGAATCTCATCTCCGATTTTCACTTCCTTTTTGTAGAACCAGTCTCCGATTTCCCGCCCGATCATAGTCTGGATCAGTTTATCGGAGGTATATTCCGACAAAAAATTACTTTCTATGTACATACCGTCCCTAAAGATGGTTACCCTGTCGCAAAGCTCAAAAATTTCCGCCATACGATGGGAAATATACAAAACCGTAATTCCCCTTTTCTTCATACTCTTAATCTGGTTAAAAAGAATCTCTGTTTCATCATTTGTCAGAGAAGATGTGGGTTCGTCAAAAATGACAAACTTCGCATCGCTAGACAATGCTTTTAAAATCTCCACCATCTGTCTCTGAGCCGTGCCCAGCTTACATATTTCCGTATCCGGATCCAGATAGATCTCCGTATCCTCCATAAGCCTTAAAAGCTTCTCCCTCATTTTCTTTTTATCAATCCAGACCCCGCCCTTTTTCTCCATGCGGCCCAGATAAATATTTTCAAGAACACTCATATGGGGAGCCTGCATGGGTTCCTGGTAAACCGTGCTGATTCCCAAATCATGAATCTGCTTTGGAGACAATTTTAGGGTAGACTTCCCTTCAAAAATAATATCTCCCTTGGTAGGCTTTTCCACTCCCGAAAGACTTCTGATCAGGGTAGACTTGCCCGCTCCGTTTTCTCCCAGCAAAGCATGAATCATTCCTCGCTCAAAGCCCAGAGTAATATCTTTAAGCGCCTGGATTCCTCCGTAGTTTTTGGATATATCTTTTAACTGAATAATATAATCTGCCATTCCATCACCTCTTTTGCTTATGGCACCTTTCTGTAAGCAATGCCTTCCCCGAAAGCGCCCTTATTCATGCAATTGGAAGCCGCATAGACCGCTGCCTGGGACAGGCTGTAGCGAATCAGATTTTCTTTATAGGACCGGATATCCGGACATTTTTGTCCTGTCCCTTCAATATTGTTAAGAGCTTCCTCTGTCTGCTTCATTCCATAACAATAGCTTTCCAGAAATTTTGAAATGAAGGAATCCCCCGCTCCCATTGTGTCCACAGGTTCTACCCTGTATGCCTCCTGTTCGTAAAATTCCCGTCCGTCATATAAAACAGAGCCCTTCGCCCCTAATGTCATAACAGCCATTTTTGCTCCGTCCAAAACAATCTTTTTTAAGATTGCCTTAACGTCTCCCTCTCTGTCCAAAGGGCAGGATAAGAACACAATATCCACATAGGGCGCTTTATTCGGAAAATCTTCTTCCTTCCATTCCTCCGTGTAATCATAAGAGATAAAGTACCCGGCTCTTTTCAGTTGTTCAAGGGTTCCCGGTTCCAAAAAGCTATAATAGCAGGAATGAATCACGTCCGGAGCGAACTGCCGGATATATTCCATATCCTCCTCTAAAAGACAGACGGGATGGGCTTCATGAAGCTCGGGATGATATTCTCCGAATACCCGGTCTCCATCCTTAAGAGTTATGATGGCATTAGCCGTGGGAAAGTCCGAAAATCTTTTTACACGGTCCACAGCCACGCCTTCCTTTTTTATGGAATCTATCTGAAGGTCTCCCATATAATCATTTCCCACAACGCCTATATATCCCGTTTTGCATCCGTTCCTGCTCATATAAACCGAAACGTTGATGCAGTTTCCGCCCGGATATACGATTTCCTGTTCTTCATAAATATCTACATTGTTATCGCCGATGCATAAGGCTTTAAGTATCATACTGCCTCCTTACTCTGCTTTGTGCTCCTTTAAGTAGTTTCCAAAATATTCTATGATCTCTTCCATGGCTTCATCAGCTGCCATCGCATAGCGGGTTCCCCATAACTCCGGGGAAACAAATCTGCTATAGCCCTTTTTATCCAGTATTTCAAAGTATTTCATCAACGGAATTTCTCCGTGGCCCGGAATCAGACAGAAGGCGTCCGGCGCAGCGTCATTCATATGCACATGATATAAATCTTCCTTCAGCACATCCACAGCCTCTTCAAAATCTTCCTTTCCGTTATAAATCTGGTTAAAGTCAAGCATGCCTTTTAAAACCGGCATTTGCAGCTCATCTAACATTCTCCGTATATCGAAGGCATTTGCAACCGTACAGACAGGATCCGCTTCTAAAATAATAGTCATACCCAGGGTTTCCGCTTTTTTACACACCCTGTAAATTCCTTCCGCCGCCCATTTCCACGCTTCCTTCTTATCATCCTCGATCAACGAAAGACCTGCCATCATTTGCATAATGGGAGAGCCTACGGCATAGGAAAGCTCTAATGCCTTTTCATAATATTTCAAGGAACGTTCCCTCATAACCGGCTCTGAAATGGAACAGCTGATAGGGTATGCGCATTGCTCCGAAGTAAAGCATTCCACCTGTATTCCGGCCGCATCAAGCATTCTTTTTACAGACCGGGCCTGCCCTATGGTATAATCGTCCACATACATATGAGGAGAAGCGCCGTAAAATTCAATATGTCCAATTCCCATTCTTTTCATGGAATCTATAAAATAAGACAGCGGATGCTTTGTATAATGATAATTGGAGCCTAATAATTGTTCTTTTCTCATACCGTCCCCTCCTTACACAAAGACCAGACAAATTGAAAGCTGTCCTTCATGGCTTCCTCCGCCATATCCACATACTGCCATCCCCAAAGCTCCGGCGTAAGACGACCTTTATATCCGTACTTGTCCAGAATACCGGCATATTCCTTTAACGGAATGGTTCCTGTCCCCGGAATTGTGCAGTAAGCGTCCGGTTTTTTACCATCAATAAAATGCACATGTCTTAAATCCTCTCCAAGAGCCTTTACCGATTCCTCAAAATCATCTCCCGAAAAGTAAATGGTATTTGTATCCAGCAGGCCGGAAAAAGCGGGACTGTTTATTTCCTTAAGCATTCTGCATGCATCAGCCGTATTTTTTACCGTACAGGTAAAATCCGCCTCCAAAAGAATGGTAATTCCCAGCTTTTCCGCCTGTTTAACGATTCTGTAAAATCCGTCTGCCGCCCGTTTCCAGTTTTCCTCTTCCTTGCTGCCGATAAGACCTCCTCCCGATATCATCTGCATATAAGGAACCTCTAAAACGGCTGCGGCTGCTAAAGCTTTTTCATAATATTGCAGGGAGCGTTCCCTTACAACCTCATCTTCTATGGCCATGCTGATGGGATAATTGCATTGCTCGGGTGTAAAGCATTCTACGGTCATACCCGCATCCTGTATCTGCCGTTTTAATTCGTATACCCTGCCTATCGTGTAGTCATAAAGATACAGATGCGGCGCCGCCCCGTACAATTCAATATGTGAAATTCCCAACCTCTTCATCGATTCCAGAAAATAAGAAAAACAATGCTTTGTATATTGATAGTTGCCCCCAAGAAATTGTTCCTTTACCAAATTTGCACCTCCCAATAACATTACAATAAGTTTCCGGCATTAATACTCCACTTTATACATATATCTGCGCATAAGCAGAGGATGCTTTTTCGCCTTTGCCAGCCCCTCGGAATATTCTAAGGCTAACGCCCAATGCAGAATGGGATTGAAATATTCAACGACCTCGTCCTCAATGGTATTGATCCCAAATTCCTTGCTGTCCACAATGATGATCTTTTTTGCATAGCCGCGTAAAAATTTAAGGGCTCTCTCATCAAGGGGTCTTGTCTTTCCTTCGCTCATAAAGATCATAAAGGGAGTCTGGGTATCTGTGATCTCAAAGGGGCCATGGAAATATTCTCCTGTATGTATAGAGCTTGAATGTACCCATTCCATTTCCATAAACATACAGATTGCCTGCATATAGGCCACTCTTGCCGAAGCGCCGCTGCCCATGGTATAAATAATCGGCTCGTCCTTATATTTTTCTCCGAATTTTATGGCGCTGGTCTTTACCTGCTCTATAGCTTTCGCACAAATTCCGGAAATCTTGGAAAGGCCGTCCACCATTTTATCGTAATGCTCATATCCTTCCGTCTGGTTTAAAAGCTCTACTGCCAATGCGAGGATCTTAATCTGATTCTGCTCATCCACCGGATAGCCGATATCGATCCGGTAAATAACCGTATAATCTGCCGCCTCCTCTAAAGGCACATCATGCATGGAACAAAGAGCTATGACCGTCGCCCCTGCCGCTTTTGCCTTTTTTGCCGCTTCCACGGTTTCTTTTGTTCCTCCTGCCAAGGACATTGCAAAAACTACGGTATTTTCTCCAAGAGCCTTTGGAGTGGCATGAACAAATTCATTGCCGGAAACAGAATGTACCGGAAGGTCGGCTGCTTCATTCCTCAAAAAATATTCCATTGGATAGAAGCTGGCATAAGAGCCGCCGCAGGCTAAGCAATAAACATTTTTTACGCCGCCTTTTTCATTTTTTTCTGCGACAACCTTTGCAATAATGTCTTTGATCTCCTCAAGAGTTGTAACATCTGCTAACTTACTCATATTTTTCCTCCTTTAAACTGCTCCTATACATATTGTTTGAATGCATTCATTTTGATTCGTTACATACGTATTATATCGTATTATAAAACAGCTTGCAAGATTTACTTTTGTACTTTCATAAGTTTGTAGATTTTTCACAATTTCATTTGTGGAAATTAACCAAAAAAGCCGTCCCTGTTTTCACGGTAACGGCTTATCCGGGCATATCAATTCTATCTGGTTTTGAAATACTATAAAAACTGCTTCAAATCGCACATGAAGTCCTCTTCCGCCTTGATCAGACTTTTGGCAAGACCGATGCTTTCCTTTGACGCCTGCTTATATTTGTTAATGCTCTCCGCTATGGACTGGATGCCGGTATTGCAGCCGTTCATCATGATTTTTGCCACCTGGTTATCATCATCCTTTACAAACATCTTGACTCCGGCAGTCATTCTTGCCATAGCAGCCGCCATGGCTCCCGGTTCCTTTCCTGCCGCTCCACTCTGTCTCAGCATACCGTCTGCCTGCTTCTGCAGCTCCATATGCTTGTACTTATAATGGTCAATGACGCGGGAAAGCTTTCCATCCATACTGTAACTGCTTATCCGGTTCATACTGTCAATCGCCATTTTGCAGCCGGAATCCACTTCTCCTAAAAGACTGATCGTATCGCTCATTTTTTCTTCCTCTTCCTTTTTATGATCCGGCAATTTTAAAACCTTCCTACCGGCCTTCTTTGATTCTTAAAATTAGTATGGAAAAAGGGAGTAAAATTATACTCCCTGCAATCATTCTTTCATTTTCATATTTTTCCCCGCACACTTGTGCTTTTCATTCCATCCCCCGTTTTCATACATTTTGTCCAGTTGTTTTTCTCTAAGTCTATTCTTTCGCTATATCCTCCCACTTTACAGGCTTTGCAAAATAATATCCCTGAGAATGGGCAATGCCAATCTTCTCCATGATCTGTTGGATATTTCCATTCTCCACAAATTCGCCTACAACCTCTTTCCCGGTATTTTTACACCACTCATTAATCATTGTCACAAATTCACGGCAGTTTTTATCCTGACAGACCACCTTAATGATTTCCCCGTCAATTTTTAAGATATCCGCATTGATTTTAATAATATGTAAAAGATTGGAAAAGCCGCTTCCAAAATCATCAATGGCGATTTTTGCCCCGTGCTCGTGAATTCTTTCGGCAAACTCCTCAATATACTGGTAATCCTTTACTTCCTCGCTTTCTACCAGCTCAAACACAAAGTTTTTTGGATGGTCGGCCTGTTTTAAGTAATGGAAGATCATCTCAATCATTTCTTCATCATAAATATCCTGTACATTCAGATTAATGGTTACCTTCACATCCTTATGAAGGAACATATCCATGACTTTTTTGACCATGATCACGGAAAGGGCTTCATAAAGATCATATTCCTTGGCGATTGCCAAAAACTGATTCGGATAATATAGATTTCCCTGAGCATCTTTTATACGGATCAGGGCTTCATACATCTCTATCCTGCCCTTACGGTTATCGTAGATTCCCTGAAAATAAGGTGCAATCCCATCCTGGACCAAAGCTTCCCTGACCACCTGAAGAATGCGCATCTCTTCCTTCATATCCGCCACTTCTTCCTGCACCTGGTTATATATGACAAAAGGATTTTTACTCTTTACACCGTATTGAAGGGCAGTATCCGCCTTCTGCAGCGCATCCTCCTCATGCATAACCACCGCGCATTCATAGGAAAGCCTGAAATCCCTGCAGGCAATTCCGTTAAGAAAGTCATACGCCGCCCTTATGCACTCCACAAAATCTCCGTCGTCAGCCAGGGATGCTTCCGCCGCAATCAAAAGTCCGTTTTCGCCATAACTGTAAAAATGCAGTTTATCCGCAAAAGCCCGTTCTTTTTCCTCTAAGGCTTCTTTTAATTCCTCATAAATATTCTTTAATTCCGACCAGAAAGCCTCCTGTCCCAGAAACAGCCGGAGCATCCGCTCGTTTTTCAAGGAAAATACCGCCAGCTTATCCAGATGGCAGCTGTCTTTGTCGTAAATATACTTTGCCTGGTTATCCATGCCTAACACAGCCTGATAGAACATTGCCTGCTTCATCTTATCCCTTTGCAGACTCAGCTGTTCGCTTAACTGCCTGTTTCCAGTCATCAAAAGATAATTGATGATCTGCATATTTTCATGCTGCAGACCTGAAACGTCCTTTAACCCCTTTTCCCGCAATAAAAGACGGGCTTTAGGCTTTTCCGATATTCCCGCAATAATAAAACTGGAATTTCCATAAAGATTCTTTCCTTTTAAATTACCGATCTCTCCCGCCATCATGGCCCCGCTGATATTGGTTGTATAAAACTGACCCATTTCCCATGTTGCGCAGTCATGAAGCATCCACATTCTGGAAAGGCAGTCGTAAGCAAACAGGGTTTCCACCGGCGCTTCCCTCAACTCTTCATATACGGCGCTTAACTGGTCCACGATTCTCTGGGGCGCGAAATATCCCAGCCCAAACTTCATGCCCGTGGAAATTTCACTAAAGAGATTCACTCTATCCCTTTTCTCTGATTTCCATGGCTCCGGCAATGTATCGGCTGGCTCATATACCACATTATAGGCAATCTGCGTTCCTTCCTGAACAAGAGGAAATATGCCCGCCAGGGTAGGATCTTTTTCCAGTTCCTCCCTGCCGAGCATTTCCTGATACCAGATTGCCGCATCAGTACCCTCTATTTCGTCCACAAAATGGCCGTGAACCTTTGTTACCTCATAGCTTCTTCCCACGCTTTCCACACCGCAAATAACATTTTCATAAATGGAAAGCTTAGGGGACACCAGCATGACCGCCGTCATTTTGCTGACGGAAACCTCTGTCTGGCCTATAACATACGCTTTTTCCCCAGCCTCGCTATGAGCGCCGTCCGCCACATAAGCGACGCCGCCTATTATATTCAGCCCTTCATTTAACCGGTCCATATGCTCCACAAATTTCGCTGTTTTATAGTAGGATAAAGGGAAAAAGGTCAGCATCAATCCTTTATCGCCTTTCACAAGCTCCCCGGATACTTCCGTTGCCAGAGCTTCTCCGTCTTTTTCTGTTCCCGGTTCCCGTTCACAGCTAAACATGCCAATCCGGATTTCAGATTCCTCAAATACTGTGAGGGAAATCAGACATGCTCCCTGTAAAACCTTTCCTTCGCAAATTACATGGGATGTGCTGCATCCGATCATCACAGCATCCGGCAATAATTTTCTTAATTCCGCCGTCAGTTCTTCCATCATATCTGCAGTATGTACATTGCTGTGAATCCGCAATAATACCTGACTGCTTTTGTCCAACTCGATTCCGTCCAAAAAATCATAAAAATTTTCCAGTGTTTCAAATAAGTGATTATAAGTTTTCATGCCCTTCTCTCCTTATTCAAAATGTATTGTAGAGACTTTTTTCCATTTTAACAGTTGGAAGGACAAATTTCAACGACAGAAGGTTAAAAGGATGCATGCAAAAACAGCGTTTATCAATTAATAATCCTGATCTTTTCCTCCAGGTCGGGACTGTATCTGATTTCCTTAATATTAAAGTAACCCTCATCGCCGATGTAATAAGAACCAATCTGGCCGTTCTTCATATCCTCCAGAAAAATATCCTTATATTTCATCATGATTTTAACCGGATCCGAGTACAGGGAAGTATGAATACCGATCTCCTTTACATAATTCCCTCCATCTTCAGTCTCGCCATAGGAACTGGTCTGATACAGTTGCGGCCTCTCAAAATCGTCATTATATTCCACATCCATTTCCACACTGCCTGCCGGCAGGGAATTATCGGAAACCATCTCCGGCCTGCTCTCTCCTCTGCCGTTATAATAAGCGATAAAGCAGGTATTTGCATCTTCATAATCATACAACTGACAATTCAGGGTTGCTTCCTTAATTGTCCCCATCTGTCTTTCTCCTGCATAAGTAAGACCGCTAAATTCAACAAAGCTTACTCCCGCACCCAGGCCGCAGAATAAAATTCCGCCAAAGAAACAGCCGGCTAATATGATCCATTTTTTAAACATTTACCTCTCCTCCTTCCGGCTTTTCATCCTTTGTAATTTTCCATCTCGTCAAAATGAAACATCCTACTACTAACGAGCCTGTGGAAACGGAAGCTCCCAAAGCGCACAGGGTAAAGCCTGCCGTAGGATACCCCTGGGTCAGCATAACCAGGAATAATCCTACCAAAAATATAAATACTGCCGTAAAGAAAATCCCGATTATTCCGGCGCCGATGCAGAAGGCGTTCCACATAATGAGCAAACACCACAGGGCAATGTAAAAGCATCTGCCTGCTAACCATGTCATACCTCTTAAGCATCCTTTGACAAGCTCTTTGATTCCCCTGAAAAATCCTTTTATCATTCTTCCGATTTCCCGGAAGAATCCGCCCTGTTTTCTTTCTGCAAAAGCTGTCCCTTCCCTTGAGGAAACGCCTGCATTTGCCGAAGCGCCTGTATTTTCTGGAATGCCTGAAATTTCTTCTGTTACGTTCTCATTGTGATTTCTTTTAAGGGGCTTGGGGCAGAAATCCTTTAATGCAGTCAGGAACTTTTTGATTCCCGAAGCAAATTTTTTGCAGTCTGCGGCCATTTTTCCGTATATCTTATCGGCCTGGTTTTTGATTTTCCCGAAAAACTTTTTATAATCTATGCTTTTTGCCTTTTGATCCTCTAAGGCATTGATTTTTACATGATAGGATTCCAATATTTCTTTACTGAGTTCTTCAACCGGTCCCATCTCTTTTACTGCCTCTTCTTCGGACATTCCCTGGCTCATTTTCATATCAATATGCTGGGTGTATTCTTCCACGAAATACTGTTGCTCCGAATCATCCAGAATACTGATGCTTTTCTTTAATTGTGTAATAAATTCTTCTTTATTCATGCTCTACTCCTCTAAAAAATTCATTGACCTTTGCCTGAAATGCATCCCATTCCTTAAACAATGCATTGCTGTACAATACTCCCTTAGCAGTTAAATGGTAATATTTCCGGGGAGGTCCTTCGCTGGACTCCACCAGATAGGTTTCAAAATATTGTTCGTTGGTCAGTCTCCGAAGCAGGGGATAAATGGTACCCTCATTGACGTCAATTACCTTTGAAACCTCTTCTACCAGTTCATAGCCGTACATATCTTTGTTTTTGACGGATTCCAGAACAATCAACTCCAATACGCCTTTTTTAAATTGTGCATTCAACGGGTTCCCTCCCTTCTGGAATTATATTATACCTACTACTTGGTATTGTCAAGTACCTTGCATAAAATAAATGAAAGCGCATAGATTGTTTTCTGTACGCTCTCACATTATGAACGATTCAATTATAACAGCTCATTAGCCCCTCCTTGCCATTACAATATCGACTGTAATACATGCTCCTATATAAACGGCCCAATACAATATATATGTCAAAAAGGAGTTTCCCAGACAGGGAACCGGTGCGATACTTCCTGAAAATCCGCCCAATAATCCATCAAGTATGTTAAAGCAGCAGGCCGACGGAATAAGCAGCAAGATCCATACATTAAGTGAGACAAATTTTTTCTTTGCCTTTATTTTATCCCTGCTGTCAATAATCTGCCCTGTCAAAAACACTCCGGTTCCCAGCAGCATAATGATAAGTCCTATTCCTGCCGCATATGACATCTGCCATTCAATCCAGATAGCTATGGAAGCGACCAGTCCTATTGCATTGAGTATCGTCCCGGCTGCGGAAAATAACATTGCACTCCACTTGCTTCCGGTTTCTTTTACAGGTTCAGTCCCCTTTAACAGATAGTCGGTTGTTGTTTCAAAATAATCGCTTAACAAAATAACTTTTTCAATATCCGGGGTATTCTGTTCACTTTCCCACTTGGAAACCGCCTGTCTGGAAACTCCTATCTTATCCGCAAGCTCCTCTTGGGATATACCTTTGGATTTCCGTAAGCTGTGTATTCTGTCTCCTATATTCATAATCAAGTCCTCCTGCATTTTAATATCAGAATCTTAACAGAACCGGCGGTTGCATTGCTACCAGCAATACCATTCAATCCGTCAACCTATGATTGCAGGACCATCTACTCCCTTTCTCTCTGCAAAACCTCCAGAAACCGCTCTCCGTACTTCTGGTACTTTACCTCTCCCACTCCCAAAACGCTCAGCATTTCCTCTTTTGTTTCCGGAAGCCTTACACACATATCCACCAAGGTTTTATCGGAAAAGATAATGTACGGTGGCATATGCTCTTCTCTTGCAATTTCCAGGCGGAGCTGACGAAGTTTTTCAAATAAGCCGGTACGTTCCAAAGAATCTGCTGTATGCATATTGACAGCGTTTCCGCTTCCCGCCCCTGTTCTCTTTTTTGATTCCTTTTGTTCAACAGGTCCGGAAGCTTTCTTTACCTTCATGAACAGTTGCTTTTCGCCCCATAAAAAGCCTTCTGCTTCTTTTGTCAGCTTCAATATAGGGTACTGGTCCTCGGTGGTACGTGCAATACTCTCCACAATCATCTGTTGGATGATCTGCTTCAGATAATCCTTGTTGGCGCCCTTTTCCTTTCCATAGCTGTCGAGCCTGTCAAACTGATAGGAAAGCAGCTTTGCATTTTTCTCCCCGCGCAATATGCTGATGATCATATTGATACCAAAACGCTGGCGGGTTTCCATGACGCAGTTGATTATATGGATGCATTCCTTGGTTATATCCTTTTCTTCAAAGTCTCCCAGACAGTTAGAACAGTTCCCGCAGCCGCCTTTTACCTCTTCTCCAAAATACCGCAGAATATATTCCCGCAAACATTCCCTTGACATACAGTAATTCGCCATCTGGCGCAGCTTCAGGACATCCCGCTCCCGCAGGGCATAGGCTTCCCTGTCATCTAACTCGGCCCGCACTTCTTTACTGTCTATTAAAAACTGGTTAATGACTACGTCCTGCGGGGAATAGAGCAGAATGCAGTCCGCTTTTTCGCCGTCGCGTCCGGCTCTTCCCGCCTCCTGATAGTAATTCTCCATGCTCTGGGGCATATTATAATGGATGACAAAACGGACATTTGATTTGTCGATTCCCATTCCGAAGGCATTGGTGGCAACGATCAGAGGCTTATTATCATAAATAAAATCATCCTGGTTCTTTTTCCGTTCCTCACTGCCCATTCCCGCATGGTACTTTGCCACGGGATATCCCTTCTTAACAAGAAGTTCAAATACCGCATCCACATTCTTGCGGGTAGCACAGTAAATAATGCCGCTTTCCTCAGCATGTCTGTTCAAATAGTTTAAAAGGGCGGCGTCCTTTTTTTTGGATTCCTTTACTTCAAAATACAAATTCTTCCTGTCAAAGCCGGTAATCAGCACCTTGGGATTTACCAGACCTAAAACGCTGATTATATCTTCCTTTACCTTAGTTGTTGCCGTCGCCGTAAAAGCGCTGATAACGGGGCGGCGGGGCAGAGCATGAATCAGATTCAGAATATTTAAGTAGCTGGGTCTAAAATCCTGTCCCCACTGGGAAATACAATGAGCCTCGTCTACGGTTATCATGGAAATATCCGTATGCATGGCAAAATCCCGGAACAGGGAAGATTCCAGACGTTCCGGCGCCACATACATGATTTTGTATTGTCCGCATCGGGCATTATAAAGAGCTTTTGAGATTTGGCTTTCTGTTAAAGAACTGTTGATGTATGCCGCATGGACACCGGCCTCGTTTAAGGCCCTGACCTGATCCTTCATAAGAGAAATCAAAGGGGAAATTACAACGGTAATGCCCGGCAGCATCAATGCCGGAATCTGATAGCAGACAGACTTTCCGGCCCCTGTGGGCATAATGCCCAGTACATCTTTTCCCTCTAATATACCTTGAATCAGCAATTCCTGCCCTTCCCTGAAAGAATCGTAGCCGAAGTATTTCTTTAAGATTTGAGCAGGCTGTATCAAAGCTTTTCCTCCCATTCCGTTTCCTTAAACCCAACGAGGACAAAATCATCTCCTACCATCAAAGGTCTTTTTACCAGCATCCCATCCGTAGCAAGCAGACGGTATTGCTCTTCCTCGCTCATATGGGGCAGCTTATCTTTCAGCTGCATTTCCTTATAAAGAAGGCCGCTGGTGTTAAAAAATTTTTTTAGGGGTAGACCGCTGGTTTTGTGCCATTTTTTAATCTCCTCATAGCTGGGATTTTCTTCTTTTATATGGCGCTCCTCATAAGAGACTTTCTTTTCATCCAGCCACTTTTTGGCCTTCTGACAGGTGGTACATTTGGGGTATTGAACAAATAACATATTTTTTCTCCTTCATGGTTGTCTTTTGCGGCATGTATCGCATGGCTGCCGTACTCATCCGCATTTTCCTTACTTTTCTACTTTTTGTAATTTTCCCGTTTCGGGTCTAAAACCCTTGGAAACTGCTTCTCGGAAAACAGCTCCATCATGGCGTCAAAGCCTTCTTCCAGCTTAAATTCAATCTCCTCTTTATACATGGGAATCGCCCAAAGAAAATTGATCCTGGTCCCGTCCTTACAGATTAAGCTGTCTACGCCGGGATAAGCCGGACCTAAGGGAATCGCCGGAAGAAAGAAAAATCCGCTCATCTCGGTTCCTGCTCCCAAAGGCGCATATTCCGCCCCGTTTGGAAGAGTGTGTCCGGTTCCCAGCCACGTATGATATTCATGGGGAAACCTTGCCAGAAATTTTATCCAGTAAATCGGCCAGTAAAATTCCTGCCCGATTTGAGAAGGGTCTTCTCCTATTTCTCCCAGCTTCCAGTCTCCCGGCAGATACATTAAAAGCTCCGCCCTGTTGTATTCCCTAGGGTTTTCGCTTCCGTCGGGAAGGTCCATGGGCAAGTCGCTCATGCCGCTGGTCCAGAGTACATAATAATTCCGCCCTCCTTCCGGCGGTATCACATTCACATCAATATGTACAATATCAGAAGCTATCTCATGATAGACGTAAGGTTCCTTTTCCTTACAGGGATATATCTTATCAATATGTGCCTGAATTTCATCCAGATAAACGCCCGCTTCTGCCGGAGGCGTCCATTCCCTGCGTTCTTCATCCCCATAGCTGATCACATCAACCTTGGTTCCGTCTTTAGAAACTTTCTTTTTGCGGTTAAAAATAAATCCCATCTCTCTTCCGTCCTTTCTTAGAATCTGCCGCCTTCGAATCTACCGCTTTAATGTCTTTTCCTCTTCTGAAAATCAACATTTTTGATCCTCCCGGCTTACCGTTTCATGTTTCTCCTGTCGTCTGCTGTTTTGAATAAATTCCACAAAGGCCTCAACAGCCAGGGGCTTGGAAAAATAATAGCCCTGAATATAGTGAATTCCCAGCTCTTTCATAGTATCATACTGCTCTTTGGTCTCAATACCCTCCGACACAATTTTCAGCCGCATTCCACGAATCATATGCATTGCTGCATCCATAACATATTTTGCCTTACCGTTTTCAAAATAAGCAGAAATCATACTCCGGTCAAATTTTACAATATTAACAGGCATTTCCACAATATAATTCAGATTCGACTGCCCGGTCCCGAAATCATCCAGAGAAAATGTAATGCCGTAAGCCATCAGCTTTTTAATGTTTTCCGAAAAGATTTTTTTAGAGCTTACGGAAGCGGATTCGGTAATTTCCAGGTTTATCCACGAAGGATCGATTTCATATTTTTTCATAATCCCGATAAAGTTCTCAGCCAGATGCTCATAAGTACATTGCACAGCGGAAAGATTGACTTCTATATAATGCAGACCCAGATGCTTGGGATGGTATTCCTGCAAAAAACGGCATACCTTTTCAAATACAATTTCTCCCAGCCTGATTATCATACCGTTCTGCTCCGCCACATTAATAAAAGTATTGGGCGGCACAATTTTACCGGATTTATCCCTGATACGGATCAAAGCCTCCGCCGAGGTAAACCGCTGTTCCCCGGTGGCAAAAATCGGCTGGTAATAAACCTCCACCCTGTCATAATCTATAGCGTCAGCCAGCAGCTGTTCCGTTTTCTTTTCCTCATACATACGCTCTGCAAGGGCTTTATCAAGAACTACTGTGTTATCCTCTACAAAGTCTCTGCTGTTCTGCCTTGCATATCTTAAAAGATATGCAAGATCCGCCGGCTTATTTACCACATGGGCATCCGGCAGAAACATCCAGGAAGGGTTCACAAAAATATCCTCTTCCTTTCCCCAGCCCTGTTCAAAACGGTTCTTTAATATCTCCCGGCACTTTTCCGCCTTTGCCCCGTCCCGGAATAAAATAACAATTTCATCCTCCGCGTTTTTAAAGGCAAAGGCCCCCTGGATATTCAAAATATACCGGATAACCTCCATTCGAACCTGTTGTTCCTCCTTCGCCGCCATATTGTTGACGCGGGAACGGGAAAAAATCAGCGACAGCAGAAAAAAATCCTTTCTTTTTCCATAAAGCTCTGCGGTATATTGCAACAGCGTATTCTGATTATACAAGCCGGACTGCCGGTCCAGATTTGTCTCCGGATTTTCCAACAGCAGGTAAATAATCACAACCGCAACAGCGCCTGCATATCCCACAATAAGCAGCTCCTTAAACCAAAACTGGATAATTGCCGCTAACATCCAAAGGGCGATCCAGATATAAACCGCCTCCCGCCTTCTGGAATTCATCTCCTTCTTGTGATGCTCCATCAAAACAATGGTCGCCACAAAGAAGAATAGTGCAAAGGCATAGGTAGCCAGCGCACTGGGTCCTGAAGTATACATGACCGTTTCATTCAGGCATGTTTTGTCAATAGGAAGAAGAAAAATCATGATAACGCCGATTGCAGCTATAATGCAATAAAACCCTGTTACCTTCCGATAACGGGAAGTGTCTTTATATATGTCCACACAGACATACTGCGTGCCGCTTAAGGCTACCAATACCAAGGTTGAAATATAAATCTTGCAGGCGAAATCAACCAGCCAAACCGGCAGACTGTCCATATGAGTAAGAGCTGCCAAAGAAATGATATCCGTAACCAACCCGGTCATAATAATACAATACATTCTTAAAAATGCCTTTTCTGTATTTAAACGGATTGTCTTCTGACGTGCATAAAAGTATAAGATAACCAGCATCAGAACAATTCCGCAACATTGCACTTTGATATTCATTGTTATTCCCTCTTGTTCTCACGTCAATAAATCAATATTTCCGCCATTGACAACGGGTACATGCTGCCGGCGCAAATCAATTTATAAGTGTTATTTTACTATAGAAGTCACTGTAAAACAAGGCAATCCATCCTCTTTTGGTTTTTTGCCTTGTATTTTTTGTCCTGTCATGGCATAATTACATTCATATACGAAAAAAAGAGACATATGTAATGTAGAAAGGACGTAAACATGGAAAAAAAGAGAGGTGCATTTTCCAATAAGCTGGGATTCGTTCTGGCGGCTGCAGGCTCTGCAGTAGGTCTGGGAAATCTTTGGCGGTTCCCCTATCTGGCCGCCAAATACGGAGGGGGCATTTTTATATTAATTTATTTAATCCTCGCCGTTACCCTTGGCTTTACTCTGATGATTACAGAGGTTGCCCTTGGAAGAAACACAAGATTAAGCGCTATAGGCGCTTTCAAGAAGCTGGATAAACGTTTTGGCTTTGTTGGCTATCTGGCCTGCGCAGTCCCGTTTATTATTACCCCCTACTATTGCGTGATCGGAGGCTGGGTTATCAAATATCTGATTACCTTTATCAGCGGAAACGTAACAGCCGCCGCAGGCGATGAGTATTTTACCGGATTTATCACAGAGCCCGCACAGCCGGTAATCTGGTTCGCAGTTTTTGTGCTCCTTACCTCTCTGGTAGTTATTATCGGCGTGGAAAAAGGAATTGAAAAGGCCAGCTGTATCCTTATGCCGATTCTGGTTGTTCTGACAATCGGTATCTCCATATTTTGTATTACAAGGCCCGGGGCATTGGAAGGCGTAAAATATTATCTGCTTCCCGATTTTAATCATTTTTCCCCTACGACCGTTTTAGCCGCTATGGGACAACTATTCTATTCCATGTCCCTTGCAATGGGAATCATGATTACCTATGGCTCCTATATGAAAAAAGAAGTCAGCTTAGAAAAATCTGTCCGCCAGATTGAAATATTCGACACCGCAATTGCTTTTTTTGCGGGTCTGATGATCGTTCCTTCCGTATTTGTTTTCTCCGGTGGAAACGAAGAAGCGCTGAGCAAGGGACCTTCCCTTATGTTCATCACGCTTCCCAAGGTATTTGACAACATGAAAATGGGCGGTTTTATCGGAGCCGTATTTTTTGTTCTCGTTCTGTTCGCCGCTCTGACCTCTGCTATTTCATTAATGGAAACCAACGTATCCATTCTGAATGACAAGCTGAAATGGGGCCGCAGAAAAACAACGATTATAGTAACCGTTTATGTCCTGATTGTAGGCGCGGTTGTATCTTTAGGATTTGGAATTTTAGACTTTATCCAGATTATCGGAATGGGACTTTTGGATTTCTTTGATTTCCTCAGCAACAGTATCCTTATGCCCATAGTGGCAATCCTGACCTGCGTCAGCATCGGATATTTCATTAAACCTCAGGTTATTTATGATGAAATTGAGACAAACGGTACTTTTAAAATGAAAAAATTCTATACCGTTATGTTGAAATGGATTGCTCCCATCTGCCTGATTTTGATATTAGTCTTTGCTATTTCGGAAGCAATGGGATGGATTAAGGTATAAGGCAAAAGCTGCTGTCAGACAGAGATTCTTTAAAATATCATAAAAGAAAGAAATATTCCCCCAAAAGATAAGTTCTAATTTTTCTTATCCTTTCGGGGGGATTTCTTTTTCTTTCCTATGCATAAATCATAGCTTTCCCCTATCATTCTCTGAATTTCCTGATCAGGAATCGTATTGTCCAAAACAATGGAATTCCAATGTTCTTTATTCATATGGTAAGCCGGCAGCACAGATTCATAAGCGTTTCTCCAAAAGTCACGCCATTCCGGGTCGCATTTTACATTGACCCAGATATGGTCATTTCTCTCATAAATCCATGCAAAAATTCGCTTATTGGTTTTTATGCGCATACAGGTCCAATTCGCATCATGAAAGGGATAATCCTCATAGGTATCTTTAAATTTCATGCAAAAATCAACTGCCTGTTTTCTTGTAGTCATTGAAGATGCCATATTTTTTGCTCCTTTGCCCTTTTCAAAAGTTTTCCGTCCTTGTCATTTTATTACTTCCACTAATAATGCAGGGGGATTATCCCATGGAATATCAAGTTTCAGCAGTTCTTTTAACAGAGACGAAAGGATTATCCTTTATGATATATCTCCACAAATAATCCTTTGCCTCTTCTGCATAATCCACATTAATCCGCTTCGTCCGCAAAATATTTTCCGGCTCAACGGACTCTGCATCCTCCAGATACAAAATATCTCCGCACAAATCCATTCCGTACTGCTCCTTGGTAATCCCCATAGCCTGACACAGCTTTCCCGGACCGTTACAAAGATTACGAAGCTTATCAGTGCCTCTCCTCTTTTTCATCAGTTCGATTCCCTCTACCGGCTCCAAAGCGCGTAACAGCACTGATTCCGGCTCATTGCTGCGACCGGTCACAATATTCATGCAATAGTACATTCCGTATATAAAATAAATATAGGCATAGCCGCCTTCTCCAAATTGTATCTTCGTCCGCTCAGTACACCGGTTGGGATAAGAATGGGCCGCCTTGTCTATGGCCCCGTTGTAGGCCTCCAGCTCCACAATCCTTCCTTTGGTAATGCCTTCCTTTGTGCGGTGCACCAGGATTTTCCCCAGCAGCTTTTCCGATGCTTCTAAAACGCCGCAGGTATAAAAACTTCTGTTCAGTTTCATTTCTGTATTCCCTTTTACCTCTTCCATCAGCTTCCTCAAAGACTGTTCATAACAATACTATTGTAATAAATTACGGAATGATTGTAAAACTGTTTATTTCATAATATATGTGCTGGCCATCATTGCTAATGCCACAATGCCGCCGACTGCATAAAGGCCGTTCACAATCAGGCAAACCTTCATCAAATTGTTTTGCACCTTTGCCTTAACATAGGAAAGAGTTGTGAACACTCCGCCCAAAATCATGAATGCCGCATAGCAGAAAATCATGATTTCGGCAACAGGCGATTCCAGCGCCCAATCAAAAGACCTTAAGGGTAAAATAGTCCACGGCACAAAAAGTATAAGAGTATTCATAGCAGTTAAAATTTTATTTTTCATAATCACGATCTCCTTTCAGCCTGCCCGAAACGGATGCAGGAAACAACTAAACATAAAATTGTAATGACAACGGCAACCGGAATCCACGGTATCAGCTCTACCTGCGCTGTGTTGAGATTTGCCGCCAGTTTTCCGTATTCCGAAGTAATTACAAAAAACGGATATGACATAGGATAGGCAAACCAAATCTTTGTATTAATGACCAATACAGACGGCACAATGGAGGCTAAGCCCACACCAATAGAAAAAACCGGAGTCGGGATGCATACAGACAGCATCCAGAAAAATGCGATCATGGGTATCGCGGCCAGAAACAATAAAAAGATTTCTTTTCCGACAAATAATGGAGGTAAGATAAAACTATAGGCCTGCGTTTTGGAACAAACAACGGCGCTGATATAGTACATACCCGTCATCATGAAAATCTGTGTTGCCGCCAATCCGAGCAATACAGCAAATTTAGCCAGACACAGCTTTGCCGTACTGATGGGTAACGCCAGCATTTTCAGAATTCCTTTATTGGTCCTTTCCGTCTGACTTATAAGGACCGTACCGACTACCATGCTTGCAGGAAACATAAACCACGCCATTCCCATAAAGCCTTGAATAAAGAAATTATTTTCCGGAGAGATACCCTCCGCCTGCATTTCAAAGTTTATATGAGCATTTAAAATGGAGGGCATCCATAAAATGACGGTTGCTGCAAGCAGAATAAAAAGAATCTTCGAGCGTTTTATTTTCTTAAATTCCATGCCCACAAGTGATAAAAAATTCATTCAAACGACCTCCTTACCTTTATGAATAGCAGCTCTGCCAGACCAAAAGCAAAAAACTCCACGGCTGCCGCATAAATATAACGCACTGCCTGTTCCATATCAGTACCTGCAAGCATCTGAAACGGCGTGGCAAAAGGAAAGAGCGAAAGAGCAAAATTATTTGTCGGCAGCATTGTTGCAGTAAAAACACAAACCACACCGATACCAAGGGATATCCACATATTCCTGCAGGCTTCCGAAATAAGAACGGATAAGATGACACACGGCAGCATCAACAAAAAAGCATACCCGAAATTTTTGCATAACCCGCTAAAAAAACCATTTCCGATTTCAAACCAGTGGTATGAGCAAAAGGCAATTGCTCCCGCCTCTATGGCAAGCACCAGAAAACTCATGAAAATTGTTAAAATCACTTTACCGGTAAAAACAGAGCTTTCCCGCACAGGGAGCGATTTCATTTTCTGCATGGCATTGTCGGCATATTCGATATGATATAAAAGGCAGGCTCCCGTTACAACAAGCAGCACATTCAGCATGGCCATCATCTGCCAATTGGCGCTAAGCAGAATTTGTATGGGATTCCCCTGCTTTGTCTGATACATTTCCGAACGGACGGCCATATTGATAACAGGAACAGCAGCAGCCAAAATACCGCCGCCTATAAATGCGGGTAAAAAGCCGGTCCGTTTCATTTTTTTACATTCCAGAAAAACGCTCATCTTAGGGCACCTCTTTTCCGGTTGTCGGCATCAATCAGGGCAAGGAATGTATCTTCAAGATTGTCGGTAGGATAACCTTGTAAATCAGCATTCATTTTCAGCTCATCAAGTGTCCCTTCAAACAACAGACGTCCCTGATTCAGGATACCGATACTATCAGCCATCAATTCTATTTCAGACAGCAGGTGTGACGATACTAAAACAGTGCAGTTGAATTTCTCCGGTAATGAACGGATAAGCGTTCTGATTTCATGGATGCCCACAGGATCAAGTCCGTTTGTGGGCTCATCCAGAATCAAAATCGGCGGCTTTCCTATTAATGCGCTTGCAAGGCCTAATCTCTGCTTCATTCCAAGAGAATAATTTTTAGCAAGCCGTTTCTTAAACTGTGTCAATCCTACAATTTCAAGCGCTTCTGCTACAGAAGATTTGGGAAGTCCCAATATCCTTTGGATAATTTCAAGATTTTCCCAGCCGCTTAAATTTCCGTAAAAGGCAGGGGCTTCAATAAACGAGCCGACTTCTCTGAGAATCTCCACTCTGTTTTCGGGATACCTTTTCCCGTCAATGGTAAATGAACCGCTTGTGGGTCCGGTAAGTCCGAGAAACATTTTCATTGTGGTGGACTTTCCCGCGCCGTTGGGCCCTAGAAAGCCATAAACGGCACCTTTGGGAATATGCAGACTGATGTCCGAAACTGCGGTAAAATCAGCATAAGATTTTGTTAAATTTTTTGTTTCAATGATATTCATTGCATTGTGCTCCTTTCTCATCGTTGTAAATACATTGTACTTTTCCAACCTTACACTAACCTTCCCGTATCCTTACATTTACCTTACATTTCTCCGCCAAATATAAAAAATCATATTTCCATGGTATAATAGAAAGTACAAAGGAGGTATTCGCATGAACCCTGATTATTTAAAGCAAAAACGCATTTTGCTTGTGGATGATGAGCAGGAGCTTTTAGATATGGTAGTATCTATCTTACAAAAAGACGGATTTCAAAATATTAAGACAGCAAAAACAGCGGCAAAAGCCATTGCGATTTCAGAAACTTATCAACCGGAGTTTGCAATTCTTGATGTGATGCTCCCCGATGACACCGGTTTTAATCTTATTAAACGGCTTAAAAGTACTTTTGATTATCCTGTATTGTTTTTAACAGCCCGGGGAGAAGATGATGACAAATTTCGCGGCTTTGGTCTCGGGGCGGACGACTATATGGTAAAGCCTTTTTTACCAAAAGAGCTTCTGTTCCGTATCAATGCCATTCTGCGCAGGAGTTACAAAGATGAAAACCCTCTTGTAAAGTTACCGGGCTGCGAAATTGACTTTGACCGTGCGGAGGTCATAAAGAATGGAAAACACATCTCGCTTACGGCAAAGGAACACAACATTCTTGCTGCTTTGTATCGGAATGCAGGGCGGATTGTTACTATTGACGCTCTGTGCGAGGCTGCCTGGGGCGATAATCCCTTTGGTTATGAAAACTCATTAATGGCGCACATTCGCCGCATCAGGGAAAAGATTGAAGCTAATCCTTCTTCGCCTGTTGCTTTGATCACGATTAAAGGACTCGGCTATAAGCTTATGGTGGAGGGAAAATGATATGAAAAGCGTACTGAAACTGATACGACGTTTTGTGGGCATTATGCTCTTATCTTCGGCTCTGCTTATTATTTTGAATTTTATATTGTTATTCCTATATACGGTAAGCCAGCTGCCAAATTCCCAGCCCTGGCAGACTGCCCAAGAAGTTGCCGATAACTTATTTCAAAATGATAACGGATATGTTTTGCCGGAAGACATAACCTTTGAATTGAAAAAAAATGATACATGGGCGATTTTTATTGACAATGCAACGATGAGAGTAGTATGGCGGACAGATAACCTGCCCGAAACCGTGCCCATGTCATATTCTATTTCGGATATTGCCCATCTGACCCGCGGTTATATAGACGGGTATCCCACATTTACAGGAGAAGCAGAAAACGGACTGGTTGTATTGGGTTATCCGAAAGACAGCTTTTGGAAACACATGTGGCCCAGCTGGGATTACAGCTTAATCGCCAATTTGCCTAAAACCATTCTTTCTGTTTTGGTAATTAATATCGCGCTGATTTTTATAATCTATATAATTGCCAACTCCCGGCTGTTAAAATCGGTAAAACCCATTGTAGGGGGAATACAGTCTCTGCCTACAGAAGAAACCATTCATATAAAAGAAAAAGGCCTGCTGTCCGAGCTTGCACAAAATATCAACAAGACCTCGGAAATCCTGCAGTCTCAGCGCAAACAGCTCCGAAAAAGGGAAACAGCAAGGGCAAACTGGATTGCCGGAGTATCTCACGATATACGCACGCCGTTGTCAATGGTAATGGGTTATGCAAGTCAGTTAGAGAGCGATAATGGTTTATCGGAAGACGACCGCAAAAAAGCTGCGGTTATTGTAAAGCAGAGCCGGCGAATGCGAAATTTAATCAACGACCTTAATCTTGCGTCCAAATTGGAATATAATATGCAGCCCATAAATCCCGCAAGACAAAACCTGGTTGCCGTTGTCCGTCAGGTAGTGGTGGATTTTATCAACATGGATATCGATGACAAGCATCCCATTGCATGGGAAACGGATGAAGCCCTCACAGTCTGCCTTGCAGATATTGACAAAGACCTGATCAAACGGGCGGTAAGCAATCTTATTCAAAACTGTATGAACCATAACGAACAAGGCTGCCATATCTTTGTCCGCGTAACGACCGGGGAAAACAACTGCCTGATAATTGTTGACGATGACGGAGCGGGAGCTACCGATGAACAGATTGAAAGGCTTAATCATTCTCCACATTACATGCTCTGCGATGAAAATACCTCAATGCAGCGCCACGGCTTGGGATTGCTCATTGTAAAGCAAATTGTGGCTGCACATGGCGGTACGACCGGTATCGGGCATAGTTCATATGGTGGTTTCTCTGTGAAGCTTGCCTTACCAATGCAGGAGTAAAAAACTTATCAGCTCATATCTTCCATACGAAGCAAACCTGTAGCGCCTTTTACTGTTTCCAACCATTTTTCGCGGCTCAGTTCTCCAAAACGGTATTTTTCAAACAGCTTCAACAAAACAGGCGTTTCTATAATAAGGACTTCATACCGTTCAGCCAGACTGACCTGCCGCTCATGAACAGCCTCCCTTTCCTGCAGGGGCTTGTTCCTCTGATGATTTATGATTAAAAGCCCTTTTATTCTGCCGTCCTCTTCTTCATGGTCTTCCACATAATTCTGACAGTGCCTGTCTATCTGGGAAATATTGTCATTCTTAACATTAGGCGTTACCCCCTTTATTTCCCCGATAAAAGTAAAACCGCCTGCCTGAAATAGAAAGTCCTCGTCATATTTGTCTTCAAAATTACTTAAATCACATCCAAACATCTGCTCAATGATTTCAAAAACGACTTTTACCAGTTCGTCGCCCTGTGTGTAAAGAATGGATTTGTATTCGTTATTTTTTTCCAATACTTCCCGGGCTTTTCCTATATTTCCCTCTGCTTCCTGAATGGTCAGGCGATTGGCTTCAATGATGGATGACTGGACATTATCGTCAAACATTTTGATTTCTTTTGACCATTCGGGGATTGCTTCTTTCTTTTCCAGCAAATTTACGGCTGAAAGAAAGTCTATAACGTCATTATAGTCTTTGATGTTTAATGTTGTTAAAATTATTCCATGCCATTCTATTACTGTAGCTTTACAACTTTTTACAGAGGTAAGCAATGTTGACTCATAATTGTAAAAATGAAATGAAGCCTCTATTTCTTTAGATCCTATTTTTGTTTTTGTGTTTTCATAAAACAACGAAAGACTACTCAAGGGAAAATACAATGAAGGTAAGATATTCTTTTTTATAGACTCAAGCATATTCTTTAATTCACATGCCTTGTTGTATTTTCCATTATAATAGTAGTAGCTAAAATTTATATTTTGAGGAAATATAATAATAATTTGAGTATTCGAACTATTTTGTATCATACTGGATAAGCTTATCAAATCATTCTCGACATTAATCGCTCCTTTGCCATCCCTTACATTTCTCCATACTGCTTCACTATTTAGATTTACAATATTTATTTCAAATTCATCTAAAGACCGGGCATCATGAAATGTATTAATTACCATATCACGCCCCACAAAATTCTTATCCTGTTTAATGCATGTAAGCATTTGTATCAATTTGGCTTCCTCCCTCTTGCACCAATATAAAGCAGCTTACACCTGCCGTTTTCTCCACATTCTAAATTCGCTTCGCAAGAATCTTCAAAATATCTTCCCCGTACTTTTCCACCTTTACGGCGCCAAACCCGGATACCTTTAATAATTCTTCTTTTGATTTTGGATTTTTCTCTATCAAGTCCTCCATTTGCGCATCATTAAAGATATAATATGGCTTATATCCCTCACTCCGGCTTTTTTCTAAACGCCACGCCTTTAATCGTTGTCTTACATCATCTATATTACTTGTTTTTTCAGAAAATTTTTCTCCCACATCTACAGTTTCTGCTTTTGTCTTATTTTCTGCTTTTGTCTCGTTTTTTTCCTTTATTCCAGCTTCTTTTTTACCCTCCGGTTGATTTACAGTTGCTAACATTTCTTCGTATTTTCTGGCATAATCCGACCTTTCGGATTTATTTTTCTCTAAAAAGAAATTAGCAGTCCCCAACATGTCATTTTCACTCATAGTTGCATTTTTGGAGGCTTCATCTGTCCTTCTTATATACTCAATCAGCTGGTCAGCCCTGATAACCTGTTCCTTAACCTCTTTTTTTGCATATCTTGCATTTAAATATGTTTTAGGATTGGCTAATACGACTAATGATTTATAATTATCATCAAATCCGCTCTCAAAAAGCATTTTTGTCAAAAAATTGCCTTTACTTTCTTTTCGGATTTCCTTTAAAACCTGTAAATGTCTTTTATTCTGTGTTATTGGCGAATAAATACCTTCTTTATGTTTTCTTCCGAACAGTTCATATGTCCTGATAAAATTTCCGTTATTATCAATCTCTATATTCCCGATAAGATTTTTACATTCAATAACATAGATATGTTTTCTGGTTATTACCAGATAATCTATCTGCGCGGATAAAGCTTCCGTTTCTAAATAAATATCATGCAATATGTACATATCCATACCGCTGCTCTTTAACTCAAAAGCCACATTGTTTTCCCCGATTTCCCCATATTTAGCCAGACTAATCTGCTTTTCAACAGCCTTCCTTGTATCTCCTGCCGCCCTTTCCTTCAGTTTCTGCATCTTTTCAATAAATTCAGCCGTATCGCTGGTGTCTTTCAAAAATACCGGTCCGATTTTCTTCGTAAATAAGCCCATGCTAAATCTCCTTTGTTTCTCCGCTAATTTCTCTATTTGTTGACAAACATTCTGCGCCGACCTGCAAATATGTTGCCCTTAATATTCGGTAATTCCTGTAATATCTGACACGATTATACAATACATTTTGTTTTCCTTCCATTCCGTATATGGTAAATCGTCACTTTTTTACATTTTGTTCTCTCTATTTTCTGTAATTACACACCCGCCATTCAGGATATTTAAATATTACAAAAGCAGGTATTTCTACCTGCCCTCGCCGCTAGGCATACCCATCCTGATTATTTTGAAGGGGACGCCCCGGCATTTCCGGTTGAAAAATGCCGGTATCCCTTTGTTTTATGCACCAATTTGTGCAGGTGCCGCAATATTTACAACAAGAATATCATCCACATGTACCTGAAAAATCATTGCCAGTATTACAAGATTATCTACGGAGGGCAAAGCCGTGCCCTGCTGCCATTTGTAGATTGCCTGAGGTGTGGAAAAGCCGAAAATGTCCTGGATATCTTTTACGGATAGACCTTTTTCTTTTCGTAGCTGTATAATATTCTGTCCTGTTTTAACCATGTCAATGGTAGGAATTTGTATCATTTTGAGGGCCTCCTGTTCCGGCAAATGAGGGAGTGCGATGTGGCTTAAAGAATTAATAGCTTTTTCTCCTTACCGACGTGCCTTAATCGCATAATTGCAAAGCAATCATGCGATTATCGGGCTTCGCCCTATAAGATATATTCGCAAAGCATTTGCCGGTAAGCCTGCTTCCCTTCTACGAATTAATAGCTTCTTCTTCTCCCGACGTGCCTTAATCGCATAATTGCAAAGCAATCATGCGATTATCGGGCTTCGCCCTATAAGATATATTCGTAAAGCATTTGCCGGTAAGCCTGCTTCCCTTCAAATGCTTTACAAATATATCTTGCACGTCTCAGTTTGCCTTAAAGTTATAAATTGGTTTCATTACGTCTATGACGGTTACGGATTCTTTGATGACATCGATGATGTCTTCTAAGGATTTGTATGCCATAGGCGCTTCGTCTAATGTTGCTTCGTTTACGGAAGTGGTGTAAATCCCTTCCATTTCGTGTTTGTAATCGTCCAGATTCAAATTTTCCTTTGCTTTTTTTCTGGACATGATTCTTCCTGCTCCGTGGGGTGCGGAGTAGTTCCATTCGGAATTGCCTTTTCCCACAGCTAATACGCTTCCGTCTCTCATGTTAATGGGAATCAATACTTTTTCCCCCTCGTGGGCGGCAATCGCGCCTTTCCTTAAAATCATTTCTTCTGTATCAATATAGTTGTGAATGGTGTGAAAGGAATCTGTACCGCTCATGCCGGTTCTTTCCAACAATACTTCCGCTATTTTTTCACGGTTCCTTTTGGCAAAGGTCTGGCAGATTTCCACATCTGCAAGGTAGTCTTCCAAGTAGCTCCCATACAAAAAGCATAAGTCTTCCGGCATGGTAGCCTCCCTTTTATTCCAGGAAATTGCCTCCAAAGCCGCCTGGATTTCTTTTCTTCTGCCTGCAGCCTTGTACTCACGGATGATGTCGTCTCTTTCCTTAAAATAAGTTTCCTTCCCTTTGTTTAAATCAATTGCTAACTGCTGATAAATTTCCGCCACCTGTTTTCCAAGATTCCTGCTGCCGCTGTGTATTACGAGATAATTGGTTCCGTCCTTTGCCCGGTCCACTTCTATAAAGTGGTTACCTCCACCTAACGTACCAAGGCTTCTTTCCAGTCTTTTTATATCTCTCAAGCTTCTGTAGCACCGAAGCTTCGTTAAATCAAATCTTTCCTGTCTGCCTTCCCACACATTCATGCCGGAGGGCACAAAGTGAGCGGCTTCATCCAATTTTCCAAAATCAATATCGTCTTTTCCGAGATTTACCGTGTACATACCGCATCCGATATCCACTCCTACTATATTGGGAACGGCTTTATCCGTAACCGTCATGGTAGTTCCGATGGTGCAGCCTTTTCCCGCATGAACATCAGGCATAATTCTGATTTTGCTCCCTTCGGTAAATTCATAATCGCACATCCGTCTGATCTGCTCTATGGCTTCATCCTCCACCACTTTTGCATAGCAGACGGCAGTATTTATTTTTCCTTTAATTTCAAACATTTCCCTTTTCCTCATCTTTCTCTTCATTTCTTTATTACTGTTTATAATGTGGTTCTTTCATGATAAGATATTCGGTTATTTACCTTTTTTAATAAAATAAAACCGCCTACCTTTCATATAAGATAAGCGGTTCCTAAAATCCATGAAGTCTATGAATAATCAAACATCACACAATTCTGCATCTTTGCCTTATCTTACATGAGCGCATAAAAGTTAAGCTCTGATCGTTTCTCAGCGCTTGATAACTTCTTTCTTCCAGATAATCAAATCGAAAAATTGTGTTCATCGTCGTTGTTTCCTTTCCGGGTCAGCTTTTGACCGCTTTTTCTTTACCTAATCCTTAATATAGCATAGGAAATTTATTTTGTCATTATACTTGCGCTATAATTTTCCGTATTTTCTACTTCAAAAATAAGCAGGCCGCCTTGATTCTTGGGCGGAAAGGAGCGACTTACTTAACGTCTTGATTCGCAAAACAGTCAGGCTCAATCTATCATACACAATTCTCAGTCCTCTGCAATGACAATCATATAGTCCTCATTTTCATATACAGTCTGCTCTGATTTCAGCGGATTCGTTACAATCTCAGTAACGCCGTCCCTTATCTTTTTGTACCCTATGGCAATGTGCCCCTTTCTGGCGGCGCTTTCCGTTACGGTATAGAAATCCACAGGAATTCCCGTTTTCACATATTCGGAAGCAGGTTTCATATAAATCTCAGAACCTTCTTCGTCCAAAATATCCTCAAAAAGTGCTGTCAGCTCCCTGTTTTCAGCAATCTGCGTCATTAATAGATTCACAATATTGGAACCGATAACAAAGTCCTCCACTCTTGCCTGAGTCGCAAGGCGTTGGTTGTTACTCTTTCTCATTTCACTGGTAATGGTAAACTTTTTCCCTGCTTTCTTTGAGATATCCCGCAGGAAAATCAATTGCAACAGGGTCTGGGAATCCGACGCCTCTGCCTCCAGCTCGTCGTCGCTTAAGACCAGTATGTCATCCACATCCGACGCTAATAATTCCTCCAACAGCCTGCGGTTTGTTCCTGTTCCCATAACCTGGTTGATCACAATATTTTTGCAGTTTGTTTGATCCAATTCTAATTCATAGGGATAGACAATGGTAACCGTAGAGCCCGGTTCCACATAGCAGTCATATTCCCGCAAAATTCGTTCAATCATGCTGTTACAGCCCAGAATCAACAAGCTTTCCCTGTTCGTTGTTTTTTTCGCCCCGGAATTAATGATCAGCTCCTCCCGTACAGGCGCTTTGTTCAAGTCCAATTCAAAGGAGCCGTCATCGTCCTCCAGTAAAATAATCAGATCCCCTTCCTCAAGCACCGTATCCATAGGCGGATTTAAATGAGGGCCGTCTTCTTTGCGGATACCGAATACAACCGCCTTGGGAAACAGATTCAGGGTTTCATGCAGAGTTTTTCCGTATAGCTGGGGAATCTCCTCAAAATACAATTCGTCTCCGTCATAATCAAAAAGCTCCACCAGTACATTGGATAATCCCGGCTGCCTGCAGGTATGGGCAATAATACGGGATATAGCGTCATTGGCATGAATGATTTCCGCTCTGCCCTCTCCCGCAATTCTTGCCGCCTCCACATTTTGCTCATCTTCAATGGCGGCAGTCATAAATAAATCTTTTACCACCAATTCCTTATCCTTTAAATATGCGGAAACAGATAAAATAATCTTAATGACCTCCGCATCATCATAAACATTAATGATGACAGAACGGCTTCTTTCCACAGAACACCGCTCAAGAATATGTGCTTCCGACAAAGAACCGCTCCGGCAAATGATATGGGACGTTTTAAAATCGGATATGCGGGATGCAATAGCCTCCTCCATCTCCTCCTTTTCCTGAGTCCCCACCACTACGATGCACTGATTCTTATGATTGGAATTAGCTTCGATTAACTCATTCAGTAATGTATACACATTATCGTTAAATCCGATGATAACCGTATGCCGTTCCTCTAATACAATGGATTTTCCTTTTCGCAGTTCTTTTAACCTGCTTTCAAAACCGGTGGTAATAATACCGATTAAAATACTTGTTACAAACAGTCCGCACAGGGTTACTACAGACATGATGATTACATAGGGTATGCTGTCTAATGTATCTGCGGTCAGGGTTCCCGCATCCAAAACATGCATGGCGCTGGCCCAGATCTGACTGCCCAGACCGCCGTCCGCCCCGAAAATAACTGCAACAATTCCGGCTAACCCTACCACAATCATGGTAATTCCAAATAAAAGTCCGATTAACGCAATTGTTCCCTTGGACATAATATTGTCAAACTGATATTGTATTTTTTCTCTCCAGGTCCGTTTCTTCATATTTATATTCTCCCTTTAGCATCCGTAATCTGTAAGCCATATACTGACACACCTATTATAATATATTTCCCTTTAAAATAACAGCTTGTTCTACGTACATTCCGGGGCTTTCTTATCCTGCGTTTCCGTTGTTTCCTTTACACCCCATATCATTTGGGTACAACTAAATTTCAGTCCCAATACAACGCTTTTTTGTGTTGATTTTATTCACACTCTCTGTTATTCTGAAAATAGGAAAAATTTATCATAAAATAATTGATAAAAGGGTGGGGAATTATAATGAAAAATGGAGATAACAAGGGATTTTCACTTGTAGAATTAATTATTGTTATTGCCATCATGGCAGTGCTTATCGGTGTTTTAACCCCGATTATGATTAAATATGTTGAGAAGGCAAATATTTCTTCCGATCAGCAGATGCTGGATGCCATATATCAGGCAACGGTTTATGCCATGGCAGATGCTGATATTGCCGGGGATCCCGCATCCAAAACTTTTATAGACGGTTTGACAACCCCCTGCACTTTAGAAAGCATTCCTGCGGGTTCTAAATTATACGACGAGATTCTGGATACTATCGGGTGGACCGATTTAAACCAGAGTACCTATGAAGCCCGCTTAAGATCCGCCCATTCCTCCGGCTGTGAAATTTATCTGGCATATCAGGGCGGTGTAAAAAATCCTCTTGCCATGTGGATTACGACAACCGATCAGACCGGCAAGAAGGATACCAGCAACACATCAAATACCATTGCCGGAATCGGTAACTGCATCAGCATCCAATAGAGCTTATGGCATTATACTGTTGAGTCTTATTTCAAAAGGCAGATAAAGCACTATTTATTATCATAGCTTTTATCCTTATATAATTCATAATAAAATATGTATTGTTGCATGACTCCCTGACAGCCGTGATAGCGGCTTTTGGGGAATCCTTTTTTATAATGCTTTTCCAGAGCCTGGTTGATATGGGTATCTACAGGGAAAGCCTGTAAATGATGAAGCGCAAAGAGACAAATACAGTCTGCCACCTTTTCTCCCACACCAAAAAGCTGCAGCAATTCTTCTTTTGCCTTTTCATAAGGCAGGCTGCCGATATATTTCAAATCCGTCTTACCGGATGCAATGCTTTCTGCGGTACGCACTACATATTTACTGCGGTAGCCCAGATTGCACTCTTTTAAGTCGTCTTCCTGCAGTCTTGCCAAGGCTTCCGGCGTCGGGAAAGCATTGTATATTTCTCCATTCGGATTTATTTTCTTTTCTCCGTAGGCTTCACAGATATTTTGAATGCAGCGGCGAATCCGTACAATGTTATTCTGTTGGGAAATCAGGAAAGAAACAATCATCTCCCATAAATCCTGGTGCAAAATTCTGATTCCGTTTCCAAAACCCGATGCGGAAACCAGATAAGCATCTTTGGGATTTATTTTTTCAATATAGGATGAGTAATCTTCTTCTAAATCAAAGTATTTCTTCCAAAAGTTTTCAAAATTATTCTCGTCACAATGAAAAATGCATTCTTTTCCATACTGCTCAAGCTCCAGATATTTGTCTTTTGCAATAAGGGTGTATTGATTCTCTCCTTGCCGGTTCATACGAAAACACTGACCGGAGTTACAGATTTGCTTCAAGTTAAAGTTGTCTATTGTCTTTTGAATCATCGTTTGTATCATGCCTTTTTTGTTTTATTTTAACATTAATGCTGTTTTACTTTCAATGACCTGTATTTTCCTGTTATTGGTGGTGTAGTTACGCTTGGTTTTCGGGTTATGATCTAGGGGATGCAAAAACAAAATATTACGTCGCCACGCTTGCGCTCTGAGAAAAGCGTAACAGTGCTAGGCTCGAAAAAACCTCGCCAAGCACTGACGCTTTTCTAAAGGGCTCCTTTAATACTTTTGTTTTTGCATCCCCCAAATCATAACCCGAAAACCAAGCGGCTCTATTGTTGGCTCCGGAATGAGATTATTGCATTTTTTATTTTACTGAGCCGCCGTGAAATAGACATTCGTATATTTTCTGATTTCTGTAGAATATTTCCTCATAGCCCTGAAACCAGGAAAAATGACCTTCCACTATGCAGTGATAGTAGTAATCTCCATCGGTATAGATGCATGGTCCTCTGTAAGGCATATCTTCTGATGCCCGCGAATCAGAAATGGTATAATTGCGTCTGAGTCCGAATGCTGTTGCTTTTCAGGAAACAAACTGCATCCATCATTATCTTTTACTATGCTGTCTATGGTAACTCCATAAATTTCGCTCAGTTTTATCAAGCCTGCCAGTTCCGGGACCGCTTGTCCGTTTTCCCATTTTCCCACAGTCTGTCTGGCAATTCCTAGTGCAATGACATGTTGACATTTAGCATTACAACAACTTCCTATTCGGAAGCTGTTGTAAACTTAGGATACAATGAACTCAACTTTACTCTGGCATCGGTAGTTCGGAATTGCCAATTAACTTTTGCTGCGGATGTATTGCGCTCG